>Ga0182040_10000158_pt1 | contig 29387 bp, 23 predicted proteins | sample flu12Cox44000176_FD_125973 | JGI IMG/M metagenome (GOLD analysis project Ga0182040, IMG submission 125973) | Lab enrichment of tropical soil microbial communities from Luquillo Experimental Forest, Puerto Rico - flux8day.12C.oxic.44.000.176 | ecosystem: Environmental > Terrestrial > Soil >... | reverse complement strand
GCAGCCTCGATTCCGTTGAGTTGGGGCAATCCGATGTCGAGGCAGCAGTGGAAGAAACGACGGGGCAGTTCCGTTGGTTCGAGAGCTTGCTGGACGAGCTGGGCTTCGAACTGTGGGTGGGAGGCCCGGCACAGATTCGGGCCAGGCGCGTCCGGAAGCAGCGGAACGACCGACTCGATGCGGAACACATTCGCAAGCTAGTTCCCAACTCGTACCTGGACTCCTTTCTGCTTCAGCTCACGATAGAACCTTTCGGCTTCTCCATCGCTGTGCATCAGCCGCTTCTCGCCACACTCCCCGGTTTCTGTGTCCACCCAGTTGATTTGTTGTACGCTGGGGTGATAATCGCAACCTATAATGAGCATCTCGGCTCCTTTCCTCCCGAGCCCTTGGTCGTATGCACTACCAAGTCTACTCAGGTCGAGGGAGCCGATGCCTTCATGAAATCACATGCCCTGTCACCCCGTTTCTGTTCGATCAATTCGCCAAATCACTCTCGGGTTCGTTGACTTGCCCCAAGTCGCGACCTAAGATTGCAGGACTGTGGTGGAGAACCAAGGCAAGACCACGTCGCATGCCTATGATCGGGCATCGCTGTTATATGGCTCCAAACGCAACGAGGTGCTGAATCTTGTGGAAATTGAGCAATACGGACTAGATAGCTTCGCAGATACCGACTACGTCAGCATCTACGGAATGCCTCCGCGAGAATGGTATCGCCGCGGCATCCGTGTGCTCGGCCGCACGGCTGTGGAGTGCACCCGTGACGAGCTCGGCGATCGTATTGGTCTTGATGTGGCCTCAATCACCGCGGGTATGCCATCGGATCGATTCGTTGTAATCGACCTGTTCGCCGGTTCCTGCAATACGCTCTTTTGGATCTTGCGGCACCTGCCTAATTCGGAGGGAATTGCTTTTGAATCCGACCCACAGGTCTGCGAGCTCACGCGTCGTAACCTTGAGGCTCTTGGACTAAGGATGGAACTTATCCAGGGCGACTATGTAAAGCTGCTTGACCAACGCCGCGTCCCAGAAGACCTGGGGATCGTCGCGTTCGTCGCACCGCCTTGGGGTTCCGCCCTAGACGAAGTCTACGGCTTGGACCTTCGCCGCACTACACCTCCTATGAGTGAGGTGATCGAGCGAATTGCGCGTCAATTCTCGAACCACAACTTGCTCTTCGTGACACAGATTTACGAGAAGGTCAGTGCTCCTTCTTTGACTCAGCTTCAAACGCTATTCGATTGGACAGAGCTGCGTCTATACGACATCAATCAGAAAGGCCGGAACCACGGCGTTCTTCTCGGAACGAAGGGTTGGGCGCCCAAGTAAAAGCGCAACCACGAAGATGTGTGGTCGTACCGGAACCTACTGTTCCGGTAATCTCGTTTGAACGTAGCCGCGTTTACCGGGACTTGAGAGCTTATTTTGCGAGTCTAATCAGCGAGATGGCAATTTACCGGCGGAAGAGTTCTCCGCATTCTGACAATCCGTCTTCTTCCCCATGGCATCTTAACTGACGAGGAGAAAATCACATGAGCACCATTACAGTGAAAGATGGCACTACGATCTACTACAAAGACTGGGGATCCGGGCAGCCGATTGTTTTCTCGCACGGATGGCCGCTGAGTTCAGACGACTGGGACGCGCAAATGCTGTTCTTTTTGCAGCACGGCTATCGCGTCATCGCGTTAGACCGGCGGGGGCACGGACGCTCGGACCAGACCTGGGAAGGCAACGACATGGACCATTGCGCCGACGATCTGGCAGAACTGACGGAGAAGCTGGACCTAAGAGACGCAATTCACATTGGGCACTCGACCGGCGGCGGGGAAGTGGCGCGCTACATTGGCCGGCATGGAACGAAACGGGTGGCCAAAGCGGTGTTGATTGGAGCGGTGCCTCCAGTCATGGTGAAGAGCGACAAAAACCCCGATGGGGTGCCGATTTCCGTGTTTGACGACATTCGGGCGGCATACACGCAAAATCGCTCGCAGTTCTATTTGGACCTTACCCTGCCGTTTTATGGGTACAACCGGCCCAGCGCGAAGATTTCGGAAGGTATCCGGGAACACTGGTGGCTGCAAGGCATGATGGGCGGCACCAAAGCGCACTTCGATTACATCAAGGCCTTCTCCGAAACGGATTTCACGGAAGACTTGAAGAAGATGGATATTCCTACGCTGGTCATGCACGGCGATGACGACCAGATTGTGCCGGTCGCCAACGCGGCACTCAAGTCCGCCAAGATCCTCAAGCGCGCAACCCTTAAAGTCTATCCTGGACTTCCACACGGCATGTGCACCACCAATCCCGACAAGATTAACGCGGATTTGCTGGCGTTCTTCAAAGGCGCAGCCAGTGCTGCAGCCGCCTTGCTGTAGTCAGCGATCGAAACTTCGGAGCGCCGTAAGCCATTTGTCGGGCACCAGTGAATCCTCAAATCAACTTGGATGGACGTATGACGACGATATTGGATGTTCGTATTTCTCGTCGGAGCTTTCTTGCATCGACAATCGCGACTACGACCGTCGCCTTAACGGCTCCGCGGCAGCTCTTTGCCCAAAATGACGGACTTGTACAGACAGCCCGAAAAACAGCAGCAGCCGCTACCGTCACCGTCCAGAAACTCCGCGGCAACATAAGCGTCCTCATGGGCGCTGGCGGAAATATCGCCGTCCTTCCTGGTCGCGACGGTAAGCTGCTTATCGACGCCGGTTTTGCGGGTGCGCGTCCTAAGGTTACAGCCGCCCTCGCATCAATCAGCTCCGACTCGATCAAGCACTTGATCAACACGCATTGGCACTTTGACCATACCGATGGCAACGAATGGTTGCACTCCGCGGGTGCAGCCATTCTCGCTCAGGTGAACACGCGAAAACGCCTGTCCAACACCACGCGAGTGGAGGGATGGAACTTCACCTTTCCGCCTTCGCCACCCGGAGCAATTCCCGCAGAAGTCTTTGATGATGAGCGGACTGTGAAACTCAATGGGACGACGATTGCGCTCAAGCACTACGCCCCGGCCCACACTGACAGCGACATCTCCGTTCACTTTACCGACGCCGACATTTTCCACGTCGGTGACACGTTCTGGAACGGCTACTATCCGTTCATTGATTATTCGACAGGCGGCACCATCGACGGCATGATTCGCGCTACCCAAGAGAACCTAGCGAAAGTAACGGACACGATGATTGTCATCCCAGGCCACGGTGAGGTTGGCGATAAATCCCAACTCGCTTTTTATCGCGACTTGCTGGTTGGCACGCGCGAGAAAGTGGCGGCTCTGAAGAAACAAGGCAAATCGCTTGACGAAATTGTCGCCGCAAAGCCTACCGCTGCTACAGACGAAAAGTGGGGCAACGGCTTTAGGAGCCCTAAAGACTTCATCGGAGACGTTTTCCAGGGCGTTTGACCTTCTTGCGAGCGAGTCGCACGGAAGCCGGAAAGAATCCAACTCCCGAATAGGTTTATGGGTACCGGGACTGTTTCACCCCGACAGGGTTTCAAATTTCTGCTCGAGGGTCAGAATCGAGCCACCGGACGCCAGTGCGGGAGATACGATTCTTTGGGTGGCACGTGGGCCCAACGGGGGTGAAATCTCTGGTACATTAAACGCAAGTCGGGAATGCTTTTTTCCAAGCTAATGTCTTCTGTGAATGCCGCTCGCGGTACCCAACCTCCTCCCCGATGAATTGCATCAGTAAAGCAGTAAAATGCTACGCGGCGCGCACGTCATGAATAGGACTCGTCTGTGAGTCAGGCGTCCGCGTGGAAGGATCATCCCAAGCGTTTTTCGACCAGAGGCACAGATGAACATTTGCAATCGCCGCAGGAGCACGAGCTTTCTTACCGCAGTACTGCTCATCGCATCGATGGTGGGAGTCACGCTGGGTCAGGAAAGATCTGAGACGCAAGCCTCACCGCAGCATCCAGAGCATCAATACGTCGTCATTCTAAAGCCTGGCCCTAACTGGATTCAGGGTAAGAGCGCTTCCGAACAGCCGCTGCTCGAGCATGGCAGGTATTTGCAAGGACTTATGAACCGAGGATCGCTTCAACTTGCAGGGCCATTCCTAGATAACACCAGTGGCGGGATGATCCTGCTTAATGTAACCGACGGATCGGAGGCGCGGTACATCGTGGAACACGATCCCGGCGTTCTTGCGCAAACACTGCAACTGGAAATGATACGCCCGTTCCAAACCGCGTTTGACTCGACAACGGGAAAATCGCCGTTCAACAAGTGAATGTCTACGCATTTTCGTATCAGAACCCACTTGTCGGGAATCTCGTTTACCAGATGGGCTTATCCGCTAAGCGCCAATTCCTGCCGTCTGTACAGAGTGTGTGTAGTCGGAGATGATGGCCTTTGTGGACACATTCGTTTGTGTCCACACAGAGGAATCGTGGACACACTCAGTCAGCCGACTCAGGCGACGACGGCAAAGACGAGGAACGTCGCCGAACCATTAAAGAGTGACGGGACATCGTGGAGGAAACACTGGTGCTGGGGCTTCGGTAGGAAGAGTGGCGCGGCGGCGGCACGATGTAAATGCCAACCAAGTGTCCTACTAGCGAAAGCTCTGTCGGGAAGGTCGGCTAGGAAGATGCTGGCCATAATAGTTGCAGACTTCTCACAGAGCGAATAGGTAGGCGATGAGAATGTATTTCCCAGGCGCAATACTAGTACCAGGATGTCCGATTTGTGCTTTTGTTGCCGATAGCCTCATTCCACCTTGTTATGTATGTAGCTCAAAAGGAAGAGTTTGAAGGAGCCAAGAGCAAGAAAGGCTTTGCAACCTCGGGGAGTGATGGCAAAGACGCACACTGTGATCTGGTGGCCAGGACGCAGCAAACAGATATCCCGGAGAATGGCCGAAGTCGGTTTCTAGAAGGGGATGAGAAACTAGTTTCTTCGGATGGTGTTGGGGTTTACAGTACAGGTTGGTCGCCACGACAGCGTCGTGCGACGGATAGCGGTCGTTGGGCCGAGTCATGAGATTGATTAAGGCCAACATTGCTGGACTCACCTCTCCAGGGCAGCAGTCCGAGATGAAATCCATCCTAACCGGTCAGTGGCCACCGCTGAAGCCGCTGCCGGTATTCAAGTATGAAACAGAAGAGTATCGCGCCACGATTGATTTCGACAAAAAGCGCGGAGAGTGGGTGTGTCGAAAAACATCTTTGCCGTCCAACAAGGTTCAGGAACTGCGCGGTGGGCTGAGAGAAATCACCATGGTATTGCCGCATGGCGAAGCAGAAACGTTCACCGAAGGCGCGGAACCGCAGGAACAGGAATTGGATAAAGACGCGAATCGTCGTCTTCAGGCCATTCATGATTGGAGAGAGAACTACGAGAGCGGCGCACGCTATTTTGAACTGCGAGACTCTCTCTCGGAGAGCCAAAGGGCCGAAATTGACGACAGCCTCCGGCTGTCCCTTACTGCCCGGCAGCTTCAGTTCAACTCGAAGAACCTTGCGTATGTTTTTGACGCTCTTTCGACTGCCGGCGGCAGGTTTGCGGCGCTCATTGAATTCGCGAAGCGGGATAGGGCGAAGCAGGGAACTGGCCCCCAGGCACAAGGGGAAGGAGCCGGGCCCGACACCGAACGCGCTATGGACCACGACAAGTCCCTGGGAATCAGTCCTCGCGAGTTCGGAGGTGTCGCTACGGAGGCCGCAGAGCGTTCGACCGACGCCGACGAGTTCCCGGCCGTGTCGATTAAGGATGTTCTCCCGGAGCAAGACCAGGCCTGCTTGGCGGAACGGATGGCACACACTGCGTCTCAACAATTTGAGATCGAGACCTCTGAGATCGTGGATGTTGAGTCTCCATCGCTCGTCGAACGTCCTCACCAGGAAGGGCATCACTCCCCTGCATTTAGCAGTTTTGTAGCGCAAGTTCGAGCGGGCCAGTCGTTCGCAGATCACATCGAGGGCCCGTCCTCGCGCTTTCCTGCTTTGGAAATATCCGCATTTCAGGTCGCTGTACTCGCATTACTGCTTTCATTTTCGGTGATCGCCTTCACCGTTGGGCTCAGGGTGGGGCGCGGCCCGCTCGGGAGACGCCTCCGAGAGGCCCCGAAATCAATGCTCGCTATGGATGCCAAGTCACCGGCACTGCCTCATCAAGCGGACGAATTGACTTCGCGACCTCCCACTCCGCCACTGGCAAGTTCCCATGACTCCGCTGGCACCAATGGCCTCGACGGCGCCACGCCTTCCGAAGAAGAGTCCGAGGAGAGCACCCGAGGCTCAGAATATTCCGCGGAAGGGCGCTCCACGGATTCCGTTTCAGCTCCGCCCACAGAATCCAAACCAGCTGCTAAGCCTGAAGTCAATTCTGAGCACAGCGGAACGATCGGGCCGGTTGCACGAAACATGTCGCCTCGAGCGAGTTCCAAGCTCGCACATTCACGCAAGCCTGTCGGCCCGATAAGTAGTGCGCCGAGAAGTCCCGTCCCATACAGGCTAACCCCTACCGTAGGCGCAGCGCCGCACCTGCCAAGACCTTCCGCGATCCTTGTCACTGTCCCAGGCCAGGGCAGCCAACCGTTCAGGGTGAGTTTCCCGATAAAAGCGATCGCCGCCACGTCTTCCTTCGCGATGACCTCGCGGCTTCTTGTTCTGGTTTCTCCGGAGTCCGGGCCTACAGTGGGTCATAAACCCGCTCGATTAGAAGGTGGCGAGCTTGTGTCTTTCGTTTGGCCCCGTTATCCAAGGTCCGGAGATCGATATGGATTGGCTGAAACAATAAGGGTCCGCGCCACGATCGGGCAGGTTGGCCAAGTGCTGGACGTAGAGTTCTTGAGCGGCTCCGTTTCTCTTCTTCCTGCCACAAAGCGGGCCATTCGCCAGTGGCATTACAGGCCCACTCTGTTGGACAAAACGCCGGTCCAAGTTCAACAGGACGTGACGATTGAATTCCGGCCACCACAGTATTCGTCGCAGGCGTCAAGTCAGCATCCATCCCTGGTGGCAGTCAAATGAGTGGTCTTCCTCCAAGTGTGTGGAGGCTGGTACCGCGTGTCAGCCACAACGCCTGCTTACTTAGTGGTCTGGATGAGCTGAAGGAAGCTCACTGCTGTGGTATTTGGGATAGGACGGCCGCTGGTGCACGGGCGCGGGATTTTTCGCCAAATCTGCAAGAAGGATCTCGACGGTTCGCTCCAATTGGGGGTCGTGGCCTTCTCGCACGGCCTTGGGATCCAATTCGACCTCGACGTCTGGAGCGACTCCCTGGTTCTCGACTTCCCACTTATTGTTAGGGGTCCAAAACCCGCGGCTTGGCGTGGTTACAACTCCCCCATCCATCAACACTTCGAATGGCCCGTGGAAACCCACCAGCCCGCCCCAGGTACGCTTTCCCACTAGCGTACCGATTTTGGCTTGCCGGAAGTGCCAAGGCATCGCATCCCCACCAGACCCTGCATATTCATTGATGATCATTGCCTTGGGGCCGAGAATCAGGCTCACAGGCGTGGTCATGTCTTCACCATCACGCGTGGTCCGGTAGTTCATCAATGTGCGCCGCAAGTAATCCAAAATGTAATCCGTGTTTGCTCCGCCACCGTTAAACCGCTCATCCACGACCGCTCCTTGCTTGCCGGCTTGCGCAAAGAAATAGCGGTTAAAGAACGTGTAACCCGCTGATGCCGTGTCGGGGAGATAGATGTACGCCAGCTTGCCATGACTCAACTGGTCGACCTTTCGGCGGTTGCCTTCCACCCACGCCAATTCTCGAAGACCGGACTCGCTCTCAACCGGGACCACGGCTACCTCGCGCGAGCCTGTGCCGTCCGGATTCGGCCCTACGCGGAGCAGCACAGATTTCCCGGCGGTACCTTCAAAAAAGCTATAGATGTTGTCGCTGCCGCGCACTTCGCGCCCGTTGACCGCGAGTAAATACTCACCCTCAACAACATTTATGCCGGGTTGCGTCAGAGGCGCGCTTAACTGGGGATTCCAATTTTCGCCGTCGTAGATCTTCGCGAAACGGTAACGCCCATTCTCGTTCTTATAATCCGCCCCGAGAAGTCCCACCGGAACGCGTCTCACTTCCGGACCATCCCCGCCGGAAACGAACAAATGGCCCACGGTGAGCTCGCCCATGGCTTCGGCGAAGATGTAGTTCAAATCCTCGCGCGAGGCTAAGCCCGGCAGATAAGCCGCGTATTTCTTTTCCGTCGCCGCCAAATCGAGGCCGTGGAATCCTGGGTCATAGAAGAAATCGCGCTCGATCCGGAAGGCCTCGTGATAGATTTCCTTCCAATCCGTCATGGGCTCGACACGAACCTCCATCGAACTCAGATTCAGAGTTTTCGCTCCAGGAAGCCCGCCACCTCCTCCAACCGCGCCAGCTGCTCCAGGCCCGCTTGAAGACGGCACTGGCGGCACCGACGCGATCACCCAAGTCTGCGGCGGGGCTGTATTTCCCGCCGGCGGTGGACCACCAGCTTGCCGGTAAAGCAATTTCTCTCCGTTTGACGACACATGGAGCGAAAGGATGTTCTCCAACAGCTTGTCGGTCTTACGCGATTTCAGATCAAATCGGCTTGCTGTCAACGTGTTGGGCCCGTTGAGCGGCTCGACGGGCGGACCCTCTAAAAGAAAAAGCACGCCTTCCTTGCCGGGAATAATCTCCGAATAATTCCTTGCCGGAATCGGTAGCGCAAGGATACGCTGGCTAATCTTTTCGAAATCCACTTTTAGAGGCTCCGGCGGTTTCGGTTTTTCCTTCTCCTGGCCATCTGTTCTTGTCGTTTCGGCCTTAGCAGTGTCTGTCTTTGATGCTTCTGTCTTTCCCGTTTCCATTTTGCCCTGGCCCTCCTCGTCACTTTCAGGTGCGAGCGGCGAAGGAACGTCCTTGCGCAACACAACGACGTAAATGCTGCTGGTTACCGGACGGTTAAAACTATCCATCGAACTGTCCATGGTCGGGCCTGCGTCCGTGCTCGACAATAGATAAAGATACTTACCGCTCCGGTCAAACACGGGGGAAAAGGAATCGCTCATTCCGTCCGTAACGCGCTGGCTGCGCCCTGTCTCCAGTGAATACAAAAACACGGAGCGCATGTGGCTTAACTCTTGCTGCGTGTAAGCCAGCCATTTGCTGTCTGGGGACCAGGCGGCCCGGTAGATCTGTTGGTCGCCGGTGAACCGGTCGCGAAACACCTTGACTGGTGTTTTGTTTTCAAGGCTCACGTACCACAGGTTCAGCCGCTTGTCCGCGTAGGCAATTTTCCTGCTGTCCGGAGACCAGGCCGGAAAGTAAAAATAGGAGGGAGGCGTGCCCAGGTCGATCTTCTGCGCTTCTCCTTGCCCATTTTGGTTCTTGATATAGAGGGCGACCTCTCCTGATGGATCGGAAAAGTACGCGATCCTGGTCCCATCGGGAGACCACGAGGGATATCTGTCGTCCGCACCCGGCATGTTCGTCAGGTTGCGAATGTCGCCCTTTTCTGCGGGGACAGTCAGGATTTCGCCGCGCGCTTCGAACACCGCGCGTAACCCTGTCGGAGAAACATCGGCATTGGCGATTCTGTTCGCGACGTTGACGAACCGTGGACGCAACTGCGGCAAATCAGCGGGAATACGGATATCGACTTTACGGGCCGTCCCGCCCTTCAAATCGTAAAGCCAGATAGCCCCAAATTGCTCAATCACAATCGCGCCCGGTCCGGCGCTCGCCGACTTGAAGTCCAGCCCATCATTCTTCAGCGCCACGCTGACGCTCTTGGTTTTCCTGTCATAGCTCAGCAGGGACATCGGTCCGTTGCGATCGGACAGGAAAAACACGCGATCGCCAACCCACATTGGATTAAAGTCGTTAGAATTGTCGCGCGGAATGGGGGTCACGCTGGAATCGGAAAGCTTGGCTATCCAAATCGGCGAAGTCCTCCCGCCGCGGTAGCCCTTCCAAATCTCGAAGGCATGATCCAACGGAACGTAGGCAAGTTCCTGACCGTCGGGCGAATACGACCCTTCCGCGGCAATCGGCAGCGGCAGTTCGGAAGGGAATCCTCCTTCGCGCGATATTGTGAAAAGCTTATTGTGTCGAGAGATGCTGCTGCTGCGCGTGGACGCAAACAATACTTGCTTTCCGTCGTGCGTCCAACCCATAACGAGGTCAGGCGATGGATGATAAGTTAGCCTCCGAGGCGTACCTCCGCCGGCCGGAATCACATAAACATCGGCGTTCCCGTCGTACGTGCCTGTAAAGGCGATCTCACTTCCGTCCGGCGAAAACACCGGTCGGGACGCCGCTCCATTCGTGGCCGTAAGCCGTTGCGCGGTTCCTCCCTCCTTCGCAACGCTCCACAAATCGCCTCCATACACAAAGACGATTTGCGTCGCGCTCACACTGGGATGCCGCAATAGTAGGGTTGGATTTTCGTCCGCCAGGCAAACATTCACCAATATCATCGCAAAGAGTCCCGCCATGAATCGCAACATTTCTCCCGCCTTCCTCGCCCAGGCGCCACATCTTATTGCAACGCTTTGAAAAGGGCGTAACCGGTGACCTGCATAACCCGGGCCGTTTATCGAGTTAGGCACATCAGGAATCGGCGATGCTTAAATCAGTCAAACGAAAGGCTAGCCTGAACGGGAGGTATCAGGCAAATTCAGCCAACGCCGATTTGGCCTGATGCAAGCTCGTGGTGCAAAGGCCACCTAAAGGTATTAAGATTACATATGTGTTAAGTCCACGCGGTCCTCGCAGCCTCGACCCAGGGTTGCAAGGAGGGAAACGCTATGGCGCGCTTCGCCCATCGCAGTTCGATCCCTAGAAACTTTTTGCTTGTGGTTGCCTGTGTGCTGGCTTGCTCTTTCCTTCAACCTGCCGTGGCGTTGGCACAACGAGGTGTCGCCCACCCCGCAGCCGGCGGGCGCATGGCCCCGCCGCGACCACCGGTTCCACCGTCAGCCGCACATACAACGATTTCGCGCCCGCCCGTTTCCACGGGGCAGCCTCGAGCGAGAGCCGAGCTGCATACTTTCCAATTTCACCAGGGCCTAGTTAACAGTTTTCCTCACCGCGTGTTCTTCGGCCCACAGTTTTTCCGGTTCGGGCCGGGCTGGTGGTGGTTCAATTATGGACGGTGGCCGAACTACTGTCCTTATTGGAGTTGGGGATTTGACTGTTGCAGCTTGCCTTTCTCTGCCTATGAAAATGTTTCTCAAAATTACGTAATCCTGCCCACCTATGAATATCCAGCGTACATCTATGTCCCCGAGAATCGCGACTTGGTGTGGCTCTATCTGAAAGACGGCACTGCATATGACGTGGCCGACTATTGGTTCGTGAACAGCCAGGTACATTTCATTACCGTTGAGGAGCGTGGAGCACAATCCACCGAGAAAGTAGTTGCCTTGGACGAGTTGGATTTGCAGAAAACCATCGATGTGAACACGCGCCGAGGATTTCGCGTCGTAATGCGCGACGAGCCCTTGGAGCAATATCTGCGCGATCATCCCGATGCCAACCCGCCACTCCTACAGCCACCGCCAACGAACTAGTCCGAAACGAGTAAATTCCTAGCGCCCAAAGCAACTTGGTTATTGTGTGGGCCACGAAGTCAGACAGGAACGATGTTAATTCGGCGGATTAGACTCCGAGTGCGTGGACATCGAGGCTGCGATTCGACGAGGAACTTACCAGCTGCGCCGCAAGGCTCCGTTCTTGAGAACGGGGATATCTCGGCTGACCTGCTGAAGGAGATTTTGAATTCGGTACGAACGTTCTTCGCATTGGGCAGCTACCTCGGCGCTCAGCCGCGATTGGAGCGCCCGTGTCTGCTCCTCGATGAGCTTAAAAATCTCGCTCAGGATTTCTTTTTCTGGCTCACGATTCCGCAGCATCCCATTAAACCCGTCCAGACGAAACGCATGATGCGCAGCTGATCTCAATCCGATCAATTCGCATCAAAGAGAGAGTGTACAAGGTCTCGATTCGACTCCAGGACTGTCAATAATGACAGTCGGTCGAAGGAGCAGCGCCCGGTGGTCATAGTGGGCGACAGCTCGGAATTTGATAAGCCGCTTTCAGCACTGGGTCCGGTGGTCCCGGTCGACACCACTATTCCGTCTCCGTCCGGCTGCAAAAAGCCGGCTGCGCGTAAATGGGAAGACCGGCGAGAGTATTAAGTTCTATAAAAGCACTGGAAGTCGAGGGAAAGAACGCCCCGGGGACTGGAATTTTTCTAGCTTGGCGCCCCCCTAACATGAGCAGGATCTAATTTGACCGAGCGCGCGATGTGCTCGGTTCCCGGACACTGTGGCCCTGCGGTTTGCGGTTCGCTACCAGCGGTTTTGCGGCCTGTTCGCAACGAAGCCGGTCGGCTCCGAAATCGGCTATTACCCTCAGGAGTTGGCCGGGTTAGCGATTTGGTCGTGTTGGTACTTCTTAGGTAGATTAATGCTTTGTTTCAGTCAGGGTAGGGCTCCGCTTGCCTTCTGCGCACCGCCGCGATGCGGTCGAGCGCTCGTTCGATGTCCGGATCCGATGGCTTCAACGCTTGCGCGAGGCGAAGTTCTTTTTCGCCTCTGTCGAGGTCTCCCATCTGGCATTCGATAAGGCCGAGTTTCTTGTGCAAATCCGCCTTGATGGCGCAGTTGCCGCACAACTCGATCGCTTCTTGAAATTGACGGATCGCTTCGGCCAATCGTGCGCGGCGCCAGCGGCCAGCGCATCCGAACGCCAGCCTGGTCGCTGTAGCGGGCCATGAGGCGCGCGGCCTCCTGGAGATCCGCGGGTTTGATGGCTTTAGCGAGGCCCCAGAGCGCTTGCATGTTGTCGGGTTCTATTGCGAGTGCCTGTCGCCAGGAGGCAATGGCGTACTGGGAGCATTACCGCGATCGGGAGATCGGTTGGCTTGTTGCTTGTCTTGGTTGCGGTCGGTCTGGTGTTCGCAGCGGTAGGTTGGCTCAAAGCCGACGATGGCGATTGGCGGTGGCCATGATTGGAACCGGAGTTCTTGGAAGCCAATACTCTCGCTGGGCTGTTCAGGGAGGTGTAAGTGTCACTATTGCGGGTGCCCTACTGCTTTATGTCAAGCGGCCAAGTGTGCGTTTCGTTTCGCGCGAGATCGAACTGAAACAGATTGTTGACGACCATCGCCCAAGTTCGTGCGCTCCACTTTCACCGACCTCCCGCATGGCGAAAAATGAATCACTCCGAGTGCGGCGACTCCAAACACCAATAGTTCTATTCGATCCGCCGTGCTGCGAATGGCAAGGCTTCCATATGGCTTAAATAAGCACGCCGCAAAAATGAAACCTGCGATAGTCGCCACGGCTAGACTTGCCATCCGACCAGACAATTGTGCCACAGGAATAAGGACGATCAAGAAGATCAGTGGCACCGCGGCCTTCACCGCAAAGTCGCGATACAGCACGGACATAGCGAATGCCACGACCGCACAAAGAACGGTGACGAGCAGGGACGATGGACTTATGAGTCTGCGCATAGGGCTCAACATCACTAGAGGGCCTATGGAGGCCAACAAAAAATCGTAGCATCGACGCCTTACACTCGTTTTGCGCTAGGACAAAGACGGGATTGCCCGCAAAAACGGGGCACGCAGCTTACCGGTTACGTTCAATCAGGCGCTTCAATGAACTTGACCTTTATCATGATAACCTGTTTGCGTTCGATAGATGTTTCTCTGCTTCCTCGGTCGCAGACCGAGATCTGTTTTCGAGCTATAAGTAAAGGGAGGCGATCGCTAATGAATTCGAGCGTCCAGCGAATAGGCTCCCTAGCGGCGTTCCTCGTTGCGGGAACCATTGTGGTCTGTTGGCGCACCGAAACTGCAGCCGCCGGCCCTGGAGATCCGAAGGCCGTGGCGACTTGCGTCGATCAGCCTGAAACGAAAATCGTCAGCTCTTGGGATCAAAGGGCGGCAGCCGCTTACCTCGATCAAAGGCAAAGCTGGTGGATGGAATGGCCAAGGGCCGCCCGCGATCACGAAACCTTCTGCGTGTCGTGTCATACGGCAGTGCCTTACGCGCTCTCGCGGCCTGCCCTTCGAAAGGCACTTGCAGAACAAGCTCCGTCCATGAACGAACGCCGACTCCTGGACAATGTCACCAAGCGGGTAAGGCTTTGGAAGGAAATCGCGCCGTTCTACAGCGACGCGGATCGCGGCGCGTACAAGACGGCCGAATCTCGCGGAACGGAATCCGTTCTCAACGCGCTGATTCTTGCCAGCAATGAGGCGCAGAGCCCGGAACTCAGCAACGACGCGCGCGCGGCGTTGGATAACATGTGGGCGGAGCAGCAAGTCAAAGGAAGCAAGAAAGGTGCGTGGTTGTGGCTGCGGTTCGCTAATGAGCCGTGGGAAGCGGACGATTCAGACTTTTATGGAGCTGCTCTTGCGGCAATCGCGGCGGGCACCGCCCCCGGGAATTACCGCGCCAGGCCCGAAATCCAAAATAACCTCAAGATGCTGCGCGAATACTTAAACCGCGAAAGCACCGCGCAGCCCACCTTCAATCGCGTTGTTCTTTTGTGGGCTTCGGCAAGATTGCCCGGACTTCTCACGCCGGAAAAACAACGGGCGATCATCAATGATGTTTTGGCTAAGCAGCGCGCCGATGGAGGCTGGAGCCTGTCGTCGCTGGCTGAGGCCTGGAAACGACACGATGGAACACCGCAAGAAGGGAAGAGCGACGGGTACGCCACCGGGCTGATCACTTTCGCACTGCAACAAGCGGGGATTTCACCGGAGAATGCACAACACAAGCTGGGGATCGCGTGGCTGGCGGCTAATCAGAACAAGGCGGAAGGCTACTGGCCCGCCTACTCTTTAAACAAGAACGAAGAGCATCACCTAAGTCCGGATACCACGCGCTTCATGAACGACGCGGCGACGGCTTACGCCGTCCTCGCTCTGACCGAAGCCAGCCGACGCTGAATCAGAACCAACTGCTGGTGGTTGGCTTATCGCACACCTGAAATTTACATGTCCGGTTTGCTCGTTTTATCAGGAGTATCTCTAAGCCGAAGAATACCTGATGGGTTGTGAGCTCGAGCCAGAGTACCGCGAGCAACTCTTCCGCTTTGCCGACGCAATCAGCCACGATTTCAAGAACGGCCACCGGCTGCGCCGTGTCGGTGAGGTCACCACAGGGTGACCCGTGGCGGGTGATTACGGCAACGTTTGGCTAGCGTTTCCTTGCCAAGGCGCGCCGGAACAGGTCAGGCGCCTTCATGCGCTCACAGGTCCGTTTGAAGTCCTCAGCAGGGCCTCTCCACAGCAAATCGTCAATGGAGGTCAACACGGGAACATCGACTCGAAGTGTCGCGAGCGTGCGAAACAGCAGCGCATCTTCCCACGCAGCGAAAAGTGACTCGGCAAGGGGACGCGCTCTCCGTACCATCGGATCCCAATGACGCCAATCTTTCGGAATGTTTTCCAGGTGAGGATATTGCGAGAAAACAGCCGCTGCGCTCTTGGATCCCCATCCTGCAATGCCGGGGTAGCCGTCTGCACTGTCGCCAACCACAGCCAGATAGTCAGGAATTGACGACGGTTTTATTCCGAACTTTGCGATCACCCCGGCCTCGTCGCGGAGAGTCTCGCGCCGGCGGTCCAGTTGTACGACTCGCGAGCCCACCACGCATTGACTGAGATCTTTGTCGGGAGTGCAGATAATAACCCGCCGGGCGCGATCATCCTGAGCTGCTTTCGCTGCAGCCGAAGCGAGTGCATCATCGGCTTCGAATTTGATCATCGGCCACACCAGCACTCCCATGGATTCGAGCGCCTCTTCGAGAATTGGGAATTGCGACAGCAGTGCCGGATCCACGCCCTCGCCAGTCTTATAGCCCAAGTAAAGATCGTTGCGAAAGGACTGAATCACATGGTCGGTCGCGACGCCGACGTGAGTTGCTCCTCCCTCAATCATTGAGAGAACCGACCCAAGCACTCCGCGAACTGCACCAATCTCCTGGCCACAGGTGTCTTTGGCGGAGGGCACGGCGTAGAAGTAGCGGAACAGTTCGTAGGTCCCGTCAATGAGATAGATATCCATGAAGTCTGCTCAGTTAGCAGGCAAGGCGGAACAAATGAACGATTCTAAGCTGTAGCCATGCCATAAGGAGACAGCATACCCTGAAGACGGCAAGCAGGTGTGGGCTGCGAAGTGGTCTTCCGCCGAAAGTGAACGGCAGCGGGCCCTTCCGAGAATCAACCCTGCAGACATTCGAGAGGCCTTGCGAATACAATGAGCCTCTGCCAAAGAAGGGAATCTGCATAGCCGGTTGTGGTTGCCGTTAGAGCGGTTGATGCTCGTCAGCGAGGTTGAGCTGGTGAGCTCACGGCTAAGGAGGAATCATTGAGCAAGCGAACCGTTGAGCTGTTTCTATTCGTTCTGTCCGGCGCCACGGCCGCAATGGGCCAGACCGGCCAGCATAATTCACTCGTGGAGCGAGTTGGAGACACCGGATTTGTGCGCGTGGAAGCCGAAAGCTTCCATTCATTAGATGCGAAGCAGCAGGAGTTGGCATACTGGCTGGCGCAAGCCTCGATTGCCATCGATCCTATCGTTTACGATCAATTCTCAAGATTCGGTTTGCGACAAAAACGACTGCTCGAGGGCATCGTTGCGCACCCGAAAGGGATCGACGCCGGTGTGCGCACTAAGATCACGGATTTCGCGAAGCTGTTCTGGGCCAATAAAGGCAATCACAACGAACTGACGTCGCTGAAATTCCTGCCGGGCTTCACGTTCGAGGAACTGACGCAGGCTGCGCTGATTGCGCAGAGAAGCGGCGCGTTCTCGACTAACAGCGGCGATCTTCCGCCGATTCCGACACCTGCGGAGTTGAACGCGGAACTCGCAAATCTGCGCGATTCGTTCTTTGACGCCAATTTCGAGCCAATGCTCACGGCAAAGAATCCGAGCGGTGGGCTGGACGCCCTCCAGGCGAGTTCGAATACGTTCTATGTTGGCGTAACGATGGCAGATCTGCAGGATTTTCACGATACCCATCCGCTGAACTCGCGCGTGGTGCGAGGCAGGAATGGCAAGGTGGAGGAAGAGGTCTATCGCGCGGGGACGCCAGACGGGAAAGTTGCTCCCGGGCTCTACGCGACGTATTTGAAGCGCGCAAATGGATACCTAGCGAAGGCCCAGCAAGTGGCGGAACCAAGCCAAGCCAAAGTAATCAGGGACCTAGTGCGCTACTACCAGACAGGCGATCCTGGCGACTGGCTGCAATTTGGAGCCGATTGGGTCCAGAACAACGCAATCGTCGATTTTGTCAACGGATTCATCGAAATCTACCGAGACGCCAGAGGAGCAAAGGCCAGCTCGCAAACCTTCGTGAGCATCACCGACAAACCAGTCACGGAAACGATGATCCGCCTGGGTCAAAACGCCAATTACTTCGAGGAAAAAGCGCCCTGGGATGCGAAGTACAGGAAGCAAACGTTTCAGCCACCGGTGGTGAAAGCCGTCGAGACGCTTATCGAGGCGGGCGATTTCAGCGTGTCAGTGATTGGCGATAACTTGCCGAATGAAAACGAGATTCATGAGAAATACGGCACAAAGAATTTTCTGTTCACCAGCAGCACTCGGGCGCTCAATAACGCCACCGGAGACGTGATGACCAAAGAGTTTTCGCCGAGCGAGGAAATTGCCGAACGCAGCGCCAAGTACGGAAATGAAGCGGGAGACCTGATGACCGCTCTTCACGAAGTAATCGGGCACGGTTCCGGAAAGCTGAGCGAACGCTTAAAGGGAGGAGCCGAGCCGTATCTGAAGGGCTATTTCTCAACGCTGGAAGAGGGGCGCGCAGACCTTAGCGCACTATGGAATGTGTGGGATCCGAAGCTGAAAGACCTGGGGTTGGTCAGCGATCAGGAAGAGGTCGCCAAGGCCATGTACGACAGCGCCGCGACGGTGGCGTTGACGCAATTGCGCCGCATACCGAACGGCGACACCATCGAAGAAGATCACCAACGCGACCGGCAGTTGGTCGTGAACTACATCCGTGCGCGCGTCCCCGGAGCCATCGAACAACTGGACCGCGACGGAAAAACATATATACGCGTTCAGGATTACGCGAAAATGCGCCAGGGCGTGGGGATGCTACTGACGGAATTAATGCGCATCAAAGCCGAGGGCGATTATGACGCGATCAAGTCGTTGGTCGACGAATACGCCGTGCACTTCGATCCCAAGCTGCGCGACCAGGTTGTGGCGCGATACAGGAAGTTGAATGTTCCAACGTACTGGGCAGGCATCAATTCGAAACTGACCGCACGGATGACCGCGGAGGGGCACGTGCAGGACGTCGAGATCAGCTACCCGTCAGACGCAGTGGAGCAGTATCTGGCGTACGGCTCGTTGTACGACAAATCGCTCCTTCCCGCACACAAGCCAGAGAAAAAGTAAACCGCGGGCGGCGGGGATACCCACACTTTCGGAGTCAGGCCAAATAAGCGTTCGATTACGCACCAGCGCGTGCGGAATGATTTCCTGAGCGGAGGGGCACTCTCGCATGTATCGTGGTGCCGCGATTGAGTTGCGAGTCGATTGACAACTCCCCTTTCACCAATTTCATTCGCTCCTGCATGCTGATGAGGCCAAGCCCTGAGCCCTTCCTTGCGGCTTCTGAGTCAAAGCCCAATCCCGAATCGCGTACGCTGAGATGGATCGCATCCGACGCCTCTAGCAGTTCCACTTCAAATTGTCGTGCCCCACTGTGCTTCACCGAATTCTGCAAGGCTTCCTGCAAGACTCGGAAGAGGGACTGAGAGACATCCAGGGACGGCTGCCTTCGCAGATCGTCACTTCTAAAGTCAATCTCAACTTTCTGCTGGCGCGCAAAGTCCCTGCAAAAGCCCCTCATGGTCTTAACTAGGCCGAGCTGTTCTATTCTTGGAGAGTGCAGGGCGTACGCCAAGTCGTGGATGTCGGTGGATAGCTCGTCGATTTGTTTCAATAATTCGTCCACCGTCGTCCGACGTTCAGCCGTCACATCGGGAACGTCTGACCTGAGTCGTTCGCAGTTAATCGCCAGCAATGCAACTCGCTGACCGATGTTGTCGTGAAGGTCTCTCCCGATCCGGGCACGCTCCCGCTGTTCTGCATCAATCAGCCTGCGGTCCACGCTTGAGAGGGCCTCCTCCTTCATCTTGCGGAGGCGGGTCACGAGAAGGGCGATGGTCAAGGAAACCAGCAAGAAACCTGCTATCGCTACAACATCCAGCGGATCGTTGACCAGAAAAGAATCGGAGGGGGGAACCAAATACATCAGACACACCGCCGCGACGAGGGAGACAAAGATCGACGAAACCAGGCCTCCAGTGCGGGCTAACAGCGTGATGACAATTACATAGAGGAGCACCGCTGTAGCCAGATTGAAATGCAGTCGGAAGTAAAGAACGGTAAGCAGTACCAGGACCACGCTCCCAATTGAGCATTGTGCGATTGGGTGCTGGAATGACCTGGTCACCGTATGTTTGAGGATGTCCATTCGATGCGCCTGGTCTAACCACTTTAGAGAATCACGGTATACAAGTCTGCGCTCGAGACAAGAACAAGCAGATGATCTGCAGTACTATAGTCGTGAAATTTAAGAACTGTCAGAACTAACAGTGGGTGTCTGCCGCGACTCTCTTCAAGAAACGCACGAAGTATCAAGTAGATCGCGCGGTCTCTAGCCATTGTTTGGAGCATATAGCCTCTTGATGCATTTGGGCGCATGCGAACCCCCCTATCGCTTCAAGGTGACGCGGTGCAAGCGCTTAGCGGAATCGGTTCCCCAGTGGTAACGTGATTTGCGGTAATCTGCCCCGGCCCGGGCAAGTTCGGTAAGCTCGCCCCGGACATGCATGGTCATTTCTGCGAAGATCCGATTGTGGTGCAAATATGCGAGACGGGAGCGGGGCCGCTCTTTTGCGAGCGTGAGCGCGGCTCCCAAGTATCCAGAATGGAGATTTGCGATGAGGCCGGACAATACGTTTTCAACTAGACGCGAATTCCTGCAGGTTTCCGCTGCTGCCGCGGTGTCCGCGGCTGTTCCCGCCTCCAATGCCCTGGCGCAACATGCTCGGCAGCAACCTAGCGACGACGCGTTTTCGGCCCGGCAGAAGGAACGACGAAAAGAGTTATGGGCACTCCTCGGGGATTTGCCATGGGAGCATAAACCGGGGCCAGCGAAACTCGTCAGCAAGGAGGAGCACGAAGAATACACGCTGGAGCGTCTGGTTCTCGATTTGAACGGCGTGGAGCCGGTGCCGGCCCTGCTGCTCATTCCGCGTAAAAGGCAAACGCCCGCGCCGGGGCTGCTGTACCTCCACTGGCATGGCGGGATGTACGACCTGGGCAAAGAGATGCTGCTCAAAGGCGTGGACGTCGCGCCGGCCTATGCGCCCGTATGCGGGCAGAAGGGGCTGGTGACGTTGGCGATCGATAGCTGGTGCTTTGGCGAGCGCAAGCACGAGAAGAACGGTCACGAAGGCGAAGAAAACGCCTTCAAGCTGATGCTATGGAAGGGTCAAGTACTGTACGGGATGATGATGTTCGATGAATTTCGCGCGATGGACTACTTGGCAAGCCGCCCGGAAGTGGACAGCCAGCGGCTGGGAGCGCTGGGCATGTCTATGGGCTCGACGAAAGCTTGGTGGCTCGCGGCGCTCGATCCGCGCGTGAAGCTCTGCATGGATGTGTGCTGCCTTACGGATTACGAAGAGCTGATCAAAGCGCATGGCTTGCAGGGGCACGGGATCTACTATTACGTACCGTCGTTGCTAAAACATTTTCAGACCGCGGAGATAAATGAACTGATTGTCCCGCGTGCGCATCTCAGCGTGAACGGGAAGCGCGATGAGCTAACTCCGCCAGCGGGTGTGGACAAGGTGCGTGATTATTTACTGCCGCTGTATCGGAAGTATGGGAAGGAAGCGGAGCTCCGCGCAGAGTTGTTTGATTGCGCCCATGTAGAGCTGCCGGAGATGCGCAAGCTCATTCTGGAATGGATGGATCGGTGTTTGGTCGCGGCACCGGGAAACGGACAGGCTGCCAGATATGTTGGGGAAACCGCTCTAAGTCGAAAGGAGGGAAGCCTGGGAAAATTGGATACGAGCGGACCGAGCTGATCTCGTGTCTTCCCCCGAGGCTGGTCATCCCATTCGCAAGCATAGATGCGTATGAGTACTCGCAACGGGTTGCCCATCGCCTAAAAACAAAACTTGGATGGTCACCGGGCCGTCTAGTCGGAGTCGCTCGCATGCTGAATTGGCTTCGGACCCCCATCGTTTCACCGCCAACGTCCCGATCCGGCACATGCTTGGTTCCTCGCCAGGTACGGAACACAACTCTTCCGATAAGGCGAGCTTATCAGGCGATCGGTCATTGCCACGGCTCAGTGCTTTGACTACGATCTACGGATCTATGTGCACTTTTTCGCGTTACGGAAACTTCCATACCCTCAGAGGCATCGACATGCTCTTGAAAACGACCAATCATCGTCTGCGCCGCCTGGCGCTGTTAGCGATCTCCACGAGTTTCAGTGCGTACATGGCCGCTCAGCCGCAGGAAGCGGGTGCACCACGCGCAATCACCTCTGCTGACTACGCGCATGCGGAGAAATTCATGGGGTACAACACGAACCCGCTTGTTTACCACGCGGTGCATCCTGTGTGGACCGCTGACGAGCGCCTGTGGTACCGGGACACCGGTCCTGAGGGAGACAAGTTCGTTCTGTTCGACCCGGCGAAACTCACCAAGGAGCCCGCGTTCGACCACGCCAAACTCGCGGCCGCGCTTTCGGTGGCCGCCGGGAAAACGTATGAGGCCAACAAGCTTCCGTTTCGGGAAATCGAACTATCGATGGACGGGCAGTTCGTTTCTTTTAGGATCGGGAAGCAACCGTTTCGGTGTGACCGGCTGGGCAGTAATTGTGCGGTAGTAACCCGGGGCGTGGAGAACGGCGTGCCTTCTCCCGACAACAAGAAGCTCGCCTTTGTGCGCGATTACAACTTGTGGGTGCGCGAGATGGCCAGCGGCAAAGAGACACAGCTCACGACGGACGGCGTCAGAGACTACTCCTATGCGTTGGACAATGCCGGCTGGACCAAGAGCGACAATCCGATTCTGTTGTGGTCGCCGGATTCCAAGAAAATCGCCACCTTCAAACAAGACCAGCGCAACGTGGGAGAGATGTACCTGGTGGAAACGAAAGTTGGCCACCCGGCGCTGCAGGCCTGGAAGTATCCGCTCCCGGGGGATGACGCGGTGTCGATGATCGAGAGAGTAATCATCGACGTGGATGCGCCAAAGATGATTCGGCTGCAAATGCCGCCGGACCAGCACCGCTCGACGCTGTGCGACCACGTCATTTGTCGCGGGAGCGAATGGGAGGACGTCGAATGGAGCCCGGATTCGAGCAAGCTGGCGTTTGTCTCCACGTCAAGAGATCACAAGCAAGAAACGCTCCGCATCGCAGATGCCGAGACTGGAGCGGTGCGCGACGTGATGGAAGAATCCGTGGCCACGCAGTACGAATCCGGCCAGGGCAGGGTGAACTGGCGCTATCTTCACGGGTCGAACGAATTCATCTGGTATTCCGAGCGCGACAACTGGGGGCACCTTTATCTCTACGACTTAGGTACAGGAAAGCCCAAAAATCAGATCACCAGAGGCGAGTTTGTGGTGACACAGTTGTTGCGGGTCGATGAGAAGGCCCGCACGCTGTATTTCCTAGCCGATGGCAGAGAAAAGGGCATTCCCTATTTCACGCACTTCTACAGCATCGGCTTTGACGGCAGTGGGCTGAAACTGCTGACGCCCGAAGACGCGAACCACGATGTGACCCTTTCGGCTTCGGGACGGTATTTTGTGGATAATTTTTCGAAGCCGGATACGCCCTCGGTGAGCGTGTTGCGCGACGCGACTGGGAAGACGCTGGCGACGCTGGAGAAAGCAGACATTTCGAAGCTCGTCGCGTCGGGATGGAAACGGCCCGAGGCGATCACGGTGAAGGGACGTGATGGGACGACGGATCTTTATGGATTGCTTTTCAAGCCAACGAACTTCGATCCGAAGAAGAAATATCCCATCGTTAATCACATTTATCCAGGACCGCAGGGCGGGAGCGTGGGAAGCTGGTCTTTCCTCTCGGCACGCGGAGACACGCAAGCGCTCGCCGAATTGGGATTCATTGTGGTCGAAATTGAGGGGATGGGAAATCCGAGGCGGTCGAAGGAATTCCACGATGCCTATTACGGCAACATGGGCGACAACACGCTACCGGACCAAGTGACCGGGATGAAGCAACTGGCGCAACGCCATCCTTGGATTGACCTGGAGAAAGCGGGGATTTACGGGCACTCGGGCGGAGGTTACGCGGCGGTGGATGCCATGCTCCGGTATCCGGACTTCTTCAAAGTGGGAATCGGCGAGGCAGGCAATCACGACAACCGCGAATACGAAGACGACTGGGGTGAACGGTATCAAGGGTTGCTCGAGCGGAAGCCGGACGGAACCACGCATTACGACGACCAAGCCAATCAGAACATCGCCAAAAATTTGAAGGGCCACCTGCTGCTGGCGCACGGCACGCTGGATGACAACGTGCCACCGTATAACACGCTGCTGTTGGTTGACGCGCTGATCAAAGCGAACAAGGATTTTGACCTGCTCTTGCTGCCGAATCGCCGGCATGGCTTCGGCAATGAACCGTACATGGTGCGAAGACGATGGGACTATTTTGTCCGCTACCTGATGGGTGCGGAGCCGCCAAAAGAATATGAGTTGAAGCCGCCGCCGAATCCGCTTGCGGCGGGGATGTAATCCCGTTTCCCTGATGAAATAGCCATGCTGCGCAACGAAGGGTGCCGCAAGGTCCGGTAAACGGACTACCTGCGTGCGCCACGACAAGGTGACGGGCCACGGCGGGAGTCAGACCCGTCCGGGAACGGGCAGCCCGTTGCGAGCCGCGATTGCCGTTGCTCTCAAGGCGATTTGTCTTTTGGATCTTTGCCGGATGGCAGGTCCGGGGGCGGATAGTAGGCTTTACTACCCCCGGCCTTCTCGACTTCGTCCGCAAAAGTAGTTCCATAGTCGCGCTTGGCGTCGGAGAGTGCGTAGGCTTGACGCTTGTAATTCCAGCTTCTTGGATTAAGACGCTGGGCTTCTTTGAAATGAGAGACCGCGTCGGTCAAGTATCCGGACTTGTATAGATGCTCAGCAAGTCCAAACTCAGCGGCAGCCAAAGCCATATCGGGATTATTCACCGCCAGTTTTTCGCGAAGCCGCTCTTCGCTCATTACGTACATGCTCTTTTCACTTTTTTCGACCCAATCCGCAAGCGCGTTGAGATAAGGCGCAGAATTGAGGCCGCTAAAATTCTTGAAGCGGTCGTCGACGAAGGCGACCTCGTTGGGCCGAACTATTTTTCCATGCTCGTCGATCCACACTCCGGTCGGAACGTTGACCATGTTGTAGAGCTTGGACACCAGATGCGTTTCGTCGATTAGAGCCGTGTAGGTGGGATGGGCGGCGGTAATCCATGGACCGGCGTCCTTTATCCCATTCGTATCCTGTGCTACAGAAATGATCTCCAAATTCTTGCTCTTGAGCCGCTGATAGATGGCTTGCCAGCCTGGCAAGTCTAGTCGGCACCCTCACCACGAAGCCCAGGTCAGCAGCAAGACCTTCTTCCCTCGAAAATCTGACAGCGAGCGGGCCTTGCCGTTCATATCCGGAAGCGTGAAATCCGGCGCCTTTAGCGACGACAAAACTTGTCGCTGGTCGGCACGCAGCCCGAAGTACCAGATGGCGAGGCCTTCATCATGAGCGATTGGCTGTTGCACCAGGCGGGCGAAGGCGACGAGGTTGAACCAACTCCTCCCCCCGTTTTTGCGAACGAACTCTTGTTCCCGGTCCTTGGGCATCGGAAAGCATAGTTCATTCCGGCAGATGCCTTGAGGCTTCAACGCAAAGCCAGTGGCCTGCGCAAGGTCCGCCGTGGTGATCCAAAGCTGTCCCCCCTCTTCGTTGGCGCCACTGATTTTGCTTGCTCTGTCGTCGTATATGATGGTGGCGTAGGTCTCTTTGCCGCGTGCCAACGTACAGGCCATCAAAGGAAGCAGTGAGAAAATGACTGCGAAAAGTTTCCCCTTCATGATTTGCCTCGCGATCCTCGTCCGGCTCTAAAGCTCCGCCACATCCCTAGACACCGAATAGTCCGCCCTTATTCCCGCGAGAGTTCATCCGCATGACGGAAGCGAAACGGCGCCCCACCGAGTTGCCGGCCGACAATCAGGATTTCCACAAGATAGTCCCAAAGCACTATTTTTCCTATCCCGCAAGGGGACGGTTGCACCGGGGCTGAATTGGGGTGCTAGGATAGCTGCCCCTGGGAAGGTGAAGCCTCGAGTCGAGTTTTGTACCCATCGGGAGAGGTCAGGCATGAAAGTAACAAAAAGGCTAATTTTGCTGTTTTTAACTTCGCTGGCAGTGGAAGCACAAGGAGTTATCGCGCAAGACAACGTGCGTGACAAGGCCGCGAAAGGAGATCGTCATGAGTTCGTGATTGCGAATTTCAAGACGGAGGGTGGATTCACGTTGCCGGAGGCGCGTGTAGTCTATGGCACATACGGCAAGTTGAATGATGCAAAGGACAATGCCGTGCTGCTGCCATCTCACTACATGGCGGACTTCCATGGATATGAGTGGCTAATTGGAGCTGACAACGCACTCGATCCCTCAAAGCTCTTTCTTGTAGCCACAGAATTGTTTGGAAACGGCAACTCATCCTCGCCAAACAACACGCCGGAGCCTTATCACGGGCCTCGATTTCCGGTGACGACGATTCGGGACAACGCCGAAGCAGTACATCGGCTGCTGACGGAAGAGCTGAAGATTACTCACTTGCGCGCCATCATCGGATTTTCGATGGGCGCGCAGCAGGTGTTTCAATGGGCGGTCAGCTATCCGAATTTTGCAGACCGCGTCGTGGCAACAGCGGGCACGGCGAAGTGCTACCCGCACGGGGTTGTGAGACTGGAGGGTCAGATTGCGGCATTGACCCTAGACCCCACGTTTGAGAATGGCGATTACAAGCAGCAGCCGACGAAAGGATTGGCGGCATTCGCAGTGGTTTGGACCGGATGGCTCTTCTCTCAGGAGTGGTGGCGGCGGGAACTGTGGCGCGAAGGAGCGAAACCGGGAACGACGTTCGAAACGGTGTTGAACAACTTTCGAACGAATTTTATTCCCGGCGCGGACGCCAACAATTTGATTCTGCAAATGCGAACCTGGGAAAAGCACGACGTCGGGACAACGCCGGGGTTTGGGGGAGACGTCGAGCGCGCCCTCAAGTCCATCAAAGTTCCACTACTGTATATGCCTTCCGAGACGGATTTGTACTTTCCAATTGGAGACGCGCGATATGAGGCGGCGTTTATTCGCGGCGTGTCGCTCGTGCCGATCCCTTCGTTGTGGGGACACACCGCCGGAGCCGGAAGCAACCCGGTAGATGCGAAGTTCTTAAATGAAACGATTGGGAAGTTTTTGTCAGCGAGCAAGTAGGCGCTTGGCTCATTTCTTGGTTGTTTCTCTCGGAAAGCGCAGTGAATCCGAATTAGCGAATGGGGCTGCCAGGCAAGTCCCGCACACCAAGCAGCGTGAGTCTCGACGAGGTACGGGGAGGGAGCGTTGAAGAATTCCGCTGCCACGAGAACGGGTTGACCCGATTTAAGCCCAATGGCTCTGTAGTCTTCGAGCTCATTTCCTGCGGCCATCCCGGCCCAACGAGAAGCTCGGCGCATTCCATTGTCTCGACGGACGCGGCGGTTCGTTTTGGTAGGGCGTCCGGCCGAATTGCGTTGCTTGCCAGATCTATGGTGAACACCAATATTTTTTCAGCGGCCACGAAAGTTGCTCGCACCGTCCCAATCGGAACCGCGTTAGGGCTGCCTGCCTGCGTTGGTGGTTCTCAACCTGCCTCCGGGATCTCCCGGAGTCTTTGACCGATGGGCGGCAACAGGTAGGTGCGGCATCAACTCGCCGTGGCCGCTAGGAGGGACAGGCACTCTTTCCCATCGTTCAACACGATATTGTAATCGGCGCGCGGCACCTGACGGTTGGCGGACGGAATCAGGGCAACAATTTTGACCTTCGGAAAATTCGCCCTCAGCCACTCGACCATTTCTTTTCTCGTTTGTTCCGATGCCGTGTGGCCTACGACGAATATATCGACGTTGTGAATCGAGGCGAGAGCCCGCTTTGCAAACTCGTTGTCAGCGACCGATATGACTTCAAAGCCGCAGCGGCGAAACAGTTCGGCCCTCGTGTTCAGTTCTTTTTCTTCGTAGCCAATCTGAAACATTGTCCGCTTCGGCGGGAATTCGACCTTGCCCGTCAAATTGGTGATGACATATTCCCCTGGTGAGGATGCCGAGAGCACTTTCACTCGTGCTGTGGCACGTTCCACACTTACCGCCCCTTCCAGCCATTGAAGGCTGCCGTCACTTCGCACCTTGGACACGTGGAACGGAGAGAGCATGGGCTTAGTCCTCGTTTTCGTGCCGGTAATTCAAACACACGGCCTGACCTCTGTCTATCGCGTGTGTCGAAACGATAAGGGCCTAAAATCCCTCGCCTGGGTGGCGTACCGGGGTGTTGTGGTTCCAAGCCCAATAGAACTCCTTATCTTTCGTTGTGAATCTGCTTCGCTCGTGTTAGAAGCCTGGATTCGACCGGAGGTGCGCCGATAAGCCGGCACCGTGCGGAAGAAAAGTGTTTTCGGATGCTTCACGGGCTGAAGCAAGGAAGGCTTGAGCGTTCTGTTCCGCCTTGGCCCTTATGACGTGGCAGGCACCAACCCGAACTGCTTTCTCAAACGTGTGAAGCTTCCATAGGGTGCTCTCGACCACTTGGGAAGGAGGGTTATGAAAAGGCGATTCTTTCTTAAATCGATAGCCGCAGGGGTATACGCGTTCACGCATCTTCCGCTGCTGCAAGCGGCATTGCCGAAGATGAAGATCACCCGAGTACGGGCTTATGCGCCGCCCAATCCGAACCCGCTGTTCAATCAGGCCGACACGGTGGTGACCATCGAAACAGATGCGGGAATCACCGGTATTGGCGAAGGCGGATTTCCCGATGGACTGAAACAGTGTGCCGGGCGGCTGATCGGCCAGGACCCGCAGCATATCGAGCGGTTGTGGCAGGACATGTCGCGGTCTTTCTTTTATCCTCCCGGGCGCGAAAAAGAACACGCGCTCGGTGCGCTCGACCTTGCACTGTGGGACATCAGAGGCAAGGTGCTGAAACTGCCGGTTCACGAAATCCTGGGCGGCATGGTGCGAAATTACTGCGAGTGCTACAACACAGGCGGCATCATACCGGGGATCAAGCCAGGCATGAGCGTGAAGGATCGCGCGGCGGCAACCATTGCTGCCGGTTATCGCGCCTTCCGCATGGGCGCGGCCGACACGCCCGCGAACACCGCGTTCAACACGCACCAAAAGTTGAATCAGCTTTACGAGGAGTGCGTGCAGGCGCGCGAAGGCGTGGGGAAGGACGGTGATTTCTGCATCGATTTTCATCAGCGATTCGATCTTTCTGACGCGATTCGCGGATGCGATCTGATCGAAAGCCTTGCGCCTTTCTTTGTCGAGGATCCCGTGCGCGCGGAGGCATTTGGCGAAGACCTTCCGCGTCTCCGAAAGTCAGTCAAGGTTCCAATCGCAGCGGGCGAGGAATGGGGCAATCGATGGGATTTCAATCCTCTGGTGGAGAACCACGACATCGACTACGTCCGCGCTACCTTGCCGAACGTGGGAGGCATTACCGAGATGATGAAGATCGCCGCGATCTGCGAGACGCATTTCGTGGGCATCGTGCCTCATTTCACCGGACCGATCGCCACGGCGGCGCTGGTGAATTCGCTGGGCACATTCTCGGGTCCGCTGCTGATGGAGTATGGATTTGAGGGAAAGGAGCTTCCGCATGTGCCCGTCTGCCTGGATTTCAAGAACGGAAAGCTCTATCCCAACGACAGACCGGGACTCGGAGTCGAGCTGGACAGGAGCAAGCTGACGCCGATTCTGGAAGTGACGAAATACGATACGAATCGCGCGCAGACCTACTTCCGGCCGGACGGATCGATTACAAATTGGTAGGGCGGCGGGAAGGGTCTTCAGACTGAATCTACTTCTCCGGGAAGCTTGTCTGAACGTAGCTGCTCGTGGTGTGGACGCTTTGCGCTAGCTTAGTGGTTCAGCTCATTCTCTAATCCGATGGGCTAATATCCGCTCTTAATCCACAAGCCGAAATCCAAGATCTAATGGAAGAAGCACTGACACCGGTTTTCCGTCGTGGACACCCGGCTTAAACTTCCACTGTCGGACAGTGTT
>Ga0182040_10000156_pt1 | contig 29523 bp, 29 predicted proteins | sample flu12Cox44000176_FD_125973 | JGI IMG/M metagenome (GOLD analysis project Ga0182040, IMG submission 125973) | Lab enrichment of tropical soil microbial communities from Luquillo Experimental Forest, Puerto Rico - flux8day.12C.oxic.44.000.176 | ecosystem: Environmental > Terrestrial > Soil >... | reverse complement strand
GTTGAGCACCTTTGCGACCGGTGCGAGGCAGTTGGTGGTGCACGAGGCGCAGGATATGACGTTATGCTCTTTGCCGAGCTTCTCGTGATTGACGCCGTAGACCACCGTAAGGTCGACGCCCTCGGCCGGCGCGGAGATAATGACGCGCTTGGCGCCGGCCTTGAGATGCGCGGAAGCCTTCTCCTTCGAAGTGAAGATGCCGGTGCATTCGAGCGCAATCTCGACGCCGAGATCCTTCCACGGCAGAGTCGCCGGGTCCTTGGTGGCGGTGACCTTGATCTTGCCGTTGCCGACGCTGATCGAGTCGCCCGAGACCTTCACCTCGCCGGGAAAGCGGCCGTGCACGGAATCGAATCGCAAAAGATGCGCATTGGTCTCGACCGGCGCGAGATCGTTGATCGCGACCACCTCGATGTCGTTGCGCTCGGTTTCGGCGATGGCGCGCAGGACGTTGCGGCCGATGCGGCCGAACCCGTTGATGGCGACACGAACTGACATGGCGGACTCCTTGGCTCCCCTGCGCTGAGCAGGTCCGAATTACATAATCCGGGACGGCAGGTATTTAAATGCGGCCCAACCGGTGCAGCGCCGCCTTGGCGACGTTCTCTGCCGTAATGCCGAAGTGGCGATAGAGTTCCTTGTACGGGGCGCTCGCGCCAAAACTCGTCATGCCGATGAAGGCGCCATCCGAGCCGATGATTTCGTCCCAGCCCTGGCGGATCGCTGCCTCGACCGCGACCTTGACCGGCGCCGCGCCGATCACGTCACGGCGCTTGGCCGCAGGGAGGGCGCGGAACAGCTCGAAGCACGGGACCGAAACCACGCGCGCGCCGACGCCGCGCTCGCCCAAAATCTTTTGTGCCTCGACCGCGATTGACACCTCCGATCCCGTCGCGAACAGCGAGACCTCGGCCTTGGCCGGCGCGGGAAGGATCTCGTAGCCGCCCTCGGCGCAGCGGTTCGCCGCGTCAAAGCCGCTCCGCAGCTGCGGCAGATTCTGCCGCGTGAGCGCAAGAATGCTAGGCCCGGCGGAATTTTCCAGCGCGAGTTGCCAGCATTCCACCGTCTCGACCGCGTCGCAGGGACGGAAGACGTGAAGATTCGGAATGGCGCGGAGCGCGGCGAGGTGCTCGACCGGCTGATGGGTTGGCCCGTCCTCGCCCAGCCCAATGGAGTCGTGGGTCATCACGTGAATGACGCGTATGCCCATGAGCGCGGCAAGCCGGATTGCCGGGCGGCAGTAATCGGCAAATACGAGAAAGGTGCCGGAATAGGGAATCACGCCGCCGTGCAGCGCCATGCCGTTCATCGCCGCCGCCATGGCGTGCTCGCGAACGCCGTAATGGATGAAGCGGCCGCCGTAATCGGCGGCGGAAAGCACCGTCATGCCCTTGGGCTTGGTGTTGTTGGAGCCGGTGAGATCGGCCGAGCCGCCGATCATCTCCGGCGCCGCCGCGGTGAGCGCTTCGAGCGCACCCTCGGAAGCGCTGCGTGTTGCTATTTCCTTCGGCTCAGCCGCAAGCTTCTGCTTCACCGATCGCGCCGCGGTAGCGATTTGGTCGTTCGCCAAGTCGCCGCGCATGCGGCGCTCGAATTCGGCGCGCCGCGCCGCGGGTGCGGCGATGAGGCGATCGTTCCAGGTCTGGCGGGAGGCTGTTCCTGCCGATCCGGCATTGCGCCATAGGACGCGGACATCGGCGGGAATTGCGAACGCCGGCTCCGACCAACCAAGTTTGGCGCGCGCGCCTTTTATCTCCTCGGCACCGAGCGGCGAACCATGACATTTCTCCGTGCCCGCTTTGGCCGGAGCACCGAAGCCGATCACGGTGCGGCAGGCGATCAGGGAGGGCCGGTCGCTCCCCTGCGCAGCGGCGATGGCCTTCGCAATCGCCGCAGGATGATGGCCATCGACGCGGGTCGCCGCCCAGCGCGCCGCCTCGAAGCGCTTCACCTGATCGACCGAATCGGCGAGCGACAACGGGCCGTCGATGGAGATGCCGTTGTCGTCGAACAGCACGATGAGCTTGTTGAGCTTGAGATGTCCCGCAAGCGCGATTGCCTCCTGGCTCATGCCCTCCATCAGGTCGCCGTCGGAGGCGAGCACATAGGTGCGATGATCGACAAGGTCCGGTCCGAAGACCGCCGCCAGGTGGCGCTCGGCTATTGCCATGCCCACCGCGTTGGCGAGGCCTTGGCCGAGCGGCCCGGTCGTGGTCTCGGCGCCCGGTGTAAGGAAATTTTCCGGATGGCCCGGCGTGATCGAGCCGAGCTGGCGAAAGCGCTTGATCTCCTCGATCGTCACCTTCTCGTAACCCAGGAGATGCAGCAGCGCGTAGAGCAGCATCGAACCGTGGCCGGCAGAGAGCACAAAGCGGTCGCGATCGGGCCAAGCGGGATCGGCTGGATCGAATTTCAGAAAGCGCGAGAACAAGATGGTAGCGATGTCGGCCGCGCCCATCGGCAGGCCCGGGTGCCCGGATTTCGCCTGCTCGACCGCGTCCATCGCCAGCGCGCGAATGGCGTTGGCCATCCGATCATGCGCCTCGCGCGATGCGGCTTGCGCGCGCTCTTTGCGCGCGGACGGCGATAGAGCGGCTGCCGCCGAAGCGGCGGCGAGCGGAAGGTGCGGATCGATCATTGCTGAGCCCAGCCGGTTGTAGGGCAGAGCCTCTAGCATGTGGCCCGGATGCGGCAAAGAACGCGCGGCGATCAATCGACGCCATGCACAGGACGACACACAATTTTTCTTACTTGCTTCCGTGCTCGGCGTTGACGGAAGGGTGCGAAAAAAACTAAAGTTCTTTCTCTAACCGCTTGCCGAGCAAGAAATATTCGTGGCCGTCCGGCTGACGAATCCGCCCGCTTTGTGAGGACGGGCCGCGCATGACCGAGCCAAGCGCCATCGAAGCGGCGACCAAGCGTCTTGCGCTTGCGCTCGACGCGCTTGCCGCCGCGGTGGAGCGGCGCCGCAAGGCTGACCGGGACGAGGAGACGCTCGCGGCGCAGCTGCATGCGCTCGGCGGCGATCGCTCCCGCCTCGCGGCCGAGCTCGATGCCGCGGTCGCGCGCGCCCGCGCGCTCGAAACCGTCAATCGCGAAATCGCCGAGCGGCTTGATGCCGCGACGCGCGCCATCCGCAGCGTGCTTGGCACGAGCGAACGCTGAGGCCTGCAGGGGCAGACGGTAGCGCCATGCCGCAAATCAACGTCACCATCAACGGACGTCAGTTTCGAATGAGCTGCGAGGAAGGCGAGGAGGCGCACCTGACCGAGCTTGCCGCGGATCTCGACACGCGCATCGCGCGCTTGCGCGTCCGCTTCGGCGAGATCGGGGATACGCGGCTTACCGTAATGGCCGCGCTCACGGTCGCAGACGAGCTCGCCGAGACCAAAGCGAAGTTGCAGCGGATGGAGCCGGAACTCGCCGGGCTGCATGACGCGAGCGTCGCCTCTGCCGATCGCGTGCAGGCGACGCACGCGGCGGTAATTGCCGCACTCAATGCAGCGGCGGAGCGTATCGAGGGCATCACCCGATTGCTCAACGAAACCGTCAGCGGCGCGGGAACTGTGCCGATGGGGTGATCAGGGCGCGCGTGCTGGCACAGCCGCCGCGCAAACGCTACATTGTCGGCGCGGAGCTGTGAGGCGCGTCAGGAGCCCATATCCCCGGGGCCTTATCGATCCTTAAGGGAGCTGTCCCTGACCGGGCTCGTGGGCTCGGACATATGGCGCCCACCTACTTTCGTAGGGAACCCGGGATCGATGCTCCAACGGCCGTCGCGGCTCCGCGCTCATTCTCCACGCATTGATGCCGGACTCAGCCGCAGTCGATCAGGTCAAGGCAAGACTGCGCGGCGAGGCGCTGGCGCGGCGCGATGCGTTGCCCGCGCATACACGCGCCGCGGCCGCACGGGCCATCGCAGAGCGGCCGTTTCCGGTCCCTGTTTTGCCCGAGATGATCGTGTCCGGCTTTATGCCGTTGAAGAGCGAGATCAGCCCCATTCCGCTGATGCGCAAGCTTGCCGATGCGGGTGCGCGGCTCGCGCTGCCTGTCGTCGCCGGACGCGGCAAGCCGCTCAGCATGCGTGGCTTTGCATTCGGCCAGCCGCTCGTTGCCGGCGTCTGGGGCATCCGCGAGCCTGGGCCTAAGGCACCGGAAGTCTTGCCGGACATCGTGATCGCGCCGCTGCTTGCGTTCGACCGCAGCGGTTATCGGATCGGCTATGGCGCCGGCTATTACGACATGACGATTACGGCGTTGCGCGCGCGGAAGGCGATCGTCGCGCTCGGCATCGCGTTTGCCGCGCAGGAAATCGCCGAGGTGCCGCGAACCTCCCGCGACGCCCGCCTCGATCTCGTGCTAACCGAGCGCGAGGTCATCGACTGCCGGACGCCTTGACGCATGCGCATTCTCTTCATCGGTGACATCGTCGGCCGCAGCGGCCGCGCAATCGTCGTTGAGCGGTTGCCGCATCTCATTCGCGACTGGAAGCTCGATTTTGTTGAAGCCAATGGGGAAAACGCGGCCGGCGGCTTCGGCATTACCGAGGCGATCTACCAGGATCTCATGGACGCCGGCGTCGACGTGATCACCGGCGGCAATCATTCCTGGGACCAGCGGGAGGCGCTGGTTTTCATCGAGCGCGCTCCCAAGCTGCTGCGCCCGATCAATTATCCTGCCGGCACGCCGGGCCGCGGGGTCGCGCTGATCGAGGCGAAAAATGGCGCTCGCGTGCTGGTCGTCAACGCCATGGGCCGCATCTTCATGGATCCGCTCGACGATCCGTTCGCCGCCGTCGACCGCGAGCTTTTGGCCTGCCCGCTCAAAGCGCGCGCCGACGCCATCATCGTCGACATTCACGGCGAAGCGACCAGCGAGAAGCAGGCGATGGGCTTTTTTTGCGACGGGCGTGCGAGCCTCGTGGTCGGCACCCATACCCATGCACCGACCGCCGATCACCAGATCCTGCCGCAAGGCACCGCCTTCATCTCCGACGTCGGGATGACCGGCGACTACAATTCCGTGATCGGAATGGACAAGGAGGAGCCGCTTTCGCGCTTTCTTCGTAAAATTCCCGGGGCGCGCTTCGAACCGGCCTTGGGTGCGGCGACGCTGTGTGCGCTGGCTGTCGAAACCGACGATGCGACCGGCCTCGCGCAGCGTATCGCCGCGGTGCGCTTGGCCGGGCGGCTCGAGGAGGCACGGCCGAAATTCTGGGAATGACGTCCGCGGCCGGGGCAGCGCAAGGCTCGTGAACTCGCCGCCGGCTTGGAGTAGTCTTGCCACGGGCGGAGCACCGTCCGCCCGCAAAACACATAAAGATATGTAAATACGCGCATACTCCTGAGCGCGCGCACAGGGAGGTGACCCATGTCGAACTTTTCCGTTTCCCGACGGCAGCTCCTCGCGGGAGCCTCGGCGACCGCCGCTGCCGGCGCCTTTGGAATCACGTCGCAAGCCGTTGCCAAGGCGCCGCTGCTCAACGCACCGGCGCCCGCGTTCTATCGCTTCAAGCTCGGCACCATCGAAGCGACCGTGGTCTCGGACGGACCGCTCGCCATCGGCGAGCCGAAAAATACCTTCCGCGGCCCGACCCCGGACGAGCTGAACAAGATGATGAGCGATCAGTTCCTGCCGACCAACAACGTCGTGCTCGATCAGAACGCGCTCGTCATCAACACCGGCGACAAGCTCGCCGTCTTCGAGACCGGAATGAGCTCGGTCAAACGCAACGACGCGATGGGCCGGCTGGTGGCGAACCTCAAGGCGTCCGGAATCGACCCGAACGACGTCGATGCCGTCATCCCGACCCATGCCCACATCGATCACATCGGCGGGATCATGGCCGCGGACGGCAGCCGCAATTTTCCCAACGCGCAGATCTACATCTCTCAGGCCGATCTGGAATTCTGGACCGACGACAAGCGCCTCGGCACGCCTGCGGAAGGCTCCGCGCTGGCCGCGCGCAAGAACCTCATTCCCAACCGCGACCGCATCGTCTTCTACAAGGACGGCCAGGAGGTCATCCCGGGCGTGCAGGCGATGCTCACCCCCGGTCACACGGTCGGACACACGAGCTTCGTGGTCAGCTCGGGCGGTAAATCGCTGTTCCTCGTCGGCGACCTCACGCACCACGTGATCCTGATCGAGAAGCCGCAGATGGAGGTCGCCTTCGACACCGATCCCAAGCAGGGCGTGACGACCCGCATCAAGGCCATGGACATGCTCGCGGCGCAGCGCATGCCCGCGCTCGTCTATCACCTGCCCTTCCCGGGCATCGGTCATCTTGCCAAGCAGGGCGACGGCTTCCGCTACGTGGCGGAGCCGATGCAGTTCACGCTCTAGACGGCCCGCCCGCTTCTCACGCGAGGAGCGGGCGCGCCACCTCGATATCGCGACCGCGCGGCGCGCCAGTACGCGCCGCGTTTCCTGGATTTTGTCCGCGGCGCGTCCTATATGTCGCGCCGATATCAATCGACTTCTCCGCCTTCGCGCATCGCGCTTGAACTTGCGCGGGCGCAAGCCTTGGCTCCCAGGAGGGCAGCGTGGCCGGCCATTCGCAGTTCAAGAACATCATGCACCGCAAGGGGCGGCAGGATGCTGCGAAATCGAAACTGTTCGGCAAGCTCGCCCGCGAAATTACCGTCTCGGCCAAGCTGGGCCTGCCCGATCCCGCCATGAATGCACGCTTGCGCGCGGCGGTGCTGGCGGCGCGCGCGGAAAACATGCCCAAGGACAATATCGAGCGCGCGATCAAGAAAGCCTCGGGCGCTGGCGCCGAGAATTACGAAGAAACACGTTATGAGGGCTATGGGCCGGGCGGCACCGCCATCATCGTCGAAGTTCTGACCGACAACCGCAACCGCACCGCGGGCGAGTTGCGCGCCGCCTTTACGAAATCCGGCGGCCATCTTGCCGAGACCGGCGCAGTGTCCTTCATGTTCGATCGCGTCGGCTTGATCGAATATGACGCCGAGGCGGCGAGCGCGGATGCCATGCTGGAAGCGGCGATCGATGCCGGCGCCGAGGACGTCGCCTCGAGCGCGAGCGGACACGAAATCTACACCACGTCGGACTCGCTGCGCGACGTTGCCAAGGTCCTCGAGGGCCGGTTCGGCGAGCCGCGCAAGGCCGCCTTGGTGTGGAAGCCGCAGAACACGGTCGCGATCAACGACGAGCAGGGGGAAAAAGTTTTCACGCTAATTGAGGCGCTCAACGAGCACGACGACGTTCAGAACGTGTATGCGAATTTCGAAGTTTCCGATGCGTTGGTGCAGAAGCTAAGTGCGTGAGGTCGGTGGTCTGGTCGCCGGCCAAGGAATGGGCGCCGAGTATCTCCGCGTTGCAGCCGTTTGTGCAACGGTGCTCCCAACGGTCTAGGCGCCGCCTTCGGGCAGGGTTATCAACGATGGTGGATGACGCGCCCGATTCGCATCCTCGGCATCGATCCTGGGCTCCGCCGTACGGGCTGGGGCGTGGTGGCGATTGATGGCAACCGGCTGAGCTTTCTCGCCTGCGGATCACTGAGTACCGACGACGACGCGGAACTCGCCGCGCGTCTCCTCGCCATCCACGACGGCTTGCGCCGCGTGGTCGACGAACACGCGCCGCACGAAGCCGCGGTCGAGGCGACTTTCGTCAACAAGGATGCGCGCGCGACGCTGAAGCTCGGCCAGGCCCGTGGCATCGCCATGCTGGTGCCGGCGATCGCCGGGCTGCGCGTTGCCGAATACGCCCCGAACCTGGTGAAGAAGACCATCGTCGGCGCCGGTCACAGCGAGAAGATGCAAATCCGTAGGATGGTCGGCGTACTGCTTCCGAAGGCCGATCCGCGCTCGGACGACGCGGCCGATGCGCTGGCGGTGGCGATCTGTCACGCGCATCATCGCCGCAGCGCGGTGCTCAACGCCGCCGTGAGACATGACAGCGCAGCGCAGCGCGCGGGCGCGCCATGATCGGCAAGCTCAAGGGCATCATCGATTCCTACGGCGAGGACTCCATCGTCCTCGACGTGAACGGCGTCGGCTATCTCGTGCATTGTTCCGCGCGCACGCTGCAGGAACTGCCCGGGACTGGGCAACCAGCGACTCTCTCGATCGAAACCCATGTGCGCGAGGATCAGATCAGGCTGTTCGGCTTTCTCACCGATGTCGAGCGCGAATGGTTCCGCCTGCTGCAGACCGTGCAGGGGGTCGGCGCCAAGGTTGCGCTCGCGGTGCTGGGGACGCTGCGGCCGTCCGAGCTTGCATCCGCAATCGCCATGCGCGACCGCGCCATGGTGGCGCGCACGCCCGGCGTGGGGCCGAAGGTTGCCGAGCGCATCGTTACCGAGTTGAAGGACAAGGCGCCGGCCCACGTCGCGCTCGATCCGGCCGTGATCAGGCTTTCCGACGCGATCGAGGAGAAGCGCGCGCCGGCGCCGGTTGCCGATGCGGTCTCCGCGCTGGTCAATCTCGGCTATGGGCGGCCGCAGGCCGCCGCCGCAATCGCTGCTGCGACGCGCAGCGCCGGCGAGGGCGCCGACGCGGCGCGGCTGATCCGGCTCGGATTGCAGGAGCTGGCGAAATGAAGGACGCGGCGCGATGCTGAGCGATCGCGACCAGGAACTAATCGCCGCCGCGCGCGACGCGATCAAGCGGCGCTATCGCAACGATTGGCAGGAGGTCGGCGCCGCGGTGCGCACGCGCGACGGCCGCATCTATACCGGGGTCAATCTCGATGCCTATCTCGGCCGGATGGCGGTGTGCGCCGAGGCGGTGGCGCTGGGGCGCGCCGTGACCGAAGCCGGCGAGACCGGTATCGATACCATCGTCGCGGTGCGCCATCCCGAGCCCGCGGAGGCCTATCAGGCGATCGCGGTCGTGTCGCCGTGCGGCAGTTGCCGCGAATTGATCTGGGATTACGACCGCAACGCCCGCGTCATCGTGCCCGACGCCAATGGTCCTGCGGTCACGTCGATTGGCGAGCTGATCCCGAACAAATATAGCCGCGAGCACAGCCTGTGAGGATCGTGCCGTGAGCTTGAACCCGCGCCGCCATGTCTCCGGCGAACGCCGCGACGAAGACGCGGCCGAGACGTCACTGCGTCCGCAGCGACTCGGCGAGTTCATCGGCCAGCAGCAGGCGCGCTCGAATCTCAAGGTCTTCATCGAGGCGGCGCGCACGCGGCGCGAGGCGCTCGATCACGTGCTGTTTGTCGGTCCGCCCGGGCTCGGCAAGACCACCTTGGCGCAAATCGTGGCGCGCGAGCTCGGCGTCAACTTCCGCGCCACCTCGGGCCCAGTGATCGCCAAGGCCGGCGATCTCGCGGCGCTGCTGACCAATCTCGAAGATCGCGACGTGCTGTTCATCGACGAGATCCACCGGCTCAATCCCGCGGTCGAGGAAATTCTTTATCCGGCGATGGAGGATTTCCAACTCGATCTCATCATCGGCGAGGGGCCGGCGGCGCGTTCGGTCAAGATCGATCTCGCGAGATTCACGCTGATCGGCGCGACCACCCGCGCCGGGTTGCTCACCAATCCGTTGCGTGACCGCTTCGGCATCCCGATGCGTCTCAATTTTTATACCGAGGCCGAGCTGGAAGAGATCGTCAATCGCGGCGCGCGCGTGCTCGGCATCGCGATCACCCCTGACGGCGCCAACGAGATCGCGCGCCGCGCCCGCGGCACGCCGCGCATCGCCGGACGGCTGCTGCGGCGCCTGCGAGATTTCGCGCTGGTCGCGGGGACGAGCTCGATCGATCGGGGAGCGGCGGACCGTGCGCTCGCGGAGCTCGAGGTGGATGGCGCCGGACTGGACGCGATGGACCGCCGTTACCTCACGACGATCGCCGAGAATTACGCTGGCGGGCCGGTCGGCATCGAGACGGTCGCCGCCGCGCTCTCCGAGCCGCGCGACGCCATCGAGGAGATCATCGAGCCGTTTCTGATCCAGAAAGGCTTCATCCAGCGCACCCCGCGCGGACGCGTGTTGACCTCGCATGCGTTCCGCCATCTCGGGCTTCCCGAACCGGCGCGCGATCCCGCGCAATTCGCGTTGTTTGGCGAAGGAACGGACGCAACAGAGAACTAAGTGCGGGCGGACCGACGGCTGCGAAATGAACGACGCGCGAGCGTGTGCATGATCTGAAAGTCGCGCTTCGATGCTCACGACAATGGAAGGCGGGTGTCACTGCGGGCGCGTGCGGTTTCGCGTCACGGCTGATCTCGCGGCCGTGGTCGATTGCAACTGTTCGATCTGCACCAAGAAAGGAATTCTGCACCTGATCGTGCCGCCGGAGCGGTTCGAGCTGCTCAGCGGAGCGGACGATCTGACGACCTACCAGTTCAACACCGGGACCGCGAAACACACGTTTTGCAAATACTGCGGCATTCATCCGTTCTACGTGCCGCGCTCGGATCCGGACAAGATCGACGTCAACGCGCGCTGTCTCGACGGCATCGACCTCGGCAAGCTTGCGCCGCAACCGTTCGACGGAAAAAACTGGGAAGCGGCGATGGAGCAGCGCGCGGGCCAGCAATGAATGCGCTCGACGGGGAAATGCGCGACGGCAGCCATGTCATGGCGGTGCGCGTCTTTTACGAGGACACCGATTTTTCCGGGATTGTTTATCATACCAATTATCTGCGCTTCATGGAGCGCGGCCGCACCAATCACCTGCGTCTGCTCGGCGCCGATCACCGCGCGCTGTTCGAGGCCGCGCAGCGGGAGGCGCCCGGCTTCGCATTTGTCGTCCGCTCCATGACGATCGAATTTCTTAAATAAGCACGCATGGACGACGTGCTTGAAATCGTCACCACGCCGCACGAGGTGAAGGGCGCCTCGATCACGCTGCACCAGCGCGTCATGCGCGGCGACGAGTTGCTGATCGAGGCGCATGTGCGGGTGGCCTTCGTCTCGGGAGGGCGCGCGCGGCCGATCCCGCAGGCGCTGCGCACCGCCATGCGGCGGATCAGGGGCGCAGGGCCGGATGAAGTATAAAGTCGATTGATAGGCGCCCCGGCTATACCATCGGGGGCGCGTATCTCGCTTCTGTCGTCCTCTGGTTCGCGCACGGCGCGCGCAGGGGAGACGACAGGCGAAGCGACAAGGGAGGCTTGCATGAGTCGGAAGGTCGTTGGAATTGTCGTCAGCATAGGCATCGTGCTTGCTGTGTCCGCTGGGACGGCACGCGCGCAAAATTCTCCAGGAGGTACGGCCATCGACACGGCGCTGCGTGGTGGGGTCGAGCGCAAGGACGTGCCGGGCGTGGTGGCGCTCCTTACCGATCGCAAGCGCGTGCTCTATCAGGGCGCCTTCGGCGTGGCGGACGTCGCGACCGGGCGCGCGGTTAGCGCGGATGCGCTGTTCCGCATCGCTTCGATGACCAAGCCGATCACGTCGGTGGCGGCCATGCAGCTCGTCGAACAGGGCCGCTTCGGCCTCGATGACCCGGTCGAGAAATATCTGCCGGAGTTTGCCAACCTGAAGGTGTTCGAATCATTCGATGCCGCGAGCGGCGTCTATCGGCTGCGTCCGGCAGCCCGGCCGCCGACCGTTCGCCATATCCTTACCCACACCTCCGGCCTCGGCTATCCATTCACGAGTGCGATCCTGCGCGATTTCAAGCCGCAGGCCGGCGAAAGCTATCCGTTCGGTGGCCCTTTGCTGTTCGATCCGGGCGAGCGCTGGCATTACGGCACCAGCACCGATGTCGTCGGCAAGCTGGTGGAAAAAGTGTCCGGCCAGAAACTCGAGGACTATTTCCGGGCGCACATCTTCGCCCCGCTGCAAATGTCGGACACGTCCTACAACGTGCCGCAGGAGAAGGGCTCGCGCCTGGTCGCGGCGCAGCAGCGCGCCGGCGAGCGCATGGACGGCGCCATCGTATTGCAGACGCCGCAGCCCGCACTGACCATTGCGGAACCCATTGGCGGCGGCGGTCTCGCCTCGACCGCGAGCGACTACGGACGTTTCATGCGCATGCTGCTCAATGGCGGGGAGCTCGACGGGGCACGCGTGCTCAAGGCTGAGACCGTGACACTGATGGGCCAGAACCACATCGGCGCCGTGTCGGTGCCGGCGCTCAGGACCGCGCTGCCGCGCAGCGCCGACTTCAGCTTCATCTCGGACGGTCGCGACAAATGGGGTCTCGGCTTTCTGATCGCGGCCGATCAGGTGCCCGGCCGGCGCTCCCCCGGCAGCCTGAGCTGGGGCGGCATCAACAACACCTATTTCTGGATCGATCCGGGCCGCGGCATCGCCGGTGTGATCCTGATGCAGTACCTGCCGTTCGCCGACGCCAAGGCGCTGGCGCTCTACGATGCGTTCGAGCGCGCCGCCTATCAGCTCGCGAGCACTGAGCGCTAAGGCACGCGCGCCGCAAATATCTGTGCTTCGATAGCGCCGAGCGGGGTTAATCTCCGCTCGGCGGCCGAAACCCCTCGCTCCGCGCCCTAGTTTGGACACGTTTGGCGCGGAATCGGTAACCCGGTCGGTGGGGGCCGGCTCGATTTTTCGCGCAATTTCGCGACGTTCGGCGGTGCATGCGATGCCGTCGGCACGCCGATTTCATCGAGAAAATGGCATCGCCCCTGCTGTGAGTGCGGCACGATCCGCGAGGGAACAGGCCGCGAGGAGATCCCATGCCGTCAGGCGCGCCGATTTCGATTTGGGATCTGTTCCAGCACGCGGATTTTGTCGTCAAGCTGGTGATGGTCGGCCTGCTCGTCGCCTCGATCGTGGTCTGGGCGATCGCGATCGAAAAGCTCGTGCTCTACTCGCGCACGCGCCGCGCCATGGATGGATTCGAGCAGGCGTTCTGGTCGGGCCAGTCGCTCGAGGAACTCTACCGCTCGCTGGCCTCGCGGCCGAGCCACTCGATGGCCGCTTTGTTCGTCGCGGCGATGCGGGAATGGAAGCGCAGCCTCGAGGGGCAGCCCCGTACCTTCGCCGGCCTGCAGATGCGCATCGAAAAGGTCATGGACGTGACCATCCAGCGGGAAATCGCCCGGCTCGAACGCCACCTCCTGGTGCTGGCGACGATCGGCTCGGCTGGCCCCTTCGTCGGCCTGTTCGGGACGGTCTGGGGTATCATGACCAGCTTTCGCGCCATCGCCGGCCAGCAAACCACCTCGCTCGCGGTGGTCGCCCCCGGCATCGCGGAAGCCCTTTTCGCGTCCGCAATCGGCCTGATCGCCGCCATACCGGCGACCATTTTCTATAACAAATTCGTCTCCGACGTGAACAAACAGGCACAGCGCCTGGAGGGGTTCGCCGACGAATTTGCCGCGATCCTGTCGCGGCAGATCGACGAGCGCGGGTAGGGGGTCGGGATGGGGATGAACCCGGGGGTTGCCGCGTCGGGCGGACGGCGTCACCGCCGCCGCCCGGTGATGTCGGACATCAACGTGACGCCGATGGTCGACGTCATGCTCGTCTTGTTGATCATCTTCATGGTCTCGGCGCCGCTCTTGACTGTGGGCGTGCCGGTTGACCTGCCCAAGACCCAGGCCAAGGCGCTCAATGTCGACAAAGAGCCGCTGACGATTTCCGTGAACGGTAGCGGGCAGATCTATCTTCAAAATACCGAAATCGCGATGGACGAATTGGTGCCGAAGCTAAAGGCCGTGACCGAGGCGCGCGGCAACGCGGAGGAACGCATTTTCGTGCGCGGCGATCGCCAGGTCGATTACGGGTCAGTGATGAGGGTGATGGGACGGATATCGCAGGCCGGCCTGCGCGTGGCTTTGGTGACCGACATCGAGCAGGCGTCGGCGCGCTGATTGCGTGTTACCGGGATGAGGACCGCCTACACGATTTCGGCGATCGGGCACGCGGCAGTATTGCTGTGGGGCGTCTGGTCGCTTGGCGCCAAGCCGCTCGCGTTGCCGCCGACCGAGGCGTTGCCGGTCGATGTCGTGAGCGTGTCCGACCTCACGCAGATGACCGCCGGCAGCAAGGACGCGCCCAAGACCGAGACGCCCAAGCCGCTGGCCGAGAAAGTGGGTGAGGCCAAGCCGGTCGACGACCCGACCGCAAAGGTCGTCGAGAACAAGGAAGTCAAAGCCGCGCACGACACCGCGCCGCCGCCGGAGGCGAAGCCGGCCGAAGCCAAGCCTGAGCAAAAGCAGGCGGAGGCAAAGCCCGAGCATCTTGCCGACGAGCTGGCGAAACAAGAGACGAAAAAACTCCAGCCGAAGAAGGCGGAGGTCAAGCCGCCGGCGCCGCCGAAGCCACCTACGCCGGCGCCGAAATTCGATGCCAAGCAGGTCGAAGCCTTGCTCGACAAGCGCAATCCGACGCGGCTTGCCGCTACCGGGGACACGCTCAACCCTGCGCCCGCGCTCGGGGCGTCGATGGGTCAATCGGCGCAGATCTCGCAGAGCGAACTCGACGCGCTGCGTCAGCGCCTCGCCCAGCTCTGGACGCCGCCCGCCGGAGCCAGGGATCCACAGGAGTTGGTGGTCGTGTTCAGGGTCAAGCTCAGCCCCGACGGCCGAATTGCCCCGGGGCCGTGGCCGCAGTTGGTATCGAGCGCCGGCAACAACCCGATCGCCGTCGCTGCCCGTGAAAGCGCCGCTCGCGCGCTCAATCGCGGCCAACCTTACGACATGCTCAAGCCCGAACATTACGAGCAATGGAAAGACATCGAGATCACGTTCGATCCGCGCGAAATGTTCGGCGGCCGGTGATTGCGATGCGGAAAACGAGCGAGCCCATGATCGAGCCCCGTTTCACTGCAAGCCCCTTGAATCGCCGCCGGCTGCTCCTGCTTGGCGCCGCTTCGCTCGCGGGCGGCGTGGCCGGAATTTCCCCGCGCCAGGCCGCCGCCGTGCTCAGGCTCGACGTCACGCAAGGCAACGTCCAGCCTGTGCCGATCGCGATCCCCGATTTCATCGGCGCGCAAATGCAGGAGCCGGCGCTCGGGCGCAGCGTGAGCGAGATCATCGCCTCGAACCTGCAGCGTTCCGGCCTGTTCGCGCCGATCGACCAGGCCGCCTATATCGAAAAGATTTCCAACATCGACGCGCAGCCGCGGTTTCCCGATTGGCGGCAGATCAATGCGCAGGCGCTGGTCGCCGGGCGCGTCACCCAGGCCGACGGCCGCGTCGCCGCGGCATTCCGGCTGTGGGACGTGTTCGCGGGACAGCCGCTCGACGGCAAGCAGTTCACCACCACCGCCGACAACTGGCGCCGCATCGCCCACATCATCTCAGATGCCATCTACGAGCGCATCACCGGCGACAAGGGATACTTCGACACCCGCATCGTGTTCGTCGACGAATCCGGACCCAAGGAGCGGCGCATCAAGCGGCTCGCGCTGATGGACCAGGACGGCGCCAATGTGCGCTATCTCACGCGCGGTGATGATCTCGTTCTCACGCCGCGGTTCTCGTCTGCCGCCGACACGATCACCTACATGTCGTACACGCAGGGCGATCCCAAGGTCTATCTGATGAACATCGAGACCGGGCAGCGCGAGATGGTCAGCAATTTTCCCGGCATGAGCTTCAGCCCGCGCTTCTCGCCCGACGGCCAGCGCGTGATCTTCAGCCTGCAACGCGGCGGCAGTTCCAACCTGTTCGAGATGGATCTGCGCTCGAAGGCGACGACACGGCTGACCGACACGCCGGTGATCGACACCGCGCCGTCCTATTCACCCGATGGGTCGCGCATCTGCTTCGAATCCGATCGCGGCGGTCAGCAGCAGATCTACGTCATGGCGGCGGGCGGCGGTCAGGCGCAGCGCATCAGCTTCGGCGACGGCGCCTACTCAACGCCGGTATGGTCGCCGCGCGGCGACTACATCGCCTTCACCAAGCAGGCGCAGGGGCGGTTCGCGATCGGCATCATGCGGCCGGACGGCTCCGGCGAGCGTATCCTCACCGAGGGCTATCACAACGAAGGCCCGACCTGGTCGCCGAACGGACGCGTAATCATGTTCTTCCGCGATCCCGGCGGCAATTCCGGGCCGATGCTCTACACGGTCGACGTCACCGGCCGCAACGAGCTGCCGTTGAAGACGCCGAGCTACGCGTCCGATCCCGCGTGGTCACCGCTGTTGCGTTAGAGACCGCACAAAGCTGCCGCGGAATGGCACATGTGGAGCCAACATGGCGCCGTATTCATGCGTCATTAACCACGCGCAGGGGTTTCCGCTCATTCCACGTTGTTGAGGTCGAGCCAGCACGCCAGCAAGGTTGACAAGAACCTTCGCTTAACCACGCACCTGCTAGACCTGCGGCATGTCCGGTCACGAGGCAACGATGGAGGCACCGGAATGACGACTGTTGTTGTGCGTGTCACCCGCGCCGCCACGCTCGCCGGCTTGCTGGCGATGGCGCTCGCCGCCGGAGGTTGCGCGAACCGATCCGGTGACGCGCAGGCCGCGGCCGGCGGGCCACCCGGCAGCCAGCAGGATTTCGTCGTCAACGTCGGCGATCGCGTGTTCTTCGAATCCGATTCTTCGGAGCTCACCGCGCAGTCCCTCGCGACGCTGGAGAAGCAGGCGCAGTGGCTGCAGGTCTACAGTCAATACACCTTCACCATCGAAGGCCACGCCGACGAGCGCGGCACGCGCGAATACAATATCGCGCTCGGTGCGCGGCGCGCGCAGACCGTGCATGAATTTCTCGCCTCGCGCGGCGTCCAGGCGCAACGCATGCACACCATCTCTTACGGCAAGGAGCGGCCGGTCGCCGTGTGCAACGACATATCGTGCTGGTCGCAGAACCGGCGCGCGGTCACCGTGCTCAACGCGAGTTCCTGAGCGGCAGCGGATACGGGGGAAGGGGGACAACCGGCGCCTTCGGGCGCCGGTTGTGTTTTTGGGGCGTGCTTACCTTGCCAATGGATGGCAAACTCTGGATCGTAGCGGCCGGCGTTCGGGGCGCGCCGATGCTTGAGAATGGGGTTGAGGCACAATCATGAGGATTGGTTGGGAAACGGCTGCGCGTGCGCCGCTCGTTGCGTGCATCACGGCGAGCGCGCTCGCGGTGATGCTTGCGGGCTGCGGACAGGACAATCGCTACGTCGCGCCGCCGCCGCCGCAGGTGACGGTCGCGCTGCCGATATCGGAAGCGGTCACCCGCTATCTCGAGGCGACCGGCAATACCGCGGCGGTGAACAGCGCCAACCTGGTCGCGCGTGTGCAAGGCTTCATCCAGCAAATCCACTACCGCGATGGCGACGTGGTGAAGCAGGGCACCACCCTGTTCACCATCGAACCCGAGCCATACAAGTTGAAGCTCGAGCAGGCGCGCGCCGCGGAAACCGCCGCGCAGGCAGTCCTGAAACAGACCGAAGCGGAGTACGAACGGCAGGCCGAGCTCTCAAGCCGACTGGTCGCGACCAAGCAGGCGCTCGACAATGCCACCGCCAACCGGGACTCCGCGCGGGCAAGGCTCGATCAGGCCAAGGTGGACACCGCCCAGGCGGCGATCAATCTCGGCTATACCGAGGTGAAGGCGCCGTTCGACTGCATCGTCACCGCGCGGCTCGTTTCACTCGGCGAGTTGGTGGGCGCCAACGGCCCGACCCAGCTTGCCACCATCGTCCAGGTCGAGCCGATCTACGTGAACTTCACCATCAGCGAGCGCGACGTGCTGCGCGTGCGCGCGGAGATCCGTCGCCTCGGCGTCACTCCCGAAGAACTCAAGAAAGTGCCGGTCGAGGTCGGGCTGCAAAGCGATGCGGGATATCCGCACAAGGGCACGCTCAACTACGCGGCGCCCTCGGTCAACCAAGCGACCGGCACGCTTGCCGCGCGCGCGATCCTTCCCAATTCCGACGGAGTTCTGCTGCCGGGCTATTTCGTGCACGTGCGCATCGCGGAGGATGAGCAGAAGGGCTTGCTCGTGCCGGACGCGGCGCTGGGCAGCGACCAGGGCGGCCGGTACGTCCTGGTCGTCAACGGGGACAACGTGGTCGAGCAGCGCAAGGTCGAGGTCGGGCCGCGCGTCGGCGAGTTGCGCGTGATCGACAGCGGGCTCAAGCCCGACGATCGGGTCATTGTCGCCGGCTTGTTGCGCGCAATCCCGGGCCAGAAGGTTGATCCGCAACTGCGAACCGCGGCGGCGCCTGCCGCCAGCACTGGCGCAAAATAGCGGCCGCCTATCATGATCTCCGATTTTTTCATCACGCGACCCGTGCTCGCGAACGTGCTCGCCATCTTGATGGTGGTGATCGGCGCCGTCGCCATGTTTGCGCTTCCCGTGGCGCAATATCCGGATGTCGTGCCGCCGACCGTCCAGGTGACGACGCGCTACCCCGGGGCAAGCGCCCGCACCGTCGTCGATGCGGTCGCCTTGCCGATCGAGCAGCAGGTGAACGGCGTCGAGGGCATGATCTACATGCAGTCGTTCAGCGGCGCCGACGGCAGCTATTCGCTCACCGTGACGTTCAAGATCGGCGTCGATCTCGATACCGCGCAGGTGCTGGTGCAGAACCGTGTTTCCAGCGCTTTGTCGCTCTTGCCCCAGGCGGTGCAGGCGCAGGGCGTGGTCGTGCAGAAGAATTCGACCGCGATCCTGCAGATCGTGACGCTCACCTCGCCCGATTCGCGCTACGACAGCCTGTACCTTGCCAACTATGCGACCATCAGGCTCAAGGACGAGATCGCGCGCCTCCCCGGCGTCGGCAACGTCGTGGTGTTCGGCGCCGGCCAATATTCGATGCGCATTTGGCTCGATCCCGAGCGCATGCGCGCGCGCGGGCTGGTGCCGCAGGACGTGGTCCAGGCATTGCAGCAGCAGAGCGCACGGGTAACCGCGGGTCAGATCGGCGCGCCGCCCGCGCCCAGCGGCCAAACGTTTCAATACACGCTCAACGTGATGGGCAAGCTCAGCGATCCCGCCGAATTCGCCGACGTCATCGTCAAGACCGGCCGCGCCGGCGAGATCACGCGGCTGCGCGACGTCGGCCGCGCCGAACTGGGAGCGCAGACTTACGGGCAGGTGTTCACCCTCGACGGTAAGCCGGCGGCCGGCTTGGCGGTCTACCAGGCGCCCGGCGCCAATGCGCTCAACGTCGCGACCGAGGTGCGCGACAAGATGGCCGTGCTGGCGCGCGAATTTCCGCCCGCGCTGGTCTCCGACATTCCGTTCGACACCACCAAATTCGTTCAGCAATCGATCCACGAGGTCTACAAGACGCTGTACGAAGCCGCGATCCTGGTGCTCATCGTCATTCTGGTGTTCCTGCAGGATTGGCGCGCGATGCTGGTGCCGGCCACGACCGTGCCGGTCACAATCATCGGTGCGTTCGCGGCGATGGCGGCGCTCGGCTTCACGATCAACTTCTCGACCCTGTTCGCCATCGTGCTGTCGATCGGCATCGTCGTGGACGACGCCATCGTCGTGGTCGAAGGCGCGGTCCACAATATCGAGAAGGGCATGTCCGGGCGCGAGGCGGCGAGCCGCGCCATGCGCCAGCTGTTCGGACCGATCATCGGCATCACCCTGGTGCTGATGTCGGTGTTTCTCCCGGCCGCGTTTCTGCCCGGGCTGACCGGCCGCATGTACGCGCAGTTCGCGCTCGTGATCGCCGCGACCGCGCTGCTCAGCGCCATCAACGCGGTCACGCTGAAGCCGACGCAAAGCGCGATGTGGCTGCGCCCGGCGGTGCCGCCGGAGCGGCGCAACATCCTCTACCGCGCGTTCAATCGGGGCTATGGCGTCGTCGAACGCGGGTACGCCGGCTTGATCGCGCACATGGTCAGGCGCAGCGCGCTGATGACGATCGCCGCGCTCGCGGTGGTCGCCGTCACCGGCTACGGGTTCTCGCGCATCGCCACGGGCTTCCTGCCGATCGAGGACCAGGGCTACTTGATCGCGCTGGTGCAACTGCCGGAAGGGGCATCGCTCGAGCGCACCCAGAAGACCTTGGACAAGGTGTACGAGATCGTCCGGCCGATGCCCGGCGTTTCCCAGGTGATCAACATCGCCGGCGTGTCGGCGCTCGATAACAGCGCCACCTTGGCGAATGCCGGGGTCTCCTACATCATCCTCAAAGACTGGGGCGAGCGCGGCAAGGGTGTGGACATGCTCGCGCTGTTCAAGAATCTCAACGCCGCGCTCGGCAAGATCGAGGAGGCCGACATCCTGGTGATGCCGCCGCCGCCGATCCAGGGCGTCGGCAACGACGCCGGCTTCACCATGCAGGTCGAGCTGCGCGACGGCAGTTTCGACATGGCCAAGCTGCAGAACGTCACCAACGCGATCGTGGCCAACGCCAAGAGCCAGTCCGCGTTGCAGCTGGTACTCTCGTCGTTCCGCGCCAACGTCCCGCAGTTCACCGCCGAGGTCGATCGAGTGAAGACCGAAAGGGTCGGAGTCACGGTCGATCAGGTTTTCGCCGCGCTCGGCGGTTATCTCGGATCGAGCTACGTGGACCAGTTCAACAAGTTCGGCCGCGTGTTCCAGATCTATGTGCAGGGCGATTCGCAATACCGGCTGCGCTTGGACGACATCAACAACCTCACTGTGCGCAACAAGGACGGGGACATGATCCCGCTCGGCACGCTGGTGACAATCACGCCGACGGTGGGTGCCTCGTTGATCAGCCTCTACAACCTGCGTCCCTCCTCGACCATCATCGGCCTGCCGCCGGAGGGGTTCTCGTCCGGCGAGACGATGACGCTGATGGAGGAGATCGCGCGGCGCACGCTGCCGCCCGGCATGGGCTTCGAATGGAGCTCGATGTCCTATCAGGAGAAGCTCGTCGGCAATCAAATGTACATCGTGTTCTCTCTGGCGCTGCTGCTCGTCTATCTCGTGCTCGCCGGGCAATACGAGAGCTGGTATGCCCCGCTCTCCGTCATTCTGGCGGTGCCGCTGTCGTTCATCGGACCGGTCGTGGCGCTGCTGGCGCTCAAGGGCAGCGGCCTCAACAACAATCTCTACGTCCAGATCGGGCTCGTGCTGCTGATGGCGCTCTCCGCCAAGAACGCGATTCTCATCGTCGAGTTCGCGCGCGAGCTGCGCGGCGAGGGGAGGGCGATGCTCGATGCCGCGCTCGAGGCGGCGCGCGCGCGGGTTCGCCCAATCGTGATGACCTCGTTCGCGTTCATCCTCGGCGTCCTGCCGCTGGTGCTGGCGAGCGGCGCGGGCGCCAGCGCCCGCATCTCCATTGGCATGACCGTCTTCACCGGCATGATCGCGTCCACCTGCCTGGCCGTGCTGTTCGTTCCATCGTTCTTCGTGGTGATCCAGGGTTTCGAGGAGTGGCTCAAGGCGCGCAAAACCAAGGCGGTGGTCGGCACGGCGGCGCAATAATGCTTGCGCCAAGCTTTCGTTGTCATGAAGGGCCGGCCGGTATAGCAACTCCGGCCACGCGTTGACCCGACATAGGCGCGCAAATAGGATGGCGCTCGTCCAAATAAGCCTTTGCAGCCTGCTCGTAACGTGAGCTCCCCGCCTATCGGCCGCCGCATTCGACTGTCCGTCGCTCGTCGGATGATCGTTGACCTTTTGTGGGCGGCCGCCGACATAGCGAGAGTTTCCGTCACGCGGCCAGTCGCGTTCCGTGATTTGCTGATCGCCCGCGAGGAGCTTCGATCAGCTCCTTCGTGGACCGCAATTTTCGTCAAGGGCTTCGCGCTCGTTGCAGCGGAAGTGCCCGAATTGCGCCGCGTCTACATCAGGCGGCCGTGGCCATATCTCTACGAATATGCCGAGAGTACCGTCTGCATCGCACACGAGCGCTGGATCATGGGCGACCTCGGGCTGCTGCCGCTGCGATTTCACAAGCCGGACGCCGTTCCGATCAACGAGTTGAGCGAGATGATCCGACGTGCCGCTGCCGCCCCGCTCGAGGAGTCGAGATTTCATCGCAAGCTGGTCGCGATCGCCCGGCTTCCATTGCTGGCGCGCCGTCTGATCGTCGGCGTCTGCCTGAATGTTCCGTGGCTGCGCAGGGAGATCGGAACCTACGGCGTGTCGTCTGCCGCGCGCTGGCGCACCGACCTCGGCACGTCGCGAACGCCGCAGCCGTGCCTGCTGAGCTACGGGCCGGCTGATGCAGATGGCAACGTGGTCGTTCGATTGACGTTCGATCATCGCATTTTCGACGGCGCCCTCGCCGGCCGTGCTCTCGCGCGGCTCGATGAGATCCTGAACTCTTCGATACTCCAGGAACTGCGCGATCTCGCCAAATCCGAGCCGCGAGCGCCTTTGCTGGCTGCAAGCCGGGCGCTGCACCATTCCGCCCAATGAGATACCGGTTTGACTTGTCCCGTTGCCGGCTCGATTAAAGACGCATGCCTGCGCCACGGCCGGTCACAGTCATAACCGGTGCTTCCGCCGGAATCGGGGCCGAACTCGCGCGCGTCTTTGCCCGGCATCATCACGAATTGCTGCTGGTGGCGCGACGCGAGAGCCGACTTGCATCGCTTGCGGACGAGATCGCAGCGACCGGAGAGCTGCGCCCCGATGTTTTTCCCATCGATCTTACCCAGCCGGACGCAACCGCGCGGGTGACCGAGGCCCTTGCCGCGCGGGCCCTTGAGCCGCAGTTCGTCGTCAACAGTGCAGGTTTCGGACTGCTAGGTTCGGCTGCCGAGCTCGACCGAAACGCGCAGCTCGGCATGATCGACCTGAACGTGCGCGTGGTGACCGACCTTTCGCTGAGGTTCCTCGACAGCTTGCAACGCCATCGTGGAGGTATTCTCAACGTTTCCTCCGTGCTTGGCTTCATGCCTGGCCCGGGGATGACCGTCTATCATGCTACGAAGGCGTATGTGCTTGCCTTTAGCGAGGGGCTGCATGAGGAGCTCAAGGCCAGGGGCATACGAGTCACCGTCCTTTGCCCCGGCCCGGTCGACACGGAATTTCAGGTGCGCGGAGAGGGATATTTGCCGCGCAGGTTCGTTCGTCCGGTCGGGCGGGTCGCGCGAGCGGGATACGAGGGGCTCATGCAGGGTCAACGTCTCGTCGTGCCGGGCAAGGATAACAAGGTACTGAGTTTCCTTCCGCGCGTGCTTCCGCGCAGCGTCGTTCTGTCCATGATAGGCAGGAGCCAACGCAAGCAGGCCGACGTGCGCCCGGAACAAACGACCTCGACGGAATGAGGATCATAAAACCCGTAACGATTATTACCGGAGCGTCCAGTGGAATCGGTGCGGCGCTGGCTCGTGAATTCGCGAAACATGGTCATGACCTTGCATTGGTGGCACTGCCGGAACCGACGCTTGAAGCAACTGCCGACGAGATCGTTGCCATGGGCCGGCCAAGGCCCGAGGTGTTTCCGATCGATCTGGGGATAAGGGGCGCAACTGGGGACCTTGCCCGCGAACTGATCGAGCGGAGGCTCGAGCCTACAAATATCGTAAATAGCGCGGGGTTCGGTCGCATTGGGGCGGCCGCCGACCTCGACCACGACGAACAGCTCGCAATGGTCGAGCTAAACATTCGAGTGCTGACCGATCTGTGTTTGCGCTGGATCGATAGCCTCGTTCGTCACCAGGGCGGCATCCTTAACGTCGGTTCTATTGCCGGCTTCTTTCCTGGACCGGGTATGGCCGTCTATCATGCGACAAAGGCCTATATACTTTTGTTCGGCGAAGCGCTCCATTTCGAACTCAGGCCAAAAGGTATTCGCGTTACCACCTTGTGCCCAGGCCCGGTCGATACGCCGTTCATGGCGCGCGCCGGAATCCCGACTGACTATTTCCCTTCAATCTTGAAGCGGCCCGCCGAATACGTCGCTCGGCATGGCTACCATGGATTCATCCAGGGCGAATGCGTTGTTGTGCCCGGGTCGGCAAACAGGGTCTTCGTGTCTCTTCTACGCTTTGTGCCTCGTGGAATACTCATGAGCTTGATCGGTGCTGGACAACGCGCAGCCCCGGCCGGCGGTCTCGTCGACGGCCGGGCCGGAGGCACCCGTCGCGGTTCGCAGAACGTCTGATGGAATGCAACGAAATACGGGCGGGAACGCCCTTTAGGACGCAATAGACGGTCCGTCTCAAGGGCCTTGTCCGCCAAGCTTTTGTTAACAGTCCGGCAGTCACAATTTGGACGCAGGACTTCGCAATCCTCGCGGGGTCTCCGAGCACATTGTGAAGCCGATGGCACGCCCTGCAACTCGCGCAATCACGCTCGCGGCGCTCGCCTTGATGGGCTGCGCGATGCTTCTTCCCGCGCGCGCGCAAGACAGCGAACGGTCGTTGGGATTCTTCGACCGCATCTTCACGGGAAGCGAACGTTTTGGCGCAGGCGACGCCGGACCGGCGGCGGGGGCGCCGGGGGCGGCGGGGGTGGGGGGCGAGCGCATGGCGCAGCTTTCCGATTCCGATCTTCTCGTGCGGCTCGATCGCCTGGAAGCGCAGATCAGGCAGCTCACCGGCCAGATCGAGCAGCTGCAGTATCGCAACCAGCAGCTCGAGGCGCAGCTGCGCGGCATGCAACCAGGTGGCATGCAACCAGGTGGCGTGCAACAGGACGGTCGCATCGGCGATTCCGGAGCGAGGGGAATCTCACGCGCGACCCCGCGTGCAGAAAATTTACCACCGCCGTCGCCATCCGCGCCGCCTCCGGCGGCGGGGCCGGCCCGGCGTGGTGACGCGTTCGATCCCACGCAGCATCCGAATGCGCCGGGTGCCCCGCACACGCTTGGCACGATGAGCCCGGGCAGCCCAGTGGGCGGACCATATGATGTCGCCGCCGCGGCCCCGCCGGGGCCAGCGCCGCGCTATCCGAATACTGCCGCCCCGGCACCCGCCACGCTGCCGCCGTCACAGACGCCGCGCGACGAATTCGATCTCGGCTATGGCTACATGTTGCGCAAGGACTATGCGCTCGCTGAAGACACGCTTCGCGGTTTCCTCAGCAAATATCCCGGCGATCCTCTCGCCTCCGAAGCCACGTTCTGGCTCGGCGAGAGCCTATTCCAGCGCCAGCGCTATCGCGACGCCGCCGAAGCGTTTCTCAATGTCACGACCAAACACGAAACCGCGGCCAAGGCGCCCGATGCGCTGCTTCGGCTCGGCCAATCGCTTGCTGCGCTTGGCGAGAAGGAAGCGGCCTGCGCCTCGCTCGGCGAGGTCCAGCGCAAATTTCCACGCGCCTCGACCGCCGTGAAACAGGGGGTCGAGCGAGAACAAAAGCGTGTCCGCTGCTGATGAGGCGGCGCCCGTCTCCGCCGCCGAGGCGAAGACGCTGTTTACTCCATTTGCCGACGTACCCACGCTCATCCTTGCAGTATCCGGGGGGCCCGACTCCACGGCGCTGCTGATGCTGGCCGCGCGCTGGCGCAAGGCGCGCAAGTACGGACCGCGGCTGCTCGCGGTGACCGTCGACCACGGGCTGCGGCGCGAATCCGCGGACGAAGCGCGTGCGGTCAAGCGTCTCGCGCGCCGGCTCGGCGTTCCCCATCGCACCGTGCGCTGGCGCGGCAAGAAAGCACAGCGCGTGTCGCAGCAGGCGGCGCGGCAAGCGCGTTATCGCCTGCTTGGCGGGGCGGCGCGCGCGGCAAAGGCGCGCCATGTGCTCACCGCCCACACCCTGGACGACCAGGCCGAGACCGTGCTGATGCGCATGAGCCGCGGTAGCGGCGTCAGCGGGCTTGGCGCAATGGCACGCGCGTCGCCGCTGCCGCTGAGCGGCGAGCAGGCGATCGAGCTTGTGCGGCCCTTGCTCGACGTACCGAAGGCGCGGCTGATCGCCACGCTCCAGCATGCCGGGATCGCATTCGTCGATGACGCGTCGAACCGTGATCCGCGCTTCACCCGCACGCGCCTGCGCGAAGCCATGCCGGCGCTCGCGCGCGCCGGACTGGACGCACCCGCCCTGGCGCTTGTGGCACGGCGGCTGCGCCGCGCCGATCGGGCGCTCGAGGCTGCGGTCGACGTTGCGCGGGCGACATTATCGGAAACGCCGTGGTGCCAACGCGGCCCGATCGTGCTCGCGGCGAAAAAGTTCCGCCGGCTTGCGGACGAGGTTGCGTTGCGCCTTCTCGGCCGCGCGATCGCCTGCGTCGGCAACGAGGGCCCGGTCGAACTCGGCAAACTGGAGGCGCTCTACGCCGCCCTGCGCAGCGAAAAAGCCACCGCCAGCAGTAACATCGTTCGCGTGCGGCGAACCTTGGCGGGAGCGCTGGTAACGCTCACCCCGGAAACGCTTATGGTCGAGCGAGCGCCGGCGCGCAAAACCCGCCCGCCATCTCCGTCTTAACCACGCGAAAATAAGGCGCGCGCCGCCCCGGCCGATGGCGGTAGAATTGCTGTGAAATCGGCCCGTTCCCTTGGCAGGGGCTTGTCCGGCACCTAGATTGTGTCGGAATCGGACGCAAATCGGCCGCAACCGGCGGTCACCATAAACGGGCGGGCGAAGCATCGTCGGCCATAAGGACGCGGGATGAACGCCAATCTGCGCAACTTCTCCCTTTGGGTGATCATCGTCCTGTTGCTGCTGGCGCTCTTCACCCTGTTCCAAAATCCGGGCCAGCGTACCACCGCCCAGGACATTTCCTTCTCCCAGCTGCTCAACGAGGTGGATCAAGGCCGCGTGCGCGACGTCTTGATCCAGGGGCCGGAGATTCACGGCACCTTCACCGATGGGCGCAGCTTTCAGACCTATGCCCCGAATGATCCGAGCCTGATCCAGCGGCTCTACGGCAAAGGCGTGTCGATCACCGCGCGGCCGCAGCAGAACGACGTGCCGTGGTTCGTCTCGCTCTTGATCTCGTGGCTTCCTTTCATCGCGCTGATCGGCGTGTGGATATTCCTGTCGCGGCAGATGCAGGGCGCCGGCGGCAAAGCGCTCGGCTTCGGCAAGAGTCGCGCGAAGCTTCTGACCGAGGCGCACGGGCGCGTGACCTTCGAGGATGTGGCCGGCGTCGACGAGGCTAAGCAGGACCTCCAGGAGATCGTCGAGTTCCTGCGCGATCCGGGAAAATTTCAGCGCCTCGGTGGACGCATCCCGCGCGGCGTGCTGCTGGTCGGTCCGCCCGGCACCGGCAAGACCTTGCTGGCGCGCGCGATCGCCGGCGAGGCGAACGTGCCGTTCTTCACGATTTCCGGCTCCGATTTCGTGGAAATGTTCGTGGGCGTCGGGGCGAGCCGTGTGCGCGACATGTTCGAGCAGGCGAAGAAGAACGCGCCCTGCATCATCTTCATCGACGAGATCGACGCGGTGGGCCGCCACCGCGGCGCCGGACTCGGCGGCGGCAACGACGAGCGCGAGCAGACGCTCAATCAGTTGCTGGTCGAGATGGACGGCTTCGAGGCGAACGAGGGAATCATCTTGATCGCCGCGACCAACCGGCCCGACGTGCTCGATCCGGCGCTGCTGCGGCCGGGGCGCTTCGACCGCCAGGTGATCGTGCCGAACCCGGACGTGGTCGGCCGCGAGCAGATCCTCAAGGTGCATGTGCGCAAGGTGCCGCTGGCGCCGGACGTCAATCTGAAAACCACCGCGCGCGGCACGCCCGGCTTCTCCGGCGCCGATCTCATGAACCTGGTCAACGAGGCGGCGCTGATGGCGGCGCGGCGCAACAAGCGCATGGTCACGCAGATCGAGTTCGAGGACGCCAAAGACAAGGTGATGATGGGCGCCGAGCGCAAATCCTTGGTGATGACCGAGGAGGAGAAGCTGCTCACCGCCTATCACGAAGGCGGCCACGCGATCGTCGCGCTCAACGTCAAGGCGACCGACCCCGTGCACAAGGCCACGATCATTCCGCGCGGCCGCGCGCTCGGCATGGTCATGCAGCTGCCCGAGCGCGACAAGCTCTCCATGAGTCTCGAGCAGATGACGTCGCGGCTCGCCATCATGATGGGCGGGCGCGTGGCCGAGGAGCTTGTGTTCGGCAAGGAAAAGGTGACTTCGGGCGCCGCTTCCGATATCGAGCAGGCGACCAAGCTCGCGCGCATGATGGTGACGCGCTGGGGCCTGTCCGAGACGCTCGGCACGGTCGCCTACGGCGAGAATCAGGACGAGGTGTTTCTCGGCTATCAGGTGGCGCGCCAGCAGAACGTGTCCGAGGAGACGAGCCGCAAGATCGACGCCGAGATCAAGCGCCTGGTGGAGGCCGGCTACTCCGAAGCGGCGCGCATTCTCACCGACCGGCGCGCCGATCTCGAGCTTCTCGCCAAGGGGCTGTTGGAATTCGAGACGCTGACCGGCGACGAGATCAAGGATTTGCTCGCGGGCAAGCGGCCGTCGCGCGAATCGGTGATCGAGCCGATCACCCCGCGCGGCTCGGCGGTGCCGCCCGCCGGCAAGCCGCGCCCGCGCCCCGAGCCGGGCGGGCTCGAGCCGCAGCCGCAGGCGTAAGCACATCGCTGCTCGAAGTCGTCATGGCCGGGCTCGTCCCGGCCATCCACGTCTTGCCTTGGTGAAGTGGCGGAAAGAAAGACGTGGATGCCCGCGCCAAGCGCGGGCATGACGGTCAGGAAAATCGATGCCGCTTCCCAATCGCGTCGATCCGTTCGGCAATCTGTTCGCCGATCCCGCGCGCGGCCTTATATTCGGCAATCGCGGCGGGCGGTTTCATCGCGATGACCGCACGCTGGGCGCGCGCCGGTGGGTATCGCGCCGCTGGATCTGTTGCGTGCTCGAATTCAAGGGCCGGCACCGCAAGGTCTGGGGCGCGGGCTACACCGAGCTGTTCTTCCTGGACGAGCCGACCGCGTTCGCCGCCGGGCATCGTCCCTGTTTCGAGTGCCGCCGCGCCGATGCGCTCGCGTTTGCTGCGGCTTTTCCCGGCGAGCAGGGCACCGCGCGCCGCGCCGACGACATCGATCGCGTGCTGCATGGGCAGCGGCTCGATCGCCGCGGCAAACGCCGCCATCGGCTCTCCATCGATGCGCTGCCCGACGGCGCCTTTCTCACGCTCGCTAACGAACCAGATGCTGCCTTCGCCGTGCGCGGCGCTGTCCTGCTGCGCTGGACACCATCGGGTTACACGGAGCGGCGTCCGCGTCCGCACGAAGTAACCGTCGAGGTCCTCACTCCGCCGGCCACCCTTGGAGCGCTTCGCGCTGGTTACCAGCCCCGCTGGCATCCGAGCGCGGAGGAATAAGGGCGCCTCAGCACAAATCGTGTCGTCCCGGCCGAGCGAGCCCAGCGAGCGAGAGCCGGGACCCAGTAATCCCTGGGCTGGCAGTTCCCCGCGGTCGCGAGGGAATCGATTACTGGGTCCCCGCTTGCGCGGGGACGACGCGCAGAGGTTGCGGAGCGCGGCTACCCCTTCATCGCCGCCTTGATCGCGGCCACGCCGCCGCCCGCCTTGGCTGCGGCGATGATCTTCGCCTCGCGTGCCGCGAGCACATCGAGCGCGGCCTGCATCGCGTCGATCTTGTCGACCGGCACCACGATGGCGCCATGGCGATCCGCGTGCACGAGGTCGCCGCTCTTGACCGCCATGCCGTGCACGGTGACGTCGATACCGACATCGACCACGTGGACATAGGCGTGCGACGGCACGATCGAGCCGGCCAGCATCTGAAAGCCCGGCGCGATCATGGGGACGTCGCGGATCGAGCCGTTGGTGACGACACCGAGGCAGCCGAGTGCCTGGTGAATGTTCGACTGCACCTCG
>Ga0182040_10000152_pt1 | contig 29811 bp, 29 predicted proteins | sample flu12Cox44000176_FD_125973 | JGI IMG/M metagenome (GOLD analysis project Ga0182040, IMG submission 125973) | Lab enrichment of tropical soil microbial communities from Luquillo Experimental Forest, Puerto Rico - flux8day.12C.oxic.44.000.176 | ecosystem: Environmental > Terrestrial > Soil >... | reverse complement strand
TTCGATGTATTTTTTGGCGTTGTCCCAGGCTCCCCCGCCCGAGGTCATGGAGATCGCCACAAAAAGACCCGTCACAATCGTTCCCACAAGGACAGCGCCCAAAACGACATACCCAAAGAAGGAGGCGGCAATCACAAAAATCACCGGAAGCAAGGCCGGAATTATCATCTCCTTCAGAGCCGCTCTCGTTACAATATCCACACAACTTCCATACTCGGGCTTGTCGGTCCCGTTTAATATTCCCGGCTTCGCCTTAATCTGTCGCCGTACTTCCTTCACTACGGCACCGGCAGCCTTTCCGACCGCCTGCATGCTGAACGCAGTAAAGATAAAGGGCAGCAAACCGCCGATGAATAGCCCGACGATAACCTCCGGACGTTCCAAGGAAAACGCTGCCGATTGCAATTCGCGCGAACCCCGCGTTAAGTGAGCTTTCAGCTCAGCTACGTACGATCCAAACAGGACAAGGGCCGCCAGACCGGCGGATGCAATCGCATAGCCTTTTGTGACGGCCTTCATCGTATTTCCAACCGCGTCGAGATCGTCGGTGACCGCTCTGGTCGCCTTGGGCAAATTGCTCATCACAGCGACGCCCCCAGCGTTATCAGTGATGGGTCCGAAAGCATCCAAGGAGATGATGATTCCAGCCATTGACAACATGCTCATGACTGCAACCGAGATGCCGTACAAACCCCCACAATAGTAGCTCAGCATGATCGCCAATCCGATGAATACAACAGGCAACGCGGTGGCGTGCTGTCCGATCGCCAATCCGGCGATAATGTTGGTCGCATGCCCGGTCTCTGAAGCCTGCGCGATTTTGCGCACCGGACTGAACGAGGCAGACGTGTAATAGTTGGTGATCACCACGATAGCCGGAGTCATCAGAAGCCCAATCAAAGACGCTATATAGAATTGCATCGGTGTATATGTGGCTTCGCCGGCTTGCATCGTTCCAGGGAAAATCAATGCGGTTGCAGGCAGATATAGAATCGCTGATACAACCGCACTCATGGTAACCGCCTCAACAAGAACGCGGGTCGGGCTACTTTTTCGAATATTCACCCAGGTAATTCCCAGAATCGCGCCAAGAACGGAAATACCGCCAAGAATAAAAGGATAAACCAGAGCCTCCGGAGAATTGTGAAGCGTTAAGAATCCGACCAGGACTGCGCCAATTAAACTCACCGCATAAGTCTCAAATACGTCCGCAGCCATCCCCGCGCAGTCCCCGACGTTGTCTCCCACGTTATCAGCTATCGTTGCCGGATTCCTTGGGTCGTCCTCCTCAAGATTGCTTTCGATCTTTCCAACCAGATCCGCGCCAACATCGGCCGCCTTTGTGTAAATTCCTCCACCGAGCCGCGCAAAAACGCTGACGAGACTTGCCCCCAGAGCCAGCCCAACGAGACTGTTGATGACTTGCTCCTGACTGCCCAGAACTATCTGACCGAGCTTAAAATAGAGACCGACCGCCAGCAGAGCCAGACCGACCACCAGCAGCCCGGTGACCGCACCTCCATTGAACGCTACGCGCAGTGCGTCATGCCTCGAATTTGTAGCCGCCTGGGCCGTCCGGCAATTGGACAAGACTGCGACACGCATCCCGATATATCCAGCAGCCAACGAACACGCGGCCCCGATGAGGAAACCGACCGCGGTGAAAATGCCCTTCGCAAAAATCAGTATCACGAAAATCAATGCAGCGATCAGGCTGACGGACAAGATTTGACGATTCAAATAAGCCTTCGCCCCCTCTTGAATCGCGCCGGCAATCTGCCGCATCCGGTCGTTGCCCGGCGAGTAGGCGATCACCTTGCGAATCAGATAATACGCGAAGCCCAGTCCTATTGCCGCGCAAACAAGGGCTAACCAAACACCGAAATCCAAAAGCAAAGTTGCCAATGAGGGCAGAATCATAAAAAAAAGTGAAAATAGGAAAGTGAACTACTTGAGGTCGCGCCTATCGAATCCTTGAAAAGCGAAACCACTTAACGACAAATGCGCCAAAATGCAAAAATCTTGCCTCATCTGAAACCGGTTTTGTTTTCACAGGATTTCTAGCGAGGCCGCGCCTCAGACCGGCGAGGTTCAGGGGTATCAAGGTCGGGTTGGGAGCAGCGTCGACGTGGTGAAGCGGCCTCGCTTTTGCGGGACCGAAATTTGTAAAAGTTAAAGGTCCGGGCAAATCCCCGCTCCCGGTCGCCATATCGTGTTTGGGTTTTGATTCGTGCCCGCGTATAGAACTGGTCTTGGAATTCAGCACCTTTGGGTGCCACGGTCCCGCTTGTAGAATCCTTGAAAAGCAAAACGACCGAATGACTAATGTGTGGGAACGGGAAAAATTTTGACTCATCTGCAAGCAGTTTTGCTTTTCAAGGATTCTAGTGGCAGACCAACTGCACTTTTGCACGCTGCAACGCAACTATTTTCTCACTCGCGCAAGGATCGCTTTTTGAGCATGAAGCCGATTTTCAGCCTGATCGAAGATCGTACTGGCATGCTTTTCAAGGGTCTGTTCCGTAATTTCCTTACCGCGATATGCAGGTAAACAATGCAGCACGAGCACCTCGGGAGACGCTTTGCCGACCAACTCCTCGTTAATCTGAAACGAAGAGAGATCCCGAAGACGCTGCGCGCTCTCCTGTTCAAATCCCATGCTGACCCAGACGTCTGTGTAGAGAACGTCAGCAGACACAGCAGCTGCGACGGGATCCTCGGTGACAACGATCTTTCGGCTGGTCAACCTATTTAGAAGCGCTTGCTGAGGTCTGTATTTTGCAGGTGTGGCTATACGAAGTTCGAACCCCAGGCGTTCAGCGGCCCAGGTCCACGATCGCGCCACATTGTTATCGCCGTCACCGATAAAGCAAACTTTCAGATTCTCAAGACTTCCACGCTTTTCCATGATCGTGAAAAGATCGGCTACAATCTGGCAGGGGTGTTCCTCATCTGTAAGGGCGTTGATTGTGGGGATTTGAGCATATTCGGCGAACCGTTCAAGGTCACTTTGCGCAAAAGTCCGGATCACGGCGCCGTGAACCATTCGCCCAAGGACGCGAGCAGTGTCGGCAATTTCCTCTCCACGGCCCAGTTGGAGGTCACTCTGGGAGAGAAATACCACACTGCCGCCAAGTTCCCGAATACCAACCTCAAAACTTAATCGCGTTCTTGTGGACGGTTTGGCAAAAATCATCGCCCAGGTTTGTCCCGCCAAAGGGAGATTAGCTCCGTCGCCACGATTCGCCTTGAACTCCTGCGATAACGTCAGCAGCGTCCTTAGATCCGCCGCGCTTTGAGCCTCAATGGAAAGAAAATGTTCCATGGGATCGTTTAAAGAACACAAAAAGCCACACCAATCATTCAGCCACCTCAGCGAGCGTCCGGGCAAGTATGGATAAGGCCTCATCGACTTCCGCTTGAGAAACGTTGAGCGGAGGTAACCAGCGAATCACGGACGGACCGGCGGGGACCGACAGCAATCCGTTCTTCATTAACGCCGTGACCAGACGTTGCGACGGCGTTGTTCCGGTCGCCGTCGATCTGCTAAAGTTTCCGCCAAGCTCAATTCCGAGCATCAGACCAATCCCCCGCACCTCCGCGACCCCAGGCAAACTCTTCAGTTTATTCTTCGCGTAATTCCCCAGATGCGAGGCGTTCGCCAGCAGGTCCTGCTGCTCGATGGTCTCCAGGACTGCGAGGGAAGTTGAACATGCAAGTGGGGTACCCCCATAAGTCGTTCCGTGGCTTCCAGGCTCCAAAATGTCACAGAGATCGGCGCTTGTACCATCCAAGCGCTTGACAGATTTTTTCCGGACCCAAGTGGCGCCCAGGGGAAATCCGCCACCTATTCCCTTTGCCCAACTCACGCAGTCAGGGACAAAACTTTCGTCCACGATGGCACTCCAACCGCACCACTTGCCGAGTCTGCCAATACCGCACTGAATTTCATCCAGCATGAGCAGCAGATTGTTGCGATCACAAATCTTCCGCAATCCGAGCAGGAATTCGCGGCTGGCCGGATAAATTCCTCCCTCACCTTGAACCGGCTCAACCAGAATGGCCGCTGTCGGTTCGCCGACCGCATTTTCAACCGCCCGTAAGTCATTGAACGGTAGATGCTTGAACCCAGCGAGCAAAGGAGCAAACCCCTCTTTGACCTTCTGCTGAGCCGTCGCCGAGATCCCCGCCATGGTCCGCCCATGAAATGACCGCTCAAACGTCAAAACCTCAAATCTCGGTTTACCTGCACGGTTTACTCCTGAACATTCGTTTCCGAATTTTCTGGCCAATTTTATTGCGGCCTCGTTCGATTCAGCGCCGCTATTGGAGAAAAAGACCTTTCCTTGGGAACCGACAATATCCACAAGTTTTCGTGCAAGCTCGCCCTGTGGGCGTGTGTAATAGAGATTCGAAGTATGAATTAGCTCGCGAGATTGACGCTCCAACGCCTCGATCAGACGTGGATGCGCATGTCCAAGCGTAGAAACTGCGATGCCGGCACCAAAATCCAAATACCTCTTACCATTCTCGTCCCAGACCCGCGATCCTTGACCGCGAACCAGGACGACATCGTAACGCCTATAGGTCGGCACAACATACTCTTCGAATAGTTGCCTCGTATCTGACTCTGTCGCTAGCATCGCAAGGAAGCGTGGAAAATAACCTCGGATGCATGTTTGCACAATGGCGTTTCGCGGATGTGCGGGGTTGGTAGATGCCATGGTCTCCGAGCCGGTCGGTTCCTGACTGACAGCCGGTCTTCGGACGGGCGGCTCGGAGATCCGCCCCTACCATATCCTCTAGATAGCCGTAGGTACCGATCGCAAGTCCCAGTGTACAGGCCACAAGCCGGAGGTACTTGTGGACGCTGCTGTCAGGCTACGGGACGATTTCCGTTCCGATGCCATTGTTGGTGAAGATCTCGAGCAACAACGCATGATGAATCCGGCCGTCAATCAAATGGACCTTTCCAACCCCTTCATTAAGAGCGTCGATCGCTGAGAGAACCTTCGGAATCATTCCTCCCTCGATGATCTCCTGGTTGATCAGATGTGCGGCGTTCTCACGATTGATCGTCGGAATCAATGAATTGGGATCCTTTACGTTTCTCATGATGCCCATGACATCGCTTACGTAGATCATCTTGGCTGCCTTCAACGCTCCTGCCATTGCCCCTGCGGCGAGATCTGCATTGACGTTCAGTATCGTCCGGTCGTCAGACTGAGCGATCGGCGAAATTACCGGGACGACCTCCCGATCGATAGCCTCACGTACTCCCGCCAAGTCCAAAGATGTCACTTCGCCCACGTAACCAACATCCACCAGATTTTTTCCGTCGGTCTGCGGCGGGAGACGCTTGGCCTTGAAAACGTCGCGACCGGAGAAACCCTCGGCGCGTCCGCCAAATCCCTCCATGGTGGATACGATCCTGGGACGAATCACGCGATCCAGGACATCCTCGACGATTTTGATTGTTGCCTCGTCGGTTACCCGCAGTCCGTTCACAAAACGAGGCACCTTGCCAGCATCCCGCATCCGCTGTGTAATGGCTTTCCCGCCGCCGTGAACCAGCACGGGGTTTATCCCGACAGCTTCGAGAAAAACGACGTCGCGCAAAAGGCGCTCAATCAAGTGATCGTCCTCCATCGCGCTCCCGCCGTATTTAATGACAAATGTTTGGCCTCGAAATTTTTGGATAAACGGCAGCGCCTCCAAAAGCGCCTCAGCCTTACCGGCCTCAAATTGATTCTGCATCTGGTGTTTCTCTGCCAGCGTTTTTCATTCCCCCATATTAAATTTCACATATTCCGGCGTTAGATCCGTTGTGAACACCTTGTATTCCGCTGTGCCGAGGTGGAGGTCAATGGTTACGGTGAATTTTCGATTTCGAAGTACCTCCTTCAGGGTGTCCTCCGGAGTGCTGCTCGGCAATCCGTGCAGCGTCGCCACGACCCCGTTAAAAAAGATGTCGATCATCTCTTCCCGAACTTTGGCCGACGAGTATCCTACCGCATCCATAACGCGGCCCCAGTTGGGATCCTCGCCGTACCACGCACACTTTACCAACACTGAGTTCGCAACGGCTTCGGCTGCTTTTCTGGCGTCCTGATAGGTCGCCGCACCTTTCACATGAACTTCGACGAACTTCGTGACCCCCTCACCGTCTTCAATAATCATGCGCGCAAGCTGTCGCGTAACAAAGTTGAGCGCCTCAGCGAACTTGCCGTATGACTCGTGACCGGGTTCCATAGCCGGAATTGCTGCCTGACCGTTTGCGATACAGATAGTCGTATCGTTGGTGCTCATATCCCCGTCCACGGTGAGGCAATTGAACGATTGTTGGACGCTGGTCGATGTCAGCTTCTGCAGCTCACGCTTGGAGATCGCGGCATCGGTGGTGATGAAGCAAAGCATGGTCGCCATGTCCGGATTGATCATACCGGCGCCTTTTGCGATACCCCCGATCCGAACATTTGCGCCGACCAGAGGCACCTCCACCGCAATTTCTTTGTGGAACGTATCCGATGTCATGATCGCCCGCGCAACCACCTCACTGCCGTCGGAGCTCAACCCCGCTACCAAAGCAGGCACAGCCATTTCGATTTTCTCAATTGGCAGGTCCCGTCCAATCCGTCCGGTAGAACAAACCAACACCTGTCGATCTTTCAGACCCAACTGACGCGCAACAATCTGCGCCATGCGTTTAGCATTCTGAATCCCTGTTGAACCCGTGCAGGCATTCGCATTGCCGCTATTGGCTATAATCGCTCTGGTATCAGAAGCTTTCAAGTGAGCGGCTGATACGCGCACCGGTGCGGCTTTGATTTTGTTCGTCGTAAAAGTCGCCGCAGCAACTGCTGGAAAATCCGAAATGACTAGTCCGAGATCGTTTCTATCGGCTAGCCCCTCCTTAATACCTGAGCGCACGGCAGATGCTCGGAAGCCCTTAGGCGCAGTGATTCCTCCACGGATTTCAAAAAATGCAGGTTCCATCTTAGCAGAGCGGCTTTAGAATCCTTGAAAAGCAAAAGCACTTGCAGATGACTCAAGTTTTTTCTGCATCCGCACATTAATCAACAGGTGCTTTTGCTTTTCAAGGATTCTAGAAACTTTCAAGACGATCCGAGACCGAGTCCCTCATCCCACCCGTTCAATATGTTGAAGCATTGAATCGCCTGACCCGCCGCTCCCTTAACCAGGTTGTCCTCGGCGGACATCAAAATAAGGCGTCCGGTTCGTGAATCGATTCGCCATGCAATTTGAATCCGGTTGGTAAACGCGACGTTCTTTGTGTCCGGGTACCCGGTCGAACCAAGTAGTTGAACAAATCGATCCGAACCGTATGCAGACTCAAAGGTCTGTTCGAGATCAGCGGCTGTCAGGGACGACACCGGATCGGCGTGAATTGTCGTAGCGATCCCGCGGTTCAACGGGATAAGATGAGGAGCAAATTGAATCACGACCCGTTCTCCGGCGGCACTGGAAAGCTCCTGCTCAATTTCCGACAGATGCCTGTGCGAAGGAAGCGCATAAGGCCTCGCACTTTCATTGCATTCAACAAAAAGGAGATCAAGTTCGGCTTTACGACCCGCGCCACTTACGCCACTAAGGGAGTTGGCGATGATGCTCCCGGGGCGTATGAGCTTAGCCCGAAGGACGGGTATCAAAGGAAGTAGAACGCTCGTGGGATAGCAACCCGGACAGGCAACGAGATCCGCTCGCCTGATCGCCTCTCGGTGAATTTCGGGCAATCCGTATACTGCTCGGCCCAAAAGTGAAGGAGCCGGGTGGTCTTGCTTATAGAACTGCTTGTAAACTGTTGGATCCTTGAGCCGAAAATCTGCGCTGAGGTCAAGCACTTTGATGCCACGTTCCAGCAATGGAACTGCGAATTCGCAGGCAACTCCATGCGGAAGAGCCAGAAAGGCGTGTCCGATGCCGAGTGAGCCGAAAGCCTCCACATTGAGGTCGGCAAATTCCATACTTCCCAGATCTGAGCGGCGATCAACCCAGCCAAAAACTTCAAACACTCTTTTCCCGGCGTGTTGCCGCGAAGTAAGACAACCAATCTCTACCAGCGGGTGCTCCGCAAGCCTTTTGACCAGTTCCTCGCCGGAGTAACCGCTTGCTCCGAAAATCGCGACTTTGACCTTTTTCATGGGCTCTTTGACATCGTTTGCGACCTCGACCCCAGTACTACTTTTGGGTGTTAAATTCAAAGAGAGCCCGCATTTTTTTTCGCCAGTCTTGAACCTTCTTCCTGCTTCAAATACCAGGGCATTAACTGGCGCCAATTCGGACAAAATCGGTGCTAAGATTCGCCTTGCTCAGCTGGAGAAGGTCTCCTATATGTGGTGCTCGGCGCATGAGAATAGCGAGGCGGCGAAGTTGCCGTGCAACGCCGCAGGAGCGGCGATGAGGGATCTGTGAGTGCGTCCCGGTTTGTCGAAATGATCCAAACGGAAGCGAGTGAACGTGAACGAGATTGAGGGCGCCGTACAGTTCCCAGGAAGCCCTCTGAGGAGATAGACATATTCAGCAGCAGCAGATTCGAGTCAACAGTCGAATTCGCGCCCGAGAAGTGCGGGTGATTCTCGGCACAACCAATGAACAGTTAGGTATCATGAAGCTGCAGGATGCCCTGCGAAAAGCTCAGTCTATTGGGCTTGACCTCGTAGAAGTTGCGCCCACAGCCAACCCACCCGTCTGCAAAATCGTCGATTTCGGCAAATACCGCTATGATCTTTCCAAGCAGGATAAAGATCGACGCTCGACGACTTCCAAACTCAAAGAAATCAAGTTCCGCGTGAACATTGATCCCCACGATTATATGATAAAGGTACGTCACGCCGAGGAGTTCCTCGATAGAGGGAACAAGGTCAAATTCCAACTCCAGTTCCGTGGCAGGGAAATGAGCCATAAGGAGCTGGGTGACCAATTGATGCATCGGCTGAAAGACGATCTATCCACCATGGGTCAGGTCGAGATGGAACCGAAATTGATGGGGAAAAGCATCAACATGACGATGTCGCCTCTCCCGATGAACAAGCGGAAACGGAAATTCACCGTCGAGATCGAAGAACTTCCGCCCGAACCGCCCAAGGACCGCGAATAAGCGCCCCTCGCAGCCGTTTCCAGCCCTAAATCAACACAAGTTCGGGGCGCCGGCGGAGCGCCCTCCAGGGCCCGGTTTGGAGTTCGGAGTTCGGGATTCTCCTGAACTCTGAATTCTGATTTCTGAATTCCGTCTCTGCTACTCGGCAACAGCAATTTCTTCGGTCACCTTGATCGTTCGCCCCTCAGGATCCAGAAAACTGGCGTAGACTCCATCTATCCGCACAATCACCCCGCCTGCCTTGAGTCTCTCGAGCAGCGCTCGCCGATCACTTGACGCGAGGTAAAGATGAAAATGACTCTCGAAATTTCCGTCTCCGTCGCCGAAGGCTCGAAAGCAAATTGGGACGGACCCAAATAATAGGTCGCAATACCGATGCTCCCGTTCGCTGACAACCTGGCCTCCCAATACGTTCACGTAGAAATTCCGGATCTCTTTCCATCGTTTCGTAAAGACCGTGACAGAATAGCACCGCGGGGATCGTGGCCGCGACTTTCCAATCCTGCGCTCCAAACCCATATGAAACTTGCAAATTCAACTGTTGGGGATTCTCAAAACTCGCTAGAATCCTTGAAAAGCAAATCTCGTTGCAGATTAGTCAAGTTTTTCCGTTTCCGTGTATCGGCGATCAGGTGGGCTTGCTTTTCAAGGATTCTATAAGCGGGACCGAAGAATTGATAAAGTTACCCGATTCCCAGGTCAATTGAACATGCACGCTCAAATCAAAAAACCAAACCCTGCACGCCAGGAATTGCCGGACTTTTGACCCTTAACAATGTCGGCCCCGCTCAAGCGAGACCGCTTCAACAAGTCGCTGCTCCCAAAACCTACCATGTTGTCCCTAGATCTCACTGGTCTGAGGCGCGGCCTCGCTGCCTGAATAAAATCCTCAGCCAGCGCAATGCCATAATTGACAAGACCTCTTACAATTCATATCAGCACGATCATTTGCTGCGGCGAGTTAATTAAGCGTGTTTTCCGGCGGCGCCTGAGCAGCGGGCGGGCCTGGTCGTTGCGCAGCGCCGGCGTCTTGCCTTCGTTCTTCTCCGCTTCCGTCTGGCAGGCATAGACAAACCTGTCCGCACCGGAAGGGGTAGGGCTCGGTGCTCAGGGCAGCCGTGAGAGCGCCTGCCTGGCCCCCGCGTTACCGGCCTCGGCGGCCTTCTGGTACCCGCCCCCGTGCCTTGGGGCGGCTCGGTTTTGCCTTGCCCCGGCCGCTGCTGCTCCCCCTTCAGGCGGGCGCGCAGGGCCTTCCATCCGGGCGGCCTCCAAGACCTCCTCCACCGAGTCAATCAGCCCCTCCGAATCGGCCCTTTCTATAGTTGGAGCTGTGCCTGGTTTTAGTGATTTGAAGGTGCTTGTGACTCGATGCACAAGGCCAGATAGCTAACGGGCTTGACAGCTCGTCCAGGGGGATGTACTGATGCGATCCCGCACTTTCCCGACAGCGTCTCTATGGCCGTTACTGAAATCATTTTGAAAGAAAGTGTCCCCGGTTTGGGGGCCGAAGCTGACATCGTTAAGGTTCGCAAGGGGTACGCACGAAATTTCCTGATTCCTACTGGCAAAGCCTACGAGGTCACTCCTGCAAATCTCAAACGCCTGAATCAGTTAAAGAGCAAGCGGGCCGAAAGGGAAGCTCGTGAACTGAACGAAGCCGAACAATTCGCCCGCAAGATCAACAAAATTAAGCTGGAATTCATTCTGGAGACGGGTGAGACCGGCAAGGCATTCGGTTCGGTAACGTCGAAGGATATTGAAGATAAGCTTCGGAGCGACTTTGGGATTGAGGTCGACCGCCACAAAATTGAACTGGATCGCCCTATAAAAGAAAGCGGCGAAAGAGAAGTTTCGATCAAACTGCATCATCAGGTCTCGGCAACGTTGAAGGTCGAGATCAAATCTTCTGCGCCTCCCGCTCCTGTGCCAAAAGATCTGGAACCGGCTGAGGCAAAGACAAAGACAAGGCGAAGACCGAAGTCCGCAACCTGACACTTAATGGCGAATGGTTCTCAAGGTTTGATTAAACCTGCTGAGAACCCCTTAAGCAGCGAGGGGGAAGACAAAGGCGCGGGGAAACCCCCAAGGCCCACTTATTCCCAGGCTTTTAACAATCTATCCACCGCCAAGGAAGTTCCCCGGTCGCTTCCCTCAAGTGAAGACGGTGAGAAGGGCGTTCTTTGTTCGCTCCTGCTCTCCCCTCGAGAAGTTGCCGATATTTGCCTTCTTTCCCTTAATCCCGACGCATTTTATATTCCGGCTCACCGGACCATCTATAGTCTGGTTTTAGAGTTCGGCGACAAAAGAAAGCCGATCGATTTTGTCTCGTTGAAACAGGCGCTCAAAGATCGTCACCAACTCGAGGAAATCGGCGGTCCGGAATATCTCAGCGCGTTATATTCGTTCGTTCCCACTGCTGCAAATGCAGACTATTACATACAGATCGTACGCGAGAAGCACGTATTGCGACGGCTCATTATCGCCTGCAATAAACTCTCAAATCAGTGTTACGACTCCCAGGAAGACATTGAACCTCTGCTGGATGATGCGGAAAGAGAAATCTTCGCGATAACCGGGGAACATGTGAAGACGGACATCGTGCCCACAAAAGAACTCGTAATGGCAGCGATGGAGAAGATCGATAAGCTCTATGAAAACCGAGGTTCCGTTACCGGCATTCCTACCGGATTTGTGGAGCTCGACAGAATGACCAGCGGATTGCATCCGGCTGAAATGATTGTCATCGCCGCTCGTCCGAGCATGGGAAAAACCGCTCTTGCAATGAATATCGCCGAGCATGTTGCAATCAATGTCGGAAAGCCAGTCGCGGTTTTCAGCCTTGAGATGAGCAGTCAGCAACTGGTCCAGAGACTCCTATGCTCGCGCGCGAAAGTGGATCTTCAGCGAGTTCGCGACGGTTTTCTCAGAAGAGATAGCGACTTTAAGAGTTTGACAGCGGCCGCCGCAAAGCTTGCCGCGGCGAAAATGTTCATCGACGATACACCCGGACTTTCAATTATGGAATTGCGCGCCAAGGCGCGGCGCATGAAGTCGCAGTACGATGTCCAGCTCATCGTGATCGATTACCTTCAGCTGCTTCGTTCCACAAGCCGGCGGGCACAGGATAACCGGCAGTTGGAGATATCCGAAATCTCCGGAGGGATTAAGGCCCTCGCCAAGGAGCTGAATTTGCCGATCATCGTGGTTGCTCAGCTGAACCGCCAGCCGGACACACGGGGTGGCACTCCACGTCTGAGTGATCTTCGCGAATCGGGCTCAATCGAGCAGGATGCCGATGTCGTCGGACTCCTTGTTCGGGCCGAATACTATGCGACCGATGACGATGCTAAGCAGGAAAAAGCTGGCGAAGCCGAGTTGATTGTCGCAAAACAGCGCAATGGCCCTACAGGCGATGTGCCTCTGACATTCCTAAAGGAATACACGCGTTTCGAAAGTCGCGCTCGCGAAGGGCGTTAGCCTCCGGCCGGATAGGGGTTCTGCCTTCTGCCTTCTGCCTTCTGCCTTCTGCCTTCTGCCTTCTGCCTTCTGTATTCTGTATTCTGCGATTCGGCTTGTATTTTTCCGCGAGGCGCCCACTATATCTTGTGGTCGATAAATCGATCATTCATCAATCATGCGGTGCCCAAAATGCGGTAACCTTGAAGACAAGGTCATCGACTCTCGTTCAGCAAAAGCCGGCGCGGCAATTCGACGGCGCCGGGAATGCCTGGCGTGTCTGCATCGATTCACCACCTACGAGGAAATAGAGCGCCGCGACCTGCGCGTGATCAAGCGGGATGGGCGCCACGAACCCTTCAACCGGCAAAAGCTTTTGAGCGGAATGGTCAAGGCGTGCGAAAAACGTCCGGTTAGCTACGACGCACTGGAGCGTGCGGTGGAGGATATTATCCAGGAACTCGAGCAGACCTTCGATCACGAAGTTCAGACAAGCGCCATCGGAATCCGCGTTATGGAACGACTACATTCCATGGATGACGTTGCGTACATCCGCTACGCGTCAGTGTATCGACAGTTTCAGGACATCGGTGAATTCATTAACGAGATCGAGTCCCTGGGGCGCAAGATAAAGCGCAACGCTCTGCAACAGGAGCTATTTGTGCCGTGATTGGGTTTCATGACTGTTTGCCGCTCTTTCGACAGGCTGGAAATGACCATTCAGCTATTCGTCTGCATGGGCTTTGCTTTTGGCTTCGGCGCGCCGTCGAAAAGTGTGGTTACGACCGTTGGTGGCCGGCCGAGGAGGTGGCTTCCAGCAAGATATGCTTCCTTCGGACAACCTATCCAATAAATCTGACTGACCGATGACTCTATTCGAAAAAATCATAGCCCGCGAGATTCCGGCAACGATTATCGAGGAAAACGATGCGCTAATCGCTTTTCATGACAAGAATCCGCAGGCACCCACACATGTCTTAGTAGTTCCCAAGAAACCGATTCCCAGGATCACGGCGGCCGGTCAGGAAGACGCGGAGTTGCTTGGCCGCCTCTTGTTGGCGGCGCAGGAAATTGCTAAGAAACTTGGAGTTGCCGGCTCAGGATTCCGGATCGTTATCAATAATGGAAGTCACGGCGGAGAATCTGTTCCCCATCTTCATGTCCATCTCTTAGGCGGCCGCCCGTTTCGGTGGCCTCCAGGATAAAGGTTTTGCCCCACCAATGTCGTTTAGGCGAAGCTCCCATTCCCCATGAAACAAGGGCGGATGACCGCCGACGTGAACGCTGACTTCCAATCAAGGCCTGTCATTATCACACGTACGGCCTAGCCTCCTGGGATTGTGATCTTTATCGGGTCTGGGGCATGAGCCTTAAATCCCGAACACCGCAGGGCAAATTCAAAAATCTGATCCAAAGAACTATTCACGAAGCACGACGCCAAGTTGCTCCACAAGTTGTAATTTCAGCCGTCCGTGCGCCTCGTTTACTTCTTCCTGCGTCAAAGTTCGGTCGCTTGCTCGATAAGTCAAACTACAGGCCATCGATTTTCTGCCGAGTGGCACCTTTTCACCGGTTGGATCGATGAATAGATCAAACAGAGAAACTCCCTTCAGGAGCGGCTCGCGACTAGCGCTCAACGTCTCGACGACCGCCTGATATTTGAGCTCCTTTTCGGCGAGAAAAGCGACATCCCGGATCACCGGCGGAAATCGATCCAGCGCCCTGTAAGTAAGTCTTTGTTTCGACTCATGTATCGGCAGCCCGATTTCAGCCACAAATATGGGATCTCGCGCCCCAAGTTCTTTCGCCAGGCTCGGACGAACTTGTCCTATCTTGCCAAGCGCCCGCCCTCGGCCATCAAGAACATGGCACACCAGCGGAGAAAAGAGCGTTGGATCATCCCGCTCCAAAACAAGTTCAGCCCGCGCAGCCGTTTCCAAAATTCCTTTGAGATCGAACAGATCAAAGCGAACAGATACCTGGTTCCAGCTTCTCGATTGGCGCTCTCCAGAGACAATAAGCGCCAGTTTCAGAGACTCTTCTTCAGTCCCGGCACGAAATATTCGCCCAATCTCGAAAAGAGCAACGCCGGCTGCACCTCGATTGAAATTGCGTTCTGCCGCTCGAACCAGCCCGGAAAGCAGCGAAGGTCTCAAAATCCCCTGGTCCACCGACAGCGGATTTCGCAAGCTCAAGACCTCAGGCTTGGGCTCCAGCAAATACTCAAGCGCGCGTTCGTCCACCAGGGTCAAACTGCGCGCCTCGAAAAGTCCCAGTCCAACCAGGCGCTGCCGCAGCTGCATCAAATCATCCTGAACATGGTCCGCATTTGAGCTCTCCGTGGCGGCTGCTAAGATTCGAGACGGAATCTTCTGAACTCCTGCCAGCCGGCTAACTTCTTCAATCAGGTCGACTTCCCGGAACAGGTCTTGCCTGAAGCTGGGAATGTCCCAGCGATTTTCACCAATCGATCTGAGTCCAAGCCGGATTAGCAGTTCCGCAGCATTCGGAACTTCCATCCCGAGCAGAGCAGAGCATCTGTCAGGGCGCATCTCCACCGTATGGGTCAGGTCCGGGACTGAGCCGCCAACAATGATTTGCTCATCAGCAGTCCCGCCAGCCACTTCGAGCAGCAGGTCTGTTGCCCGTGCAGAGGCGAACAGCACCATTTGCGGATCGACTCCCCGTTCAAAGCGAAAACTTGAATCGGAAATCAGCCCTAGACGGCGGCTCGTTCGACGAGCGCAAACTGGGTCGAAATACGCAGCCTCCAGAAGCAGATCCTGCGTTGTCGCCGAGACACCGCTCTCTTCACCGCCCATGACCCCTGCGATCGCCAAAGCTTTTGCCCTGTCGGCTATAACAATGTCGTTGGGCTCAAGCACATATACCCTCCCGTCGAGCGCTACCAGCTTTTCTTGAGGAACCGCACGCCTGACCACAATTCCCGTCTCAATTTTGGCGCTGTCAAAGACATGCAGAGGTTGACCAATTTCCATCAGGACGTAGTTGGTCACGTCGACGACATTGTTGATCGAGCGTATACCGACCGATTCCAGGCGCTGTCTAAGCCAGCCCGGACTAGGTCCCACCCGTACACCCCGAATCATCCGGGCCGAATAGTAAGGACAGCCATCCGGAGCATCGATCCGAACGATTTTCACATCCTCCCGCAGTCGATCGTTCTTCGTTCTGACCACCGGCAACTCAGGAGCAGGCAAAGCAAGCAAAGCTGCAAGCTCACGAGCAATCCCAAAATGACTTAACAGATCCGGCCGATTTGGCGTGACCTCTATTTCTAGAATGTTATCGGGCGGAAATACCTGCGCAAGCGGAACGCCTGCTGCGGTTTCAGGAGGCAAGATAAGCAAGCCCGCCGAATCCTCTGCGATGCCAAGTTCCTTCGCACTGCAAAGCATCCCTTCTGACTCCACTCCCCGCAATTTCGTGACGCCGATCTTGGCGCCATTCGGTAACACCGCTCCCGGCAAAGCGAGAGGAACCTTATCCCCCACCTGAAAGTTCTTTGCACCGCAAACAATCTGACGGGTCAGACTCGTGCCGTCATTAACCCGGCAAATGCTCAGCCGGTCTGCATTCGGATGGGGCGCGAACGATTCGATCCGGGCAGCGACCACGTTGTTAAAGTTCGCAGCTTTTGCCTCGACGCCTTCAATCTCCACACCCGCAAACGTGAGGGTCTCGACAATTGCATCCACGGCATCGGTCGTGGACAAGAAATCTTTCAGCCAATTCAATGACAACTTCATGAGACGAACTGCGCTAAAAACCGTTGATCGTTCTCAATCAGGAGACGAATATCGGGCAGACCGAAAAGAGACATGGCCAATCGCTCAAGGCCCATGCCGAATGCGAATCCAGTCCAATCCTCCGGGTCATAAGCTGGATCGCCGCGCCGTTCGCTGATGGATTCGAAAACGGCTGGATGAACCATTCCACACCCCAAAAGTTCCATCCAGGCGCCGCTATTAACTCCCGGCATTCGAATGTCCATCTCAAAACTCGGCTCAGTAAAGGGAAAGAAATGTGGGCGCAACCGAGTCTCGACCTCATTTCCGAGGAGTTCACGAACAAAATACTCCAGGGTCCCTTTCAAATCGGCGACACTCACATTGCGATCCACGTAGAGCCCTTCCAACTGGTTGAACTGGTTCAGATGCGTCGCGTCGATTTCGTCGCGGCGGTAGGCGGCGCCGGGGCCGATTACCCGAACCGGAGGCTTTGCCGCGATCATCGTGCGGATCTGCACACTGGAGGTGTGCGTTCTGAGCAGTCTTCCGTCGGGCAGATAGAAAGTGTCCGAGTCGTTGCGAGCGGGATGATTTGGGGGCGTATTCAGAGCGTCGAAACAATACCATTCGGTCTCCACATCCGGCCCGTCGGCCAAAGCAAACCCCAGCCGGCGGAGAGTTCGCACGGCACGGTCTTGCAGAAGCGTCAGCGGATGCATGCTTCCCACCCGGAACGGCGTCCCAGGCAAGGTTTCGTCGATTTCGACCAGAGCCTCTGCCTCCGCACTCGTTTCCAAGGCCTTCAGACGCTCTTCCAATGCGCGCGCAACCGAATTGCGAAGCTCGTTCAGTTGCTTGCCGATCCGAGGCCGATCCTCCTTCGGCAGGTTGCGCATGTTTTCGCTGAGGCTGGAAATAGCGCCGCTCTTTCCTAGAAACCTAACGCGCAGATTCTCCAGATCAATCCTGGTTCGACCTTGCCCGATTTCGGCGAAGGCCGCTTCACGTAATGCTTCAAGTTCCGAGTCCATCGAAAAGATTCTCGAAAAAAAGCGCAAATCCGCCACGGCGCGGACTTGCCTTGGGTCAGGCTGCCTTCTTTTGATCCAATGCCGTCACTGCTTTGTCCACAATGGCCTTGAACGCCACGGCATCGCTTACCGCAAGCTCAGCAAGCATTCGGCGATCGATTTCGATTTGAGCGGCTGCCAAGCCCTCAATGAACCGGCTGTAAGTCGTGCCAAGCTGCCGGCAAGCTGCATTAATTCGCAGGATCCAAAGATTGCGAAAATTGCGTTTCCGCGTCTTGCGATCCCGATAGGCCCAATACTGCGCCTTCATCGTCGCGTCTTTTGCGTAGCGAAAGAGTTTGGATCGGCGGCCCCGATAACCTTTTGCCTTATCGAGAATTCTCTTTCTGCGTTCCCGGCTTGCGCGCGCGTTTGTCGCTCTGGACATTCATCTCATCCCGCCGTGACGGGACCCTCGCCGACAGGTTGTTGTTCAAATTTCGTCCTCCGACCTCACCTGTCGCATCAATCCCGCCTAGGCGGAACAGGAGGAGGACCACCAATGAAGCTTAGTTAAACGGCAGATTTTCCTTTACCCGCGCCTCATCGGTTTTGTCTGTGACCTTGTTCTTTGCGAGTTGGCGCTTGCGCTTCGCATTCTTTGCCTGAAGCAGGTGACGGCGGCCGGCCTGGGCACGCAGCACCTTGCCAGTCGCAGTCACTCTAAAGCGTTTCGCAACGGCTTTCTTCGTCTTGCGCCTCGCAATGGGTTTTGGCATAAGAAGCCCCGAATGTATCTTCGCGGTATCGGTTAGCAACCGGATTTTTCAGATATTCGGCTCTAAGCGGAAAAAGCTCAGGGATACTGGGCCGGCGTCGTCTGCAGCACGAAGCTACACTGGTAAAGTCCGGAAGCCGTTTTCTCCTCGCGTTCAATGCGTACCCCCAATACGCGCTCTAACATTTCGCGTTCCAGGCGCCTGACAAGCGGGAAAGCCTCTAAGAGATCCATTATTGGCGAGTGATATTCAATTATGGCAATTCGATCTGAGGTTGAGACCTCGGAGAGGTAGCCCTCCTGATCGCGAATTTTTGCCAGCGTCTCAGCCAGTTCCAGGACTGTCGCTCCATGGAGCTTGCGCATATACTCTTCGGTTTTAGCGGTAAACACCGAGTAGAGCAGTTTCTCGGCCGCCGCATGGCCGTAAAGCCGATTTGCGGCGTACAGGAGCTCAATCGTAGTGGCATTGGTTGATCGCGGGAAAAAGGTCTGGGCTTTCGGGGTAAGCCGATAGATCATTTCCGGACGTCCAACCGCTTTAGGTCGGCGCCAAGTATCGACGTAACCTTGTCGTTCGAGTTCCTCGCAATGCTGCTTCACACCCATGTAACTCAGCTTAAGTCGTTCTCCCAGCTCATTGACCGACAAACCCTGCGTCTTCTTCAGGGCGTGAATAATACGCATCCTCTGCGAACGGCCGACCTCGCTTACTCGTTTCATCGAAGAGCCTCGGCCCAACCGACAAATTTCGTCCTGAAACTCACTTCTCGACCCTGACAATCGAATACGTTTTGATGCCTTTCCGGTCGAGCAGCAGCAATAAATTCTGTTTGCCGCTCTGCTCCGCCATCGCCTTTTGAAATGATTCCGCGTTGCTGACTGGATTTCGACCTACTTCCGTGATCACATCTCCCGGTTGAATGTCCGCCAGCGCCGCTGGACTATTTGGCGCCACTTCGGTTACAACAACCCCGACATCAGACTTCAAGCCAAACTCCTGCTTAAGTTCTGCGGTCACATCTTGAACCTGGACACCGAATTTTGAGGCAAAGTTCTCACCTTGAACGGGCGGCGGCGGACTGTTGGCAATCTTACCTGGATCGCTTGGCAGCTCTTCGGTTTTCACCAAGACGCTCATTCTCTTGCCGTTGCGCCAAACCCCCAACGTGAGTTGTTCGCCAACCTTTTTCTTTAGAATCTCATTCTGCAATTCTCTGGCGCTATCGACCTGAACCCCATCGACGTCAGTGATCACGTCAGCCGGTCTCAAATCACTCCTTGAAGCAGGGGTATCGGCCTGGATCGTCCGGACCACTACACCTTTGTCTACGCCTTTGAATACTTCCGTGCGATTTTGATCCCCGAGGCTCTCGATGATGATTCCCAGCCAGGGCCTGACGATTTTGCCGGACGCAATGAGCTGATCGCTGACTTGCTTTGCCAGATTGCTGGAAATCGCAAATCCAAGACCCCGGTTCAGCCCGTGGATCAGAGTATTCATTCCGATCACTCTGCCATCAATATCGCAAAGAGGCCCGCCACTGTTTCCGGGGTTAATTGCTGCGTCTGTCTGGATATAGTCCTCATACTTGTCCGGGAGCAGCTCGTTCCGGCCCTTAGCACTCACCACACCGGTCGTGAACGTGTACGCAAATTTGTAGGGTGTCCCGATGGCGCACACTATTTGGCCAACCTTAACGGCATCGCTATTTGCGAATTCGATTGTTGGGAGACCAGCCGCGTCGATTTTGATGACTGCCACATCGGTTCGATCGTCCGAACCGATCACCTTGGCAGGCAGGGTGCGCCCATCGCGCAGTTTGACATTGATTTTGTCCTGCCCTTCGATCACATGACTGTTGGTGATAATGTAGCCGTCCTGGCGAACAACAAAACCTGACCCCTCACTCTGATCGGGCTGATCACTGTCGTCTCTTGGGCTTCGAAAGAAGAAATCAAATCCATCGGGCGGATTTGCGCCATTGCCGATGCGCCCGTTCTTCTCGACATCGACTACGACTACGGCAGGCGCAACCCGCTCGTAAACCGCCGTATACGCATCATTTAACTCATGCGCGATATCCTTGGCTGCGCTCGGCGCAGCCGTCTGCCCAGAAAGCGAAGTCGATAAGGATTGAGTCAATAGAATTCCCCCGATAGCGAGGGCCGAAACACGATCAATCACGCTCATAGGATATATAGGTCAGACGGATGATTTGCGCGCCAGTCCGACAAACTCACACTCCAACAGGGACGCACTCTGCGCAACAGTTGCCACAAATTACCGACAAAAAGAGCGTCGCAGACAATTCTGTAGGAGGCCGGCCTGATTGACAATCGAAACTCAGCCCTTAGTGTCTGTACCAACCAGTCAACAAAATCATGCAAAGCTTAGCCGAGACCGCCGACAAGCGGTTCCTTTCCTTCGCGCCGGGTTTCTGGCCCAATGTCGCTCCTGAATACTGGAACGACTGGAAATGGCAACTTAAAAACCGAATCACCAACCTGCGCCAACTCGAGGGGAAGATCACCCTTACCCGCGAAGAACGCGCCGGCGTCCTGCTGTCCGGCAACAAGCTCGCGTTTGCGGTCTCCCCCCACTTTTTTAACCTGATCGACCCCGAGGATCCCAATTGCCCTATTCGTCGCCAGGTAATCCCTCGCCTCGAAGAAGCAGATCGATCGCCGGTCGAAATGTCGGACCCGTGCGGCGAAGACTCGCACATGCCGGTCCCAGGCCTTGTGCACCGGTATCCTGACCGCGTCCTTTTTCTCGTTACAGATCGGTGCGCATCTTATTGTCGTTACTGTACCCGAAGCCGCGTAGTAAGCGGAGTCGGAGAACAGGAGCTCCACACGAATTTCGAGGAGGCCTACCAATATCTGGAGTCGCACTCCGAGGTCCGCGATGTCCTGCTTTCGGGGGGCGACGCCTTACTTCTTTCGGACGACAAACTGCGCGCAATTTTGCGCCGCCTGCGATCGATTGGGCATATCGAATTTGTCCGAATCGGAACCCGTATCCCGATTTTTCTTCCTCAGCGCATCACTCCGGATCTGTGCCGGATGCTTCAGGAATTCCATCCACTCTGGATGAGCATTCATGCAAACCATCCGCGCGAGTTGACGACTGAGGTGAAAGCCGCCCTCGAGAGGCTCGCTGATCACGGTATTCCTCTTGGTAACCAAAGTGTTCTTTTAAAGGGGGTTAACGACGACCTGGAGGTGATGAGGGCTCTTGTACATAAACTGGTCATGTCCCGGGTGAGACCCTACTACATTTACCAGTGCGATCTGATTCATGGCTCGGCGCATCTTCGCACCTCTGTTGTCAAGGGAATCGAGATCATCGAGGGGTTACGCGGCCACACGACCGGCTACGCAGTGCCGCAGTTCGTTATCGATGCGCCCGGAGGCGGGGGCAAAGTTCCGATCAACCCAGGATACGTTTTGTACCATGACCACGAGAAAATCGTGATTCGCAACTACGAAGGAAAAATCTTCGAATATCCCGAGCAGGAGGCCGCCGGCGTTTCACAGAACTTCGAGCCGGTTGACGAGCTGCTCTATTCCTAGCGAGGCCACGCCTCAGACCGGTGAGGTCTAGCTAGTGGTTAGCAAGGCCACGTGGGTCTAGTGTACCGTCTCCGAAATCCCTTTGGTTTCGCCCGGCGGCTGCCGGGTCAGTTGGCTGTTTTTCAAGGCGCGAGCGACGGCTGTCCGGCGGCTGCCGGATCGGTTACGTATCAATTTAGATATGCGCCCTCCTCGTGCCTTGCCGGCAGCCCATTTTGATCGCAACGAAAGATATGCTTATTTCGGGGCCAGGACACAAGATTGGGCAGTTCAACTGGCGTTTTTAAGTTAATGTGTCGATGCAGAAGCAGACTTGACTCATCTGTAACCGATCTTGCTTTCAAGGATTTTAGCGGCCATGGCCGGAATAGTGCTCAAACCACGCGCGCGGATTTTTCACGGACATGATTGGGTGTATAATTCCGAAGTCTTAAGGACATTCGGCGATCTTCAACCCGGCGCAGTGATTTCCTTGAAAGATGGCCGGGATCGACTTTTGGGATCGGCAATCTACAACCCGAGGTCACAAATCGTCGCGAGGCGATTTTCAAGACGCAAACAACCACTGGATCTGGACTTTTTTGCGCGAAGACTCAACCAGGCCATCGACTTTCGAAAAAAGCTCGGAGTCTATCGGAACCCCGGACGTATTGCCTGGAGTGAAAGCGACGGGCTCCCTGGACTTGTAATCGACAGATACGGACCATATGTGGTCTTGCAGACGCTCACTTTTGGGATGGAACAAAAGAAGGAGCTGATCGTCACTGCTCTGGAAAAGCTCCTGTCCCCAAAGTCGATCATCGAGAGAAACGAGGCGCCGATTCGCAAGGCAGAGGGACTTGATCTTGTGAGCGGCGTTCTTTGGGGCGAACATCCACGACCCGTCGAGCTAGAGGTAAAGGGGATGCGCTTTGAAATCGATGTTCTAACGGGCCAAAAGACAGGATTTTACCTGGACCAGGTCGATAACTACGACGCGGTGGCGGGAGTGGCGGCAGGCCTTCGTGTTCTGGACTGTTTTTCCAATCAGGGAGCATTCGCGATCGCCTGCGCCAGAGCCGGTGCAGCTTCGGTGTCAGCCGTAGAGATCAGTGTTGAACTGGCACAATCTATCAGCCAGAACGCTCGCCGGAACGGGGTAAATATCGCGGTCTATGCAGACAATGCTTTCGATTTTCTCGCCAAGTGCATCCGCGAAAAGACGCAATACGACCTCATCGTGCTCGATCCCCCGTCATTTGCCAAGTCCAAGGACTCGCTCAGTAGCGCTTGGCGGGGATACAAAGAAATCCATCTGCGTGCGCTCCAGTTGTTGGCGCCTGAAGGGTTTCTGGCAACGTTCTCCTGCTCACATCATGTTTCTCGCGAGATGTTTCTGGAAATGCTCGTGGACGCCAGTGTCGATGCAAAGCGTCACCTACGGATGTTGAAACAATTTTTTCAACCACTCGACCACCCCATACTTCCGCACATTCCCGAAACGGAGTACCTGAAAGGTTTCCTTTTTCAGATCCTGCCCGCCCGCTAGCCCGCAATGAGCGCGCCGCTTTTTTCAGCGCATGATTTTTGCGGGCTCGCTGGCATCCACAACCACCTGCAGTGGCGGAATTTCCCGGGCGCATGAATGGTAGGGCGACCCTCCCGGCGAGCCGCGTTTTGACGTTTTCTTAATCATCGACGCACAAAACACAGATTTTCGTTGCGACGGGACTTGTTTTCCGGACAATGGGTTGTTGATGTCGGAGAGTATGAAAGAGCCGTTTCTTGATCTTCCAGAAGATCACACGGCGTCCCCAGAAATGCTCGATTCACAGGTTCAACGGGCACAGGAACAACTTCTTCAGCTTAAGCGTCAGCAAGAGCTGATCGAGAAGCAGAAGCGTGAGCTCGAAGAGCTTAGCAGGAAGCAGGAAGAACTGGAGAAGGGACGCTCCGACATGATCGAGAAGCTTAGTCGAACATTGGTTGTAATCGAGCGGGAGACTTACGAGGCAGAAAAACGGGTCGAACAACTAAAGGCAACAAACACAAATTTTGCCGATCACCTTGAGGCGCTCGAGAAAATCAATCCAAAGGCCTGGAGCAACGCGGATTTGCACAAGGAATTAAGCAAGGCCTTAAGCGCGGTCGATGAAGCACGCACCGACTACACTAAGTCCCTTACAAAGATTAACGCAAAGGCCGATGCGCAGGTCATCGACCCTTCACCGGCGGTCGAAGAGAGTTATTACCATGCTCCGGATGACGCGAGTTTTCTTGTCTGGCTTAAGCGTGGCTTCGCTTTCACCTTGCCCTTGTTCATCCTGGGGCTTAGCGCCCTTCTGGTTTTTTACTTTATTCATGGATGATACTGTTGAGTGATGGCCCGCAGAAGATTTAACGACTCTCCGATCTCAGCGAAGAAAGAAGAGCTCGCCAGGCAAGAGGAGGAACTGCGCCGCCAGATGGAAGAACTGCAGCGCAAAATTGAGGAAGCGCCCCGGCTCGCACAGGCCGAACAGGAGCGTCAGCGACAGGAGAGAATCGCGCGAGCCACGACCAGGCGGAGTCCATTTGATTCTCCGGACATTCTTCAGGACTCGCGTCATGGCGAAGATCTCTTTTCCGAACGTCCGAGCCGGCCAAGGCGGGCTCACCGGCGTCAGGCTCGGAGACGATTGATCATCTCCTGTCTTGCAATTCTGATTCTTGTGTCTGCCGTGGTCCTGCTGGCCATACAGATGTTCAATCATCTGTAACGATTCGTCCGATCGCATGAGTTCAACGAAACTTGAAGTCGAATACGTCGCCGAGTTGGCGCGCATCAAATTGACTCCTGAGGAAGTCAATATATTTCGATCTCAGCTCGAAATCGTACTTCGACATGTGGATCGGCTGAATCAAGTCGATGTCTCAAACGTAGAGCCGATGGCTCACAGTTTTCCGATTTATAACGTATTTCGGAAGGATGAACCACGACCAGGTCTGGACAAGGAAAGCGCACTGGCCAATGCGCCATGTCAGGCCCAAGGATTGTTTATTGTGACAAAAGTCGTGGAGTAGTCTTGCGAAGCCGCGCCCCAGACCGGCCAGACTCATCTGCAACCAGTTTTGGTTTTGAAGGATCCTAGTGGAAATTACCGCTCTTACCGCCCACGAACTTCTCAACCTATTACGATCCAGACAGATCTCTCCGGAAGAAGTTGTCAGGGCTCTAAGTCGAAGGATCGAAGAGGTCGATCCTCTTATTCACGCCTACTTGTCACATGATTTGGATCGGGCTCTTGCAGATGCCTCCTCTGCGGATGTGAGCCTGCCTCTCGGCGGGCTGCCAATCTCGATTAAGGACTTAATCAGCGTAAAAGGGCATCCGTGCGGTTGCGCCTCCAAGATTCTGGAGAGCTATATCGCGCCGTACGATGCAACGGTCATCTCAAGGCTTCGGGCGGCCGGAGCAATTCCGTTCGGGCGATTAAACATGGATGAATTTGCGATGGGATCTTCCACCGAAAATTCCGCCTTCGGGCCAAGCAAAAATCCGTGGGACATCACCCGTACTCCGGGTGGGTCGAGCGGTGGTTCGGCGGCGGCCGTCGCAGCTGACGAGGCATTTGCTGCTCTTGGTTCGGATACCGGTGGATCGATCAGGCAACCCGCGGCGCTTTGTGGCTGCGTTGGGTTGAAGCCGACCTACGGCCGGGTCTCCCGCTATGGCCTGGTAGCCTTTGCGTCGTCGCTGGATCAAATCGGCCCGCTTACAAAAGATGTGGAGGATGCTGCTTTGGTGATGGACATCATCGCAGGGCTTGACGCAAATGATTCAACCTCACTTTCGGAGCCTGTTCCCGGCATTTCGGCAAATCTCCGAAAAGGGGTAAAAGGCCTGAAAATCGGGCTACCCAAGGAGTACTTCATTGAGGGACTCGATCCCGAAGTCGAGAAAGCAGTCCGAACCGCAGTTGAGCATCTTGAGGGACTTGGCGCGGATTTGCTGGAGATTTCATTGCCGCATACCGAATATGCCTTGAGCACTTATTATATCATTGCTCCGGCTGAAGCGTCCGCGAACCTCGCGCGATTTGACGGTGTCCGTTACGGATACCGCGCATCCGAAAGCGATGGGCTGATTGATCACTATGGTCGAACCAGAGAAGAGGGGTTCGGCGCCGAAGTAAAACGCAGGATCATTCTTGGTACCTATGTCCTGAGCTCTGGATATTACGACGCCTATTATTTGCGAGCTCAAAAGGTTCGGACCCTGATCAGAAAGGATTTCGCCGACGCCTTCCAAAAAGTGGATGTTATCGCATGTCCGACCTCCCCTACCCCGGCATTCAGGCTCGGGGAGCGCACTAACGATCCGCTCAGTATGTACCTTGCGGATATTTTTACGCTGGCTGCAAACATGGCCGGCATCTGTGGAATCAGCATCCCGTGTGGCTTTGCAGAGCAGGGAGGAAAACCGCTTCCGGTCGGTCTGCAGATTCTCGGCAAAGAATTGGGCGAATCGACAATCCTTCAGACCAGTTACGCCTACGAACAGAGTACCGAGTGGCACAAGACTAAGCCAACGATTGGCGTATAAGCCTGCCGTCTACATTTTGATCACGGGCAAAGGATATCTGAGAATCAGTTCGCCATCCAAGAGTATCTCGACATGGTGAAGGCCGAAGCGCTGGAATTGTACGCCCGTGAACAGATTCACGTTTGTTACAAATCCTTCCATTTCTTTAAGCTCGAAGTCGATATGGGATTCCGCAATGACTTCGACCTCCTCAGAGCCCAGGATGCGGGATGTCTGCCGAAACTTGCCAATCCCACTGCACCAGCGGGTCCACACACAGAGCTTCAAAAGTCCCAGGGGTAACGCGGGCGTGGGAAGAACGTTGATCACTCCGACCAGGGTCTGAAGCCCGTTTAGTTCCTGCCTGATGTCCTCGCACAAAAGCGACGCCTGAAGATCAGGAAGAACATCAGATGCCTCCATGAACCCTGCTCGACGTCAAATCGCCGACTCACCCCTTTCTTCGGTTCGGATTCGGATCGCTTCCTCAATCGGCACCACAAAGACTTTCCCATCTCCGATTTTGCCGGTGCGAGCTGCTTCGACAATCGCTTCGACAGCTTTTTGAACCCGGTCGTCCGGCACGACGACCTCAAATTTTACCTTAGGTAGAAAATCGACAGTGTATTCGCTGCCCCGATAGATTTCCGTGTGACCTTTCTGGCGCCCAAATCCTTTCACTTCGCTAACGGTCATTCCCTCGACTCCAATCTCTGTCAAGGCCTCCTTTACATCCTCCATTTTAAAGGGCTTGATGATCGCCTCGATCTTCTTCATAGCTGCCCCAGCTTGAGTCACCGTCGCTTAAAACGCAAGGAAACAGAGAAAATGGGTCTTCATGATGCTTATGACCGCCCCTCCGCATGGAGAATTTGAACGCTCACGTTCGGGTAAGTCGCCGCCGCCTCGGACTCTTGCGCGAACTGCTCCCTTCTATGACCATCGGGATCTTAATTGGTGATGAGGAGAAAAATGGGACGGCGCGGAGGCCGTCCCTCCCATGAAAAACGGCCGGGCTATCTGCGCCTTTCATGCGCTATCTCAGCAATCACTGCCGGTAACAACGCATGTTCGGCTGCCTGGATCCGGGCGTGCAGGCGTCCCGGAGTGTCATCCGGCAATATCGGCACGGTTCGTTGCGCCAGGATTGGGCCCGTGTCCACTCCGGCATCCACATAGTGCACCGTGCACCCTGTGACCGTTTCCTGCGCGTTCAGAGCCTGGGTCCAAGCCTCGAGTCCGGGGAATTTCGGCAATAGGGACGGATGAATATTGATGATGCGACCGGCAAACGCATCAAGCATGACCTGCTTAAGCACCCGCATAAACCCCGCCAGCACAACCAAATCAACATCCGCATCCCGCAATATTTGAACGAGCTCCTGTTCGATTTCCGGTTCCAGTTTCGTGCGAAATCTGCCCGGCGGGACATAGCGCCAAGGAACACCGAATTCCTTTGCTGATTTTAGTATACCCGCCTCTTCGACGTCGGAAATCACCACACGTACTTCAGCCTGAAGAACCCCCTCTCTGATTGCACCCATAATAGCCCGGAAATTTGATCCCTTCCCGGACCCGAGCACGCCAAGCCGAAGTTTCATTGCTGCCGAATGGTTTGAAACAACCTGGTGGTAGATTTGCCATGGACCAGCGGCAAAATTTCAATTTTTGCGCCGATTTTTCTTAGAACTGCGACTTCCTCCGGGTCCAAAGTCTCCGCAGTGTAGTCTCCTCCTTTTGCATAGATGTCCGGCGCAAGCTCCAATATCAGTTTTGTCGCTCGTTTCTCGCCAAACACAATGACGTGATCCACTGATTGAAGAGCCGCTAGAATTTCCGCTCGATCTTCTTCCGCATTCAGCGGCCGCCCGTTCCCTTTCAGTGCCCGTACCGATTCATCACTGTTAAGTCCAACCACCAAAATATCCCCAAGCCCACGCGCCGCCGCCAGATAGCGCACATGACCCACATGCAGTATGTCGAAACAGCCGTTTGTGAATACAATCGTCTTGCCTTGATAAAGGCTGCGCACTTTTGATGCCTCGGTTCGGTCCAGGATCTTAGTCAACACGATCGCTTTTTCAGTTGCGGTAGAATCCTTAAAAAGCAAAACTCGCTTTGGATGAGTCAAGTTTTTTTCTGTATCGGCACATTAATCATGAGCATAAGCGAGGCCGCCTCCGACCGGTCAGATCTAAGGATCTCAAGGTCGCGTCGGGAGCCGCACCGATTGGGCGAAGCCACCTCGCTATGATCGATGGACGTCTCACCAAGCTGGCCGAAGTACTGATCGGCTTTTCAACCGCCTTGAAAAAAGGGGAAAAAGTCTTAATCGACGCCATCGATGTACCCTCGGAATTCGTAGTGGCGTTGATCAGAAGCGCCCGCGCAAAGGGAGCGTTTCCGTTTGTGAATTTGCAGACCAATGTCATCGGACGTGAACTGCTTCGCCAAGCGGAGGAAGAACAATATAGAACTTTATCCAAATTCGAACTCGCGCGGATCCGTGCAATGGATGCATACGTAGCCCTCCGCGGTTCGCACAACATCACCGAATTTGCAGATGTCAAGCCGGAGAGAATGCAGCTCGCGAACAATCTAATGAAGCCGGTTGTTGATCATCGCGTCAACAACACCAAATGGGTGGTCCTGCGCTGGCCTACTCCAGCAATGGCCCAGCTGGCCGAAATGAGTACTGAGGCATTCGAGGACTTTTTTTTTGAAGTCTGCACACTGGACTATGAAAGGCTTCAGCCCGGAATGGAGACTTTGAAAGAGCTGATGGAAAGGACTGACGAGGTCCATATAAAAGGGCCCGGGACCGATCTCCGGTTCAGCATTAAGAATATTCCGGCCGTTATGTGCGGCGGCAATCATAACATTCCTGATGGCGAGGTATTCTCGGCTCCCGTCCGAGATTCGGCAGAAGGCATAATCCAGTTCAACGCGCCCAGCGTTTATCAGGGCACAGCTTTCGAATCAGTTCGCCTTAAGCTTAGCAATGGTAAGATAGTCGACGGATCTGCAAATAATACTGCACGGCTCAACGCTGTGCTCGATTCGGACGAGGGAGCCCGCTATATAGGAGAATTTGCGATTGGTTTCAATCCTCACATCAAGACGCCGATGCGCGACACACTGTTCGACGAGAAAATTGCAGGATCCTTCCACTTTACTCCTGGTCAGGCATACGAACGAGCCGACAACGGAAACCGAAGCCAAGTTCACTGGGACCTGATATGTATCCAGCGGCCGGAGTATGGAGGAGGCGAAATCTATTTCGACGGTGAGTTGGTGCGAAAAGACGGGCTCTTTGTGCCGGAGCAACTTAGAACCCTCAATCCCGAATATTTGCTGAGCTCCTAGCTAGTACCACTTGCTGGCAAAAAAGTTCACCAAAACGGTCAAGTTTTCACGGCGACCAATTGCGCCTGCATGAAGTCGTCGAGAGTTTTCTCAAAATAACGCCAGGAGCTACTGAGACTGCTAGGGGCAACGACTCCTTCGAGCAAATGCGGATCGAGTGCGCTGAGCCCTGGAGCGAGAATGCGGCCGTAGGTCTTGGTGAACAGCAC
>Ga0182040_10000149_pt1 | contig 30002 bp, 28 predicted proteins | sample flu12Cox44000176_FD_125973 | JGI IMG/M metagenome (GOLD analysis project Ga0182040, IMG submission 125973) | Lab enrichment of tropical soil microbial communities from Luquillo Experimental Forest, Puerto Rico - flux8day.12C.oxic.44.000.176 | ecosystem: Environmental > Terrestrial > Soil >... | reverse complement strand
TTGAGTTCCTCACCGGCGAATTCGTCTGAGCGCCATCATGATCCCCACTCTGACAGCACTCACCGCCCCCGCGTTCGTCCGGGGGGAGCTGATCACCGAGGACCTCGTTCGATTCGGCGGGCGGGGTGCGGTGGAAACGTTCCAAACGCCGAACCCGCAGAAGCTGCTCGGCGCGCTGCCGCTCTTCGACCCGAGCAGCCTGCGAGACCTCCATGAGATCCCCTTCGAAGAGATCGTTGCGTTCTTGGCAGCGGTCGGGGAGGCGCTGGTCCTGCAGCGAAATGCCCACCTGCAGGAGGCGCTGGAGCTCTCCGCGCAGTTCTCGGACATGACGGCTCCGCTGGTCCGCTCGTCGTTCGAGCAGCTGCCGGCGCTGTTCACACCGGACGCGGTGCGTGAGCTGGCCGACGCGACGATCGGGATCCGATACCTGCAGGGCTGGGTCCCGCGGACGATGGGAGACGGCCGCACGGCATCGATCCGGGCCTTCGGTGCCCGCGCGGTGCACATCATCGCCGGTAACAGCCCGCTGATCGCCGCGCTGAGCATCATCCGCAACGCGATCGCCCGGTCCGACGCGATCATCAAGACTCCGTCCAACGACCCGCTGACGGCGCTCGCGATCGCCCGCACGATGGGCGAGCTCGACCCCGCGCACCCGATCACCCGGCACCTCTCGGTCGCCTACTGGAAGGGCGGTGACACCGCCTTCGAGGAACAGCTGTTCCAACCCGCGGCCGTCGAGAAGATCATCGCCTGGGGCGGATTCGCCTCCGTCACCCACGTTGTGCGCTACGTCCAGCCCGGCCTGGAGCTGGTCTCGCTCGACCCCAAGCGGAGCGCCACGATCATCGGGCGAGAGGCATTCGCGTCCCCCGAGGCGCTGAACGAGGTGGCGCGGCGCACGGCCACCGACGTGGGCGCGCTCAACCAGCTCGGCTGCATCAACGCCCGCGTCGTCTACGTGGCTTGTGGCACCGACCCCGACGGGATCGAACGGGCCAACCGGCTCGGTGAGGCGATCTACACGGAGCTGCAGCGGCTGCCCGAGCAACTCAGCACACGCGCGAAGTGGTTCGACCCCGAGCTGAAGGCCGACATCGACGCGCTGCGCGCGAGCCCCGAGTGGTATCGTGTGTTCGGCGGTCGCGAGGGCGAGGGCGCGGTGATCGTCTCCCAGCTCGACGAGCCCGTCGAATTCGCGCGGCGACTGTCCGGCCGCGTCGCCAACATTGTTCCCATCGACGATCCCGCCGATGCGATGCGGGAGATGAACGCCTACACCCAGACGGTCGGCATCTATCCCGAGTCGCTGAAATCCACACTGCGGGAGACGCTCCCGCTGCACGGCGCGCAACGGCTGGTGTCGCTGGGTTACGCCGCCCACCCCAGCGTCGCGCTGCCCCAGGACGCGATCGAACCGGTGCGACGGATGGTCAAGTGGATCGTCGACGAGCGCTGCGAACCCGATGTGGTGCAACCCTTGTGGGCGAGCACCACCCGTGAGGAGGCGGAGCGTCGATGATGCGCATCGTGGACAGGACGGACGACCTGACGCCTGAGTGGTTCACCGAGGTGTTGCGCAGCGGCGGCACGCTCGGGGCTCAGGACAGCGTCGCTTCGGTCGACGCGACCGTGATCGGCACCGGGCAGGTCGGGTTCGTCGTGAGGGCGCAGCTGGGCTACAACGGCGCCAGCGCCGGTCCGGCCTCGCTGGTCGTGAAGCTACCCTCGACCGACGACGGCTCACGCCAGATGGGCGCCGCGATGGGGATCTACGAGTCCGAGGTTCGCTTCTACCAGGAGATCGCACCACGGCTGAGCGCCGCGATCCCGGCGATGCACTGGGGCGACGTCGAGCCGGCCAGCGGACGCTTCACCCTGGTGATCGAGGATCTCCTCGATAGCTCCGATGTCGGCGACATGGTCGGGGGCGGGACGCTCAAGCAGGCCGAGCTGGCCGTCGGGGTGCTCCCGACGCTGCAGGCGCCGATCTGGAACGATCCGGACCTCGTCAAGCTGCGCTGGGCCGGCATCGAACGGACCGAGATGCTCTTCGGTGCCGTCGAGCCGGCGATCGACACGTTCGTCGCGCGCTTCGGCGACCGGGTAGAGCCCGCCCATCTGGAACTCGCCACACGACTGGCCCCGAATGCGGCTGGCAGCGCGCGGCGCCTGTGGCGCGCGCCGTGGGTGGTCGCCCACGGGGACTACCGGCTGGACAACATGATGTTTGGCCGCTTCGATGGTGCGCCCCCGATCACCGTGCTCGATTGGCAGGGCGCCCGGGTCGGGCCGCCGCTGCTCGACGTCGCGGTCTACCTCGGGTCGTGCATGACGGTCGACGAGCGCCGCGCAGAAGAGGACCGCCTGCTCCGCCTGTACCACAGCGGTCTCCTCGCCGCCGGGGTGAACGACTTCTCGTTCTCGGAATGCCGGCAGAGCTACCGTGTCAGCTCGCTGTACCCGTTCCTGCTGACGATCGCGGTTTCGGTGACGCTGCAGCGGACCGAGCGGGGCGATCAAATGTGGGCCCAAATGTTCTCCAACTCCGCCGCCATCGTGGCCGACACCGGCGCCGACGCGCTGCTCGGCTGACCCGCGCCATGGCTATCCCCGCCCCCCGCCCCGGCGCGGCAGCCCTGATCACCGGTGCCTCGTCGGGCATCGGCGCTCAACTTGCGCGCGGCCTCGTTGCCCTCGGCCACGATGCGATCCTCGTCGCGCGGCGCCGGGAGCGGCTCGAGTCGCTGGCCGAGGAGCTGCGTGGCGGCGGCCGGCGCATCGAGGTGATCCCCGCTGACGTCAGCGAGCCCGAGGGTCGCGCTGGGCTGATGGCCGACATCCGCCGGCTCGGGCTCGACGTCGATGTGCTGGTTCCGTGTGCCGGGTTCGGGTTGGGGGGCGCGTTCATCGACACCGACCCCGACCGGATTCAGCAGCTAATCCGCACCAACGTGGAGGGATCATTCCTGCTCACCAGGTCGCTCGCCCCGGCCATGGTGGCGCGCCGCAGCGGCGCGATCCTGCTCGTCTCCTCGATGGCCGGCAACCAGCCGATGCCAAACTTCCAGGCCTACGCCGCAACGAAGGCGGCGGTGACCTCGCTGGCCGAGTCGCTGCACTGGGAGCTCGGCCGCAGCGGTGTGACGGTGACGGCGTTGTGTCCCGGGGGTGTGCGCACCGAGTTCGCTGAGGTGGCAGGCATGCTCGGTCCCGAGAGCCGCACCCCGAAGGCGTTCATGGCCGACCCGGCCCAGATCGCCGAAGCCGCCTTGAAGGGGCTTGCGCACGGCAAGCGGATCGTCATGCCACGCCATGGTGTCCGAGCCTTCGCCTGGTTCGGAGGTCACGCCCCGCGGCGCTTATGGCTGCCGCTTGTCGGCCGGATGATGGGCGGCTCGGCGTGATGCGGCCGATTTCGGTTGCCATGTTGGCGAGCTGTACCCTGCGCGGCCGGGCGCCTTCCGGGTCGGCAACTCAGTGGCAGAGCCGCCAACCGCCACAGCCTGACGCAGCGCCATGGGCCACGTCATGAGTGAGAAACTCGCTCCCACTAAGAAGGGACACACTTTGCGGGCACCGCACCACTTAGACGGCTGCGATCTCGCGAGCCCCGCTGGCCGCCAGGGCCGACGCAATTGGTCTCCGGTGCAAGGAAATTTGACCTTGTCGACTTAATTGGGTGATTTCCGTCTATTCCTGGGGGCTGGTTTGGAGGGCGGCGCTTCTGTCCGCCGGCTCGGAGCTTCGCGGCCGCTGAGATACACCACCCGCCAAACGATCTCGGTTAACGCATCGAGTTGATACTCGACCTCCTCGTCGTCGGCGGTGCCGACCAGCTGATAGAGTCCGCGCTCAATCATCCAGATCAGCCACTGTGCGGTCCGTGCTGGGTCCAGGTGAGCGTCGGCCACCCCGGCACGCTGCGCGTTGCCGATGTAGGTTGTCAGCGCGTTGACCACCTGATCGACCAGGTTCTGCTGCTGTTCCCGCACCCGCGGGTCATAGGCCGCGGTCTCGGCGACGGTGCCCAGAATCGTCCGGTGTTTGCGATAGGTCTCGATCGGTACGCGTAGGGCCTTGTGCAGATCCTCCCGGGTCGCGTCTACGGGCAGCTCCCACCACGACGCGCCATCAGCGACCAGGTCACCGATGACATCTCGCGCCATGGCGACAAGGAGATCGCCCTTGTCGTCGAAGTAGACGTAGAACGTGGAACGCGAAATCCCGCCCGCGGTGATAATCGCCTCGACGCTCAGGTCGGCGTACCTCCCCCCGTCCTCCACCAGCTCCTCGACGACGCTCACGAAATGCCGGCTGAGCATGCTACGGCGCTGAGGCCGAGACAGTTGCAACGGTCGAGGGCGTGGAGCATCCACACGACGAAGTATACGCATTGTGCTCTAACCATACATGATGTTTGATTATCGAATGATCTGTTTGATACAGTGGACGCCATGTCTGACCTGTCGAAGGTGTACGTCGTCGGCGCGGGCCCGTCAGGGCTGGCGGCGGCGTGGCGGCTCCAGGAGGCCGGCCGCGAGGTAGTCGTCATGGAGTCGCGTGATCGTGTTGGGGGACAACTGCTGTCGATCACGCGCGACGGTTATCTGATGGAAGCCGGAACGACGATCCTGCCGGCGGCCTACGACAGCGTGATGAGGCTGGTCGACGACATCGGCATGACCGATGAGTTGATACCGGCGAACTCGTTGATGGGGTTCATGCGCGGCGACCAGATGCATTACCTGCGGGCCAACCGGCTCGTCCTCGACGCGGCGCGCACAAAGCTGCTGTCGCTGCGCTCCAAGTTGAAGGTTGCCAGGCTCGCCGCAGACTCGTTCAAGCTGCGCAAACTGCTCAGCTACGAAGACTTGTCCATCGCCGGCGCCTTCGACACCGAGACGCCCGAGCAATACTGCCGGCGGCGCGGCCTCGACGGCGAGCTCTACGACTATCTGATTGAGCCCACCGTGCGCGGTGGAGCCGGCGTGCCGGCCAACGTGATCTCGGTGGTGGAGTTCTTCTTCCTATGGCAGAAGGTCCTTGGCACCAAGCTGTACACGTTCCGCGACGGATATTCCTCGTTCCCCGAGCGGCTGGCCGCGGCCATCCCCGACGTGCGCCTCAACACCGAAGTCGTCAAGGTCGTCGAAGACCCCGACGGCGTGAGGATCACCTGCACCGGGCCCGACGGCAAGCTCTACACGGAACGCGGTGCCGGCGCCATCGTCAGTTCCATGGGCAACAGAGTCCCTGACATCGTGCCGCAGCTGGATGCCGAACGCGCGAAGTTCCTACGGGAACTGAAGTACACCTCGACGATGTCGATCAACCTGGCACTCAATCGGATTCCGGAGTGCCCAGCCTCCTTCGTCGTCGTTCCCCGACCGGTGTCTGAGGGGCTGTTCGCGATCATCTTGGAACACAACAAGGCACCGGGACGCGCGCCGGCGGACAAGGGCCTGGTGTCACTGTTCATGATGAACCAATGGGCGCTCAACCATATGGACGCGACGGACGACGACATCCTGGCTGACGTACTTCCCGACGCGGAGAAGGCGATACCCGGCTTGGGTGATGCGATCGAGTTCGCACGGGTGAACCGGTGGTATCCGGTGCTCGTCTACAGCCATCCCGGGTTGTACCGCGCCCTGGGCCGTTTCCACGCTGCCCGGAACCTGAACAGCCGCATCCACCTCGCCGGGTCTTACAACTCGTCGGGCAACGTCAACACCGCCACCACGGCCGGCGAACGGGCCGCACGTGAGCTGTTGCAGGCACTTTCACCCGCAATGGCCCTGAGCGCGTGATCAGAATGGCCCAATTCAACGTTCCGGCGCCGCCGTACATGGTGTTCCCGCGGACACCCCAGACGATCGCCGAGGTTGTCTTGTGGATCGTGGTGGTCGCGTTGGTGGCCTTCGCGGTGCACCAGTGGCGGCGAACCGGTTCGCCGCTGGGACTGGCGCTGCTGGCCGGCGGCGGGATCGCGCTGTTCAACGAACCGCTCGATGACATCTTGGGTCTGGTGCACCACCCCAGGCCGGGTCAGGACGTGGTCTTCGAAACGATGGGCCCGATCCCGCACTGGGGACTACCCACCTACATCATCTTCTTCGGGGGCATCGCCTACGTATTGCTGCTCGAACTGCGTAGATTGACCTTCACCCCACGCGCGTTCTGGACCGGCATCGCGATCACGTTTGTCGCTGACCTACTCATCGAGATGCCGCTGCTGCACTTTCGGCTCTACACATACTTCGGCTACGGCCAAGTGCCGATGAGCATCGGTGGATTTCCGCTGTACTGGCTGTTCATCAACACCACGGGCCCCATCCTGTGCGCGGCCATCCTATTCGCGGCGCCGGGCTACTTCACCGGCTGGCGGGCCGTGCTGGTGCTGTTTCTGCCCTTGGTCACCGACGCCGGCTGCAGCGCGGCGGTGGGTTTGCCCGTGTACAACGCGCTGCACATGCCCGGGGCCTCGGCATGGGTGACCTGGGCTGGCGCATTGGCTTCCTGTGCAATCGGATTGGTGATCCTCGACGCGCTGGCACGCTGGATCTACACCCACACTCTCAGGATGCACAAAGCCGCAGAACCGGCGGATCAACTGCAGGCCCAGTCATGAGTTGGGTCCGTGGACATTTCGATCCGCCAGCGACCCCCGATGGCATGGCGATCGCCACTGGCCAAAATCGGCAGCTCGACGGCGACGTCGACCACCGCGAGCACACCCGCCCAGCCCCACAGCTGCCGGCGGGTCATGCCAAGGCGCAGATTTTGCAGGATCAGATAGGAGGGTCGCCGCGAACTGAGCGGCTTGCGGCTAAGGGCTGGACGTCAGTTTCGGGTCGGCAATCTTTTTAACGGAAGTCCATCCAGTGGCCGTGCGGCGTCCAGCCCATGTGGAAGGGCAGCTCGATCTTGCAGATTGGGCCGGCGGTGATGTCGTCGGTGTCGAAGATCTGGAATTCGCCGCGACGCTCGCCCCACCACGACACCGGCACGATGATGTAGCCGTCGCCCTCGGGGGCGTCGGTGGTGCGTGGTGCGAAGGAGGCCTCGAGCACCGCGGCCAATTCTCCTTGGGCCCGGATTTGGTAAACCTGTTCGGTCACCTTGTCCACGTCGTTGCGTATGAGGCTGTCCATCCGCATGCCGCGTTTCTTCGGCTGGCCCCCGATCTGGAAGCCGTAGCGGTGACCTTTCCCGTAGAAGCGCTGGTCAACCTTGCAGATTTCGGACGGCAGCTCTGAGAGCTGCTCTGCCTTGGTGTCGCCGGTGGTGAGGTTGACCGTCCAGCGCCCCAAGTAGCTGGCGGCGTTGCTGAAGAACAGCGCGGCCTGGTCGCCTTCGTTGAAGTCCTGCTCCATCGGGAACGGTGGCTTATTGAAGATCGGCGCATCGAGGACGAGCTGGTCGCCCCTCACGTTGGCCGTCATTGTGTGCATGACGTATTGCGCAGGCAGATCGGTTTGGATCCAACGGATCTCGCCTTGCAGGTTGTGCCGCGAGATCAGCGCGACCGTGATCGGCAGTTCTGGCTCCCAGCCGAAGATGGCCAGGCCCTTGGCATTACGCTGCCGGTCGATGATGAATGGCTGGAACGGCATCACAACCCACTCTGGGGTGAGCCAAATGTCATGTGCGACCGTATTGTAGGGGGCATCCCAGAGGTCGCGGGATTCCACCGTGCCGTCGGGGTGCACGTATTTCATGGACACATACGGTGCGGTGTCGCTGTATGACCAGCCGTAAAGAATGCCGGTGTCCTCATCCCACTTCGGGTGAGCGCAGAAGGTGCCGTCGCCGAAGCACACCAGTTCGTGCGGCCCTTTGGATAAGGCCGGCGCCCACGGCACGACGCCTTTGGTCTCCAGGGTGATCGGGTCGATGACCTGCGGGGGACCGCCCAACTCACCGGAGACCACCAGCTCGCCGGCGAACGGGAAGATGTTGATGCTGGCGGTGCCCTGCGGGGTGTGCGCGTTGTCCAGGGTGCGCACCACCTCGCCGTAGCCGTAGTCCCGGTAGTCGCCGAATCCGCCGTCGGCGTAGTCGAACATGCCGCGGCCGTGCTTGTCTTCCAGCAGGTACTTCGGGGTGCGCACCCAGCGGTTGCGGAAGTCGGCCCGGCCGTTGTCAAAGACCAGGCCCTGCACCATGCCGTCCATCGCCAGCAGCGGTGTGGTCCCCTGGTTGGTCGGCCGCTTCCAGCACGGCCCGGTGCGGTAGATGCCGCCGGCGAGGTCTTTGGGGATCTCGCCGTGGGTGACGATGCACTCCTCGACCGTGGCCTCGAACCGCATCGGCTGGAACGGCCCCTGGGTGACTACCGTGTCGGGAATCGAGTAGCTCATGTTCCGCTCCCTGGTCCTTGCCTCGCAGCGCGCCCACCTACCGGCGGCGATACCGGTAATGGTAGCGCCCAGACACCTGTCTGTAAACGATCACTTACAGATTGTACGGGGTCCAGCCGCAGCGCGAAGTTTAGCGGGCGCTGCGTGCCAGGAAATAGTATAAGTCCTGCACAGACGGCCACCGCGGTGGCCGCATCGGGCACCAGGTTGACGAACGGGCCGTTGTGCCATTACGTAAACGATCGTTAGCATTCCCCGAGGTTGTCGTCCGGCGCTGCGGCGAAGCAGGGGAGCGATGCGGTAGTCGACCAACCGGCGCATGACCAGCGAGGTGTTGGTGCGCTCCACGTCCGGGATCGCAAGGATCTGCCCCGCAACTCGGTAGAGATCGTCGGCGTCGGCTGCGACCACGTGTACCAGCACGTCGACCGGGCCCGAAATGCCCTGGACTTCAATTACTTCGGGGATGCCTGCCGGGGCTTCGGCAACTTAGTCGAGCATGCGTTGGGTCACCTGGGTGGTGACGAAACGCGGTAAGCGGGTAGCCCAGCGCCTCCGGGGCGACCCGGCGCTCGAACGAGTTGAGAACACCGTATCCCGGCCGCGCCCTTTCGCTTGACCCGTTTCACCAAATGCCGTTAGGTTAGGTGGCGGCGTTCGCCAGCGCAACGCCGCCCATCGAGAGGACAACCGGTGCCCTACGTGTCGATCGACAGCGCCAAATGCCAGGGTCATGGTCGCTGTGCGCTGATCGCACCAACCTATTTCGAGGTCGACGACTCGGGCTACGGACAGGTGCTGATCCCCGAGGTGGCCGAGGCCGACCTGGATGACATCCGCGAAGCGGCACTGGCCTGCCCGGAGAGCGCAATCACCTTGAGCGAGTGACGGACGTTTCGTCAGTCCGCGGCGACAACGGTCCCGTCGGTGGCCAGCGCGTCGATCTCGTCGGCGCTGAACCCCGCCTCGCGGAGCACCTCTCTGGTGTGGGTGCCCCGTGCCGCCGGTGCCGGCCGAATCTGACCGGGGCTGCGCGACAGCCGCGGGGCGGGGGCAGAGGTGACGGCGCCGTCGGGGCCGGTGACGACCGTGCCGCGGGCCCGCAGATGTGGATCCTCGGCCAGCTCATCGAGTTCCAGCACCGGTGAGCCGCACCCGTCGATGTTTGCGAACACGGCCGTCCAGTGCGATCGCGGCTTGGTGCGAAACGCGGCGGCGACGCGCTCGCGCAGCGCCGGCCAGGTCGCCGTATCCATCTGCCGCGACACGTCGACGTCGTCCATGCCGAGCGCGGCCAGAAACTGCGCGTAGAACTTCGGCTCGATCGCCCCGACGGCGAAGAAATGCCCGTCGGCGCAGGCGTATACGCCGTAGAACGGCGCGACGCCGGACAGCACGTGCTTGCCGCGGCCCGGCCAGATGCCGGCGCTGAGCTCGGCCAGGTGGGTGATGCCCAGCAGCGCTGAGCCGTCGACGATCGCGCCATCCACGACCTGGCCCATGCCGGTTACCGTGCGCTCGAACAGGGCCATCACGATGCCGAGCGCCGTCATGAGCGAGCCACCGGCCAGGTCGCCGACCATGGCCAGCGGTGGCACCGGCGCGTCAGCGCCGATCGCGCCGAGCGCGCCCGAGACCGCGGTGTAGTTGATGTCGTGACCGGCCCGCGCGTTGTAGGGACCGTCCTGCCCCCACCCCGTCAGCCGTGCGTAGATCAACCGCGGGTTGCGGGCACACAGCACGTCGGGCCCCAATCCCCGGCGTTCCATCGTGCCGGGCCGGTTGCTTTCCAGCAGCACGTCGCAGTGCTCGGCCAGCCTGGCGATCACCTCTGCGCCGCGCGGACGGCGCAGGTCGACGATCGCCGACCGCTTACCGCGGGACAGATACTTGGCCGGGTCGAGCGCTGGCGGCTCGGGTCGCTCGACGCTGATCACGTCGGCTCCGAAATCCGCCAGCAGCATCGAGCAGAACGGTCCCGGCCCGAGCGCGCTCAGGTCCAGCACCCGCACGCCGGCCAGCGGGGGAGCACCGGATCGCGAGGTGTCGATCACCGCGCCAAACTACCAAACGCAGTTTGTTTTATACAGCCGCGCGATAATCGGGCATGACCACCGAGGACCCATCGGCCCGGACGATCAGCGTCGAGGAGTACCGCGAGCTGTTGGCCCGGCGCCTGCGCGCGGACGGCGTCGTCGACCGGGACGCGGCCGAGCACGCCGAGCTGGTGTTCAACCTGACGCGCCTGCAGCACCGGCTCTCCCGCGATTTCGAGTCCTTGCACCGGCGGCGGGGCTGGACGTGGGCCGGCTTCCGCATCATGAACGTGTTGTGGGCCGTAGGCGCAGCCGAATTGCGTGATATCGCACGGCTATCCGGGGCGTCACGCGCCGCCGTCTCCAGCGCGCTGAACACCCTCGAGCGTGACGGGCGGGTGTCGCGGACCCGTGACGGTGCCGACCGCCGGATGGTCCGGGTTCAGCTGACCGAACACGGCCTCTCGGCGCTTCGCGAGGCGATGCGTGAGCAGGCCGGCCGCGAGCGCGAGTGGCTGGCGGCGCTGGCGCCCGCCGATCAGCAACGGCTGAGCGGGCTCCTCGCCACGCTGGCCGATCAACGGGCGCGATTAACCGAACAGCGATCGTCAAAGGCTTGATGAAGGTGTAGCCTTTCTGGTCATGCAGACGCGCACGCTCATCCAATTCAGCCGGGGCAAAACCAGCCGGCAGGCGCACCGTGACCTGCCCGGCACCGGCGACGACGGTTCGCTGCTCAAGGACGACGAACTCACCCGGCAGGGCTTCGATGGGCGCGAGGCCGTGCTCTATCGGTGCAATGACCCGACGGTGTTCCGCGCTGAGGGACGGTTCAAGTCCACGTCGGCGATGCTCACCGAGGTCAAGACCGAGGACTTGACCGATCCGCGCGGCTCGGCGCAGCGGCTGTATTACAACGCCGACGTCACCATCTGGTTGTCGCGGCGGGTCGAGTCGATGCCGTTCTATCGACGCAATGTCGACGGCGACGAATGCTGGTTCGTCCACCGCGGTTCCGGAACGGTCGAAACTGAGTTCGGGCCGATCGGCTACGAACAGGGCGACTATGTGGTGATCCCCAAGGCCATCACCCACCGATGGCTGGTCGATCCGGGCGAGACATTTTTGTTCGGCATCGAGACGGTGGGCGAACTGCGGGCGCCGAACTACATCGGGCTGGGCCGTCACGCGCCGTTCGACGCCGACGTGATCCGGGTTCCCGAGCCCGTGCCGGTCACCTCGGAAGCGGAAGAGTACGAGATCCTGGTGAAGTACGACGACGAGTACTCCTCGATCTACGTCGACCATCATCCCTGCGACGTGCAGGGGTGGAAGGGGGATTACTTCCCGTTTGCGTTCAACATCCGCGACTGGAACGTGATCATGTCCGACAGCCTGCACCTGCCTCCGTCGATGCACTGCTTCCTGGTGGCCGAGGGCATCAACATCATCAACCTGTTGCCGCGCCCCTTCGAGTCCGTCAAGGGCGTCGAGCGTATCCCATGGTTTCACCGCAACGCCGACTACGACGAGGTCGCGCTCATCCACGGCGGCAAGTCGTTGGGCCGTCCCCTCAAACCCGGCCTGGTCAGCCACGATCCGCAGGGCATCCACCACGGCTTTCCCGACCGCGCCCGGCTCAAGTCCCGGCGGGAATGGGACGAGCACCCGCGAATCGAGTGGGAAATCATCATGGTCGAGGCCGCGCGGCCGCTGAAGCTCGACCCGATTTTGCAGGACTGAGCAGCTCCCGGACCCCGCCGCTAGGCGGGTAGACGTGATCCACAACATATGGCATGCTGGCCAATTAATACCGAACGCCGTTTGCTTAGTGCGTTTCGGTCAGCATCACCGTCGACCCTGAAAGCGCCCGCCGATGACCTCCTCCGTTGAGCGCGACTGCGCTGCGCTGCTCGCATCGTTCGATACGTTCGCGGCCGAACACGAGGAATGGAAGTACGACGCCTTCGCCTACGCGCGGAAGCGCTGCCCCGTGACCCTGGTGGCGCCGGAATCCACCGGCCCGATGTGGATGATCACCCGCTACGCCGACGTGCGGCGGGTACTCGAAGATCCGGAGACCTTCTCGTCGGTGGGCGGTTCGCCGGCGCCGGCACCCGTGCGGCTGGGCCCGCTGGACTCGGATCCGCCGCTGCACACCGCATTCCGCAAATTGCTCAACCCGTACCTGTCCCGCAATTTCGCGCTGACCTTCGAACAGAACATGCGAGGCTATGCCCGCGAGCTGATCGACGGCTTCATCGGCAACGGCAAGGTAGAGCTGCTCAGCGAGTTCGCCGGCCCCTTCGTGGCACGGGTGCTGGCCCGGTTGGTGTTCAACGAGTCCGACGTGTCAAAGATGGAGCGCGCCAAAGAAGTCGTGGTGCGCGTCGCCGAGCACGGCACCGAGGAGTCCTTCTTCGACCTGGCCGTGCTCTCGGCCGAATATCTGGCCGCGGCCCTCGACGATCCGCCCGAGCAGGACGGCATCTTACGGGTTCTCGCCACCAACACCGGGGATGGCCGGCTGCTCACCGAAGACGAAGCACTCGGCGCGCTCAACGTGCTGTTCCTGGGCGGTCTGGACACCACACGTTCGGCGATCGGCACGATCGCGATGCACATGGCGATGCGGCCGGAACTCGAAGAGCGCGTGCGTGATCCGCGCTGGGTGCGCAACGACATGGACGAGTTCATCCGGCTGACATCGCCGGTGGCGACGTTCGGCCGGGTGGTCACCAAGGACACCGAGATCAACGGATGCCCGATCAACAGGGGCGAGCGGATTCTCGTCCGCTTCGACTCGGCCAACCGCGACGAAGAGAAGTTCCCGAACGCCGACCAACTGCAGTTCGACCCGCCCCGTGGCGGTAACGCGGGGTTCGGCCTGGGCATTCACCGTTGCATTGGGATGCACCTGGCGCGCGTGGAGATCGCGATTGCCTTCGAAGAGCTGTTGGCCCGCATCACCAAGCTCAAACTTGATGCCGACCCCGCCACGTTGAAGTGGGCCCCGGGCATCGCCAACTACCCCGACCGTGTCCCACTCACCTTCGACACGGTCTGACCGGATCCGAAAGCTCAACGAGGAGAACAACATATGACGGGACGAGTCGGAGGTAAGGTCGCGCTGATCACCGGCGCGGCGCGGGGGCAGGGGCGAAGCCACGCGGTGCGGCTGGCCGAAGAGGGCGCCGACATCATCGCGATCGACATCTGCGCCCAGGTCGACTCCGTGCCCTACAAACTGGCCACGAGGTCGGACCTCGACGAGACCGCCCGGCAGGTCGAGGCGCTGGGCCGGCGCATCGTCACCCGCGTGGCCGACGTCCGCGACGGCGCGGGCCTGACCGCGGCGATCAACGACGGTGTCGCCGAGTTGGGGCGGCTCGACATCGTCTCGGCCAACGCCGGCGTGCTGTCGGTCGGCGCGTCATTCGAGCTGACCGAGCAAGAGTGGACCGAGATGATCGACATCAACCTCAACGGCGCCTGGCGCACCGCCAAAGCCGCCATCCCGCACATGATCGCCGGCGGTCGGGGCGGCTCGATCATCCTGACCAGCAGCATCGCCGGCCTGATCGCCCAGCCCGGCCTCTCGCACTACGTGTCGGCCAAGCACGGCGTGGTGGGCCTGATGAAGACCCTGGCCCTCGAGCTGGCACCGCTGAACATCAGGGTCAACAGCATTCACCCGACCAACGTCGATACCGAGATGATCCAGAACGAGCCGACGTATCGGGTGTTCCTGCCCGACGAGCCGAGCCCGACCCGGGAGCAGTTCGCCGTTCCGGCAACAGAAATGAACGCGCTGACAATCCCGTGGGTCGAAGCCAGGGACGTCACCAACGTAGTGCTGTTTCTAGCCAGCGATGATGCTCGCTACATCACCGGCGTTGCGCTACCCGTCGACGCGGGTGCGTCAATCAAGTAGCGCCGCTTCTCGCCGGGGCGAGCGCGGCCGCGACGATGCGGGCGATGGCCTGCATGGTGCGTCGGGTGCGCTCTTCGTCGGAGTAGAAGCCGATGTCCATCGCCAGGCCCCACAACAGGTCCATGCAGACCTGGGTGGTGGCCTCGGTGTCCATTGCGGTGTCGATCTCGCCGGCCCGCGCAGCGCTGTCGAGGAGCTGCTGGACGTGCGCGCGCACCGATTCGATTGGCAGCAGCGCCCGTTCACGAAGATCCGGGTGGGTGATGGCGTCGGCGGTGGAGATCACGAAGAACCGGACGAAGGTCTCGTCGGTCTGGCTGAAGGCGACGGCGCTTTCGAACACCGCCATCACGCGACGGTGGACGGAACCGGTCACGTTCTTCGCGTCGTCGAGGATGCGCCCGACGACGACGTCGTGGACCGAAGCCAGCGCGGCGCCGTAGAGCTCGATCTTGCTGGCGTAGTAGTTGGCGATCGCGTTGCGGGTAACGCCCGCTTCCTCGGCGATCTGCTTCAGGCTGGCCCGCTCGAAACCGGTCGTGGCAAACACCTGCCGGGCGCTGTGCAGGATTTTGAGCCGCGTCCCGGCGCCGTCGGCCCCCAATGGGCGGCCCGGTCGGCGGCGGGTGGCGGGACTGGTCACCGGAAAGACTTTACGAGGTGGTCGCGGCCGGCGTGAGTGTGGTTTGATGGCATTAACCAATTGGCGTTTGGTTTAGGGGAGTGCGATGAAGGCTCTGCTGATCGGCGGGACCGGCTCCACGGGTGTACCGGTGCTCGAAGGACTGCTGCGGCGCGGCCACGACGTGACGTTGCTGCATCGCGGTGTCCACGAACCGCCGGGGCTGCCCCAGGTTCGGCACATCCACGCCGACCCGCACTTCCCGGAGACGCTCGCCGAGGCCGTCGGCGAGGAGACGTTCGATGTGGTGCTGGCGATGTACGGCCGGGTTGCCGCGATCGCGGAGGTCTTCGCGGGGCGCTGCGGGCAGCTGATCAGCATCGGCGGTGTCCCCGCCTACCGCGGCTGCCTGCAGCCGGAGATCGTCAGGCCCTACGGCATGGCGGTCAACGCGTGCGAGGACGGACCACTGGCCGATCAGACTCAGCCCGTCCCGCGATTCGCGGGCCTGATCCGTGCCGCCGAGCGGGCCGTCTTAGACCGGGCCGCCCGAGGGGCTTTCCGCGGCACCGTGATCCGGTATCCGGCGATCTACGGACCGCGCAACCTGGTGCCGTGGGAATGGTCGGTGATACGTCGCATCAAGGATGGTCGTGAGTCGATGATCCTGCCGGACAACGGCTTGTGGATCATTTCCCGGTGCGCGGCACGCAACGCCGCCGAGGTCGTGCTGGCTGCCGTCGACAACCCCGACGTCGCCGACGGTCAGGCCTACAACGCCGCCGACGACGATCAGTTCACGGTTCGGCAGTGGGCCGAGGCGGTCGCCGACATCATGGGTGGCGATTTGCAGTTCGTCGGCATTCCGGCGGAGCTGGCCGGCTCCGCGCTCATCGAATTACTGCCGCCGACGGGGCGGCCGCACATCCTGCTGGACAACTCAAAGGCGAAGCGCGAGTTGGGCTATCGCGAAGTCGTCTCGGCCCGAGACGCGATGGTCGAGGCGGTGCAGTGGCTGCAGGATAACCCGGTCACTGCTGCGGACTACCCGCTTTACCCGGCGAAATTCGACTATGCGGCCGAGGATCGGCTGATCGCCGCCTACGCCCGGGCAGTCGAGTGGGTGCGTGAGCAGTCACCGGATATCGCCCCGGACGTGCGTCATCCGATGCCGCACCCGAAGACCGTTTCGGTCGGCCGCGACGAAGGCGGCCGCTGACCCATGACCAGCACGACCAGGAGGTATCCGTGAGCAGCAGGTGGCGTCAATTCCAGGACATGGTCGGTGTGCAGTACCCGATCATGCAGGACGGCATGGGACCGTCCCCAACTACTCACCTCGCCGCGGCGGTGTCGTCGGCCGGTGGCCTCGGCACCGTTAGCTGCCCGAGCATCACCAACACGTCGGAAGAGTTTCTTCGGCAAGGCTTCCGCGCCGCGATCGAGACGGTGGCGGCGAGGACGGACAGGCCGTTCGCGGTCAACGTTCCGGTTGGCCGCACCGCAAGCGGCGAGCTGCTGCTGGTGAGCCGGGTCTGCATCGACGAAGCGATCGCGGCCAAACGGGACGGGGGCCGAGTCGGGGAACAGCTGCGGGCGATCGTCACGTCGGCGGGTTTCGCCGGTGAATTCGGTCAGCAGATCCGCGCGTCCGGACTGGTGCACATGCACAAGGTTGGCTCGGTCAAACATGCCCGTAAAGCCGCCGAGTACGGCGCCGAGGTGATCATCGCCTCGGGCTTCGAAATGGGCGGGCACACCCACGGCAAGGCCGTGCACACCATGGTGCTTGCCCCGCAGGTGATCGACGCCCTCGACGTGCCGGTGGTGGTGTCCGGCGGCATCGCCGACGGCAGGGGCCTGGCGGCCGTGCTGGCCATGGGCGCTGCGGCCGCGGCGATGGGCACCCGCTTCATCGCCACCCGGGAGCATGAGTGGCACGATGCGTACAAGCAGCGGATCGTCGACGCCAAGGAGTGGGACGACGTGGTGTACCAGGGCATCTACGCGCCGATTCGCGGGCTGCTCAACAAGGGCCTAGAGGCCATGCCGCAAGCCCGGGAGTCCTTGTCCGGGGAGGAGTTTCAGGCGTGGGAGGAAGAGCAGATCCGCAAGGCGCAGCGGGACGGCGACGTCGAGAACGGTCTCCTGGTGGCGGGCCAGGTCGCCGCGGCGGTGCACGACATCCCGACAGTGGCCGAACTTATCGGCCGGATCGTCACGCAGGCGCGGGCGCTACTCGGCGAGGCGGCAACGGCACTGGACGTGCCGGCGATAGCCGGTGCCTGAGCCATGGCTCTCACCGAGACCGTCCACGACAACGGCGTCGTGGAGCTCCTCGTGGAGAACCCGCCTGTCAACGCGTTCTCCATCGCCGACCTGACGCGCCTGACCGAACTGCTCCGCGGCTACGAGGCACGCGAGGAGGTTCGCGCCGTCGTGTTGCGGTCGCAGGGCAACGGGTTCTGCGGCGGCGGCGATCTGAAAGAGGTACAGGGCCTGCCCGGCTTCGAGGGGATCCTCGGTCAGGCCCGCGGTTCGCAAGACGCCAGCGTGGCGATCGCCGAATGCGCGGTGCCGGTGATCGGCTGCGTGCATGGTTACTGCATCGGTGTCGGCGTGCTGCTGGCCGGGACCTGTGACGTGCTGATCGGTTGTGCCGGAACTCGTTTCGTGCTTGCCGAGGCCGACAACGGCGCCACCACCGGCGGTGTGCAGGCGCTGGGCCTGCTGCCGGAGCGGCGGCTACGCGCTGCGATGTTCACCTGCGAGCCGTTCGACATCGCCGAGCTGCAGGCTTATGGCAGCGTGTACCACGTCGAAGCCACCGCTGATGCCGCGGTTGCCCGGGCGTTCGCGGTTGCCGCAACCATTGCGGCGAAGGCGCCCCGAGTGATCCGCAGCCTGAAGGCGTCGTTGAACAACACCGCGGGCCGCGACCTGCGCCGGCTCTACCGCCAAGAGCTCAGTTACACGTTCGAGCTGAACATGCTCGGTGACTCGGGTAAGGCCCGACAGACCTTTCTCGACGGCAGTCGCGACGGCTACCTCGACGACCCCACCGCGTGATCAGCCCGCGGCTGCCGGTTCCAGCCGGATTGGCAACGCGCTGGCGAAGCCGGTCAACACGCGCGGTCCGCGCGTAAACGTGGCTGGCATCGCGATGTAGCCGTTGACCAGCGGAATGGTCGGGTAGTGCAGGACGCGGTCGGCGTCGATCCGGTAGTCGGGAAGTCGGCGCAGCACTTCCTCGAGCAGCACCGCCATCTCCATCGGCGCCAGGAACGAGCCCAGGCAGCGGTGCACCCCGAAGCCGAACGCCAGGTGCCTGCCGGTGTTGTCGCGGTCGAGCCGGACGCAGTCCGGGGCCGAGAACACCTCGGGGTCGTTGTTAGCCGATCCCAGCGCCAGCCACACCCGGTCGCCGGGTTCGAAGTGCCGGTCGCCGAAATCGACGGGTAGCGTGACGGTGCGCGCGACGCCGGGGCCCGGGGTGAAGTACCGCAGCATCTCGTCGACGGCGGACGGGATCAGCGCCGAGTCGGCGGCGAGAGCGGCACGCTCGTCGGGATGCTCTCCCAGGTAGTGAAACATGTTGGCAATCAACGCCGTAGAGGTATCAATGCCGCCGTTGAGCAGCATGAACAGCAACTCGGTGACCATGTCGTCGGACAGCGGAACGCCATCGACCTCCGCGGTCAGCAGGCTGTCGGTCAGATCGCCGCGGGTGCCTATGGTGGCGCGGCGCCCGACGACGGTCTCGCGCAGATCGGCCTGCATCTCCGCGACCGCCCGCGCAGAGCCCTTCTCGCGGTAGGCGGCTTTGTGCAACGCCGTTGCGTACAGCTCCCACTTGTCCAGCGGTAGCCCGAAGTAGTCCAGCGACACGAGCGCCGGCAGCGGGTTGGAGAGGTCGTCGACGAAGTCGATGCTGCCCGAGTCGATGACTCGGTCGACGGTCCAGGTCACGATCTCCTGCATCCGCGGTCGGTAGGCGTCGATGGCCTTGCGAGACAGCCACGGTGCGAGCACCCGCCGGTAGGACTGCGACGCCGGGGGATCCATCTCCATCATTCCCATCCGTACCGGGTTGGTCGGTATGGTGGCCCCTCCGGGTATGACGCGGTCGCCGAACCGCAGGTCGCGGCCGCTGGCGAAGGTCTCCGGGTCTTGCAGCACACGTTTGACGTCGTCATAGCGGGTGAGCACCCAGAACCCGCCGCGTCGGTCACTGTGGGCGACCGGGCATTTCCCGCGCATCTCCGCGTATATCTCGCGCCAATGCTGTGCGAACTCCTCGGAATGATGATCGAACTGATCCACGGTGCCCATCTCCGGTTAGCGACAGCGTCGTCCTCGCGCAGCTGCGGGACCCCAACCCGGCCGACAATACCGAACGTTGTTTGGTAAAACAAGGCGACAGCTCTCAGCCGACTGGCTGGCATCCGCTAGATTTCGTACATCGTTGGGTAACTGGTGATCGGAGCGCACATGGTGTTCGCCGCAACTGACTGGGTGGCCCACCACGCGCAGCATCGCGGAGATTCTCTTGCCCTCGGATGCGCCGACGACGGGCGGCGAACAACCTGGGCGCAACTGGAAGACCGGGTCGCCGGCGTGGCCGCGACGCTGCATCAGCTCGGGGTCGGGCCCGGCGATCGGGTGGCGTTGATGAGCGAGAACGACCCGCGCGTGTTCGAGGTGCAGTTCGCCTGCATGCGCCTCGGCGCACTGTTCGTGCCGCTCAATTGGAGGTTGCACCCCAGCGAGATCCAGGAGATCTGCCTCGACGCACGACCCGGCGTCATTGTCCACGACGATCTCTGGGCGGAGGTCGCGGTCGCCGTCGCCGAGAAAGCCGATATCGCCCAACGTCTTTCTTTCAACCGGCCCCACGGCGCGACCGATTACGAGTCCGCCATCTCCGCGGCCGTCCCGTTCGGTGCGACCGGCGCCATCTCGATGGAGCAGCCCACCCACATCCTGTACACCTCGGGGACCACTGGGAGACCCAAGGGCGCCCTATCAACCAATGCGACCCTGGTTTGGCAGGCCCTGAACACGGCCCACACCACCGGGTTCTCGCAGCCCGGATGTCACCAACTCAATCCGATGCCGCTGTTTCACGCCGGCGGCCTGAACGTGATGGCCAATCCGATCCTGTACTTCGGCGGCGCGGTGACGACGATGGCCCGCTTCGACCCCGAACAGGTTTTGCATAATCTGATTAGCCTCGACCCGCCGATCACTCATTTCGCCGCGATCCCGTTGCTCTACCAGCGCATCGCCGAGATACCCGAGTTCGGCGCGGCGGATTTGTCGCGTCTGCGCCACGGGGTCGTCGCCGGGGCGATCGCAACGCCGGAGCTCCTCCAACTGTGGGCCGACCGCGGCTTCCCGCTGCAGCCGCAATATGGCGGAACCGAGATGGGCCCGATGGCAACGGCTCTCGACAACGAGGTGGCCAACCTCGAGGCGGCGAAGTGCGGGTCGACGGGTCGTGCCGCGCCACACACACAGATCAGGCTGGTCGATGCCGACGGTTGCGACGTCGACGACGGCGTCACCGGTGAAATCTGGCTGCGGGGTCCCAGCATCACCGCCGGCTACTGGGACCGCGACCGCGCCGACTACTTCACCGAGGACGGCTGGTTTCCGACCGGCGACGCGGCATGGCGTGACGAGAGAGGCTTCTACTACCCGACCGGACGTATCAAGGAGATGTTCAAGTCCGGTGGGGAGAACATCTACCCGGCCGAGGTCGAACGGGTCCTGGCGTTGCATCCGGACGTGCGCGATGTCGGCGTCGTCGGTGTCGCCGACGAACAGTGGGGCGAGGTCGGCCTGGCGGTTGTCGTGCCGGAACCCGGGGTGACTATTACCCTCGACGAATTGAATGCCTTTGCGGCGCATCGGCTGGCGCGCTACAAGCTGCCCAAGCGGTTGGCCGTGGCCGACGTACTGCCTCGGAATGTCACCGGGAAATTGTCACGCGAGCAACTCAGGTCGGATCATCACGGCGTGTGACCTTTCGCTCCGCCGGTGCATCGGGCCGGTGAGTCCGCGGCGCAATGAATACCATCTCCTGAGCGATGCTCACCATGAGTTGCCCCGAACGGGAGCGTAATTCGGCGCGACAGAACGCCCGGTATCCGTGAGCGATGGGCGCGAACTGCTCGAGCAACAGCCAATCATCAACATGCGCCGGACGGTGGAACCAGACCGAATGATCCAGGGTGGATCCTGCCAGAGTGATGTGGCCGACCATGTCACGCCAGGCGATCCCGGTGGGAAAGTAGACCGGTTCGAACATGGGCAGATCCGTCGCGAATGCAACCGCTGCGGGGTCGGCACTGGCGATATGGCGCGGATAATCAATAGCCTTCAGCCAGAGGCGGTTTCGTGGCGGGGCGGCCGAATCGCTCCACGGGGTGTGGTCGACGTATCGTAGGTCGATCGGCCATCGTCGAGGCACTCCGTCCGGAAGGTCGTTTCCGTATCGATCTGACAACGACGTCCAGCGCGATGGCAGCGCGTCGGGGCCGGGCAGCGGCTGGACGGGTTCGGTCTGGGTTGGGCGCCACTCGTGGTCGATCGGTGGCGGGGCGTCGCCCGATGGTGCGGTGTGAAACGACGCGATGCTGGTGGCGAGCATTCGCCCGTGTTGGCGTGCGATGACGACACGCGTGGACATCGAGCGCGAATCACGCACCCGGTTCACCTCGTAGCTCACCGCACGCGCGTCGTCGCCTGCGTACAAAAACGAGGTGTGCAACGAGTGCGCGACATGGTCGGAACCGACCGTCGCGGCCGCGGCCAGCAGGCTCTGCGCCGCAACCTGGCCGCCGTAGAGGCGTGGCAGACCCGAGCCGATGGGAACGGTTTCATAGGTATCGCCGGCGATTTCGTTCAGGGTGAAGATCTTCTGCCACCAGCGCACCTGCTCGGCGCCGTCGGCGGACCCGGCGTCAACGTGCGGTGGCACCGGCATCGACCGGGATCACCGCACCGGTGACGTATCGCGCCTGGTCGGAAACCAGCCAGGCTACCGCGTCGGACACGTCCTGTGCTTCGATCAGCGGGACCGGAAGGATGTTGGTCATCGCCTCGAACAGTTCGGGGACCTCGGGAGCGGCGCCGAGGAAGGCGTCGTTGTTGGTCATCGGAGTGTCGGCACCGGTGGGGTGGACCGAGTTCACCCGAATGTTGTAGCTGCCCAGTGCGTTTGCGTACGACCGCATCAGCCCGACGACACCGTGCTTCGCGGCGGTGTAGCCCAACATGCCGTACGTCTTCGAGCGGAGGCTGCGTGTGGTCCCCTTCAGGCCAGCAGCGGAAGAGGTCAGCACAATTGCGCCACCCTGGTTCTGCTCCACGAGCGTAGGAATGGCTGCCTCAATCGTGTACAGCACGCCGGTGAGCATGACATCGATGCAGTCGTGCCACGCTTGAACCACGGTCGACGTGGGACCCAGCACCGGCATGATGCCGGCGTTGGCGATCACGATGTCCACCCGGCCGAACTCCGCGAGCCCCTCATCGAAAACCTTGTTGACCGCCGCCTCGTCGCGCACATCGGCCTTGGCCGCCACGATCCGGCGACCGAGTGCTTCGACCCGCTCGACGGTCTGGGCGAGTTCGTCCTCGGTTCCCAGCGGGTAGGGAACCGAGTCGATCTGCTCGCAGATGTCGAACGTGACGATGTCGGCACCATCCTTGGCCAGCCGCACCGCATGGGAGCGTCCCTGACCCCGCGCCCCTCCACTGATGAAGGCAACCTTGCCGTCCAACGTTCCCATTTCGTAGCTCCTGTTCAGTGGTGCCGTAGTCCCCACCACGGCCAATCTAACCTATCGTTGTTTGATAATGTAGCGGCCGCCGGCAGCGTATTGACGAACCAAACAACGATCGGTTAAATTGCCCGGTCATGGGCGAAGTGCACGCTGAATCCGGCCCCCCGGCGGCGGCGATTCTGCCGCACTACAACATGTGGGATCCCGAACACGAGAGGGTCAAATGGGACGTCTTCTCGTACGCGCGCCGCAATTGCCCGGTGGCGCACACCGATGCCGACGGCGGCGGACAGTACGTTGTGACCCGCTACGAGGACGTCCGTCGGGCGCTCGAGGATCCGCAGACCTTCTCGTCGACGGGTGTGGCGCCCCGCCCATCGCCGGTGGGACTCAACCCGCTCGATTCCGATCCGCCTTACCAGATCGAACTGCGCAAAATCCTCAACCCGCTGTTCACCCGCAGCTTTCTGCTGCGGTTCGAGCCCGAGTTGCGAAAGAACGCGACCGACCTGATCGAGCGCTTCATCGACAACGGGCGCTTCGACTTCGTTCGGGAATATGCGGGTCCATTCGTCGGCAACGCGTTGTCGAGGGTCGTCTTCAACGAAGACGACCCAGAGAAGATGGACCATGCGGCGCAAGTCGTGATTCGGGTGGCCGTCGAGGCCACCGACGAAGCGTTCTTCGAACTTGCCGTGCTCGCGGGGCAGTACATCGCCGAGCGCGAGGCGAATCCCGTTGAACGAAACGACGTGTTGAACGCCATCGCAACCGGCACGGTGGATGGCGGCAGGCTCCTGACGGACGACGAACGGCTCGGCGTCGCTACCGTCCTATTCCTGGGCGGTCTCGACACGACCCGGGGCGCGATGGGGTCGATCGCCTACCACCTCGCAAGGCAGCCCGAACTCGAACAACGGCTGCGGAATCCCGCCTGGATCCGTCAGGACATGGATGAGTTCATCCGGTTGGAGTCGCCCGTCGGATGTCTCGGGCGAACCGCCACCAGAGATGTCGAACTCGGTGGGGTGATGATCAGGCAAGGCGAGCAGTTGCTGATTCGTTTCGATTCTGCCAATCGCGACGAGGCTCGCTTCGAGGATGCTTCGCACCTGAAGTTCGATGTGCATCGCGGTAGCTCGGCTGGCTTCGGGCTGGGCATCCACCGTTGTCTGGGTTCACATTTCGCGCGGATCCAGATCGCGGTCGCTTTCGACGAACTGTTCAAGCGCGTGACAAATTTGCGCTTTGCCGACCCAGACGCCGAAGTGCACTGGGCCCCGGGCATCGCCAACGGTCCGGAACGCCTGGATCTGCTTTTCGACGTGATCGATTGAGAAGACGGTGCCGGTAACCGGTTCTCCGTAGCTTGGGCAACCAAAACCAAACAATGTATGGTTATACTCAACGCAAGATCCGGGAGATCGAGACGAGGACAAAGTGACATTCATCCCCGGCGAGGACGACGAGCAGCTGCGAGCGGTCGCGCCGCCGCCGTTCTCGCCCGCCTACGGCGGCACCGACGTCCGCGAGTCCCATCTGCGGTCGCTGGCCAATTCGATCGAAGGAGGAACCTCCGAAGTGATGCGCAACATCCTCGGTGAACGGGTGCTCGGATTGCCGCGCGAGACGCGGGTCGACCGCGACATCTCCTGGCGGGAGGTGCGCCGCTCATGACGTCGTCAACTCCGCCGACCGTCGACCGCTTGAAGTACCGGCGCACCCCGTTCCTGGTGGTGTCGCAGGAGCATTCGGTGCGCAAGGACGTCTACGGCTCCGTCGAAGACAACGTGGTTCGCTACGCGCAACTGCTGCGTGGCGACCGCGACTCCGACACGGTGATCGTGGCGTCCCACCCGATCGGGTCGCCCGCCTACCTGCCGCTGTTCTCCGAACTGGCACGCACCGGGCTGCACGTCATCGGGTATGCCAATCGCTACTCCGTCGGCGACTTCGCCTTGCAGATGGAAAACCACCTGCTCGACCTCGGTGCCTGTGTTCGCGACGCGCGAGAACGGCTCGGCTATCAGCGTGTCGTGTTGGCCGGCTGGAGCGGCGGGGGATCGCCGATGATGGGCTACCAGGCCGAAGCCGAGAAGCCCACCATCACCCAGACCGCGGCCGGCGAGCCGACACTGCTGGCCGAAACCGCGCTGCCGGCAGCCGATGCGGTGATGCAGCTGGCCGCCCCGCGCAGCCGTCACCGGCTGCTTACCGAGTTCCTCGACGCCTCGATCACCGACGAACTACAGCCCGACCGTAACCGCGACGCCGAATTCGATCTCTACGACCCGGCGAACCCGAATCAGCCGCCGTATTCGGCCGACTTCCTTGCCGCTTACCGCGAGCGGCAGCGCGAGCGCAACCGGCGGATCACCGCCTTCGCGCAGCAGAAACTGCAGGAATTCCACAACGCCGGCAAGCCGCACGCCGAGCATTCGTTCGTCGTGCACGGGACGATGGCCGATCCGCGCTGGCTGGACTCGACCATCGAGCCGAACGGACGCCGGCCGCGGTGGAGCTATCTGGGCGATCCCGAGGTGGCCAACACCAGCCCCGGAGCGCTGATGCGATTCACCACCGCGCGCAGCTGGCTGTCGCAGTGGGGCCTGGACACCGCGCAGGTGGACGCCGGCGACGCCGCGCCGAGGGTTTCGGTGCCGGTGCTCATGGTCGTCAACGGCCGCGACGATGCGGTGCCAACCAGTCACCAGGAGCAAGTGTTCGACGCGATCGGCCACCAGGACAAAGAACGCGTGGACCTGCCCGAAGCCAACCACTACTTCAGCGGCGAAGACCAACGGTCGCACCTGTCCCGGGCGGCCGACCACGTCCACGACTGGCTGCGCCGCCACGGTTTCGACGCAACCTGACCGCAGTGAAGCCGGGGAGTCGCTGACCCCTGGCGCCCATCCAGAACCAAACAACGATCGATATCCAAGGAGCCGAGATGAAATTGAGTCTGATGACCCTGGGTGACGTGGTAACCGACCCGGTCACCGGGTTTACCGCTACCGCCGCCGAACGGCATCGGGCCATCGTCGAAGCGGCCGTCGTCGCCGACGGAGCCGGCTTCGAAGGCGTGCACATCGGCGAACACCACGGGCTGGAGTACACGACGTCCGCGCCGCCGGTCATCCTTGCCGCGATCGGGGAGCGCACCAGCAGACTGCGGCTGTCCACCGCGGTGACGTTGGCCGCGAACCTGGATCCGATCCGGGTGGCCGAGGATTACGCGACCGTCGACGCACTGTCGGGTGGTCGCTGCGAGGTCGTCGTGGGCCGGGGCAACTTCTTCGTGTCGACCTACACGCTGTTCGGGCAGCGGTTGGAGGACTCGCACGAGTTGTTCGCGCAGAACGTGGAGCTGCTCATCCAGCTGTGGGCCGGCAAGGAGGTGGACTGGCCCGGCTCGCGCCACCGCGCACCGATCAGCGAGTTCGTGCTGCAACCCGCGCCGGTTGGTGCGATGCCGGTGTGGATCGGCGGCGGTGCCTCGGAGTCGTCGACGGAACTGGCGGCGCGCCTGGGCCTCGACCTGATGCTGCCCTCGGCGTTCGGGAACCCGGAGATGTTCAAGCCCGTAGTGGAGAGCTACCGGGAGAAGTTCGCGTCCTACGGGCACCCCCGCGAGCCGCGCATCGGCGCCTGCTGGCACGTCAACGTCGCCACGACGAGCCAGGCGGCACGCGAGCGGTGGGAGCCGCGTTACCGGGCCTACTTCGAGCTGATGAAGACGGTGATCCCCCGGGTCAACCCCGACCCGCCGGCCTTCGTCACCAAGCCGTTCGACTTCGGCTTCCTCACCACTCGAGGACCCGCGATCGTCGGTAGTCCGGCCGAAGTGGCCGATCGGCTCAACACCTGGTCGGAGGTGCTCAGCAGCGACACGAACCTGATCTACATCGATATGGGCGGCCAGCCCTCCGACGAATTCCGCGGCATGGTCGAGCTCATCGGCTCCGACGTGATCCCACAACTGAACTAGCTTCCGTGGCCGACAGTCAGGCGATGAGCGTCGAGCACTACGCGACCGATGTCGTGTACTACCACTCGCGGCGCCGGCCGCATGCCCCTGCGCTCGAAGACGTCGTTACCGGCGAGGTGATCAGCTGGCACGCGTTGGAGCACAAGGTTGCAGGGCTGGCCGGCGCGCTGGCCGACGACCTGGGGATCGGCAAGGGCGACCGGGTGACCGTGCTGGCCGGCAACCACCCGTGGGTGCTGGTTCTGCAGTTCGCGTGTATGCGCCTCGGGGCGATCTTCGTGCCGCTGAACTTCCGGCTCGCCCAACCCGAGCTGGAATTCCTGTGCACCGACTCCGAGCCCGCGGTGCTGATCCACGACGCGGCCTGGCAGCAGACGGCCGTCGCAATCACCACCGCTGCGCGGGTGCCGCGGCTGGCGTCCTTCGGCGTCCAGGACAGCCCGTACGACTTGGTCTCCGGCGCCGAACACGCCGTGGGCAGGGCCGCGCAGCCGATCAACCGGGTTACCGACCCGGTCCAGCTCATCTACACCTCGGGCACCACCGGGCAGCCGAAGGCCGCGATCTGCACGTATCAATCGTTGCACTACCAGACGTTGAATTCGCTTGATCCCTACCAGCTTTCGGCCGACTGCCGCTATCTGGCGGTGCTTCCGTTCTTCCACGCCGCAGGTCTGAACAGCATGACCAACCCGGTGCTCGCGCTGGGCGGCACGGTGGCGGTGGCATCGGGGTTCGACCCCGCCACTGTGGTCGCACTGCTGGGCGACCCGGCGAAACGATTCACCCACTTTTCCGGCGCGCCGGTGATGTACCAGGTGATGGCGGGCATCCCGGCGTTCGGCAACGCCGACTTCCGGCACATGCGGCACGGCCAGGTCGGCGGCGGCTTTTTGAGCTGGGAGGTCACCAAAGCCTTCTACGACCGCGGTCTGCCGCTGAGTCCGGGCTACGGTTCCACCGAGATGGGCCCCATCGTGTCCGTCGTGCGTCCTGTGGACACGCTGCGGAAGTTCGGTTCGTGCGGGGATCCGGTGCAGTACACCAACATCCGCATCGTCGGATCCGATGGCCGCGACGTCGCGATCGGGGAGACCGGTGAACTGTGGGCCAACGGTCCCGCGATCACCCCCGGCTACTGGCGCCGCAACCGCGACGACGATCCGTCATTCCATGGCGAGTGGTTCCGCACCGGGGACGCCGTCAAGCGCGACGAGGACGGCTTTTTGACGATGGTCGACCGGTTCAAGGACATGTACAAGTCCGGCGGCGAAAACGTCTACCCGGCTGAAGTGGAGCGAGTGCTGCACGAGCATCCCGATATCGCCGACGCCGCGGTCATCCCGATCGCAGACCAGCGCTGGGGAGAGGTCGGTCGAGCGCTGATCGTTCCGCGTGCCGGTGTCGACCCGGACTACGCGGCGATCGCCGGGTACTGCCGCGAGCGTCTGGCCAAATACAAGGTGCCCGCGGAGTTCGTCGAGGTCGAGCCATTCGAGCGCAATGTCACCGGCAAACTACCGAAAGCTGACTTGAAGAAGAAGTACGGATCCGGCGCGTCCACGGTCGGCCAGTCCGCCCGTTGAGTGTCATCGCACAATAAACACAGTGTTTGGTTAGCCTGAATCGACACACTCTGGGGAGGCGGCAGAGATGGTACGGCCCAAGGTTGCGTTGATCTCGCGACGGAAAGTCCTCGAGACCGCGCTGGCCATCATCGACGAAGACGGGCTGGACGGCCTGAGCATTCGCCGGCTGGCCGACGCGCTTGGTGTCAACGGCGCCTCGCTGTATCACCACTTCGACAACAAGGAGGCCATACTCGTCGGCGCTGCCGAGTTAGCCTTGGCCGACGTCCGGACCCCGGATGAGTCGGAGGACCATTGGCGGCACTGGCTGTCGCAGAATGCGCGAAATCTGCGGGCGGCGCTGCTCAAGCACCCCGCGCTGGTGCCGCTGATCGTTTCGAAACGATCCCTGGGTGTGGGGACCCGGATGCTGGACACCTCAGCCGCGCGGCTCATGGAGGAGGGGGTGCCCAGCGCCGCGGTCATGCCCCTGATCGACGCCCTCGAACTGTTCGCAATCGGCAGCGCCCTGCATGAGACACAGGGCTACCCGCCAGAAGGCACACACGACATCGACGCGGGCGAGTACCCGTCACTGGCGAAGGCGATGGCGGAGTGTGGGCTGTCCTCCGACGAGATCTTCGACCTCGTGACGGCGAGCATCCTGGACGCCATCGAAGCGGCCGTGCAGGAACGCCAGGCCCGCTGGCTGCCCGCTAACCAGGCCGCGAGCCGCTGACAGGCATCGGCGAAGGCTAGCGCGGGCACTGGCGGCACGGCCCAGGATCAGGCGTTCGGTTGTCCCATTAGGGCGTCGTCGGCACCGATGGGACCGTCATCCTCCAAGATCGAGAGCATGTGGGAATAGTGACTTCGAAGGTCCTGCGTCAGCCGCTCGTAGGGCAGATCTGGGTACGTGCCACGATCGTTGACGTATTCCATGAATCTGGTTCCGCCGCCATCAAAAGCGTGCATCAGGGCATCGTGAAGGCCATCGAACTCGATCGGCTCGACTCCGAATCGTGCGCAGAGCTCGCGGTTAAACGCTGGGGTGACCTTCGTCCACCTGCCTTCGACAAATAGTTCCGTGTAGCCGTGCCAGAGGAAAAGATCGGTGCCCATGAGGCTGGAGAGCTTCTCGGACGACAGATGGTTCTTGACGTCAGCAAATCCGATCCGAGCTGGAATCTGCTGTGCTCGCGCGACCGCAGTCAGCACGACAGCCTTCGGTACGCACCACGTTGCCGGCAATGTCAATACGCTGCTGGCGCGAAAGTTGTCCGGGTCATTCACTCGGGCCGCGTAGGGGCTGTAACGCAGGCCGTCACGTACTGCTACGAAGAGTTGTTGCGCAACCCGGACGCCGGTGTCGGCGCCTTCGGAGACACGTTCGGCGAACTCGCGAACCCTCGGATGTTCAGTGTCAATAAACCAGGTAGCGCCGAGATAAGCAGAAGGATCGTCAGTCCGAGCCTGCGTCATGTGTACGACGCGCCTTTCAGATGCAGGGGCAGGATCGGGACGGTCTCCACTTCTTCGGGCCGGATATTGAGACGGCATATCTCAGTCATGTACTGATTGTAGACAACATCTACTCTCGTGCACTGGCCACGATCCGGCCGATCTCCGGATACGACCCTGTCTTGCACCGCAATGTGTGGCCATTGCGGCCGGCGGGGGCCGGGTGTTTAA
>Ga0182040_10000145_pt1 | contig 30293 bp, 63 predicted proteins | sample flu12Cox44000176_FD_125973 | JGI IMG/M metagenome (GOLD analysis project Ga0182040, IMG submission 125973) | Lab enrichment of tropical soil microbial communities from Luquillo Experimental Forest, Puerto Rico - flux8day.12C.oxic.44.000.176 | ecosystem: Environmental > Terrestrial > Soil >... | reverse complement strand
AGAGGCAGAAGTTGCCGCAAGGTTGCATATCAATCAATCGACAGTAAGCCGCGATATAGATCGCATCCGAGAGGAAATGGTAAACTACGCTTATAGAGAGCAGATGATTGACTGGTTACAACGGTTCTATGGTCGTATGCATTTGCTGCCAGAGGAAAAAGAGAGGTTGGAGCATGACAAAGAGCTTGCTGAACACGAATAGCAGATCGCCGAATATTTTTTCGCACATCGAAAAAACGCTGGCCGATCATGGCGTAACGGAGTTCGCGTATCAGCTAGGGGTAGGGGATTTTGCTGGCAAGCGCATGGGTATGACCTTTAGTATGCGTATCCGTGGGCAAACGGTGAAGTTTCGTATGCCTGTGCGCGTATCTGAGACACAGCGAGCCATGTATAATAAGGCCAGGACGAATACACAACGCAACTATATCACGTGGGCAAGGGCATACCAGACAGCCTGGGCGACGGTTAGGGACTTAATTGATTTGCAGATGGCAATGGTTGACCTGGGATTAGCCATTGATACCGCCGAAGCCTTTGCTGCGTATATGTTAGATGAGCAGAGTGGGATGACGTTATATGAGATTATCACGCAGCGTCAGTACCAGTTACCTGAGCCAGAAATTGAATACAAAGTAGGAGAAGTCGTCACATGATTGTTATATCAGCCGAGCAGGGCGGCCTTGTAGAACTTGCGAAACAATATGAACAATACGCGACCGATGTAGTGCCAGCCCTCAAAGCTGGCATTGAGTTATGGCTACGCGAGATTGAAAATGCGTATAGGAAATCTGGTGGACTTGGTACCCGTGATGATGCGCTTGCATGGTATGAAGAGGATTTTATCCTGTGGCAACAGAGGCAGGGTGCTGAGGCCGCTACAGTGCGTGATGCGTATCGCCAGGCTGTAGCTGAGGCGGTAGCACTTGGTGATATTGTAATGGAAGATGGCGTAGAACGTCCTACGGTCAAGTCTATTGCGCGTGTCGTCTGGTTGCATCTTGCAATGCTACTCCGCCAGGCTGAAGACGCGCAGCGTGGCTTTGAAGTTGGAGAGCGCGTATCTGTGCAAGCTGTGCTGACCATTGGTGCTGCATTGGTGCGTGATATCAATGAACGGCAGGGCATATCATTATAATGAGTACGGGGCTATTGAATGCGATCAGGCCGATTGTCCTTGCCACTATGCGTACGGATATCATGAGGTCACACTACACGCTGTAGCAGACCTAGCGACTGATATGTACTGTGTTGATGGCGGGGCGAATGCCCCGTTACCTCAGAAGCGGCCTAAGCGTGGGAAATGGAGACAGAATAAGCCGTTGAGTAAGCAATTATATCGTAGTCGTCAGTATTGGAGTCATCATATTATACCTGAGTCGGGCCATAAGATTAGCACCAAAGATAACCCGCATAGAGATAGGGGGTAAGTTATGAGTAGTGAGGCAACGTTTACCTCGCCACTCCTGAAACAGATGGAGCGCGAGACGTTAGAACAGTTAGAAAAAGACATGGTTCAGGAGCTTCAGCAGATCACCGAGGAGGCGCATCGGCATTCGTTTTATGAAGGTGCTGAATACATCATGGAGTGCTTGCGTGAAGCTGGGATGGACTCCGAAGATACAGCCATGCGTAAGGTTGAGCGTTTCATGGGCAAGCAATTGGCGTTGTGGGTAGAGGGCAAGTATACATTCAATGCACCGCCCCCGATATTCAGGTAAACCTATTCTTTTTGTGGTGTGGTACGACGCCTTTAGCTGTTCCCAGGCAGCAAGTACGGCAGGAGTAGCAAACGCTTCCCCCAGCGTCTTGTACTCCTGTCTTATTTTTTAGGGAAGGAGGGGGTATGGTAACACGTCGTGGCGATGGCAGGCCGACAGAAGAAATACCGTCAGTGACGACATCAGATGTCGAAGTCATGAAGAAGTGGCATCGTGGCGCAAGGGCGCAAGCCAGATATTGGAAAACAGCAATCACTGGCCCGTTCAATGATGTCAATGATTTTCAGCAGACTGGTGGCGAAGATATAGATTATGCTATCCAGAAAGTCCTAGAGTGGTTAGAAAAACATCATGGGTCGCATATGCGTCTGTATGGCATTGAAATAAAGTTTCGTGATTTTTATATAAAGAACGACATCCTGACCTGGGCTGTCGTGACTGTGATAGCAGAGCCGATACGTGGCGAGGTGCCGTTACGAGGCCCGAAACGTAGTTAAGAAAGGTGGGTTTTATCGTATGTCTAGTAACCATTTGTGGGAGCTATCGAAATTGGACATTGTGGAAGATCGTACACTTGCGCAGCGATTAGCTGATGGGGACTTGCCTGAACTCAAAAATGCCAGGGGTCAAAAGCTCACGCTGATTGATGGGCGCGTGGTTGACAATATGAACCGTTCGTATAAAATAGTGGGTGTGGGTGCGCGTCGTCGCTGGGTGCTTGATGATGAAGCATCTGAGCAAATGCGTGAATTTGCAATGAAACGCTACTACGCCGTGCAGGAGGCAGCTAAAGAAAATCATCAGGCATACCTGGCTGCTCGTCGTGCGTACTTTCACAGGGTGCAGACTGAGACTGAGGAGATGCGGCTGTGGACGCCGAGAGACATTGCTGATATGTTCCACGCATCCACAGAACAGATACGCGGCTGGATGAAGCGCATGATAGATGTGCATGGGAAGCTCGTACCAGTGCTTGAGCATGTGGTCATTAATGGGCGGTACTACTCAAGCTCAGATCAGGTGATTAGTTTCTGGCTCTGGTCGCGCCAGCATGAGTTGAACTTCTATCGTTATGCGGGTGCTGAGTTCGGTCGCCTAGCAAGATTGGGAAAGCTATGAGGTTCCATGCTACTCTGCCTGAAAGGGGAGCTATGAAATCAGACTTGGTGGTGGTCTATGATATGAGCGGCGACAAGCCTGACATGTATGTCATGGATAGCCACGGCCATAGACTCGAAGCCCTTGAAATCACCATGACGAATATGTTGAGCAGTAAGGTTACGGCTACGGTGAAGATGGAGATGCCCGTGGTCATTGTAGGCAAGCAGTTTGAAGAACATTTAGAAATGGCTCGTAAGCGGCTTGACGAAGTGAGTAAGCAAGCTCTTGAAAATGCCTACCATTATCAGCCGATACGGACAGGGGCGATGCAGATGAAGCTGGAAGATGCTCTGACAAGCTCTGGCTCGCTGACCGAAGAAGAAATCAAGCATCTCATGGATGTGCTGTTTGACAATGAAACACAAGCCTATGTTGCGATGGATGAAAGTGGCGAGTTGCGGGTTGAGTGGCAACAGATGTCCACTGCCCCTGAATTTGCGACCAGCTATATCAAGGGAGTTGCTGAACGGCATCCGTTGTTTGACTATATACGTGAGCATCCGTTGCCGAATGGCCCGTATATCACGATAATTACTCCTGAAAATGAGCCGTAAGATACCTTTGAAAAACATGCCTTAAACCCGCCTGCCACCTGGGTTTAGGGCATTTTTATTATCTGAACAATGGGAAACCGCCTCTGCTCTTGGTCAAAAGCATGTCTTCGTGAGAAGGCGGCCACACTGCCTGACAAAAGTTAGCTATATCATTATACCTGTAACGGTACTGACCGCATGTACGCACCTGTACAGACATGTATAAATAGAAGACCTCAAATTCTACTAGTAATCTATAACCTGCATCGCCATTGCCTCTAGTGGGCCTCGCCGTGAGCCTTGAAGTTCAATCACTGGCAGAGCTTATTATTTTGTTTCGATAATGAGCGTTTTTGCGGATACTCCAAGTGCATTTGCTACTCGCTCTAGTACATCCAGATTGATATTCCTGGGTCGTTGATGCCACCAGTCGTTGATGACCATTTTATTTGTTGCAGATAATCGAGCCAGTTCAGCCTGACTTACTCCGTTGCGTTCGGCGATGGTTTTGATTTCGATATTCAGCATAGTTGCCATTCCTTATATATACGTTCACGAACATACGCTTTTTGCATAGTATACCTGGGCGTAGATACTCTTGTCAAGTGGCTTATGATGGGTTTTGACGGGTTTTTTAGAATTGCTCAAAACTGACATAAAAAGACTTGACATTATATGTCCAGTGACATATACTATATATGGGAGGGGTGATCGGAGGGGCGACAGAGGGGCGAGCGGAAAGACCAGTCGGTAGTGAAGATTGGCAGAAGTTTTCCAAGCAGCGCAACCGTCGTGAAGGCATCAGAACAGCGAAGCGCAAGTTCAGCCGAAAGGCTGTCAGATGGGCAAGACGTTGGTTGAGAGCGTGAAAAGTTGAAGTAAGCTCAACCATTTGGAAAGCGGAAACCTCAGACGTTGAGGCCGTGAGTAGGTCGGAAAAACATCGGTTAGCTGTTCTAAAATAACTCCAATAAAATTTTTGCGGAGGTTTTTTATTTTTTCAAAAAAATAACTTCCCTAAAATTTTTCAGAGGCGGCCCCATTGTTCCAGACGATTTCAAGAGCGGCGGATATGGCAGGCACGCGGGGAGCGGGAACCAGAGCGCAGACTTAAATACCTACGAACCTCTGGATGGTTGCAGAACTCAAGCCTCTACGTGGCGCAACTAGATGAACCGATTGAGTTAGTAAAAAATTTTTCAAACAGCAAAGGAAGTTAAAAAAAATGGCAGCAGTTACAGTTGAATACATTTGCAGCGACCAGATCAAAAAGCAGACAACGACCCGCTTTGGAAGGAGCGAGGTCGTTTACTTATATCACGCACATGGCAATCCTGGCTACTGGCGCAAGGCCGCAACCATGAGTGGTTGCACAGTTTGGAACAAGGGTTGGAACAATCAGATCGGTGGAAGCAATTCTATCTGGATTAGAATTCCAAGCGACACGCCAGAGGAGGTACTTTCAGACATGGTTTTCCTGCTACATATCCACTACACAACGGTTTGCTCCGCCAGGGGAAAGGTTGCTCTCTAAAATGCAAACATATTGGTTCGAGGCAAAATTAATCACCGAGTTCGATGGACACTACGGAACAGAGTTCGTCAAAGAAAAAATTCAAGCCGCAGATCAAATTGTGGCTTGCAAACGTTTCATGAAAATCGTCAATGGAGTTGCGGGAGTTGCGAAAAAGCGCGGTTTCGATGTTGCGTTGTTCGAGATGACAACAACCTGCATGGATTAAAAAATAGGGGCGCAAGCCCCACATGGCTACAGGCTCAAGCCTCCACGTTGGCGTAGCTGGCATCACCGATTGAGCAGTTGGAAGTTTCTACAAGAAAGGCAGAAAAATCAATGTTTTACCAGTTGTTCTACAATCATTCGCAGCCGCCCTTTTATCTGAAGGGTGACGTAATCGCTTTCAGCTTACATCCAGTCGAGGGTAAGGGTTTCCAGATGTACTACGAAGGTAGCCCAATGCTTACCAGACCTGCTGGGAGAGCGTTAGACGGAGACGCCGAGCGCGAGACGGAAGTGTTTTTTCCAACTATCGACGATGCGCGGTGGTGGCTTACCTGTTTCTACGAAGGGCTTGAGACATGGGACGAAGCCCAGGGGTGGCAGTTCATTGGATTTAAGTTCGCTGAGGATGATTATCCTATCGTAGATACATTGGAAGTCTACTCTTTGAAAGAGCAGATCGAACGCAATGGTTTGCAATTGTTCTTTGAAACCTATCCGCTTTTACTGAGTGGGTTGCAGTTCGTAGACGTTGCTCTTGACGCAGATGACAATGAAGTGTTAGCCGTGTTTGAGGGCTACGCTATCAAGGGCGTACAGTTCGATGCCAAGCGACAAGTGAAGTTTGTATGGGTTGGCAATCAAGTTTTATCCTGGGCAGATGAAACAGAGACGTGGCCGATTGAGTGCCTGCTCAATCAATATTGTGGCGAAACAGAGCGCACAGAAATTTTTTAAGGAGATCAAAAAAGTGGCAGAACAAAAAGTTTTAGATACAAAAGTTCCAACGAAAATCGAGTGTCAGCGCATGGCACTCGAAGCCGAGCGAGCGCGAGTGATGCGCAGGTTGAAAAAGGAAATCAGTGATATGAAGTACATTGCTGAGCGCGATCTGGAACAGGTAGCCAGTTTGGATTGCCTGGACGATACCTGGTACATGGCAACAGCGCGAGACATCAGCAGACACATAGCCGAGCGCGAGTCATTAGACAAGCGGCTACAGTTGCTCCGAGACATTGAAGATTAGTCCTTGTCAGCCCCCTAGCGGGGGCTGTACGAGATACCTGCCAAGCGTATAAGTCTCCCGCGTGAGAGGCGACGGATTATAAAACGTCAGAGGCTTGGTAGATACCTCGTAAGAGGCCCGTTCAGAAGCGAGACGAAGTACACGGTCGAAAGACACTCGCCACTGGAAACAGTGATCTGTGGCTGCGGATACGTAAAATACAGCTTGGTGCAGTTCGGCTACACCAGTCAAGATACCTCTTAAGTGGGGTGAGCAAAGAAGCGGTCAGGGTCTTGCTAACCCGATAGTTAATAGCAGCGTTCTAGTCGCTGTCTCCGCCCGACGCCCCTGGGGTTGATCGCCCAGGGGTGAATTAATGGCATCATATCTCAAGCCTCCGCGTGGCGATGCTGGTTTACACTAATTGAGATGCGTTCTGGTAGGGTAGATACCTAGTCACGGAAACGTTAGACACAACAGCAGTAGAGCGGGTGGACGCACCTTAAGCTCTCTGGCCTGGGTCGTGATACCGCCACTGAGCCACTACTAACCAGAACGTATGGCTACAGCCTTAAGCGTCCACGTCGCGTAGCTGGATAATTCTAATTAGGGCAACGCAGTGCTGGCGTATAGCACTTCTACTGCTAGAATTTGTAGCGGCCAAGTCTGGTTGGTCAGCCAGTCAGCCACCGATGGACGGCAGCAGCCGTAGGAGCTTCTAACCTGACTCGTTTCGACGGGCATCTAACCTGACTCGCTACGAAGTCTATCGTGAAGGTGGCAGCCTACCAGACACCGCACCGTCGTCCTACGGTAGCTGGTTCGAGGGGTAGCTTAAATATCCTGATAACAGGGGCTACAAGAACAGGACTGGTAGTGGAGTACGGCATCTGCTGCAAGCAGGCCAGCAAGGGTTGACCCGCCGTACTCGTTTTTTCTAAAAAATACTTATTATGAGGGGTAAAAAAATGGCCGACAAAAAATTATATCCGTACACCATTTACTACACTAGTGAGCCTGATATATTCGATGAGAGGCATCAGAACTCGTTCGGCACAACCGACGAGTCAGCCGCTCGGATGCATATCAGTGTCCTAAAGTTTCGCGGGCATCGAGAGGCGTTCGCAACGTTTACATTTACAAGTGGCCCGCGCAAGGGCGAGGAGGTTATCCTGAGATGAGCGAAAAGCAATTATCGCTGGCAGAAGCCGAGCAGTTGGCACGTAAGCTACAGTACATGGCGCAGTTGAAAAAGATGCGCAAGGGTGAGTTGCTACGGTTGCTGAAAGAGCTAAAGCCTGAGTCCAGTTTACTTACAGTTGGCGTCTATGCGGTCAGCAAAAATGAACTTCTGTGCGAGCTTACGGGGTATGAGTCACATGAGTTCAGTCCTGACCCACAGCCGAAGGCAATCAAAGTTTCAGGAGATGTGCTACAGTGGCGCAGGTACGATGTCATCCTGGGGTGGCTAAACCTGCTGCTGTGGGACGCCTTAAACGGTGCTGGTTTCTACTCCGTAGAAACATTGCACCAGTCAATGTTAATCATGGCCGACGAGTTGAGTCGGGTTGATGGGTTAGATCAATACTTTTACCTATAAGGAGTGGCAAAGAAATGGAACAAACAGAGAGATGCGCAAGCATACAGAGAGCGTTCAAGTGTCGGACGCAAGAGGAGTTACTTGCAGCTATTAAAGAACACGCGGGCGAACTATTCGACGCGATTATGGATTATGAGATGTTGTATGCAGCAGAACCGTGCGTTGCACCAGCAGATGTCACTGGTCATCTACTCCGCCTGGCTGGTATTCGTGGCAGTGCGGAAGTGACTGGTGAAGATTATAAGGAGATGGTTGAAAACTATTAGATGTGGTATTGACAGTATATGCCGACGAACATATACTAACGACGGGGCGGTTAAAGCCGCCCCAGGAGCCATGTGCTTCGATACCAGCCAATTGCAAAGGCGCGGCCAGGGTGATAAGTCGCAAAGCCCATCGTGGTGTGGGACAGTCGCAATAAAGCCTACGGCGATAAGTCGTACAGCAGTTGGTTGATATAGCAGCAAATGGCTGTGAACAATTGATAGGTGGGACTTTACAATGAATGACTCAGAGCTTCAAAGATTTGCGAAACATGTATTCCAAGACCCAGTTACGGGGTGCTGGGAATACGATGGCTACCACGATAAGAAGGGGTATGCGCAGGGTCGCTACACAGACCCAAAGACTGGCAGAGTTGGTACTCAATTAATGCACCGAGTGTCATATGCACATTTTAATGGTGAGATCATAGGGGATAACCAAGTAGACCATACCTGCCAAAACGAAGGGTGCTGCAACCCGTTTCACTTGGAACAAGTGACGATGCTAGAAAACCTGCTTCGCAAATATGCAGTGGCAAACATGCCGAAGCTCTTTACAATCTATTGGGTCAAGTCCCCTGTCAAGGTTATGAGCGATGCCCCTGGGAAATTGGCATCGTAAAATTTTTCTATCCTGAAAGGGGATGAAGACAATGGCAGAACAGTTAACAGTTGAAGCGGCGTTGGAAAATGTTGAGGCAGTGATGCCCAAAGATAGCGGTAAACACGCTAGGCAAGCGCGGCTGAAGAAACAGGTACTTACATCCGAGCAGGCTGAGACAGTGGCTCTCAGTGTGATTGAGGCCGCAAGTGACGGCACTCTGACAGAGGTCGAAACAGTTGAGACAGATGTACCAGCAGTTGACCCAGCCGAACTTACTGGTGAGGATGAGATCACTGAGGGTGCAGGAGCTATCGAAATGGTCGTAGTTGGTGAGGGGGTTATCATGGGTGAAGTCGTGCCAGCAGAGGTCGAAGAGGAGTCTATTCCTGATGATGGCCCTGAACCAGTCGCAGTCACCGATGCCGTAGCTGCGGCAATGGCTACACTGAATAAGACATCCAAGAAACGGGGTGCCAAGAAACCAGCCGCGAAGAAAACCGAATTGACGAAGGGCGGCCATGCACGGCTTACCGCGCAAATGATCTTGGATATCTTCGCTGAATTTACATCCAACGAAGATGCGACCGATGACACGGTTGCCGCGATGTTCAATCTGCACAAGGCCACGGTTATCGGAGTACGGCGTGCGGCTCCTGATCTGGTTCGTCGGTATGAAGCAGACCTGGTTGCACTCGGTCAGCCGTATCCAGAAAAAATTCTACTCGAAACTGCTCCGACTTTCGTGAAGAAAGAGCCGTTGACAGCAGTAGATAAAGAGGTCATGGCTGCGGTGTTGGGCGACGAAGATGAGCCTGAGACCGAAGAGGTTGAGGGTGAGGAGCCTGAAATCGAAGGGGATGGGGAAGAGGCTGAAGAGACCGAAATTGAAGAGGATGAGGACGAAGAAGCCCTCTAGTAGAAAACAGGGGCGGGTGAAATGCCCGCCCAGGAGATATAGGATGGCAGCAAAAAGTTTAGGTCAGAACATCACCGCAACCGAAGAGGGCGATGAGATCGTTCTGCGTATTAAGAAAGATGTGAAGCTCAATCTTACAGGTACTCAAAAGTCATGGATTGTAGCGAAGTCAGCGAAGCCAGCCCGCAAGATTGCTGGTGTATCATTCATTCTTACAGCGTATACGGCTGTAGAAAAATAAAGCGGCCACAGCATAGAGTGGCAGAAAGTAGCAGAAAAAAATTGAAGAACCAAGAAAAAATTTCTGGATATCCGACTGGCGAGTTACCAGTCTATCAGCCTGAGACGCCTCAGAAGAAGAAGGGGCATAAGATGCTGTGGATTATTCTTATTATCGTGTCGCTGATTGTTATCCTGGGCGTTGTGATTGCAATGGCTGGCTCTGGTGGAAAGTCGAGTGAGACATCACAACCGAAGCAGACAGTTACCGCGCAAGCGAAGAAGCCTGGGATGCCGCAACCGACCGTTGGTATTCCGTATGAGCAGGGTGATTGGACAGTCACCGTTAATGCTCCAAGCATTGGTCAGCCAACCGATTTTGCACAGCCGAAAGCTGGCGATCAGTTCGTGGTCATTCCTGTGACATTGAAGAATAACACTGGTCAAACGCAGACCGCATCCAGCTTGCTGTACTGGTCGCTGGTCGGCACGGATGGAGTCCACTATACTCAAAGTTTCCTGCTTTCAGGAGATAAGCCAGCACCCGATGGGAAGGTTGCCAATGGGCAAACGATCTCTGGTGACTTGGTGTATGAGGTGCCTGCATCCATGCACTCGTTTGAGTTGCAGTTCACTCCTGACGAATTTTCGCAGGGGTTGTGGCAGTGGAGTTTGAAGATATGAGTGTCAATACAATAGTCGAAACGGCTCAAGAATTTATTGCGCGAAAGACAGAAGAGTTTCAGCGCGATGGCAAAGATATGAAGTTGTGGCACCGTGTCGATCTTGTCGGCAAGCATCGTGTCGAAGCATTTACATTTATGCCAGATATGTATAGTGGGGGTCGCAAAGTATTCTTACTTGAGCGGGTTAGTAGTGAGAACGGCCCTACGTATCGTGTGAGCTACTACATGATGAACGATGATGATATGTGGACGTGGATGAGGTCATGTCCTATGTTTAGCCGTCAGGAGCATGATCGCTTGTTTGCCCAAGCTATTCTTGACGGAACGTACATCTAGGCACATTGTCCGAAGGCTTGAAAGCTAATGACGTTAAACTATGGTCAGATGCTAGTGACTACGGTAAATGAAGTCAGGGTGTCTTAGCTACCATGATAAAGTGCTGGCATGGTTTGGCAGTTAAGTCCTAAAACTGCCACTATTTGTTGTAGTAGAAAAAGGCCGCTACGTCCTTTCGCCAGGTTCGGAGGTACTTGGTTTTCCTAGTGGCGGTCTCTTTGTGCTACGGCAAAAAATTCTTAAGAGGTGGGACATGAGTTATGATTATGTCAGATCACTCGCCATTGCCGAGCGAGTATTGACTATTCCGAAATGTTGTTGGGCAAATAGTGTACGGGCGTTGCGTCGTCAGAAGGGTGTGCGTGGTGGCTTATATGTTGAAGGGCTGATGGAGTATATACCTGGGCTGCTGATGGAGCATGGGTGGATTGAACTACCAGATGGGACAATCATCGACACAACGCGGGCGTATCTTATGAAGTATCATGGGCATGAGCCTGATAGCCGTATCTACTACCCAGTACAAAAGTATACGTTAGCATCGCTTAAGGGTGTGAGAGTCGCGCAGTTACCGCTTGCCTGGATTGAGATGAGCATTTTTCAATTCGAGCATTTGCCAGCAGAAATTCAGGAGCCGTTTTTGAAAGGTCGGCCACTCCAAGCATACCTGGATGAGATGCGTGAGTTTCTTGCTAGATAACTGTTAGTATGGTGGCTTAGATGTTCTTTGTTCGGTTAGAGTCCGAGGCATACTAGCAGTTACCTCGCAAGGGGCTATTCTAAGAAAGGTGGGACAGTGAGATGGGGCAACAGATGCCTCCGCAGTATGGGCAGCAATATCCGCCACAGCTTCCTAAGCAATGGCTTGAGTATCAACAAGCTGCGCTCTGGTTAATTATCGGAGCCTGGGTACTTGGGTTCTTTGGCTGGATACTGAACCTGACGATCATCGGGGCAATCCTGGGGATACCTATGGTGGTCGCCGCGTTCGCCATGCACATTGTGGGCATCGTCTTTATTGCAATGATACGGTGTAGACCGTAACCTTGTAGCAGAGGTGGTGGCATGTATGGAAAATTTTTATCGTTGAAGAGTGCTGAGAGGTGTGAGATGTAACAGCATATTATCGGACAATAAGGTAGGCGGCCTGGGCAACCGTCTACCGCTTTTACTCGCCTGTGAAAGAATATGCAATGGGATTTGAACAATTGACGGCGCGGCAGAGGGAGATATTGAAACTCGTAGCAGAGGGCAAAAGTAACAAGGAAATTGCAGCAGCCCTTACGATTTCGCTGCGTACTGTGAATGGTCATATTTCAGCAATGTTCGAGCGGTTGGAAGTACATAACCGTGTGCAAGCAACCGTTGTATACTATCAATTTTTAGCAGAAGGTGGGCAAAATGACAGAGGTGAACGTGATTAAGAAAGATGGCGAGCAGGCTCCTGACATCAGCAATCTTGCGGTGCCTGAAGAGATATGGACAGCCGTAGATGCGATGTTCAACTATGCCAGGTTACAGGAGTACAAGCTCCAAGAGGCGTGCCAGAGAGCCTATAACGAAGGGTTGGCACGGGGCTTGGCAATGGGTATCACGCAGGGTCGTGCTGAGATAGCAAAAGAGGAGATGGCAGAAGAGTTCAAAACGAATTTATTCGCTGAGTTGGGAATTCAGTAAATTCGTGCATAAAATAGGGGTCGCTGCCTATATGTATATAGTGGGGGTGTATTATCCACGTTTCAGTTTATGCTATACTTGCCATAGGGCTTGGGGAAAAATTCTGAAAGGTGGGTAAAAAAATTTATGGAAGTAGAGTCGAAAAAGGTCGAACGCGAAGTCGTTGATGGCGATATGGCCGATTTGCTTCCGCTTATGGATACTATCCAGACGGGAACAATGCCGAGTAAGCCAGGGGACATCACTGACAAGCTGGTGGCGAAGAAAAAGCACCATTGGAGCTACTACGTTCTAATGGTCTTTTTAATCGTTGTGATGCTTGTGGGTGCCGCTTGGCTGGTCTATACGTCCTATCTATTCTGTGTGTCGTGGTACAACGGCCAGATCAGTGCTACACGCTTACAGGGGTATCAGGATGGAGTCAATCATGAGCAACCGATTGCATATCAGGCTGGGTTGACCTCACAACAGACCCAGGACGGGAAGCTACTGGCGAGGACAAAGGCCGATGATGCGCAGCTACTCAGTAAAGTAAAAGCCATGAGCTACAATAGTGGCATGACCGATGAGGCTCGGCTCATACATACCTGGTGGGCGAGCCATTGTAGCTTTGACCAGACCATTAACCGCTATGTGTGTAGTTCGGCTCCATGATATGTTAAACTTGTACTGGTTGTTCGTTTTATAGGATGTAACAGGTGGGCTAATTTTAATTGAGAGGAGTCCACTATGTTTACACTCCGTCGTATGCTCCTGACGTTTGGGTTGTTATTAATTGCGGCTGGCGGCCTGATTGGTGGCCTGACTGCGTTTGCACATCCAGCAGTGACGCCGAATTTCGTGGCGGTCAATAATGAAGTATTGTTGGATGCGAACGAGTTGCAGTCAGTCAATATCACGGCCTTTTGCAATCCAGTTCTATTTAATAAGCAGGGTCAGGAGTTGGATGTATTTGGAAAGCCAGTTGTGTATGTCACAGTTGAGCAGGGGCCAGATACAGGACGACCCGCGTTTCACGAAATTTTTGGTTTTAGAAGTGTGCCGTGCGCTGGCCTTGTAAACAGGTTATTGGTGATACCGAACCTGGATGGGATACGGCCATTCCGCTTTGACAACACGTTTACTGAAATGGTGGTAACGTATCGCAATGAGGTTACAGGGTTGTTGGTAACAAAGTTCGCCTTTGACCAGCAGTTTGAATTCGACACGTAATTCGCTATCGCCTTGTGAGGAGTGTCCGTACTAACCGTACGGACGCTTTTTTATTGGAGGAAGTTATGAGTGAGATGCCAGTGGCAGCAACAGAGGCTATCACACCAGAGGGGGTAGGCAGTGGGTTCATGATCTTACTGTGCTACCGTGACGACATTGAATTTGATGTTGTTGATGTCACTCGTAGGAGTTACAAGCAGGCCAGGAAAGAGGCGTTCGACATCCTATGTGAGCATGAGGATGAGATTAAGCGGGTTGCTTTGGCGGGGTTTAATATCCTGACCAGGGAAGCGACGGAAGTGGAAGCATGGAACATTTGTGATGCCAAACCATTTTACGTTGATGTAAAGAAGATGTTTGGAAAAATTCTAAAGACTGAACGCTTTCGCACCCGAATAGAAGCTAGAAAATTTTTAGCGCGGTGCGAGCAACAAGACATTTTATGTAGTAGTAACGCCAGGTAGGGACATGGGAAAAATTTTTCAGCTTACACTTGAGCAGCAATGTGAATTAATCTTGCGAGCGATGTGGGTCTTAATCTTTGCGGGGATATTGTGGAACAGTATCTTTGCAACGATCTGGTTCACGATAGTCGCAGTGAAGTAAAAAATTTTCAGGAGCTTACTATGGTGAACGTAGTCAAGACTCAAGCCGAGCGAGAGCGGATGGTAGATAGCCTGAATGGGAGCATCGAATGGTTACAAGACCAATATGACGGGGCTTTTAGTCAGGCCATGATGGTGCAGTGTGGCTATTATATGAACGCGCTGCATCTGCTGCATCTTGAGCGGCGTCGATTAATGGTATTAGTGATTAAACCAAAGAAAGGTGGGAAATCAAGTGTCACACGACGAAAACAGGCGGCCAGTTGAAGCGATAATCGCTGAGGCTGTTGACTCAACAGTTGAGTATGGGGATGGCAAAGATGGGGCGCGAGCCTTAATCAATGCCTCGAAAGACCTGGGTAAAGCTGGGTATATGAAGCATGAGATCGGTGAAATGGACGTAGCAGGAATGGTCGAGCATACGCGCAACGCCAGGCATCGGCAGACATCCGATGAGGAGTTGCCACATGCAAAGCCGTGAGTTACCTGAGTTGTCACCAGAAAACGCTGTGTTTGCGCGGGAAATCCTGGGTCGGCTGAGGGAGTTGAAGTTACAATTTCGCGGGATGATTGTTGAAATTGAAAAAGAAATTGCGAGGATGGAGATGGTCGAGCGTTCGGTAGAGCGCAGGCTGCCCATTGAGGAGCAATTTCAGAGAGTTGGTTGGAACGGAGTAGCAGAGCATGAATAGAATACATTTTCATGTGTGGGGTACACGTGAGGAAGTAGATCAGGTGCGCAAGGCACTTGGCGAGTTTAAGACAGATCGCTGGTTGCAGCAGGGTACGACGTATGAGCATTTCAATCACTACCTGGGTGTGAAGATTTACGAAATCTGCTTGTCGCGTACGGCTTCAATAGCAATCACAGTGAATACACTCAATAGCCTTGAGGAAGAGTTGCCTAAGATGTTGTATCGGGTGACAGATGTGAACAATCAGCAGTTTAGTGGCAACCGTACGCGGTATAGCAATTTTGACTATGACAGTCTGAGCTTTCCTGGGGCTTATAACCAGTTGTGTAGACGGTATGGGTTGCCTAGTAGTAAGACGCACTTCCGCGACAAAGAGGGGCATATTCGCCCTAGAGTGCGCGATATGATGACAGGCACGCATCTCACAGAAGAAGAGGCCGTGTTAGCTATTGAACGGGCATCACAGTCGTTCTTGAATACAATCATTGCGGAGGTGGGACGTGACTAAGCCTATTGGTGAAGCACAGGCAAAAGAGTCAATGCGCATTGGCCTTCTGCCTGATAAATGGATACAGTTTACGCCGACCTCGCAATACTGGCATCCGTGGTACACCAAAGAAAAAACGGTTGACCCTATTGCGATGGCTGTAGATGAGGTAGGGGCGTGGGGCGTACATCCAGATAACTTGTCAGAGTTTACAACGTATGCTGAAGCTGTTGCGCAGGAGTGGCTTGAGCAAGTCATTCAGGAGTTCCCGTACTATACTGAGTCGGGGTTACATATACATATCTGCTTAACGCAGACACAGGAGCGCGATAGCATCGTAGATGATAGGTTTAAGACCTACTGGAAAGCCTATGTCAAAGAATATCCTGGGTGCTACGAAAAACGGGTTGAGCGGGCGGATGTGCTTGCGGCTATTGTGCGTCAGGTTGTGGCATTCGATGATATCTTGCAGAAAGAGTTAGGTGGGAAGTGAGTAGACTTGAGAGCGCGGTAGATGCAATTGTGAATGTCTTAAATGGTTTGCAGCCAATTGAGCAGGTGCAGATAGCACAGTGGGTAAATGCCAGCGTATTAGCTGCTGGCAACCCGCCTAGTGCGTTGTGGTACAGCAACGCTGTTCTGGAAGAGGCCATAGAGGAGACGTGCAAGGCATATGTCGAACTTGGCTGTGATATGAGCAGGCTCCGCGAGCAGGCACGTCGTGAGGTTGGAGTATGAAAATACCAGAAAAATTTCTGAAGCCACTTGATCGCATTCCAGAAAAATTTTTAATCCACGAAGTTGATGTGTTGCTAAAGTTGGGCAATAGCCTACTCGGTCAGGTGTTGCTGGTGTTCCTGGGGATGTGGCTGGTTGTGACGTTTAGGTGGACTTCTATCGACTGGATGGGTTGGGCTAGTTGGGTGATTGTCTTGTATTCGATTTTTGTAGCAGTGTATGGCGCGGCGTGCAAGCGTCGTGATAGACAAGCTATTCGTGCTGCACAGGAAATTATGGAAGTACGAACAGTAGAAGGTACGGTGGGACGTGACTAACGCATTGACAATTGTCAAAGAATTTTTCCAAGCATGGTACTACTATTGGCGGGGGTACATCTACGCCAGGTTCAAGGCAGCATCGCTTACGCGGGAACTCACGAAAAAGACTGGTGAAAAAACGACAGTCACCGTGAGTGTGGAGCGGGAGGACAAGTCATGAGCAAGTCACTAGACATTAAGACCGAAAAAGAAATCATCTATCGTCGCAGCTATAACATTGTGCAACGGCTGGCGAGGACGGATGACAAGGCTATAGCTTCTAGGCTGATTGAGCAATCGAAGGAGCTTGTAGCTGAGATGGATGCCTTAGATAAGCAGCAGAGGGATATGAGCCAGAAAGCACGGGAGGCGAGACAATGAGTAGCACAGTGAAGGTGATTGGCCTGACATTTTCTGGGTTGCTCTTGAGCGCAGATCAATTAATCACGATGTTGGGTACGTTGCAAGGGTTGTTTGGCCCCTGTAATGTAGATTTTGAGGCCAGTACGAATGGAGATATTCGCATGGTGCTAACATTTGTCAGCCCTAAGCGTGGATGGGTGCATAACGATACAGTCGTGCTTGAGCGATGGCAAAATGAGCATTATTGGATTAAGTCCTGGTGGCGAGAGGGATTTTAGAATGGAAATTAACAAATTTGTTTACACTGGTGTAGTGATGGCTGCCAAGAAACTCACTGATGAAGAGTTAAACGCGCTTTGTATGGTTGTCATGTCGGGAACTGACCCACGCCATGTTATCGGCTATGAGAAAGTGAAGTATCTCTTTACCGAGCAAGATGGCACCAAAATGCACCATGATGCGCGGATTAGCTTCGAGAGTTATGCGGCTGAACGGCTAGGGTTGAATGGAAAACTGGCACGTGAGGGATAGTCATGAGTGAGTTGACAACCGTAAAAATTTATATGGGTGGTGGCCCGAACATTGTGCAGGAGCATCTGCGGATGCGGGGGTATCTGTGCAATTTCGTCTGTGAAGATCAAGGAAATTTTATCTTTGAAACAGATTATCCGTTCCTGGGTCACTACATTTACGCTGGCAAAGATGAAGGCTACTATCACGAACAGCCAGATGGCAGCTACCTGTGCTTGCGTGGATGGCACGATATACAAGAACTGTTTTTGACGCCTGCCTACACTGGTCAGGTTGTCTTAATCCTGAATGGTGCGTGTGCTGGTCAGCTTGGAACATATGTGACGCCATATGGCAATTATCATCGGGTGACGACATTCAGAGGGGATTGGGTGTACTACTCTCATGAGATTGAGCCATACCTGGGTACAGCGACCGATGTTGATGGAGTGTTTCAATACTACCTGCAACGGTTGGAACAAGGGGCGGGAGTGCAGATATGAAAAAAGCTATATGGGTCAATCCTGATTGGAGTAGGGCGAAAGTCTATACAGCGACAGAAGTCATATCATGCTTTGGCCTGGGGTGTCAGGTCAGAAATATTGGTGTTGGTGATTATTATACCTTGCACCGTATTAAGGCCACAGGGGTTAAGGCTGATCGGGCGTTTTGCGTACATTGTCATCCAATACGGCAAGTGCCGTCTGGTACGAACTTGCGCGAGATGTGGCGTATCAACCATGACAAAGATGATTATACCTGGCTGCAATCGCATGGTGGCAATGATGGCCCGTATATTGGTATTGGTGATAACAAGTTCGTGAATAAGCATGGACAGGTTGTAGACGGAAGGGGATTATGAGATGGCGAATATAGATGATTGGGTTACTCAGCATGAGGAAAATAAACGGCTTGGGTTGCCGTATCTGCAAAAAGCACTGAAAGCTGCTAATGCAATACGGCGTCGTGGCGAGCCAGATATATATACGCGCATTGCGTTAGCTGGGCTGTTGGCTGGCTTTAGTGGTCGCTACTTTATAGCCTGGGTGAATAACGATATTGGCTATGTGGCGCAAAGTCAGGAGTTTATTGTGTTTGAACATGCGGCGGTCTATCGTGATTATGAGACGCCGATGATTATGTATTAATGGCGTAACGACAGCCGAAGAGTCGTTGGAAAGGTGGGACTAAATGGAGACCAGAAAGATCACTGTAACTGAGCCGCCATATGCGGAAGGAGTTCGTAATGAGCTTCGCTTTGCGTGTGGCAATAACATAGAGTGGAAGAAGGCCGATGAGGATACGGATGATACAATCTATATTCTGAAGACGCCTGACAACATGCATAGTGTGGTTCTGAACATTTTAATGGTAGCGAAGCATGTTGGCAGGATTGCTGAATTTGCACTCTGTCTTGTGGGAACCACGCAGTTTATTATCACAGCCAGGCATGATCGGGTGCCTGCGCTTGAGATATATACGCTTAAGGCTGAGGATGCGACCGAGGCCATTGGCATCGTACGTGGTCTGTTATCGCGTAGGGTGAAGAACTTAGGCGATTGGTCACTTGGGTTGGTAAGGATTGATGATAGTGAGCCGATGCATGTCTACTCCGCCTTTGGGAAGAGTGCTGGTGGGGCGTGGTATGCAGATCATGAAGATATTATGGCTGTCTATATTCAGCATGAGCAGCCAGAGGGGATAGGTAAAGATGACTAGTCAGATAGCGTTGCTTATGGCACGTGAGGTATGGTCTGAGTTAACGTTGGCAGACATCCGACAGTTGCAGCGTGCGCTAGAAAAAGGTGAAAATCATTTTATCAATTTTAAGCGGCAATTGCCCTTTACGCAGTTGGCAACAGATGAGCAGCAGACACTTGCGAACGTAGTGCTTAAGTCACAGCAGGGGTTGAACGAAATCTACAGCACAACCGAGGCAGATGAGGAGGCGTTAGATGGCTAATTCAGAAACAGTTGCAAAGGCTGTGCTGTATCAAGATCGTGTGGCCTATTATCGTGAGGCAGGGAAATGAAACAGCACTACGAAGAGTTACAGGAGTCGTTTGCCCCTGGGGATACCGTTCGGTTATCGGCATTTGGTAGAGATAATGATAACTACCATGCTGTAGCAACTCGCACCTTTGTTATCTCTGCTGTGTATCGTAGTGAAGAAGATGAGCCAGCGTTCGATGATGTGGGTGAAGCACTGTATCAGGTTCGTTTCAGGGGTAGCAATGCTGTGTGCGAGTTCTTGTTTTATGACCAAGAACTAGAGGCCATAGATGTCCCAAAGATGTACAGCGATACATTGTGCAATCAGTGCTACAGGCGGTTGACCTATGCTTGGCTCGAACGTTATCCGCTACAGTGGCGGTACTCTGGTGATATGTATTGTTGGCGGCACGAAACGAGGTCGCAGTTCGTACGTGATGATCGGTATGCACGTAAAGCCAGGGCTTATCGTGGTCTGGTGGTGGGTACTGAGGTCTGCGAGGTGAACTATGGAACCGAAACGCGATGAGTCTAATCCGCACCCGCTCTATTCCTTTGATTGGATGATGCGGGAGATCGAATTGGATGAACAATACTTTGAAGCCTTGCTTCAGGGGTTGCCATTGCGCAAAGCGACGCAGATACGTGAGGTAGTGAGGCATATGCGCGGTATGGATGCTGAGGCAAATGAGGAGGCACGAACATGAGTGAAGTGGTCGTGATACGAAAGCGTCAGCTATATCATTTAATGGTGATGTTGGCGCAAGATTTACAACAAGAGGAAGCTCAGGGCATAAAAGGCCCGTTACATTGTGATTATGTTGCGATGCATGGTGTGGTTACTGAGTTTATGGCTCAGGATGATGAGCGTGAGTTCGTTAAATTGGAGTTGGTTGATGAACCAGACGAAGAGGCATGAGCATGAGTCGGAAGCAGATAGGTGATTATGAGGCGTGGACGCGCTTTATTGCAAAGGCTACGCCTGATGACAAACGCAATCGCTACTATGACAGCTTTCAAAAGGTGCTACATGCGATTAAAGATAAGGCGATGGCCGACATTCAGTTTGTGCGCTTTATACTCACTGAGCCAGCAGGGTTTCATGCAAAGGCTGAAGGGTTTTTGCTGGCATTTTCGGCTGATGTGCTTGCACTCTTGAGTAAGTCGGATTTGCCTGAAGAGGTGTTTGACTTTATGCTACAGGAGTATATGGCTATCTATCGTACGCATGAGACACCGCTTACGTTGCGTGAGTTGCTAGTTCGTACCTATGGCGGGGTTAAGCACCCTGACGTGATTGAGGAAGAAGGGTGGGTGGTTACAGAAGAAGGTGTACAAGGCCCAAGTGGTATTGTTTTTCCTGGCAATACGATGCTGGGTGAAGTGGAGTCTATTGAGGGAGTAGTTGTGGTTGAAGAAGATAATTCTGAGTAGCCAGATGTGATATACTAGAAGTGCGATAGAGAGGTATTGCGGGTTCCTAACTGCCGCCTTTTGTCGCCTCTGCTACAACGAAAGAAGCGCAAGCTCGAACCTGCGCTTTTTTCGTGTGGTAAGAAAGTACCTGTATGAGCAGGTTAAAAAATTTTGTCTGGTAATATCATCCTGGGTGGGTCTGTCTTCTGAGTAGAAAGGCCCCAGGATATGAAAAAAATTTTGCTTGCGTTACTGGCATTGTCACTGGTTTTGGTTGGAGTGGCGTTCGCTGCTTCGCACCTAGATCGTGGGATGTTGAAACCAGTTCGCGCTGCGGCTGGTGATTGCACACTCATTGTTCCTGCTAATCCGCTTACTGCCACAGGGTTAGCGACTCCGTATCAGTTAGAGCCACCGTGTAGCGAGGCCGATGCGAATACACAAGCCTTTGTGCAGGGTGCAGTATTTGACCCAGCTACCAAGTCTATTTCGATCTATAATCCGTTAGTGACCGATCAGGGTGTAGCACCTGCTATTGCTCCAACCGCTCCTGTGTTCCCAGCAAACGCGGTTGTTGCACTTTGGTTCGGTTTTAATGGCAATAACCTTATGCTGACTGGGGATGGCGCAGCATCTTGTGTTCAGGGGTTTGTACAATTTGCGTATTGTAACGCCCCAGCATTTTTCCAAGCCGTCAATCAGGCGGGCATCACTATTCCTGCGCTGGGCATGGGCAAAGATAACTTGCCGTGTCCGACTGTGCGTGATTTTAGTATCGTTGACCAAGATCAATCGGACAATACGCCTGTCACTTATCTGGTAACGGCTGGTGGGCAATTTGCCCAGGATACGGCGGCCAATAGAGCGACGTTGGGGATGACTCTTGCAAAGAACCCTAGCGATGAGCGTTTATTGGTAGCGGTTGATAAAGCACTTGGCTGCACGCCGTTTATGGCTCCTGACCTTGCGAATAATAATGCTCTGGCTCCCGCGTTACCGTTGAACGAACTCCAAGCAGCAGCGTTTCAGGCTGACCCTGTAGCTCTTGTGCCTGCGGGAGACCCGTTCGTGCTGGTAAATGGAGACCCGAACTTAGCGCAGACAAATGGCTATCGTGCAGGTGTTGACCAGATGCCTGTGAATACGCTACATCCAGCTTCAACTGGTGTGTATTGTCGGCATATCGTCGAAGTGGCGTTGACCAGGTTGAATACCGATAAGCCATTCACTGTTGCTGCTGCCAGCCCTGTGCCAGATGTTGCTAACTCACTCTTTACGTTCCTGGCGCAACGGCTGCAATTTACGCTCTCAGCCAACGGCCTTAACTGTGTTGGTCGTTTAGGTATCATTAATCCTGTCACAACGACCGTGGCGAATAACATCGTGACAGACGCCGTGATAGCGGCTCAGGTCGTGAAGGGTCATCAAGATAGTACGCAAGAGATTATCAGGCATCGTCATCAAGATCAGATGCACAGGAGACGGGATGGCTAAAAATAAACAGGAGTTGTTACGTAGGGAAAAATATGTGAGACGTAGGATGTTGTGGGCGTTTCTGCTGCATCCGATTAAGACGTATCATATTCGTAAGATGGTGCGGAATTATCAGAAACAGAGGAAATGGGATATGCAGTATCAGCACAATGGCTATCGTGAGCAGGTGGGTGGACATGGCAGAAAGGAATAACACTCCAGAGTACCAGCAAAAAATTATACGAGAGACAGCCGACCGCTTGGCTGTCTTTTTAATTGAACTGGTGCTATTTGTTGAAGAACGGTATGTACAGTTATCACTTGAGCAACAGCAGGAGTTGGATAGGGAATATGGCCCTACTCAAGAACAGGTTGTCAGAGCATTAGTCGCGCAGGCAGTTGAACATGGTATAAAGAGATACAAGATTGGAGTGGCAAAAGATACCGACGAAATAGGTGTTGTGAGTGGCAGGTTTGAAGAAATCGTACAGGAGATAATGGGAGACAAGAAATGAAAGTAAGAGATTGGATTGGTAGCATAGGTAAAAAAAAAGCGCAGCCGCAAAAGATACAGGTGTTTCAGTTTAATGACGGCTCTGAAATCACCAGCCGCGAGTTAGACAGAATGGAAGACGAAGATGTAGCTAATCTTGGTCTCGGTTGGGATGATAAGCGCGGATATTTTATTCTGCCAGAGGAGCCGCGTCAGCCACAGCATTCAAGCTATACAGACAGGGACGAAATTGCTGATGAGGATGAAGAGTTCAAGTTGCCACCGCTAGAGCGTGCGCCTACGTTATCCAGTCGTATTCGTGGCTGGTGGGTCAAAGGTGCCGCATCAATCCTGGCTGTGGTCATCTGGATTGTGATTGGTATTGGTGACGCTATGTTCTTTGCTGGCTTTCAGGTACTTACACTTGGTGCGCCCTGGCAGGTCAAACTTGCCTGGTTGGGTGGCTTTGCCTATAGCTTTGGGACGATTGCCTTAATCTTTGTGGCCGCTAATCGCTATGAGCGCAAGCAGAAAGAGGCGTTTCGCTGGACGTTGGCCTTTGCTATCCTGGCGTCGTGTGGGAGTCTGTTATTCCAGTATCTTTACATCTATACTGCGCTGACGGTGGCGACGGTGGATATAGATACAATCACAAAAGCCTTGTTAGTGCTGCCTGTGGATATCCATTTTATCGCCTTTATACGTGCGGCGTTTCCTATCTTGATGGAATTTGCAATTGTGTTCCTGGTGACAGATAAAGAATACTCTGTGCAGGAAACCATACGCAAGCAGCGCGAGCAGTTAGAGGCTGAAGAGGAGATGGCTTTTTTCAATCTATATCGTGAGTGGCAAAAGGCATCGAACCTGGGCTTTAAGCGCATGACCGAGGCCATGCTGACAGGGCAACAGGTGTTGATAGATAAGCCTACTCCGCAAATTGTGATACGCGATGTGCAGCATGAAGTACCGCAATCACTCCCGCAACCGCCTAAGCCTGTGCATCGTGAGTCAACACTGGAAGAAAAAATTGCGAGTTCGCAGCAGCAAACGCAGCAAAAGATAGACGAGGTGTTGCATACAGTGGCGCAACCGTCTGAGACGCCAGCCTTTCAAAAGCAGCCTGTCGAGGCGAGGCCGCTTGTTCTATCAACAGCAAAGCAGCCCTCACAGAAGCTCGGTGTAGCGACGATGGAACTGGTTGGCAAAGAACGGGCTGCTAATCCACAGATCAGTGCTGAACAGATCGCGCGGAAGAACGGGTTAGAGGTGAGTACCGTGAAGACGGCTATTATGCAGCTAACTATAGACGGGCAATTAGTGGCTACTTCGCCGAATGGCAATGTGGCGAAGATTGAGTACGATGTGCCTGCAACCGAGGAAGAAGGCAGCGAAAGCGAAAGCCCTTTATAGCTGAGGAAGTGGCGAGTGGGGAGTACAATACAGGGCAACTTGCGACGATGGAAGCTCTGCATCAAAAGTGGGGTTGGCATGAAGGCGTCGAACACGCCAGGCGTAGCGATGAGGAGTCTGTTGCCATGAAGCAGTATTGTACGGACTTTGGCAAGTTTCCGCCTGGGGTCAAACGCGACTCGCGGAGATGGTACAGGCGGATATGGGTACGCGATGGTTGGGCTGAGGCGAGTGAACTACGGTCATTTGATGGCAGGAAATGAAAGTACGCAAGATTTTATGCACGGTGTGTGACTATAACTTTGCGACTGAAGGGTTATTCTTTGCACACCGTGTCGGCCCCAGCCATAAGCGGCGATGTCTCTGGATGGAAGAGATGGCCTTAAAAGGCTGGGTGCTAGAGCGGTGTGAGGTGAAAGAATATTCTGACGGGCATCCTGTGCTGGTGAAACGCTTTACCTGGATGACGCCAGAATATAGAGCGAACTATCAGCGCATGTCGGAGTTTGGAAAGCAGCAGTCATTCGGTCGAAATACTCCGTCATAATATAGTGTGGGTAGGAGTGGTAGAATTTATTCGTACGATGAGCCTACGTGCCTGTGAAACGTCGTAAACGTATCAATATACCTGTAAAAATAAAGTGGGTAAAATCAACGTACAGTAGGCAAAAAACGCGGATTGTCTAAAACAGGGCATTTTAGCCCTCGTTGTGTTATACTTTTAGAAAGGTGGGCATAGTGGCGAAGCGAAAATATAGTCCTGATGAACCTAAGATCAATATCAGGCATGGTGAGGACGGCTACTACGTCGAAAGCACGGGCGACCGTGAAGATGTGAGTAATCGGCGTAGAGGTGGCATCCTGGCGAGTTTTGTGGCTCCGTTAGATCGGGCAGCCAGGGAAGCTCTTGAGACTGAGATGATACAGTTCATGCAAGGGGCTGTCGGTGATAGCCAGGTAGCTAACTCCAATAAACGCGAGCATCGGCATAAAGGTGATAGGCGGGTGCGGGAGTTTCATGGCTACCCAGCAATTGAAATAGACTGAAAGGTGGGAACCTATGGCAACAACAGCAATCGAACGTGACGGACAGACTGGCGTACGCATGACAAACGTCAGCAATGATGCTATTGCGACGAAAAAGACGCAAATAGAGGCAGCGTACGAGCAGACGGCGACACTGTATGTGAGTGGTGCTGTTTCAAGTGCGGTTGATCTCACGCCTGCGTCTGGTCAATACCTGACGGTGACACAAGACCCGACGACCAAAGAACTCAGCACGAATATTCAGGGTGAGGTTAAGATTTCGTCGGGCGCATCGTCTGGATTGTGGGAGATTGTCGATGTGCTTGTGCCGCTTACGCCGAACAGGGAATTTCCGAGGCTGCGCCTGACAAGGTAAAAAAAATTTTCTAGTACAATTGAGAGGTGGGACAGAAAGCAGAGTAGACCTATGGCTACTGTGAAAGAACTCCCGCCTGGTGCATATCCTGGCAAAACTGGTGTGCGCATGAGTGCGGCCACATTTGCTGAGATCAATGAGATGGCAAACAAGCTCCAAGCGAATATGGGCGGAGCGATGGTTGCCATCTATTTATTTGGCAAGGGTGACTTGGGTTTAGGCGAAGGTGCGCTTGCATCAGGTTCAGACGGTAACTCTATGTTTTATGTATCAGGGCAGGATTTGCACTTTGCACCGCTTGCGCCTGATAACTTGTATAATCAGGCTGACTTGGTGCAGGATGCGCCTTCTGTTGCTCCAAGTGTATGATTATTGAGGTCGGTGGGCATTATAATTTGCGGGCGCATGGCCCGAACGGGGTTGTGCATATCACGCGAGTTATCTATGGCGGGGAAGCGACTCCGCCTGTGCCTGATGAGTACAATGGGTGGATAGAGCCTGAGTTACCGTGGGATTATACCTGCCCCACGCATGGCGGGTGGGCAAGTGCCTGGCATGAAGACGGGACAAGTACCTGTAATCCGTCTTTTGATGCGGTGTCTGTGTATACTGGCCCTTTGCGGGTGTGGTACAACGCGATTGGTCGCATCCAGATTTGGAATACGCAACGTCAGGGGTATAGTGCTATGGGAAGGCTTGGTGCAGAAAATTTTTCTGAGTCAGAGGTGGGATAAAAAAATGAGTATTGCCCGTGAGTTGGAAAATTTTTCTTGGTCTAGCCATATTAATTTTTTTGCTGTATTTTGGTTTGATTGTGTTTACACAGACGAACTATGTGTATGATTTTCTAACGGGGCTGGCAGCGTTGTCTGCTGTATTGTCATTTATTTCAGGTAGGTTGTATCGGCAACGGTAGTTCGCAGGTGGGATGTCTGCGAGTGGGTTTTTGCCAAGTATCACTCCAAAGTTTATATCGCGGGATTGCACGTTTATCAATCAGAACAGCACGACGTGGTTTGTCGTCCATTTTACGGGCGGCACGCCGAACCTGCAATCACTCTATAACTACTGGCTATCGCAGTGTGGTGTGGGCAGCAATAGCCATTATGGGATAGAGCGATATGACAATGCCAATGCGCGGGCTGGGGATATCTGGCAGTTTGTACAGCACTACGATGGCGCGTGTGCGAACTGCTGTCTTGAGAGCGGCCATGCGCCGTTCTTGCCAAACGCTAACTTAAATGTCCACACGATCAGCGTCGAATGTATCAATCCAGATACAGGCAATAATGGCGAGATGCCACAGGCCCAGTTCGACGCTTTAGTGTACCTCATTAAGACTGTCTGCCAGCAAGAGGGTATTCCAACAGATAAATACTACGAATGGTGGAATGACTACGAAACCAGTCACGACTGGGCAGATGGGAACGGTGGGGTGATTATGCATCGCTGTATTGCGCCGCATAATCGTAGGATGTGTCCAGGCACGCCCTACTATTCCAACAGCAGCACATCAATGCAAGCTGTTATGGATGCTGTGAACGGTTCAGGTGGGACAAGTAAAGGGAACTACATGGACTGGGGCAGCCATACGAACGAGATGGTTATTCGCATGTGGGAAGCGTTCTATGTGCGGATGAACCAGGGTCGGCCAGCAGATCAACAAGTACCGACGCCCAGGCGGGATACTGGTATTTTCAACAAGTGGCGCGAGTTGCTGTTGAACCAGAATAAATACCTGGGTGCAGTCACGTCTGAGGAGTACCCGTTTGATAGTGATACTGCGCCTTATGCGGTGCAGAACTTTGAGAGTGGGCAGATGAAGTACAACAAGAGAGACGGGTCAATCGACTGGATAGACGTGACTTAAGGCAGTTAATAGTGTCTGAAGCCACTTTACAAGCTGCCTGAAATCATATGCTGTGCGCGTGTTGCCATCGGATTAAGACGCATACGGAGTTTGGTTATGGTATTGGACTTATTGAAGAATGAGTTGGGAGCCAGGACTTAAGATGGCCTGGGAACCTGGGTTAGATGCCGATGAAATCTACATGCGGTATCATCCTATCAGCGCAGGTGGGACAAAGGACAAGCCTGTGGTACGAAAATTTTTCAAAGATCGCAAGGACAAAGAGGACGGGTCTGAGCCAGATGATGAAGATTTTCTGGAAGAAAAACACGATGGTGGCTCGCTCTTGCATGTCTCGCTCAAGGGCCAGCCCTTGTTTGACCGTATGGTACAGGTAGAATTTGCGAGTGAGCGTGGTTACTGGACTGAGGACAGGTGGAGTCGTGCCTGGGCAATTGATGGCCCTGATGGGGATGGCAGCTTTCGGCTGAACTTGCGTGACCACGTGAAGGTTATTATGCAGGGGATTGGAGACAGGAGACATACGTGAAAAAGCGGGTTACTCCTGCCTCTAGCACTCGCTTACGCGAGTTGAATAAAGACCCAAAGATAACGCCACAGCAGGCCATGCGTATTGCTGCGCGTGAGCGCAATAAGAAAAAAGCTATGAAGCCAGCCCCTAGTTATGGTGGCGAAGGCTTGACGTTGAGTGAAAATATTGCGCGGTTAATTCGAGCAGGCTATCCGCGAGATCAGGCTATTGCCATTGCGTATGCTGAGAGTGGTGACAAAGAGGACATAATTTTTTCTGTGCAGCCAGCACCAGTCGAATAATTTTTTTCAGGAGTGCTAAAAGATGCCGCTACATAACGGCAATGCGAGTGGACGCTTCAATATGTGGCTAGGCACCGAGCAGGTGGCAATCCTGTCGCAAAATGTGAACGCCAGCCCTGACCATTTGAATGTGATTGCCTACGTGAGTGGAGATCGGTTTCTGATTGGCTCGTCGTTGATGCCAGCAGGGTTGGCAACGCAGTTACAGGCGGCGGGGCTTATCACTATTCAGACTGGTGTCCCGTCGAATACAGCGCGAGCGTTACACCAAGTCCAGTGGGCGAGTGTGGCCTATGCTGGGCAGGTGTATAGTCCGTCATGGGGGATATTCTAATGAGCGAAGAACATGTATTGCAAGAGCCGTACGGGTTATTTAAGCCCTGGCAGGAGCGTGTCGGTTCCCAGCCCTGGGATGCAACGGGGCAAATGGTGACGTTTACCCAAGATGTACTTGCGAGTCCAGACCATTTGCACACGCATCAATATACGAACGGCGATCAGTACGCTATCGGGTTGCCACTCATGCCACAGGAGTTGGCCGATTTATTGGCAGCCGATGGGCTTGTCACCGTGAGTACAGGCTCGCCGTCGAGTGATGAGATGACGACGCATTACTATATGTGGGCAGATATAGCCTATGACGGGCAGCTTATTGCTCCGTCGTGGGGCGTGAGTTAATTTTTTTCAGGGTGGGACGGAGTTAGGAATTTTTTATGCCTGACAAAGATGAAAAACATGGGCAACATGCACAGGGAAAACAGCTAAAACAGGAAGTGGACGCACTCGAACGTGGTATCCATGAACAGGAAACGCAGAAGCGTGAGGCGGTCAGCCGCGACAGACCTGAGCAGCTTGTAGTACCAGCAGTCGGCACAACCGCTACGTTTACTTCGACGGTGACGCTTTCGCCTGACCATTTACATTTGCATCAATACCTCACTGGTGAAGTCTACGATGTAGGCACTGCGCTTATGCCTGTAGCCTTTGCGATTGCGGTGGTCGTACCAGGCTCGTATGCGACGATTGCCAACGGTGCTGCCCCTGGTGCGCAGGCAACGTTACATCGCAATCAGTTTTTGACGTATGCGCTTGAGGCAGTCAAGGGTGGCCCGAAACTGGTCAACGACCCGTCACAGCCACAGCTTATTGCGCGTTCGTGGGGCATCTGGTAAAAATTTTTTCGCAGGTGGGACTGATCGGAAAAATTTATGCCGATTTTTTATCTGTCAATCATGGTCTTTTTGATCGTGTTTGCGGTAACACGGGTTGATAACTGGGGTCAGTTAAACTGGCGTAGTATCTTGTGGCTGCTTCTGACAATTGGGTTAATTGTGGCAACAATTTTCATGCTGCTGGGGCATGAAACCACATGATAGATTTTGAAAATGCCAAGTTAGAAAAAAAAATTCCTGTCCAGTTAGAAGTTGACATTAGCCAGATATACAGGAACCCGCAAAATTATCGCTCGCATCCACGCACGCAGGTTGAGCGTATTGCTGCATCCTATGAACGCTTTGGACAGCGCAAGCCGTTGGTTGTGCAGATGCGTGAGGATAAACTGACACTGGTTGCTGGTGAAGGTGGGCTAGATGCGCTTGAGTTGTTGGCAAAGAAAGACCTCGCTAAGTGGGGTACTGCCTGGGTCAGCCTGGTGCCTGAAGATTGGTCTGACGACCAGATACGCGGGTACTTGGTTGCTGACAATGAGACACAGCGTGGTGCCGAAGACAGTACCCAGCAATTATTAGAACTACTCGAAAGTCAAAAAAGCCAGGGCTTCAGTTTAGAGAGCCTGGGCTTCAATAAGACCATGTATGAGGAACTACTCGGCAGTTTGGAAATGGAAGAGGGGCGAGTAGTTGACACCACGAAAGGCATGTTGCTGGATGTTCTGAAAATCACTATTGGCGAGCCACGCCATATGGTCTCGCCTGGGGATATCTTTCGTATCCAGTATGGAGATCGGGTGCATTATATTGTGTGTGCGAACCCGTTTAGGGATTGGGCAGCCTGGTTAAAGATGGCCTTAGACGTGTCGCAACCTGATATGCTCTT
>Ga0182040_10000144_pt1 | contig 30323 bp, 27 predicted proteins | sample flu12Cox44000176_FD_125973 | JGI IMG/M metagenome (GOLD analysis project Ga0182040, IMG submission 125973) | Lab enrichment of tropical soil microbial communities from Luquillo Experimental Forest, Puerto Rico - flux8day.12C.oxic.44.000.176 | ecosystem: Environmental > Terrestrial > Soil >... | reverse complement strand
TCATGTGAGCGGCTGTAAAACTTGGCGTGACCCGGCTTGCAGCCACTATCTGAGAAAATAAATGTCCGGCTTGTCGCTTACTCCGGCCTTCGCCATGGTCTGGCGCACATCGTCCGAAGCAATGAATGCTTTCGCCTTGTCGATATCTTCCGCCGAGAAAAGCAGCAGTACTTCATTTGGGTCATCGGCGTTGCGGAAAAGATGTTCCTCCTTTAGTCCAGCCTTCTGCCGCGCCGACAGGTGCGCGTCATAGACCGGCTTCCATTTCGCGAAATCAGCGACGTTGCGTAGAGCCGTTCGTGCGCCCATGCGAGCTTGCAGTAAGCGTCGAAAACGAGGGATCGCGCTTCACCGCCTCATTCAAAAGCTCAACTGCCTTGCGCATGTCTGGGTCTTGCGTCGCGCTGGAACCTACTACAAGGAGAAGTGATTTCGGCCGGCTGTAAAGGTCGGGGCCGCCAAGTCCGTGGTGGGCGGCTGTTCGATCGCCTTTTTCTCGCTAGGCGACAGCTTCGCTTGCAACTGGTCAGCAATGGCCTTGGCGATCTCGCTCTGAATGGCGAAGACATCGGCCAGGTCCGGTCGTAGGTCTGCGCCCAAAGATGCGCGTCATTGCGAGCGTCGATTAATTGCGCGTTTACTCGAATCTTGTTAGCGGCCCGTTGCACGCTGCCTTCCACCACATGCGCGACGCCCAGCTCCTCGCCAATCTTGCGCAGGTTACGCGCGATTCCGGTCCTATACTGCAGTACGCTCGTGCGGCTGATGACTTTCAGGTCCGCGATCTTTGCCAGATCGGTTAGAATTTCGTCCTGCACGCCGTCCGTGAAGTAAGCGTTTTCCTTGTCGCTGCTCAGGTTTTCAAATGGCAGGACTGCGATACTCTTCTCAACGACAGCCAACGCCGAGTGTGTCGGATGACGTGAAAAGAAAAAGGTGCCGCCGACAATCGCTCCCAGCACGAGCACGGCGACTGCAACCGCCGCCCAGCGCACACGGGCGCGGTGTTTCTTAATTGACTCAAACTTCTTTGGCGTTGCGGCGTTGCCCACTCCATCGTCAAACAGATTTACGACACCGATGCGGACGCCATGCTTCATCTCGCAGTCGCCAAGATCGTGCAAATACGAACGCCAGCGCGGATAGTGTTCCAAGTCTTCCGCGACGTGCCGGGAAAGCAGAATGTGACCAGCATCGCCACAGTCCATGACTCGCTGCGCGGTGTTGATTCCTGCGCCAGCGATGTTGGCTTGCTCGTTTAGATCGGTGATTTCATTGACTGGGCCGCTGTGAATACCCATCCGCACCCGAAGTTCAGGATGTTTTTTAGTTCCTTGCTGATCTCGAGCGCGCACAAAACTGGCGCTTCTAGGCTGGTGCGAAAGACCAGTGCGCCGCCGTCGCCTGTAGGTAAGCGCAGCAACTTGCCCGCCGCTTCGGCGCTCCGAAATTGTTCGGTCGCGCGCACGATTTCCCGCAACTTTTGCATCTGCTCGCTCTGCTCGTCGATGAGCAACTTGGAGTAGTCCACGAGATCGATGAAGAGAACGTGCCCGATCTGAAACTCAATCTCTTTTTTAACCTCGGCGGCCATTCAGGGACTGATCTAAATTACGCGAGCTTCATTATTTACTCCACCTGCTGGTGTCGAGAGCAAAGGCGGAGTTTAAGTTCCCGCTATTGTTTCGCCGCGTCCGAGGCGGCGAGTTTTTGGAAACGGGGATCGATACGGCCCGAACTTCAGCGAGGCATTGCTGACTCCAATGCGTGTGTTCGTTCCCCGAATAGTTCGACCAACCCCGCTCGGGCACCGACATTTTTGAACATCAACCGAGCGATGTTGTCATGACGCTTCGTGAAATCCTCAATCTCTTACATCCTCTTAGTAACTTGTCTTTGCGTGTTGTGTTTCGTGGCTGGCGCGCAGCCGCCACCCGCGCCAAATCAAGCGCCACCGAATATAGCCGCTGACAGCTGGCTACCGATCACATCTACGTTAGGCTTCGTGATCACTAGCGGTGCTGCTCCGGGCATGCCACCAAGGCGCCCAACTTCTACTGTGACGGGCTATTTTATGGCCCTCAAAGACGGGACGTGGTTGCAGCTCGACATCGCGCCGCCGTCTGGACGGCCAGTCGACACGAGGTGACTACGAGAAAGACGCTCTATTTAGAGCGTCGCCGTAGAATCAAACCGTAGAATCAGCGGCGTCCGAAAAGGGAATTTGCCTCGCTGGAACGAGGGACAGCGCACCTGATTTTATGTCGTTTCCAGCGTTTTGAGAGCTCGTCTCGCCCGTTTTTACTGAAAGTTTTTCCTGCCTGTAGATATGCTGCGGTCGTCTCCACGGTTGGATTTTTATACTAAACACAAATCGATAAGATGTGTGAACCTTGGCTTTCAGTAATAACCCGCCGTAACTGCATTCGATTGCTGGATGATTTCGGTGACGGCAGCTTTCAAAATCTGCACGCTGTAGACATGTCAATGGCTCTTTCGGCAGTGGTGTTTACGCTAAAAACGGAAAAAATAGATCATTATTCCATATGCTGAAAACCAAATTGCATTCGATTGCCGGAGCAGATCGGCCACGTCATTCAGGCGCTGGTTCTGGTTTTGATAATTTGCGGCGCCTACTCAAATACATAAACTGACTGTGCCTGAGCGCACATGGATAATTCAAGAGGGAACGCCGCAACCTGCGCCTTGCGGGAAAAATTTTCTTTTCTTTGAGTCTTAGAGATCCAACGCAAACAAACGAAGCGATTCATTGAGTTGTCGGCGATGAAGGTGAACCCCTTATTGTTGCTGGTGACCCCGCTCTCGTTCTTGAGCGGACCGCTTGTAAACGCCGGTCCGGTAGGAGACTTCTTCAAGAAAGTTGGTCAATCGATGTCCAAGCCTTTCCAGTCTGAGTCTGAGCCTCAGCCTGAGCCTACGAAGACGCCACACGCGACGCGGCAACCCACTTCGCGAGCAGCACCTGCGGCCGCGGCGACGTCACACGCAGGCGCACAACCATCACACCCCTCCAAAGAAGAAGAGTTTACTGGCGCTGTGCGGGGTGTTTCAGCCGCGGATTTGGAAAAAATAAAAGCTGGTTTGCCCTATGGAATTCCGGTCCCAGGCCGGAAAGGCATGGTCATAAGTCCTTATATTCCGGAGGACGGAAAGCAGGTCGATGTCACCGGTTTTGCGTCCGGGTCCATCGTGAAAGATCCATACACAGAAAAGCTTTTTCTGGTTCCGTAAATTTGGGAACAATAAGGAACTGGGCCGAGGCGATCAGCGACATGCCTGGATTCCAACGGGCGAAAGCGATACACGTATTAAGATTTCTACAGTTGGTTTTCTACGCCTGCGCGTGATTTTGGAGAAAAACAACGCAAAACCACGCTACACTTTTGCGCCTTTGCCTAACGACTTTACCTATGAAAAACACGCTTTGCAAAACTATGCAAAACGTTTGGCCTTAACAAGAAATAAGATTTCCGTACTGGCAGGCGCCTCGGCTCCAAGTTCCACCATTCGCAGCCGAGGGCCGCGTGCACAGAGGCTACGGTGTTCGCTCCGGAGAGGACTGCAAGTTAAGCGGAATCCCGCGATTCGAGAGTGGCGGTGCAGCGAGCAGCGGCGGTCTGGGTTGACTAGCCGGATGAAGTTCGGCCCGCACGTTGAAAGTAATCTTTTCGTTATCACGCACGACCGTGATCGGCACGACGTCCCCAGCGGTCAGAAAGAACGATGCGTCGAGAATATCTTCCGGCTCGTGAACTTCCGTTCGTCCGATTTGGAGGACGACATCGCCGGCTTTCATTCCCGATTCCGCCGCCGGCGTATCGTTCATTATGTCTTTGGTGACGGCGCGCGAACCTTCAACCGGCGCGGCCGCTTCTGTGACATTCGCGCCAATCCAACCGTGCCGCGCCTCGCCGAAGCGAACGAAATCATTCCGAATTTTTTCTGCGGCCTCGATCGGCAACGCGTAACACGCGTTATTTTCAAACGTGTAAAGCAGGATTGCCACGACCTCGCCTTTTACATTCAAGACCGGCGCTCCGCCCTCACCGCGTTGCGGTGGCAGATTCACTCGCAAATGCTTTGTGGCAAAATATCCGCCGAAACATTTGCGATCGAACCCCGAGATCATCCCAAAGCTCGGGGTCTCGGCGAGATCGAGCGGGTAACCGATCGCCACAACCGGTGTTGCGATCTCGAGCTGCGCCGAATTCCCGATCGGCAATGCCGGGCTGGCTAAATCCACCTTCAACAGGGCGATGCCGCTGCGGAGATCGGCCATCAGCTGGCGCGCCGGATACTTTTTTCCTTTAAACTCGACGTTGATGTTGTCGGACTCGCCGCCTACGGAGTAGGCGGTATAAAGCGTGCCCGTTGGATCGACAAAAAAGCCGGTGCCGGAGAGTTCGCCATGCTGGTCGGTTGCTTCAATCTTGACGACGGCTTTGGCGCAGCGCTCGAAAACATCTTTGACCTCACGGCTTAAAGTTGTCGCCGATTCGGGCGTTTGCTGCGCGGAAAGCGAAGCCGCAGCGGCGAAAAACGCGAGTTTTGCCAGCAAGGGAAATCCGGAACTAGAACTTGAAAGTCGTCTCATAACTCACTGGCACGCTGTCGAGCACGTAGCGGGGCGTGCCACTGCGGTGAGTCTGGGCGCTTTCCGTTATATTTCGAAGCGACCGCGTGTTGAAGACCCGTGTGGCCACGGGGGATGCCAGAGTCCATTCATCCTCAGCATTGGCGGGCACGGCCAACACCGGACGATCTTTCACAGCCACTGAGGCCGGTTGTGGCATTTGGTAAATCCGCAGGGAAAGAATGGCAGCGCAAACGAGCACCGCAGTCACTGCGGCTGGATAAGAAGTCAGGGTTGAAAGGTTAAACGAGAATGCGAAATCGCGTGCACGATCAACACAGATGCGCCAAAGCGGTTGCCGCAAAAGTTCGTCACGCTGGCGGCGATGAAATTCGTGAAGGAAATTTTCAAAGTATCCGGGCGGTGGCTGCTCGTAACGTTTCAGGCGAAGCAGTTTCGTGATCTCGTTGTCGTTAAACTCGTCCATTTGTTGGGTGAATCAGGTGACTGGATTTTTTCGAAATTCGTCTAGATAGTTTTGCAATTGTCGGTTCGCGTAGAAGAGCCTGGATCGTACTGTTCCTTCTGAAACATTCAAGATCTTACTGATTTCGGCGTGGGGCATCCCCTGAATATGGAACATCGTGACCACAGCTCTGTGTTCATCAGACAACTTCATCATCGCCTCGTTCAACCTTTTTTGGAGCTCGGAGAGGTCCGCCTCCTTTACCGGGCTGCTGGAGGCCGTGGCCTCGAGGAATTCCTTGTCGTTCTGGATGCTGGCATCGACGTCGTCGAGGCTGAGCTGATAACGGCGGCCACGCTTTTTGAGGAAGTTCAGGGTCATGTTGACCGCGATCGAATGGATCCAGGTATAGAACGACGATTTGCCGCGAAAGCCGCGGATCGCCTTGTAGGCCTTGGCGAAAATGTCCTGGAGCAGATCATTCGTGTCCTCGTGGTTCGAGGTCATGTTGTAGACCAGGCCGTAGAGTCGTGGCGTATATTTCACGACCAATTCATCGAACGCGCCCGCGGCGCCCTGCTGCGTGCGCGCCACCAATTGCTGGTCTTCGTCCTTCCGGGCTTCGTCCATCGCCTTCTTTTTAGACTTAACACCGGCATCAGGCCCGGACGACAACAAATCGGTGATGCGCCGAGCCGGCGATAAGGCGATCGCGGGATTCATTCTCTTCAACTATAACCCAATCAATCGCGCCGGTCGCGCATCGACATCAACCAAAGCAGGTTCCCGATCGCTGCGATAAAAGCGGCCACGTAGGTCAGCGCGGCCGCGTTGAGCACATTGTTCACGCCGGCGACTTCTTCGCCCGGCTGCACAATGCGCATCTGCTGCAGAATGATTTTCGCGCGTCGCGAAGCATCGAATTCCACTGGAAGTGTGATCAATTGGAAGAACGCGAGGATGAGATAGCAATAAATGCCGAGAGTGATTAGGCCGGTGATGTGAAACCAGAGACCGCCGATGATGATAAACGGCAGCATTTGTGACGCGACCATCGTCATTGGCACAATTGCCATTCGCGCTTTAAGCGGCGCGTAGGCCTTCGCGTGCTGAATTGCGTGCCCGGTTTCATGCGCGGCAATCCCAAGCGCTGCGACCGACGGCGTGTCGTAAACATTACTAGAAAGGCAAAGCTTCTTCTGCGTCGGATCGTAGTGATCACCGAGAAAGCCGTCCACTTGGACGACATCGACATCGTGGATTTGGGCGGCCTGCAAAATCGCGCGCGCGCATTCCGAGCCGGTGATGTTCGATGAAGCGCGGACTTTCCCCCATCGATTGAACGCACTCGTCACGCGAATCTGCGCCCAGATGCCAAGAATTGCCGGCACCAAGATATAGAGAAGAAAATGATGACCCCCTAACCCGACTGGATAGAACATGCCTGTAGTCTAATTGCCTAATTTAGACGTTCAACTACGCGTCGCGTTCAGATTTCCGCCTATGTCTCAGATTTCCAACTGCTTCGGAAAACGTGACAAAACTCTACAGCCCGTCTTTGCCACGACAACAACGTCTTCGTGCCGAACGCCGCCGAGCGCCGGATAATAAAGACCCGGCTCGACCGTGAGGACCTGTCGCTCTTTGAGCACAACCTTTTGCAACCGCGGGTATTCGTGAATCTCGAGCCCGAGTCCATGACCGGTGCCGTGGAAAAATCCAACGTTCTTTCCGTTACGCACTTCCGTCGGATAACCGCGCTTCTTGAAAAGTGCCTGGATCGCCTTGTGGATTTTCATTCCATCGACCCCGTCTTGGATCTCGCGCAGTGCGAGTTCCTGCCCCTCTTTGACTGTCTCCCAGAGTTTGCGCTGCGCATCACTCGCGCGACCACGAACAACCGTTCGCGTCATATCTCCCCAATAACCGCTGCGTGGATCGCGCGGGAAAATATCGAGAATGATGAGCGAGTTCGCGTAAAGCGGACCGGAGCCGCGCTCGTGTGGATCGCACGCCTGATCTCCACCGGCGACGATTGTGTTCGTCGGCGTTCCGCCCGCGCACAACATCGCCGAGTCAATTTCAGCGCGTAGAATTTCGGACGTCAGCGTTTTTCTCGACCAGCTCAATTTTTTTCCCTTCGGTTTCGACGCTTTCAAAACTTCCATCGCGCGCTTCAAGCCAGTCTCTGTGATGCGCAGCGCGCGACCAATCAGTTTCAATTCTTCGTCCGTCTTAGCTTCACGCTCCGGCCAGAAGAGTCCGTTGGTCGGGGCAAGATCGACGTCGTTCGCGAGAGCGCGAGCGTAGCCGAGCGGAAAGTTCGCCGGCACCACCGCGCTCTTCACGCCGCGTTTGCGCAAAAAATGGCCGAGGATTTTGTCGAAAGCTGGCGCTTGTTTCGATTTCCCCTGAACTTCACGTTCAAGTTGGTTCAACGAAACAAACTCGTCGACCTTCGCCGTTCTTCGGCCGCGACCCATCTCGAGATCGCTCAAGACGATCGTGCGTTTGCCGTTTTGCTGGAGAAAAATAAACGGATCGCCCGCCCAGAATTTTGTCGCATACAGCATGTCCGCGTCGATGTCGCTCGGCGCGACGATAAGTCGCGTCTCATTATTTGTTGTCGTCATGGTAGTTTGGAATTGTATGGCAAGCGCTCCGATTGCCAACCAAAGATCGGAGGCGAGGCGCCTGCCCAACAGCTTCGATGCTAGCTTTTTCGCACTTCGAGCTGGCGGCGCAGGATCCAATATACAAGTCCGAGCATACCGAATGTCGATCCGATTAGAACAATCGTGTTGAAGACGAAAACGCTGATCTTCACTCCGAAGAAGTCCTTCCGTGCACCAAAGAAGACATTCGGCCGGGTGCCGCGTCGATAATCCATTTGCTCCATTTCGGCGTTCGAGATCAAATCGGATATTTTTTGGTTCACGTAAATTTGCTCCGCGGTGAGTTCGCCCTTCGCTTCTCTAAAGTCCTTCGGGTCGAACGCGCGCTTGCGATCGAGCACCTGATCGACCTTTTTGAGATAGCGGTCGAGATCGGCTGCTGATTTCGCCTCGAGGCCGGACAACACCGCGAGCACTTCCTTCAATTCATCGAGCCGCTTCCCTTTGGCTGGATCTTGCCGATGCTTCGCGACGATTGAATCGATCTCGCGTTGAGCGCGTTCCTGTCTTGAGGTCAGCGGATTCAATTTCGATTGCGCGACGATCATTTCCTCGTAGGACCAGCGCATCGGGATAAACTGGCAGACGAATGGCACCTGCAATTTGCTGTCCATTTTCTTGCTGCGGTCCTTCGTCGGATGTTCCTGGAACCAGCTCTTCAGCGAATAAACCAGGGTAAGGTTGCGGTTCATGTCCTCGTATTTGATCAGCGCGCCGCTCATTAAAATCTGCGGAATCAAAACCAGCGGCACGATGTTGGCCGCCGTTTTCGCATCCGACACCAGCGACGAAACGAGCAGACCGAGCGCGAGACTTCCGACCGCGGTCATGAACATCAGCGCGAGATGGACCCAAAACATTCCGCGAATCTCGAGAATGTAATTGCCGATCAAGACGAAAAGGATGCACTGGATCAGCGCAAAGACAGACAACGACGACATCTTCGCGAAGATGTAGTACGACAACCGCACATCGAGATTGCGTTCGCGTTGCAACACCGGTCGGTCGCGAATGATATCGTCCGCGCTATTAGTCAGCGACAGGAACATCACGACCAGCAGTCCGAGAAACAAATAAGTCGGAATGTGAAAGGCCGATGCGAAATCGTATTTCCCGCTTTCCGAGTAACGTAGCAGCGTGCCAATCAAAATCGCCAGCACTGGCGCCGCCCAGGTCGTGATCAAGATGTTCGCGCGATTGCGTAATTTGCTGATGAACGAGCGCCGCAACAGCGCGCGAAACTGAGTCCATTCATCGTGCCAGCGAATTGGCGTCCTCTTTCGTTTCGCTGTCGGCGCCGATGCCACCACGGTAGTTTGTTCGCGCCGCAACGAAACTTGTTTGACGTCTTGGATGAGGCGGAATGCTTCGTACTTGTCGCGCCAGAACTCGGGCGAATAACGTCGCGCCGCAACCAGTTGGCCCCGACTGTTCTCCTCATAAATAATGTCGCCGCTCAGATCCCGTAGCGGAGTTTCCAAAACATCGAAGATAAATTCCGGTCGCGTTGTTCCGCAGGACGGACAAGCGCCGAGATCCTGGCCGAATGCGTGTTGATGCTCCGCCTCAGCGAAATACCGAAGCATTTCGGTCGGCGTTCCGAAAAAGACCAGCCGGCCGCCTTTGTCGAGCAGGATCGCTTTGTGAAACAATTGAAATAGTTTCGAGCTCGGCTGGTGGATTGTGACCATGATGATTTTGTTGTGCGCCATCGACCGAATAATTTCGATGACGTGCTCGGAATCCTTGGACGACAAACCCGAGGTCGGCTCGTCGAACAGATAAACATCGGACATGCCGATCATATCGAGACCGATGTTGAGCCGTTTGCGTTCGCCGCCGCTCAATGTTTTCTTCGCAGCAGCACCGACAACCGCGTCGCGACGCTCGCCCAGGCCGAGCTCAATCAACTTCGCTTCCAATCGCCGCATTCGATCGCGTCGCGACAAATGTGGCGAACGGATCGCGGCTGCAAATTGCAAATTCTCACCAATCGTCAAGTGCTCGTCGAACGCATCCTCTTGCGGAATATAGCTGACGTATTTCTTGAGCTCGTCGAGATTTGGATAAAGCGAGCGGCCATTCAAATAAACTTTGCCACTCGTCGGTTGAAGCTGGCCAGCCAGCACTCGGAGCAACGTGCTTTTGCCGCAACCGCTCGCGCCCATCACACACACCAGCTCGCCACGCGAGAGGGCAAACGAGATTCCATCCAGGCCGGTATCGCCGCTGCCGAAGCGATGCGTCACTTCGCTCACCTCCAGCGTGCGAATGATGTTGCGCTCTTCTTCGATGATGCGCTCGGAAAAGTTGCAGCGCAGAAATTGTCCGATGTCGATCCGGATGGTGTCGCCGTCTTTCAGCGGATGGGTCGTCCGGACCGCGACGTCATCAACCATAATCGGACGGTCGGCTTCGATCACTTCCAGGTGCCCGATACGCTGCTCGTAATCACAGAAAATCTTAAGCAACACGTCGCCGGCCGTTCCGGGCGACAGCAAAATGTCGTCCGCTTGCAGCTTGCTCGGATCGTTTGAGACCAAATACTCCGACTTTGAGGCCTGAAGTTGAAACCGGCCACCGAACGCCCGCGCGCGACGGCGAAGGTCGCTCAAATCCATTTCGCTGTCGTTGTGAAACAGAATCTTGTCGTCGAGCGCGACTTCAACTTGCGTACCGGCTTTCAGTTTTACACCGTTGAGTACCGCGTCGACGTCGCGCAACGCTTTCACGCGCACCTTCAATCCGAACGCAATCTCCAGCGCGCTTTCACGCGTCCGTGCGCGCTCCAAACTCACCTCGTCCGCGTCCTTGCTCACGCGCACGAAAATTTGCGGGACAGAGACGTTTTTCTTGGCGTTAAAATATTGCGCGAGCTCCTGATAAGTGAGCACCGTGTCACCGACCAAAATTCGCTGGCCGGGATAGATTCGGCAGAAGCCGCCGCGCATCAGCGGGCGGCCACGCACGGAAACATTTTGGCCGCTGTAATTCTTTAGCAGGATGAGATCGTGATAGCGAAACGCCATTAGTCGATCCGTCTCAGCCAGATTCTTCATCCGAACATCGGCTTTGCCGTTGTTTCCGAAGGAAAGCGATTCCAACGGCGACGCGCCGCGTTGATAAATCGACGGATCGGCATCTTCCGACGCGTTGAGTTGATACACGATGTCGATCGCTTGCGCGGCCATGCCGAGTTGCGACATGAACGAATAAAACGCGACCACTTGTCCCTGTTTCAGTCCGGCTTGCGAGATGAGATCGTAAAGTTGAACGCCGAGCATGATCTTGCGCTCGGTCGTAAGCTGCATGCTCAGCTTCTGAGCCATCGCCGAGAGATCCTGCTGCTCGTAAAGCGCTTGCCGGAAAAGTTGGCGCAGCTCGGAGTAAACGGCTTCCGGGTAGTCGTAACGCAGGAATCCGAGACTCGAGTCGATTTCCTCTTCGAGCAGAACGCCGTCGGCTTTGGAAAAGCTTGCCAACACTTGAATCAGCAACGGCAAAAGGTTCGGGCCTTCCGAAACGCTGCGCGGCTTGCGCAAAGCGCGTCGCATCAGACGACGACTCTGCCGCCGCATGCGATACGCGAACGGCGTCACCTTTTGGACCGCGCGGTCCAGCTTTTCCGCGACCGTTGAAACCAGTTGAGTCATTCCACGATTTGAAACCCACCTTCGGTCGCCGCGGCGACCTCGGGCGTGGCAGGCTGGAATTTTACAGGAATCGCGTCGTTAAGCAACGCAACAACGGGGGCACTGCGATGAACGAAGTCGCCCTTCCGGTGTCGATCTTCTTGTCACTTATCATTCGTCACCCCTCACCTTTCGCTTGGGAACGCACCCTGCTTTTTGCAATGCCACACCTTCATGGTAACCTCTCTCTTCGCGACTAACCGCACTCCTTTATGCCAAAAAACGATCGTAACTCCCAGCGCGACAACAAGCAGCGCGGCAACGAGCCCAGTTTCAACTGGCGCGGCGCCCTCCTAATCGCAGTCGCGTTCGGCTTTTTCGCTCTCGCGATGCTCTTCTGGCGCGGGAACTATCCGCAGTTTGAAGACGTTCCGTACAACCGTTTCCTCGAGCTGCTCGATAACAAGCAGATCGTGAACGACAAAAGCTCGCCGTTGAAACTGTACGTGGAGGAAGGTCAGCCAACGCAACAGCTGCGCGGCAAATACATCCGGCAAGGAACTGGCGGCGCGCAGAACATGGAAGTGCCTTTCCGGACGACCATCTATCTGAATTTCACGAACAACTTGCAGGACAAGCTCGCGGCCGCGGGAATTCAGCCTGACATCCGCTCTGAATCGCATCCGTGGACACAAGTCTTCGCTAGTTTCGCGCCGGTGCTATTGTTGCTGCTGCTTCTCTATTTTCTTTTTCGTCAGCAGATCCGCATGGCCGGCAAAGGCGCGCTCAACTTCGGCAAATCCAAAGCCCGCATGCTCGCCCGTGACAAGAACAAGATTACGTTCAGGGACGTCGCCGGCGTCGAGGAAGCCAAGGACGAAGTCCAGGAGTTGGTAGAATTTTTACGCGACCCGAAAAAATTTCAGAAACTGGGCGGCCGAATTCCGAAGGGCGTGCTGCTAGTCGGACCTCCGGGAACTGGCAAAACGTTGCTCGCTCGGGCGATTGCCGGCGAAGCGGATGTTCCATTCTTCTCCATTAGCGGATCTGATTTCGTCGAAATGTTTGTCGGTGTCGGCGCGAGCCGCGTGCGGGATATGTTCGAGCAGGGCAAGAAATCCGCGCCCTGCATTATTTTCATCGACGAGATCGACGCGGTCGGCCGTCATCGCGGCCACGGCGTGGGCGGTGGACACGACGAGCGCGAACAAACGCTGAATGCGTTGCTCGTCGAAATGGACGGTTTCGACACGCAAGAAGGTGTGATCATTATCGCGGCCACTAACCGGCCAGACGTTCTCGATCCGGCATTGCTGCGCCCAGGGCGCTTTGATCGACAAATCACCGTTAATCTTCCCGACGTGAAAGGCCGCGAGGAAATTTTGCGCGTGCACGCGAAGAGAGTGAAACTCGCGGAAGGTGTCGATCTTGCCGTAGTCGCACGCGGCACGCCCGGTTATTCCGGCGCTGAGCTGGCGAACGTGATTAACGAAGCAGCATTGCTCGCCGCGCGTCGCGGATTGAAAGGAATCACGCTCAACGAATTGGAAGAAGCGCGCGACAAAGTCCGTTGGGGCAAGGAACGCCGCAGCCTCGCGCTTAGCGAAAAAGAGAAACAGAACACCGCGTATCACGAAGCCGGCCACGCGCTCCTGCTTGAGCTACTGCCGAACACAGAGCCGCTTCACAAGGTCACTATCATTCCGCGCGGGCCGTCGCTTGGATCGACGATGTGGTTGCCCGAAGAAGACAAATACACCAATCGCAAAAACGAATTGCTCGCGAGTCTGGCCGTGAAAATGGGCGGCCGCGTCGCGGAAGAAATTGTCTTCGGCGATGTGACCAACGGCGCCGCTGGCGACATCAAGATGGCAACGGCGATGGCTCGCAAGATGGTTTGCGAATGGGGTATGAGCGAAAAACTCGGCATGGTCGAGTACGGCGAGCACGAAGATTACGTTTTCCTCGGCCGCGAACTGACTCGCAACCGCGATTACAGCGAAGCCACCGCCGAGGAGATCGATCGCGAAGTGCGCCGCTTGCTTGATGACGCGTACCAAACTGCGAAACAAACGCTCATCGCGAGCCGCGACAAACTTGACGCGATCGCGAAAGCGTTGCTCGAGTACGAGACATTGGATGGTTCGCAGATCAAGGAATTGATCGAGCACGGGCAGATGCTGAACCCGCCGCGCGCCACAACTCCGATTTCGGGTGAAAAAATGCCGCCCGAAAAACCGCCACGCCAGGTCGTGGTCGGCCCAGAAGCCCCGCCCCTGCCCGGCGCTCTCGGCGGCGCACCAGCATAAGTCCGAACCGTTAGTCGAACAGTTTTCGCTTCGCTCCAGCCTAGAGAACGCGCTTACTCACTGGGCGAAGGCTCGGTCGTTGTTGGAGGCGGCGAGTACGGGTGATCCCTCAGAGTCGGATAGTTGTGAGTGTTGTAATCACCGTTCCCGCTCGGATGATCGTGCCGGTAAGCCTTCAACGCGTACTGGGTACGTGGGCCGAAGATTCCATCGATCTCACCCCGATAGTAGCCGGCGTTTGCGAGTCGGTGTTGCAGCTCGGCAACTTTCGCGTCGTAATGGTTTCCGTACCCGTAGGCGTAGCCATTGTCGTATCCATTTCCGTAGCCGTAACCATAACCGGGATCGATGTAGTAACCGCTGCCATAGTACCCGTACGGATAACCATAGGGATAACTATAATAGTACGGATAACCCCACCAGCCCCAGAATGGGAACCCGAAGTCGCTGGTGAAGACGACATTGTGATCGTGATGATGATGATGCCAGTTCCAATTATCACTCCGATGGCCGTTCCAATGCTGACCATTCCAATGTTGGACAGCCCAGTGTTGACCGTCCCAATGTTGACCAACAAAATGCTGGCCGTTCCAGTGCTGGCCATTCCACGCAGCGATTCGGTTGCCGCCAGCGAACGGCCGCGCGAACCCGACTCGTGCCGGTATAGGGGCGAAGTGGTTGGCGCCCGCGCGATGGGGCCCAGCGCTAAGTGTCGATGTAGCGAGAGTTGTCGCCAGGAAGCAACCCAGGTAAGACAGGGGTTTCGTATTCATAGGGTGTCAGGATCCTAAACGTTACACACCGCAGAGCGGCCAAGGTTGCGTACGGCAATACCCTGCAACATTCGCGGGGCAAGATCGCGCTCGGGTGGCGGCTTGGTTCATCCTAGTCAATGTTGACCGATGAGGAGCAAAGAAACTGATATCACTCTGAAACGGTTCGAATCACCGGACGAAACCGGTGTCATGTAGAAAGGAAAATTTGAATTCGTAAACATCGGCGGAATGACAATCGCGCGCGACCTATGATCCGGGCTGGAAATGGAGCAACGATGTCGGTCCGCGCGTCGGCGCGAGGCGTTGTCCGGTTGAGCATGTCGGTCTCGTAATCTCCAGTTCAGCCGCGGTCACGTTCGATGACAGACGCGTGGTTGAATTGAAACCCGGCGATCTTTTCTATGTTCCACCAATTCCGCACGACAGCTGGGTAATCGGCGATCAGCCGATCGCTGCACTCTCTCGGCGCTGAAAAATAAACGAAAAAGGGCCGGTGAAACGATTGATCTCATAGCGGCTTCATTATTTTCAACGTCTGGATCGAAGTGTATTCCTCGGGCCCATCCTGTCCGAACTCGACGCTGATTCCGGACTGCTTCGCTCCGCCAAAAGGCGCATTTGGTTGAACCGTTCCGTGCTCGTTCACCCACGCGGCTCCGCATTACACGCGCGCCGCCAGCCCCCGCTCGCCTACTCGCGCCGTTGTTTCTCGACGAGGTGGCGCAACTGCCGCTCCATCGTCTTGAACGCGTCGTGGATCACTTTGTTGAGCGGCTCGTGCGAACCGTTGTCTTTTTGTTGTTCGTCCGCGACGAGTTCGTGACGCGGTCTGACGGTGACATCGATTCGGCAACGATAGGGATTTCCTTTGTGATGCGTGTGGTTGGTTTGCTCGATCACGACGTCGCAGCGGTTAATGTGATCGCAAAATTTGTCGAGGCGCGCTGCATAAATCATCACGAGATTGTCGATCTTCTCTGATTTCTTTAGGCCGCGGTACGTGATGTTAACGGGCAATTGCATAATAAAATATTGAGCTTAAACCGGACGAAGGGAACGAAAATGATTTGGTAATTTTGCGGGCTCGACTTTCACGAGATCGGATTTCACGTGCTCGATGAGCCGATTTCTGACGCGATTAGGCAAAAGATCGACAATCGCGGAATGAATTTCCGACGGCGCGGCGAACGCCCACCCTTTGTTTCCGCTACCATTGATGAGTTTCGTGATTTGATCGGCCAGCTCTTTATTGATACGCCGTTCGGTTTCGGTCTGGAGTTTACTCTCGGCGATTGAGGCGGGTCCGCGATGTACGCCGGCGCCCTCGCTCACGGGAAAGCGCCCCGCCAAGTCAGTCACCTTGTCGATCAGTCTGCCGTGGGCATCCGTGATGTCGAATGCCTGAATCAATTGCAAGCTCGGCCCGCGAGTTGGAGTTTCGTTGACCTGGTACGCCTTCAAACTGCCGCGATCCGCTGCGATGACGAGTGAAGCCGGAATCATAACTAGCTGCGGCCCTGGAGCGTCGAAAACGCGCTCATCAATTCTCTATAAATAGAATCGCAACGGGTTGCAATCTCGCGTTGAGCAAAAATTCGGATTTATTTTTTGCGGCCGGCGCGTTCTTCCTCGCCAGTGATCGCGGCGAGCCCTGCGACCGCGCGTTTTTTCCACGATTCGACGCGAGCCCGCGGCTGTTCACCCTGAGTGAGAACAAATAAAGTGGCTGATCGCGGGCCAAGATCGACATCATCACCCGAGGGAAACTTTTTCAGCGCCTTAAGGAAACCATCCTCGTTCGTGGTATCGAGAATCTGGGCCCACTCGAGGTGTTCTTCGCCAGGGAGAAGAAATGGAATCGGCTCGTAGTGCGCATTGATCAGAAGAAGAAAAGTGTCGTCGTGCAGCGGTTCGCCGCGCTCATCGATCAAGTCGTCGACGTCGCCACTCACTAGCATTCCCAAACAACGCACAAAGGGGGATTGCCATTCTTCTAAAGTCATTTCGTTGCCCCCCGGATTAAACCACATCACGTCGCGGATCTCACCCGCCGGCACGGGTTTGCCCTCGAAAAATTTCGGCTGTCGAAAAACCGGGTGCTCCCGGCGCAGGTGAATCAGTTTGCGTGTGAACTCAAACAAACGTTCTTGCTTTTCATTCCACTGCCAGTTGAACCAGCTGATCTCGTTGTCCTGACAATAAGCGTTGTTGTTCCCCTTTTGGGTCCGGCCAAACTCGTCGCCGCCCAAAAGCATCGGCATGCCTTGCGACAGAAGCAGCATCGTCAAAAAATTGCGCTGTTGCTGCCGACGCAGGCTCTCGATCTTCGGATCGTCGGTCAGACCTTCCGCGCCGCAATTCCACGAACGATTGTTCGGATCGCCGTCCCGATTCTCTTCGCCGTTAGCTTGGTTATGTTTGTCGTTGTAACTGACCAGATCGTTTAACGTGAAACCGTCATGTGACGTGATGAAATTCACGCTGTGATAGGGTCGACGCCCGTCGTCCTGATAAAGATCGGGGCTGCCGGTTAATCGATAACCAATTTCGCCGATGAGACCTTCATCGCCGCGCCAAAAACCACGCATTGCATCGCGGAATTTCCCGTTCCATTCCGCGAACGGCCGCGGAAAATTTCCAACTTGATACCCGCCATCACCAACGTCCCACGGCTCGGCGATCAATTTTACCTGCGACAGAACTGGGTCCTGCTGAATCACTTTAAAGAATGCGTGAAATTTGTTCACGCCACTGCCGTCGCGCGCGAGCGCAGGCGCGAGGTCGAACCGAAAACCGTCGACGCGCATCTCGGTCGCCCAATAGCGCAGACTGTCCATCACCAACTGCAACGTGCGCGGACGAAGGGTGTCCACCGTGTTGCCCGTGCCTGTGTAATCTAAATAGAAACGCGGATCGTCCGCGAGCAGCCGGTAATAGACGGAGTTGTCGAGGCCGCGAAAACAAACGGTCGGACCGAGATGGTTTCCTTCGCCGGTATGATTGTAAACAACATCCAGGATCACTTCGATCCCGGCAGCGTGAAGATTGCGCACCATTCCTTTGAACTCAGTCACTTCTGCGCCGGGCTCGCGATTGCTGGAGTACGGCCCGTGCGGCGCAAAAAAACCAATCGAGTTGTAGCCCCAGTAATTCGTTAGGCTGCGATCGACCAACGCTTTGTCGTCAAGATGAGCGTGCACTGGCAACAGCTCGACAGCGGTCGCGCCAAGATTTTTCAAATAACGAATCGTCTTCTCATTCGCGATTCCCGCATAGGTGCCGCGCAAATTTTCAGGGATCTCTTGCCAGAGTTTTGTGAATCCCTTCACGTGCAACTCATAGATCACTGTTTCAGAAAGCGGCGTGGCTGGGCGTTTGTCGTCGCCCCAATTGAAAGCGCTATCGATCACCATCGACTTCACCATCGCCCACGCGTTGTCACGCGAATCGCGAGAAAGATCTTCCGTCGGATCCCCGGCGGTGTAGCCGAACATTTCATCCGACCATTTGATCTGCCCTGGGATCGCTTTCGCGTAAGGATCGAGCAACAGCTTCGAGTCGTTGAACCGCAGTCCGCGATTCGGTTCGTACGGACCGTAGGCTCGGTAACCGTAAAGTTGTCCCGGCCGCACCTCGGGTAGGAACGCGTGCCAAACTTGTTCGGTTTGTTCGCGTAACGCTACGCGAGCTATTTCCTTCGGCGCATCGACGTCGTCGAACAAACAAAGTTCGATGCTGGTCGCGTGCTCGGAAAAGATTGCGAAATTGACGCCTTCGCCGGTCCACGTTGCACCGAGCGGGTACGGTTTTCCGGTCCAGGCTTTAACGGTTATCATGACGCGCGACAGTTCTTATCCCTCACACCGTGACAACGCGCAATCCGCGATTCGGCGCCGAGCGCTAGAATAATCGTTGGACTAGTGCTGAGGGTGATGACGTTTCGCACCCGGAAGAAGCGATCGAGCAAGTAAACAACACTTCATACGGGCGTTGATTCCGGGTTCGAGTGCTGGGCGATCCAGTCTCACCTTTTGCCATCGGCTGGCCGATTACCTGGAAACCTGACCAACGGGGTCAAATCTAAACATTTGGCATTTCTGTGGGTCGGCACCCGCAAAACCTAGAGCTCGTCAAAACGCGCCTCCTCGTTCAGAACGCGCTTCGTTTCGTCGAAGATGGAACACGCCTCTTGGGGCGAGTTGCCGACTGCGGTAAGGCCCAGCCGTCCCGCGCTGCCAAGACCGCTGAGCATGTGAAAAACGACGCCTGTCTGCCGGACCTGTCCGAAGTGCAGGCCGCGGCGGACGAGGACATCGAAAAGATCATCCAGTGTGAATCCTCGATACCGTGGTGATTCGAGATGGTCGCTGGCCACGAGAAATTTTTTGCGCCCGTTCGGCGCGATGAAGGTAGCGCTTTCCGCATCGTAGACGCCACCAGTCAGAAATTGCAGGGTGAGGAAAGGGTGGGTGGTTCCGCCTTTCCGAAGATTGATCTCGATTGCATAAGCTTGCCATGGGGCGGTATCGTGCGCGCGGGCGACGACGAAATCGAGCGCGAAGCGACCGATCACACCAGCGTCTCGCAAGAGCTCTCCGACTTTTGCAGCGTCGCGCGTGATCGCGCTCGCATAAGTTGGGTCGGCTGGAAAGATGCAGCCGAGATAGCTTTGTCCGGTCGGACCACCAAGCAGTTGGTCGTGCGTTGAAAGAAGTTCCACTTTGCCCAGCGGCGTGATTCGCAGCTGCACACTCGGACTGCGCACTTCTTTCGCTCCGACGCCGACGCGTTCTTCGACAACTCCGCCGCGGGCGCGAAACTTCGCCGCGTACTCATCAAAGCCAACTTTGCCGAGTTCGAAGCGCATCCCTCGCACGCGCTCGGCGATCGCGGCCTCAGTGGGGTCAGCCAGATCAGACAGATCCACAATCGCATTCCCTTCGCCGGAAACGCCTTCATTCAATTTCACTACGGCCTGTGCCATCGAAGGTCGCCGGGCGCGCATTCGAACCAGTGCCGTGACGACGTCGTCGATGCTTGTCAAATTGTCGAAGCCGAGCGGGTGATTGATACCCGCGCGGGCAAATAGCTGCCGGCATCCGCTCTTCGTTCCAAAGGAAAGATGGCGTGGGTCCGCGCCATACAGCGGGATTCCAAGGCGCAAGGCGAGATTTCGTTCCAGGAAGGTTGTATTGTAGCAGACCAAATGAGCGCAGTCTTTATCCAGGATGGCGGCTTCGATGCGCTCAAGCAGGCGCGGCCGCTCGAGTAGCTTGAGGGAGAGAGGGCGGGCGGATTCATCATGCGGGGAGAGCAAAGTGAGTCGACGCATTGCGTGACTCGGGATGACGCCCGGAAGAAGATTGAGGTAATATTCGATCACGCTGGGGTGAATTGCCTGAGAAGTGACATAAATCATGCGTGCGCGGGGCTGCGCCAGGAGCAAAAGAAGGAAAAGGAACCGCTCTTCGTAGCCTTGAAGCCCGAAGCCCGTCAATGCCACATCGACTGAGATTGACGGAACGACAACGATGGTTTGTTCATTTTGATTGAAAGACTCGATTAATCGCCAGAGCGGAACGAGTTTTCGCTGGAGTTGATCGAATTGTGCTGCCGCTTCTTCAGCGGAGAAGCCAGCAGGAAGTCCGATTAACGCCGGATCACTTGTCATATGCGACGGAAAGAAATCGACGGAATCAAGATTGTCCGAGCTGCGCCGCGAGGCCAGCGGAAACTCAAGAGGGCTCAGCGAACCGAGACGGGGTCACATCTAAACGTTGTGAAAGGGGTCTAACCAATCGATGAAGCCAACGGTCCTAAATCCAATGAGCGTGGGCAAGACTGCCATGTCCTCAGCCGTCCCTTATCTTTTTCTCGTTAGGCGCTTGCCAGCTTTCACCAGAACAACCGAAAGCATCAAAGTTTATGAAACCAACGCTATTCCTAACTGTAGCGGTAACATTGATCGCCGCACCGAACTGCTGGCAGAATCCAAGTATCAATACCTTACAGCGGCTTCGGTTCGGTCGCGAAGGCGCGGGAGGCACGGTCTTGCGGCGTATCTCGCGCTATAAATGGTGAGAATTATTCTGTCCCTTGTCATCTTTTGCGCGGCGGCCGTACACGCACAGGATTATCGCCGGCTCGGTTACCCGACGCCTAGGAAGTGGCGTCGTTCTAGTTGATGTGAACAATGCTGGCAAGGTACCGGCGCAAAAATGTTACAGATTACCGCAGACGCTTACTTGGATGCGCTGGCGTTAGATAAATTCAAGCAGTGGCGCTTCAAACTCGGCGTGACGATCCCTAAAGCAAAGATCCCGTGACGTTCTCAATCGCCGGCGGGAAATATTAGCCCAGATCGCTTTGGCCTTTGCTGCCGAGATACAGAACAACAAAGGCGATACCGAGGAGCGGTTGAAGAACTCGTTCCGCGATGGTCAAAGCCAGCCCTCGATAATCAAATCCATGTGACGTTTGCAGACTGGCGTTGATTTTCTGGAGAACCGCCTGCGGGTCCTGGCCCTGCGTTAGCTGATTGAAATAATGCTGAATTACCGGCCATTCGGCAACCAGCCTCGGCCACAAGATCGCGACGCTGAGCCCAATAATAAACGCGTACCAGATTGAAACAATGAGCGCGCCGCGCCACATCGGGCGTTGATGCCATGGCAGATCTTGGCCGCCGCGCGCAAGATTTCTGCTTTCGCGCAATGAGTCAGTCGCACTCAAATTTCCAAGCACAGCGAATTGCTGCCAGAAAAGCACGTTGATAAAAAACCGCCCGAATAACCAAAGCTGAACCGCGAGCAGACCTAGCGCAATGACAATTGAGAAGAGCGTCGATGAAGTCACAACCATGATCGCGATACCCAACGCGAAGACGAAGAGCAAAAAGAAGACGCCCCAGACAAAGAGGCCGACGCCGGCAACGCGCGGCCAATATTTGATCGCGCCGTTGAGGACGTTGAGGAATCCGAAGCGTTGTCCAGTCACCAGCTCGGCCGTGAGGATTTGTATGCCGGCGATGTAAACCGGAATAAGGACAATGCGAAGAACCAACATGCACATTCCGAAAGCCCAGGGGACAAGCGTTCGCAGATCGAGATTCACGCCCTGCGCCGTGTCGACGAACCGGCTGGTCAATTCGGCGCAAAAAATCGGAACGATGCTCAATAGCGACAGCGCAAGGAATTGGAAAAATCCGCGAAAATAAATTCGAAACGTTTCGACAAGGATGTTTCGATTCAGTGGCTTGGCGGCTGGTTGCTGATCGCTGACCTCTGTTTGCTGACTGCTGATTTGTGATCTCTGACGGCTGACCGCTGTCTGCACATGTGACGCTTCGCTTCGAAACAGCCCTGGAATCTCGCCCGCCGTCTTCCACGAGTCGACATCCACGAGGCGTGCCGGATTGCTCGGCAGCAGGCGCCCCTCCGCTTTCCATTCACGCAACGTCGCGAGATCAGCCGGACCATATTCCTTTCCCTGAACGCGAATCATCCACTGCTCGGCCATCGCTTGATCATGGAGCAAGCCGCATCCAGAATCCAGATCAGGGATGAAGCTCCTTTTGATTGATGGACATTATTACGTTTACCGGTCGTTTTTCGCGATCCCGAACCTGTCGAACTCCAAGGGCGAACTGACAAACGCAATTTTCGGTTTCACCAAGACGCTGCGTTTGATGCTGAAACATCTGCAGCCGGCGCTCGGCGCAGTTTTTTGGGACGAAGGAATGCCGGAACGGCGCGTGAAATTGCAACCGGCTTACAAGGAAACGCGCAAAGAAATGCCATTGCCGATGATCCCCCAGCTCGAGTTCATTCAAAAACTAACGCCGCTGCTCGGGTTCAAAAACATTTCGCTTCCAAACACGGAGGCTGATGACTTGATGGGCTGCTATGCGATGGCGGCGTGCAAGCGCAAAGGCATTGAAGTCATCCTCGCGACGAACGACAAAGATTTGTATCAGCTCATCGGGCCGTGTGTGAAAGTTTATACGACGGCCAAGGCCGATCTCTCGTCACCCAAGGATGCGTTCGCGTTGCTCGGTGAAACCGAAGCTATCGCCAAATGGGAAGTGCCGCCGAAACTGATCGGTGACGTTTTGGCGTTGACCGGCGATTCGGTTGACAACATTCCCGGCGTCACCGGGCTCGGGCGCAAGACCGCGGCGTCGCTAATCAAGGAATTTGGCGGACTAGAAGCGCTGCTTTCGAACATCGACAAGGTGAAGAGCGACAAGATGCGGATAAAACTGACCGCTGCGCGCGAGCAGATTGAGCAGAACCGGAAAATGGTCACGCTCGATTCCCACATGGAGCTGCCGGTGCCGATCGACGATCTCAGAATCACGCCGAATTATGCCGCTCTGATCACTCAGCTTGAGAAATGCGAGTTCAAGTCACTCTTGCAGGAAGTAAAAGACGAGGCGGCAAAGGCCGGCGTTTTGGTCCAGCAAAAGATGCAGTTGTAAGTCCTTGGACCCGTTGGGACTACTCAGTCCGAAAAATTCGTAAAAAATTCGAACGCCGCGCTGCGACCGCTGTCTAATTTAACAGGTTAAGGCGATTCGGGCGGTTGCACGTTTATTGTATTTGCTGTTTCTCCTTGGCGTGCGCTGCCCGAATCTTTTTTGTACAGATTTCTGGGACGACTCCTGCGCCGGACTCGCAAGTCAATCGCCCTACAGGTGCGTGGAAACTGCTGTCAACTGCGGTGTTGCGGCCACCCCAACCAAAGTGTTTCATAGCGACCGCGGTTTATGGAGAGCGACACCAGCCCGTTCGGCCTGCGCGGCTTCCTGATTGATGCGCCAGAGTTTGGCACTCTTCGCGGCAGACCCAACGGCGCCCTGTTGATCGAAAACGGAAAGATTTCGGAGGTCGGAGATTACGACGATCTTCGCCGGCTTCGGCCAAACCCGATTCGATGGATCGATCACCGCGGCTCGGCGATCTTTCCCGGTCTGATCGATTGCCACACGCATCTGCCGCAATATTCGGCCGTCGCGCGTGGTGAAAGCGAGTTGTTGCCATGGCTAAGACAGCACATTTTCCCTGTCGAACGCGAGTTCACGGGACCGAAAGCACGGGCCGAAGCGCCGCTGTTCTTCCACGAGCTGGCGCGAAACGGTACGACGACGGTCATGGCCTACGCCGCGATTTACGAGGATAGTTGCGAGATCGGATTCGGAGCCGCTAAAGTTAGCGGTATTCGCGCAATTCTCGGCAAAATGATGATGGACATCGGGTCGTACGGGCAGCTTCAACCGAAAAAAGTGCTCTCAATTTCGCTGCTCGAAAGCGAACGACTCTGTCGAAAATGGCATCGCGCCGAGAATGGACGGCTCGAGTATGCGTTTAGTCCGCGTTTCGCCGTCACCTGCTCCGAAAAGATGATGCGGGGCGCGGCGGAGCTTGCGGCCCGGCTCGGAGCTTATCTGCAAACGCACCTCGCCGAAAACCGCGAGGAGCTCGCGAAGGTCCATCACCTTTACATGACCGCGCGTGATTACGCCCACGTGTATGAAAGATGCGGAATGCTGACCGCGCACACGATGCTCGGGCATTGCATTCATCTAAGTCCGCGCGAGATCGCCGCCATCGCAGCTGCGCAATCGAGCGTGGCCCATTGTCCGAGCTCAAATCTCTTTCTCGGGAGCGGTTTGATGAAGCTCGATCAACTTTTGAAAGCGGGAATCAATGTCGGACTCGGTTCCGATGTCGCCGGCGGACCGGAATTGAATATGTGGCAGGTGATGCGCGCCGCGATCGAAGTGCAAAAAGCGCGCAGTTCTTACGAATCAAACCTGAGGCCGCTTCGTCCGAGCGAAGCTTTCTATCTCGCCACGTACGGTGGCGCGCGAGCACTCGGCAAAGCGAACATCATAGGCACGCTCGACGTCGGAAAAGAAGCAGACCTGACGATCGTCGATCTAATAACGCTCCTGCCCTACCCCCGCGCGGATGCTCTGACGGGACTTGCGCCTGAAGACGTGGTCGCCCTCTGCATTCATCGTGGAGGTCCGCAAGCCAACCTCGAAACGTACGTCCGCGGACGTTGCATTTATCAAGCGCCGAACCTCCCGCCTGCGCCATGAAACGGCAGATAGTCGATCCGATTGACGTCGCACTGCGAGAAGACATCGGCGAAGGCGACATCACGACCGATTTCTTTGTCTCGAAAGATCAGGAAGCAACCGCGCGAATTATCGCCCGGGAGCGCGCGATCCTCGCCGGAGCTGAAACCACCGCGGAAGTTTTCCGTCGGGTCGATTCCAAAATTCAAATAACAAGCTCTCGAACAGACGGAAGCGAAGTGCACGCTGACGAAAGCGTGATGGAACTTCGTGGCGCCGCACGCTCAATCCTGAAGGCGGAGCGTGTAGCCTTGAATTTTTTGCAGCGACTGTCCGGCATCGCAACCATGACGCGCAAATTCGTTGAAGCTGCCGCGAGCAAGCACGTGAGGATTCTCGACACGCGCAAAACCACACCCGGTCTGCGGGTACTCGAAAAAGCGGCCGTCGTCGCCGGCGGCGGCCACAATCATCGCTTCGGTTTGTTCGATATGGTGGTGCTCAAGGACAATCACCTTGCCACGAGCGCGGGATTCGATGCATTTGCAAAAGCGGTCCACAAATTCCACGAAGTACGACCGAATGTCCGAATCGAAGTCGAAGTGGACACGCTCGAACAGGTCCACGTGTTATTGGAGGTCGACGAAATCGACATCATTCTGCTCGATAACATGACGTCGGCGCAGATTCGCGAAGCAATCGCGCTCGGCAAAGGCAGAGTGAAATTCGAGGCGAGCGGTGGCGTAACGTTGAAAAACATCCGGCAAATTGCGGCGACTGGCGTCGATTACATTTCTATCGGCGCGCTCACCCACTCGCCGCGCGCGATCGATTATTCTCTAGAACTTACGCCGACCGCCTCATGACTGCGTTCGACGCGCTTACTGCCAACAAACTCCGCGCGGAACTCGGCCCATCAATCGTCGGACGCGAAGTTGTTGCGCTCGAGGAAACAACGTCGACCAACGATTCCGTTTTAGAGCGCAGTTCCGCATCGACGCCGGAAGGTTTGGTCGTGTTTGCCGAGCGCCAGACGGCCGGACGTGGCCAGCGGAGTAACCCGTGGGAATCTGCTGCCGGCAAAGGACTTTGGTTTTCAATTTTGCTTCGACCGAACATCAACATTGGAGAAGCGCCGCGCTTGGCGGAATGGAGCGCGCGGACCGTCGCTGAGACAATTTCAAAGATGTTCGCGTTGCACGTGACGTTGAAATTGCCGAATGACGTGATGGTTGCGGGGAAAAAAGTCGCCGGCGTTCTCGTCGAAATGCGCGCACAACCAAACGCGCCGCATATCGCCATTGTCGGCATCGGCATAAACGTGAATCATCAGCCGGAGGATTTTTCGGTTGAACTGCGCCCCCGGGCGATTTCTTTGGCGATCGCGTTGGAACGCGACGTTGATCGCCACCAACTCGCAGTCGAGCTTCTAAAGAATCTCAATCGAACTTACGCCGGCTCTTTCGGGCGGTAATTTTGCAGCCCGCGCAATTTTTCAAACGCCCGCCCGCTGTCGAGTTCTTCCTGTGCCAACTCGATTCCCTCTTTCAGGTCTTTGGCCAAGCCGGCAACCACGAATCCGCCGGCTGCGTTCGCAACCGTCATGTCGCGCTTCGCGCCAGCAATCTTTCCCGAAAGAATTCCATCGATCGTCTCAGCGTTCTGAGGCGCATTCCCCCCTTGCAAATCGCCCACAGAAGCGCGCGGAATACCGAGCCAACTCACATCGAGAATCGCGCAGTTAACTTTTCCCTCATTCAGCTCAGCGATTGTGGTTGCGCCGCTGATCGAAATGTCGTCCATGCCAGCGCCGTCATCGCCAAGACCATGTACGACCCAGACATGTTCGCGTCCGAATTCCCGCAACGCCTCCGCGAAAATTCCGGTGAAACGTGGATCGAAAACACCGATCAACTGTCGCGATGGTCGTGCCGGATTCAGAAGCGGCCCGAGGATGTTGAAAATCGTGCGCTGATTTTTTCGGGCCAGGCGCTGTCGCATCTCCGCCAGCGCTCGAAACGCCGGATGATAACTTCGCGCAAACAGAAAACCGAGTCCGTGACGTTTCAGGCTTTCGTTCAATTGCTTTGGCGTAAGATCAATCTCGACCCCGAGGTGTTCCAGAACGTCCGCGCTTCCGCAACTCCATGTCACGCGGCGATTGCCATGCTTCACCACGACAGCTCCGCCGGCTGCGACGACGAACATCGCCGTGGTTGAAACGTTGAAGAAATCGAATCCGTCGCCGCCCGTTCCGCAGATGTCGACCATCGGTCCAGGCAATTGCGCCGGATCAATCATCGGATCGACCGCGCGCTTCATCAGTTGCTTCACGAACGCGACAATTTCTTCCAAAGTTTCACCTTTCCTGTGTAAAACGGTCAGAAACTCGGCTTTCAGTTCGTCAGTGACCTGATCGGAGAGTAACTGCGCAACGGCCGATTCGACATCGCCGCTGTTGAGATCGTGGCCGCTGCGCAACCTCTCGATGAGCGCTTTCAAATTAGCAGAACCTGCAAGCTCATGCCGCTTGCGCGAACCATTCACGGTAAACCCTCGGCGAAATCTCGGAGGGTTTGATCTCGCTTCGTCCGCCCCAGAAAACATTCGTGTAGGAAACTGGAATGCCACACGCCTCAAGATGTCGATCGATCGCCGCCTTGTGATCGAGCAATCGGCGTTTGTCGGCGCCGTGCGCCACGGCCATCATGTTTACGTTTCTAAATTCCGTGCCAGCTTCGCGCCAGTAACAGTGCGTTAGGATTTGATGCCGTCCAACCTGACCGCCGGCTTCAATCTCACGGCCCGGGGGCACTGCCCAATGAAACAGCGCGTTGAATCGCGTAACGCGAACGCCTGTTTGTGACGGTTTGACGTGTTCAAGGAACGTTGAAAAGCGCCCGATGATTTTGCGCCCGCTCAAATCTTCCGCTACGCGATAAAACTCATCCAAATTCACACCCGCTTTGCTCGCGCGCGACGCCCATGGGGTAGGACGAATTTCGTCCGCCGCGAGTTCGCGCTTCAGCGTGAGCAAGATGTTCCATTCGTGCTCACTTAGTTCGACAACTTCCACGCGAATCATCTTGGCCGGCGCGTCCGCTTTTTCGCCGGGTTCGATCGTCTTTCGGCGAACGTGCCCGACCCCAAGCGCGAAAATCCCTTTTGCCGGCATGATCCGGAATTTCTCGGCGTTGACCTTTTTCGTGAGCAACTCGCAATGTTTCTCCAACGAAAAACCGTGCGGCACTTTCAGTGTGGTCCAAAGTCTGTATTCCGAGCCGGCGGTCACGGTGTCGGTTGAGCGCACGACGACATGACCCGAAAACGGGTCGCGTTGAAACATCCAATCGAACGCGCTGTCGATTTTTGCCTCCGGAACCTTCCACGCGACCAGCGCGCCATGGGCAAGGTTTGTCGCGAGAAGCGTTTGCCGAACGCGTCGAATGGTTCCCGCGCGCAACATCGCCGCGATCCGCGACATTACACCGTCGACGTCAACACCGGAGCGACGCGCAATTTCCTCGAACGGTTCACGTACAAAGCCTTCGATTTTGTCCTCCGAAATCGCGAGGATCTTCGCGTTGATCGGATCGTTATACTCGACCGGTAGCATCCAAATTAATCGGATGACGGAACGAAATTGTCCAACGCGCTCCGAAAAGGATCACTCCGCTTTCTTTTCCTGATCGTTGACGCCCAGCCAATCACGCAGGCGTTGCCGACGCAGCTCGAACGTCTTGCGCAGCTCCTCGCGCTGTTCTGGTTTCAGGATTGGCCCGATGCGCTCTTCACCGCGTTGAAGAATTCCTTCCGTCTCGCGCAGGTTAACCGCGCGCTGATTCGTGAGCTCGCCGTCGATCTGTTGCAAAATGGGGCGGATCTTTTGTTCCTGCTCCGGCGTTAATTTCATTTGCGAAACCCAACGCTGCGGCGCATTCGAAAACCATCGCTGCGGGTCGCGACTCCGGCGAAGCTCATCTTTCGCCGAGCCCATAATGAAAAACGCACCAGTTACCGCGCCTACAACAAAAGTTGCAACCACCAGGAAAACGACTTTCCATCGATTAACGCCGTTCATTGTGACTAGAAACAAAATCGAGCCGCAGCTAAAAGCCATCTTTTTCGACGCCGCCGGCACACTTTTCTATCTGCCGCGTGGCGTCGGCTATCATTACGCGCTGGTCGGTGCCCAACTCGGATTAAAATGGGACTCTCGAGAGCTTGATCGCGCATTTAACAACGCCTGGGACGCAATGCGTCCGCGCGGACCAGCCGACGGCCCGCGCGAAAATGACGACAAAGATTGGTGGCGCCAACTCGTCGACCTTGTGCTGAACGAAGTCGCGCCTTCGCTCAAGGAGTTCGATCGCGACAATTTTTTTGAAATCGTTTACGAGCACTTCGCCGAGGCCAACGTGTGGGAGCTTTATCCCGAAGTCGTCGAAGTCCTTGAAAATCTGCATCCGCGGTTTCAACTCGCCGTCATTTCAAATTTTGACGGACGCCTCCGCATCATTCTGGAGCAGCTCGGGGTCTCCAAGTTTTTTCCACACGTTTTTGTTTCGAGCGAGCTCGGCGCGGACAAACCCGATCCAGAAATTTTTCGGCGCGCCTTGAACGTGATCCATCTCAAGCCGAACGAGATTCTTCACGTCGGCGACGATCCGGAGCGCGATTGGAAAGCGGCGACAAGCGTTGGATTGTCGATTTTTCAGTTGGAGCGAGGGAGGAATTCCCTTTGCGACCTATTGTCGATCCCATGACGGAAAAATAGGTCGGCCGGCACTCGACAACGGCCGTGGGCCGCTCGTGATCGTCTTTGCTACGGCCAGACTCAGGGGCATTCGCCTCGCAAAAAGCTGAAAGCGGAAAACGGAAAAGAAAAGTGACGAGCCACGAATGGCCCGCATGCGATCAGATTGACGAATGGAAATTAAAAGAGTTGGTTCACAACCGTCGGCTAAGGGACCGGCGGACTGGTTCACGGGCACCGTGCGGATTGATCCGCTGTTCCATGGGCCTAACGAGACCAAGCTTAGCCACCGCTGACGAAAGCGAGCGTTGCTGTGGATTTAGTTGTTGAACCTGTCATGTGGAGATTTTCCATCCGGTCAGTGGTTGGCTGGAGGGCATGGTTAGCCTGTTCTCGCGGAGTTCGTCATCATTCTAATGCGCCCAGCCCATAAAGACGACAAACACTGCAACGGTGTCGGCAATTCCGTGTGCTAAGATCGGAGCCCAAAGATTTCGTCCAGATAGCAGATAGGCGGTCCCAAGCACCAGGCCAGAATACGTGCTGTCGAGCACGCCCGATGGACCTTTATAGTAATGACCAAACCCGAAGAGCAGTGAAACAAGGACCATGGCCGCCCAGTAGGCGAAGTTCGAGCGTCCCAACACGTCGGCCGCGCGCATGAGTAAATAGCCGCGGTAGGATAACTCTTCACCGAACGACGCGAACGTCCAAACAATTAGGAGAGCGATTAGCGTTTGCCTCCAGCCCGATGCTCCCGATTCGATGACATTGGACACATGCTCCGGTCCTGGCCAGAGGTGCTGGGCGAGCGGTTCCACAACTAGTTCGCTGCCCAATAGCAGGATCGCCGCCGTAACGACAGCCAATGTCACAGTTTTCCACCATGACTGTGGTCGGCTCAATCCAGCGTATTTCCACCCACCATTTCGCCGTCGCAGCGAAACCCAGCCAAGAACGAACAAGATAGGAACTTCATTCGGCAAAATATGAAAGATGTTGTGCGCAAGAACGATGAAGACGCCTAAGGC
>Ga0182040_10000139_pt1 | contig 30732 bp, 23 predicted proteins | sample flu12Cox44000176_FD_125973 | JGI IMG/M metagenome (GOLD analysis project Ga0182040, IMG submission 125973) | Lab enrichment of tropical soil microbial communities from Luquillo Experimental Forest, Puerto Rico - flux8day.12C.oxic.44.000.176 | ecosystem: Environmental > Terrestrial > Soil >... | reverse complement strand
CCACGGTGCTTGCCGTGGATGTGCTTCGCGGAATCGAAATGCTCGCCTCCGGGAAAAAAGCCATCTTTTCAGGATTCAACTATATTTTCCTCGATCCTCCATATGCTCAAGCGAACCAGTATGCTCGCGTGCTAGAATCGTTGGGTTCCGGGAATCTTCTTGCGCCCGGCGGCGTGGTGATCGCGGAGCACCGCCGCAGCTTCGGTTTGCCGGAACAAGAGGGCGCATTCGAGTGCTACCGCGTTCTCCGACAGGGCGATGCGGCTCTGAGTTTTTACCGCCGCGCGGCCAAAACTTCCGGCAAGAACGACTCTGCTCCGTAAGCCCGCCCATCCAGGGTGATGTTTATCCTCAGGAATACTCCTGGGCGCTCGCGGCCCGCCGAGGCAACGGAGGCGCGTAACCTGGGAATCGAAAGGGATGTGCCTTTGAACCGATTTGGCTCCTTCAGCAGTATGGGGCAGGCGACGGCCGTCGCGCCCGCTCCCGTGCGCTTGCCCGCGGGCCGCGCGCCACAACTGAATATTGCCTGGGGAAGTTTTCACCAAGGGATCGGCAGCAGCCTGGGCGTGCTTTTGCGAAAATCAACGGTACCCAGGAATTTCTCGATTGAAGGATTCTTCAAGTACTGCTGGATTGAAAGCAAGGTGCCGCGCCGCGCGGTGATCGCCGCGGCCTTGTGGCACATCGTCTTTTTCGTGCTGCCGTATCCGCGGCTCCCGTCTCGGGCGCACCATAATCCCTCCTTCGACAACGTTGAACTTTCCTGGTCGGGACCGATTAACGATTTGCCGCTGCTCGAAATGAAAGCGCCCAAGCCCGAGCCAAGCCCGCGCGCCGAGCCGGAGAAACCTCCGGTGCCAGAAGGCGCGGATGCCTTCCACCCGCGGCAGTACATCTCGACCGACCCGGTGCATCCGAATCATCCGCGGCAGACGCTGATCAATTCCGCGGCACCGCCGGCGCCGCCCAAGATCCTTCCGAACCTGCCGAACATGGTCGAGATCCAGGACATGCCCGGCCCGGCGCGGCCACGCCTGGAAATCAGCCAGGAGGCGCTCGAAAAGCTGCATCCGAAGCAGCGTCGCGTAGCCACGGTGACGAACGCGCCTCCGCCGGACGTGCCGGTTTTTGACGACAAGCTAGGCGCGATGGCCACGATCGCCACGCCCAACGGACCGAAGCGGCCGGATCTCGAATTGAATGGAGGAGCTCAGCCGCTCATTGCGAGTAAAGCGCAAGCCGGCAATGCGGCTCCCCCGCCGGACTTCGGGGCAACGGAACTAGCTGGCGCGAATGGCAATCCTTCGACACTCGTCGCTCTCTCGGCAGCCCCGGCTCCGCCAGCGCCCGTCGCGCCGCCGCCCGGAAACCTCGCCGCGCGGGTTTCGATTTCGCCCGAAGGCAACAAACCCGGCGTGCCGGGTGGAGCGCCAAAAGCAGCTCCCGGAGCGGTTGGCGGCGCGGGGACGAGCGGCGGGGCAACGGGAAATGGAAATAATGCGGTCGACGTGAGCATCCGCGGCGGGAATCCTCCCGCGAACAAAGGAATGTCGGGCCTTGGCGAAGGGGCAAAAATCAGCGCGCCAACACCTCACACGCTCATCACTCGGCCCGAGCCGCACGCCGACGAACCGGCGAGGACCGCGCCGCCCAACTTCGCAGCGCTTCCGCCAGGCGCCAAACCCGAGCTGATTTTTGCTTCGAAGAGAATTTATAAGATGCAGATCGACATGCCGAACCTGAACAGCGCGACGGGAAGCTGGGTCCTGAGTTTTACCGAGCTGCTCTCGAATTCCGATGAACCCCACCTGGCTTCCTCGGATTTGTCCGGCCCATCACCTGTCCGCAAGGTTGACCCGAAATACCCGCCGACACTGATCAACGAGCACGTGGAGGGCGAAGTGGTCCTCTACGCCGTGATTCGGCGCGACGGCTCGGTCGACAGCATCCAGCTGGTTCGCGGGCTAGACGAGGAGCTCGACAAGAATGCCATGAATGCTCTCGGCCAGTGGAAGTTCCGGCCGGCGACGCGGCACGGGGAGCCGGTCGAGCTCGAGGCCATTGTGCACATCCCTTTTCACGCCCCCGACGATCGATAGCCGGATTCCCGCGCACCGCCGGGAGATCGATTTGTACATTTTCGGGTGTTGACACTCTGTGCCCAAGCCTTAAGGGCCGGGTCGAATTCGCGGAAGACCTTCACGACACCTTTTACGGCATGCGCGAGTTCATCATTCGTGACCTCAACCGGTTCTGGATCACCTTCGGACAACCCATGCGCAAATAGCTCGGACAGGGAAGAGCGTCGCTCGAGCTCACGCGCGGCCTTCGGCGAGCTTCACTAAAGCATAGAGTGCTTGATTGACGGGTGTGGGGACGCCGAGTTCCGCGCCGCGCCGCCAAACGTAGCCGTTCAGCGAGTCGATCTCCGTGCGTTTGCCGCGGTTCATGTCCTGGGCCGTGGAAGAAAGAGCCTCCGCCATCTGCGTAGCAATTTTCCATGCGCCGGCCAGCGCCGCTCCCGGGTCTTCCAGTCCAGGAGGATCGATCCCGGCTGCTCGGGCCACCGCGAGCACCTCGTAGACGGCCGTCTCAACCACTTTCCAGGCATCGGCGCTTCCCGCAATGTGGCCGTACTTCGCGCGGCCAAGCGCCGAGACGGCATTCAGCGCGCAATTCCACACCAGCTTGGTCCAAAGCTCGCCTTCGATGTTTTCCGAGATGCGGCAGGGAATATGGGCGCGAGAAAAGAGCGCGGCAATGCGCTCGGTTTTGGGGTTCTTCGGACCAACGACCAGGTCGCCCCGGCCGACGTGCTTTACGCGGCCCGCTGCAGGAACCGACGCGGCGACGTAGACCACGCTCGGAAGCGCCTCGATCGCGGCGGCAGCGCGAATTTGTTCCGCATTGTCGACGCCGTTTTGCATGCTCAGCACGAGCGCACCCTTTGCGAGGAGGGGGGCAATGGCGCGGGCGGTCGGGGCGTTATCCGTGGTCTTGACGCAAAACAGCACGACTTCTGCGCCGTCCACGGCGGCCAGCTCGGTCGATGCTTCGACGCGGACTTTCGCTTGAAACTGAAGCGTATCGAGAACGAGCCCGCCTTGATTGGCAGCCTCGACGAAGGCACGGCGCCCGATCATGATGACGGGCGCGCCGGCGCGGGCCAGCAAGCCTCCGAAATATCCGCCGACGGCGCCCGCGCCGACGACGGCAATCCTGGGCCACGGTTCGCATCCGCTCATGGAGTGATCACGCTGATGAGGCGATCGATGTCGCGTTCGGTGTTGTACAGGTGCGGAGAGACCCGAATGTTGCCTTCACGCAAGCTGGTGATCACGTTTTCCTTGCGCAGGCGCTGGTAGAGCTCGCTGGTCCTTTCGCGGCTCCGCGCCGAAAAACAGCCATACGGCCCACGCTCGGCCGCATCGAGCGGGCTCGCCGGAACGCAACGATCCTTGGGAAGGCGGTCAAACATGAAATCGATGAGTTTGCGATTGTGGGCCGCGACGCGTTCTGGCCCCATGCGTGAGACCAATTCCAGGGAAGCGTCCATGGCCGCCAGGTTGAAATTGAAATAGCTGGCCCACTCGGGAGCGTCCCAGCGTTTGGCATTCGGCGCAGGCTTGGGATCATCGAAATGCAGCGAGGAAAAATTGTCCGCACCCTGGACCGCCATCCAGTAGAACGGTCCGGGACGAGCGCCGGAAAGATGCTCGCTCTTGACCCAGAAGAATCCCGTGCCGAACGGGCTAAGCAGCCACTTGTACCCGGCGCAGACGAGAAAATCGGCGCCCAGTTGCTTCACGTCCATGGGCATTGCCCCGCAGCACTGGCTCGCATCGAGAAGCAGGAGAGCGCCTTGTTGGTGGCACGCCCGAGCGACGCGCGGCGCATCGAGCAGCGAGCCGTCGTCGTAGCGCACCAGGCTTACCGAAACGAGGCGCGTTCTTGGCGTCATCGCCGCAATCAAATCGTCCGAAGAAATAAATCGCTCCTTGGGCCCGACAATCTTCACCTGCAAGCCTTCGCGCTCTTCCATGGGCTTCCAGGAGGTGTATTGCAATGGAAACTCGCCCTTGGCGAGGACGACTTCGTCCCCAGGATTCCACTTGAGCGAGTAGGCTACGGCGGCGGCGCCCGCGCTCGCTCCGCTGGTGAGCGCAATCTCCTCGGGCTTGCCTCCGATGAGCCTCGCAATGTTTTCCCGGATGCGGTTGGGCACTTCGAAATACGTGGCGTCGGTTTTGTGATGCGGGAATTTCTTGGCCTCGAGCGCAGCTTGCACGGCCCTCACCGAAACCCGGGGAAGCGGCGATTGGCCCGCCAGGTTCAAATACGTGGCGTCTTCAAATTCGAACCACTCCTCCCGCCAGTCGGTTTGAGCAGAGGTCGTGCTGGAGGCCATGGACCGCTCCTTTCCCTGGACACGAACAAGAGCTTAGATTCGCAGCGGTGAAGTCGGGTACAACGTCCAAATTGGGGCGCGGTAGGGAGGACGTAGCGCGATGATCCAGCGAAGGCTTGCCTCGAGTCCGCGGTCTTCCTTCCGCAAAACCTCGCGAGCGTTCAAATCTTGATGCTTGGGGCGCCGGCCTCGCTCCCGATGGCGCTCGACCGTTTCATCAGCCGGCGGCCCAGGAAGTATCCCAAGGTTCCCGTCACCATCCCACCGAGCACGTCGGCGACATAGTGGTTGCGCACGTACACGGTCGACACGCACATGCACGCGACAAACGGGAGAAAGATCCAGAAAAGCCAGCGGCGATGCCGCCACGCTCCCCAAAGGGCGGCCATGGCCCCGGCGACGTGCTGCGAAGGAAACGCCGCGCCGTGCACCCGCCCGTATTTTTCGATCAGAGCGATCAACGCCGTAAACGGTCCACCGGTGAGTTGGCCGTGCCACTGCCCGGCCAGCGTGAACCACGGGCTCTCGGCGGGAACGAGCATCGCGATGACGTAGCCGAAAACGTAGCCGATCGCCGAATAGGTCATGACCGACCAATAAGCTTCCCGATCGCGCTCGAAATAGAGAACGCCGCCCAGAATCACTAGGTAAACGAAATAGGTGAAATAGGAAAACTCCATGAACTCGGTCAACGCCGGGCGCGCCAGGTGTTCCGACCAGAGGGAAGGATTCACGCCGGTGAGCCATCGGTCAAAGGCGATGAGTTTCGCGTCCTGCCACCCAGGATCGACCAAATGTACGAGCCTGCCCAGTTCTTCAAAACAAAAGAGAAAAAACAGATGCGGGTACCAGTGGCGCCCGAAGTGCCAGAATTTTGAAGAAAAGGCCGTGCCTCCCTTGTCGAACTGGTTCGAGGTTTTCGCTCCGGCGCGGCACACGAGCAAAATCAACGCGGCCACCGCCGCCTGGGTCGAGAGCAGCCGCGCCGGATGGGCCAGGTTTTCGGCGAATAGCGCCACGAGAACGCTCGAAAGCCCCAAATATCCGAGCGCAATCCATTCGAACGCGCCGCAAGTGGCCGAAACCGCGGCGAACGCCCTGGCGATCAGGCATCGCAACCGCTCTGCCTGCCCTGTCCATGCCATGGCGCTGTCGCCGCTTTGATACTTTCCCGTTTCGAACTCGTTCATGCGCATGGCTCCGCCCGTGACACCCGATTTTGCATTTTCTGGAGGCGATCGGCCGTCCGCCAGATGGGCCAACCCCGTTTTTGGGCAATCCTGCGAAGCGCGAATGCCGGATTCATGGCCACCGGATTTCCCACCGCGGCGAGCATCCAGCGATCCTCGGAGCTGTCTCCGTAAGCCCAGCATTGCGGCAAAGCAAGCTGCATTTCCTCCGCTAACGCGCACACCGCCCGGGCCTTGGCTTCCCCCAACATCGGTTCACCGAGAATTTCACCGGTCCATTTGCCGTTCGTTTCTCTTAACCGTGTGGCGCATGTGCGAATTCGCGCGGCGAACCCGCGAGCCGAGATTTCCGCTTCGAGCGAACGCGCGGCAGCATTCGCCAGGGGTTCCAACGTTCCGCTGACAATCACGATTCGGTGGCCCAACATGGCATGGCACGTAACTCGCTCGACTCCCTCCTCAAGGAAGCGAGGGACGGGCGATCGCGGGTTGTGCTTTGGAGGCTCGGACGCCTGCCCGTCCTGGTGGCCGCCCTCGCGCCCGGAGGAACCGCTGCGATTCCCCGTGCTACTCTCTTCGAAGGTTTTGACCCCGGCGAGATACATTCTGTTGCCTTGCGCGACTCGACTCATTCCATGCGGCAACAACTTCAGCGCTTCTCGCAACCACAAGACATAGTTCTCGAGCGGAATTTCGCGCCGATCGCGCAACAGGCGAAAGAAGCGGCGCTCGAGCGAGGGCCAGGGCATCAAGGTTCCGTCCAAATCAAAAAAGGCGGCGACACGCGCACTGGTCTCTTCTGCTTTTCCTCCCATCGCAGCTCCGCCCTTTTCCATTCAGGCCGCTTCCGGCGCGGGGCTTTTCGCCCTGCGGCTTTGCCGCACCGTCCCCGCCAAATACTGCCAGCCTTCCAAGAGCACGGGCAGGCCGCGTACCAGGCAAAACGCCGCCGTCGCCCCGGTTAGCGCCTGCGCGCCGATGCGAATGATCGCGTGCGCTTCACAGGCGAGCCCGCCAAGGAGCGCCACCGGCCCGCGGAGCAACGCCAACTCCAAACCGAGGTAGCAAAAGCACAGGCACTTCATCGCGGCGTAGAGGCCGCGGCTCCATCGGGAGGCCACGAGCATGCGGCCCCACCAAGTTTCGACGATCGCGTTCGCTCCCCAGCCGGAGCGGCCTGCCTTCATCGCCAGCCCGCGCAGGAAATCGCTGGCCGCACCACGCGCGAAGAACAAAATGGGAAGCCACAACGAAACCATTCCGACTACTGCGAAATATGTGAAATACACATTTTCGATCATGCGGTCGCCGAGAATGTCCAACTGCGCACCCACCGGCGTGGCCATTCTTTTCTTGCGCGCGAGGTGGCCGTCCAGGGCGTCGAGGGCTATCGAAGCAGCGGTCAAGGCCACGGCAAGCAGATTCGGCCAAGCACCGCGGCCGAACAAACTGACCGCTAGGAATCCTATCGCCACGCGAAGCAGCGTGACCTTGTTGGGGGTCCATTCGACGGCCATCACCTGGGCGCGCCTCCCGGCCAGATCCAACGGCAACCGGCATGCCAAAATCGAACGGCGAAATCCCTTTAGAATGAAAGAAATGCCATTCTGGGAAAACCGGTGCTCCCCGCGTCGCGCCAGAGAAAGGCTTCATCTGTCGCCCGCTCGCTTCAGATCGCGGCGTGTTTCCTTTTTCTTTCCGCGCGCGTCTAATCACTGGACTGGTCGCCTGGCCCCGCCCGGGAAGCCCGCGAGCGTTCGAGCGGGCACGGCATGTTCCCGGGTTACGCGATTCCCTCCCTTGCAGGTAAGATGCGAAGTCGAAGGTAGGATACAAAGATGACTCCGACCGATGTCTCACTCGCTGGCGCCCTTCTGGCCGGGCTGGTTTCGTTTCTTTCGCCGTGTGTGCTTCCTTTGGTGCCCGGCTATATTTCGATGCTTTCCGGCATCGGCATGGAGCAATTGCGCCAGGGTGAGGTGCCGCGCTCCGGACTGTTTTCCTCCGCAGTGGCCTTTGTCGCGGGCTTCTCGGTAGTATTCATTGCGTTTGGCGCCTCGGCCAGCGCCGTCGGCTCCTTCCTGCTCAAGAACCGGGCGCTACTTGCCCCGATTGCGGGCGCATTGATTCTTCTCTTTGGCCTGCATCTCACCGGCGCCCTGGTCAAACTCAAGGTGCGCGCCGGCGTGATTCTAGGCATGGTTCTCGCCGGGCTTGGAATTGTCGCGCTGCTGCGCCAGGCCCCGCTCGTTGCCGGACTCCGTGCCATACACTTTTTCTCGCTCTCGCTGATTGGGTTTTTTGGTCCGCCGATGGCGCGCTGGCTCAATCGCGACGTCCACCTGCGCTCCAAGGCCGGCGAGCCCGGCATCTGGAGCGGCTTCCTTTTGGGGTTCGCCTTCGCTTTCGGTTGGACTCCTTGCATCGGCCCCATCCTCAGCGCCGTTCTTATTCTTGCCGCCAACAGCGAGACCATTGCCCGCGGGGTCCTTCTTCTCGCCGTTTATTCGGCCGGGCTGGCCATTCCGTTTTTGCTTACGGCGCTTGGAATCAGCCAGTTCATGGCGTTTTACAAGAATTTTCGAAAGTATCTACACGCCGTGGAACTGTTCAGCGGGGCCCTGCTGCTGTTCGTGGGAGGCTTGGTGTACGTCAACAAGCTGACCTGGCTTTCGGGTAAACTGAGTTTTCTGAACGGAATTGTATTGTGGTTGGAACGCACGATGACGGGAGGGCGATAACGCGCTTCCCGTTCAGACATTAGAAATTGCATGCGGCTTCCGTTTATAATTTCCTTTTAAGGATCTTTGATGAACAAAATTCTCTTGATCATCGGCACCGTGGCGGTGCTCATCGGCGCGACCGTTTATGCGGATCGCGCCACGCGGCTGAAACCGCGGAACTCCATTAGCGACACCGTCCGGCAAGATTCCGATCCAGGCACACCGGAGCCGGTAGTCACGTTCAAGGCTCTGGACGGCCAAGACGTGCCGCTCAGCCAGTACAAGGGGAAAGTGGTGCTGGTGAATTTCTGGGCCACCTGGTGCGAACCGTGCCAGATCGAAATTCCCTGGCTGATTGAGATGCAGCAAAAGTATTCCGCCAAGGGCTTCACGATTCTTGGCGTCGACGTGGACGACGAAGGCAATAACGTGGTGTCCGCCTACACCGCCAAAGAACGCTTCAACGTGAACGGTGAGAAGCTCCCGATGAATTACCCCGTCCTGCGGGGCAATGACGCCGTAGCCGACAAGTTCGGCGGGCTGCTCGGCTATCCCACCAGCTTCCTCATCTCCCGCGACGGCAAAATCGTGAAAAAGACACAGGGCCTCATCGACTACGAGGAACTCAGCAAAGCGATCGAGTCCGAGCTGTAGGGCGGCCAGTTTGAGGGCGCCAGCGAAGAGCGCCAAATGCGGCCTAGCTCGGTGCGCCCTGGCCATCACGCGGATCTCGCCTTCAAAAACGGGCGACTACGCGGTGTGCGTCTTGCCCACCTGCGAAACGAGGGCAATTTCGTAGGACCGGCGCAGGAGCTCGATGGCCTGCGCAACATCGCTGGGTTTGCGCAGGTAGACGCTCACCCATCTCGATTTCGGAAGCACATGGTGAGGCTCGGCCGCCCCGCTTTCGACGAGCTCATCCCGCACGCCGAGCGGAAATGGAATATCCACCAGACTGTCGCCGTGCACATGACCGACTTCGCGGCGGCCCACACGGAATTCGGTGCCACCAAAACGATGCGGTCTAGCCGCGACTTCCTCCCAACCCTCGACCGCTTGGTAGATTCGCTTTCCCCCGCCAGGCACCGGCATCGTTCACTCCTTCCGACGCGCGCTAAAATCGTATCGTTTGCTTGGATGCACGATGATCTTGCTAAGCTACTCGAGAGACAATGCAGAAGAAACAGCCGCGCGACTGCAACTTTTTGAGAGCGCCCGGGTTAGCTCCCTTAGGCGCCTGATCGAAGCGAATTTCAAGCGAGAGCCCGGCGCCCCAGAAGGGACCCTAGAATGCGATATCTAAGGTTCGCAGCTCTACTCGGGATTTGCCTCTTCTTCGCATCCTTTGCGAACGCGCAGAGAGTTTTTGTGGGCGTAGGCGTGGGCCCCGGCTACTACTATGGTCCGGCCTACTACGGTCCGCCGCCGGTCTGTCCCTACGGATATTATGGTTATTACCCGTACGCCTGCGCGCCGTACGGCTACTACGGACCGCGGTGGTTCGCGGGCGGCGTGTTTGTCGGCGCCGGCCCCTGGTTCCACGGATTTCACGGCCGCGCCTTTTACGGCCCTCGCTACTTTGAGCGGCGCGGATTTGAGGGCAGGTTCCACGGCGATCTCGACCGCGACGGCTTTCGGGGCACAGGGTTTGCCCGCGGCGGAGGGTTTCACGGCGGCGGTCACGGCGGGCACCGTTAAGTGTCGCTAATTGTCGCTACCCGAACGATAAAGCGTGGCTGGCGGTTGCCAGCCATTCTTCTTTTCGGGGCTACGCGCAGACGCCTTCGTCGGCAGGCTGCGGAAAGGGTTGTGTAAACCAGAAGGAATACGGCGTGGCGCCATTCGACTGGTAGTGCCGAAGGCGCTCGCGGCCCTCGGCGACTGTGGGAAGGTGGCCCGCCGGAATCCACCAAAGGCAGTAGTGCGGTTTGCCCATCCTCTCGAACCATTTGGCGCGGTCGCGAAAGACGCGGGCGTGGTCCGACTTGTAGGCGAAATTCCGCAGCGCCTCGATCGACTCCCACACCGACATGTTGACGATGATGAAGGGATCGTCGCAGTAGGCGATGTCGGTGGCGTTGCCCGATTCCGATTGCAGGCGCCAGACGAAGCCGGGCGCCTTGTCGGCAAGCGCGTTGATAGGTTCGAGCTGGGCGACGAACTCAGCGATCTTCGGATCGTCGATGGGAGCGATAAGCCGGGCGATGTTGATCTGCGCAAGGTGATGGGTCATGCTGGCCTACCGGATGCCTCATCCGCGCCCAAAGTTACACCGAAAATCGCCCCGACCGGCATCCTCACTCTTGCGCAACAATCGATGTGAATTGGGGCGAAACGCGCTGTGCGGGAACGACAGTCCGCCCTCTTGCGGCTCTGCCCTCCCCGCGCGTCCTCCCCGGACGGCCAGGAAGTCTCAGAAATGGAAGCGGTAGCCGAGAATCATCTTGGCAATCAAATGATCGGTCGAGTGCGTCAAGCCTACGCCGAGGCCGAAGTTCACTTCCCAGTTCGGGGAAAGATTCAAGTCGATGGCGGGAAAGAGCTGATGCTGCTGTTGACCGGTGAGAAGGAAGTCGGTGGCCGGACCGACGGCCCCGTAGTACTCGAATCCGCCGGTAATCTTCTTTGTGAAGTCGTAGCTGAATTTCAAGTCCGGCGAGAACGTGACGCCTTGATTCACACTCTCACCGTGAAAGGACCGATCAAAAGCCGGATTGAGTGAGAAGTACCACCGGCCAATCTGTTTGTCGATGATCGGGCGAATCTCCCAGGTCCAGGTGTCGGTCGAGTATTGGCGGCGCTGATAGCCAATTTCGTTGGAGAGGCTCAGGCCCACGGGCCACTTCCACTCTTTAGGTATATGCACACGGGGCCGAATATGGTCGCCAACCCAGTCCCAGCCCTGGCCATTTTGCGCGGAAGTAAAAATGTAGAAGCCCGTCTCGAACCACTCCGTGAAACCGTGCGTAATCTCGATGGTTTCGTGCAGCTGGTGGTTGGTCGGAAGAAGGCCGTCTTGGGAGGTCTTCGAGCCCTGAAAGGTGAAATTGCTGTGCAATTCCACCATGGTGTGATGGGGTTCCACTTGATCGTAAGCATAGACCTGAATTTCGTAATTGTCTTGCGCGTGAACGGGAAGGGACAAAGTTGCGGTTAGAAATGCAAGACCACCCGTAACCATGGCGACGCGCCGCCTCATGCGCAATCCTTCCGAGAGCTACCTAGCGTATCGCAGGAAGCCGTGTGGGCGAAAACCATTGAGGATTGCGGGATCACGCGTGGGGGTGGGCTTTGTCGTAGACCTCCATCAGCTGGCGGATGGAGGCGTGCGTGTAGCGCTGCGTGGTGGAAAGAGATTGGTGTCCGAGCAGCTCCTGAATCGCGCGAAGGTCGGCGCCATCGGCAAGCAAATGCGTTGCAAAAGCATGGCGCAGGGAGTGCGGGTGCAAGTCCCAGTTGACATTGACCAAACGCACGTATTTCTTGACGATGCGGCCCACGGAGCGCTGGGTTAACCGGCGGCCCGCATAATTGAGAAAGACCGCCTGCATGTGCGGGTCGGTATCGCGATTGGACCTATGTGCTTGCCTCAGAAGCTCGTCCCGCACCGGCCAGTATTTTTCGAGCGCCTCTTGCGCTTTTTCGCCGTAGGGAACGATGCGCTCCTTGTTTCCTTTGCCGCGCACGCGCAAGATACGCTCTTTTTGCTCGACGTCGACCAAATTCAGACCGGTAAGTTCGCTGACCCGCAAGCCCGCGGCATAAAGAAGCTCGAGCAGCGCGCGATCGCGCCGCAGCAGCAAGCCTTCTTCGGCGAGCCGAGCCTGGCCGCAGCCTTTTTGCGCTCGCTCGGACGGGGAGGATTTCGCACGATTGTTCCCAGGCCCGGGGCTGCCCGATGGCCGCTCGACCATGCCCGCGAGTTGGTTGAGAAAACCGTTCATCTCTTCGGCGGAAAGCACCGACGGGATGCGCTTCGGCAGTTTGGGTGTGGGAACCAGGCGCGCGGGACTCTCCTTCAACCGTCCCTCGCGCACCCAGTACTTGAAAAAAGAGCGCAGCGCCGCTAGCTTGCGCGCAATGGAGCTTTTTTCCAGCCCGTGGTCGTGCAAGTGCGAGACAAATTCGCGGATCATGCCATGATTCACCGCGCCAAGAGAGGGCGGCGCCGCGCCCGGCGGCGAAAGAAACTCGAGGAATTGGCGGAGGTCCTTGCCGTAGTTGGAAACGGTGTGGGGCGAGGAATTCCTCACCGTCTCGAGATATTCGAGATACTTGGCAATCGCTTCTTGCATTTCGACCGGCCGACCCACGAGACAACAGTATCAGTCGGTCGCCGGCCCGGGATAGTGAATTTGTGAGGATGCTTTCTTAGACGAGAGGGCTCAGGACTTGGCTGCCACGGGCACTTGAGCTTCTTCGGGCTGGGCCGAGGGCGCCGCCTCGGGCACGAGTTTCTCCCAGTCGCAGCCCTCCTTGAGGCACGCGTGCACCGTGCCAATTTTGGACCGTTTCTCAACGATGAACGGCGCGCCGCACTTCGGGCAGGGCTCGGCGATGGGCAGGTACGGGGTGGTGAAGTCGCAATCCGGGTAGCGCGAGCAGCCGTAGAAAATGCGCGGGCGTCCGCGGCCACCTTTGCCGGCGCTGCCGCGGCGGACGAATTCGCCTTCCTTGCATTTGGGGCACCGGATGCCCATGGTGATTGGTCGCGTGTATTTGCACTTCGGGTAGGCCGAGCAGCCGATAAATTCGCCGAAGCGCCCGTGCTTTTTCACCAGCCCGCTGCCGCACGTGGGGCACTTTTCGTCGAGCGGTTCATCCGGCTGGTGCGCGATACGCGTGCCCTGCACCAGTCGGCGCGTCGTCTTGCAGTCGGGATAGCCCGTGCAAGCCAGGAAGGTGCCGAATCGCCCGCGCTTGATGGCCATTTCCTTCCCGCAGTTGTCACAATACTCGATCTTGTTGGGGTCACCGGCGTCGGGCTCGACCGGCGAGAGGTCCTCAATGAAGTCGCAGTCGGGGTAGCGCGAGCAGCCCAGGAAAAACCCATGGCGGCTGATGCGCTCGAGAAGCTCCCCCTGCCCGCACTTCTCGCACTTTCTCCCCGTGGGGATGCCCGCTTTGTAGGAGAGCATTTCCTCGCCGGCTTTGTCGAGGTCAATGACAAATTTCTCCCAGAACTCTCGGACGGCATCGCGCCAAGGCCGCTTGCCTTCTTCGATCTCGTCGAGTTCGTCTTCCATCCGGGCGGTGAATTTCAGGTCGAAAATATCCTCGAAGCTCTTCACTAAGAGCTTGCTCACACGCTCGCCAAGCATGGTTGGCGAGAACCGGCCCTGATCCTTGGTCACGTACTCCCTTTCCACCAGGGTCGAAATGATGGCCGCGTAAGTCGAAGGGCGTCCAATTCCGTCCTCTTCGAGCTCCTTCACCAGGGTCGCATCGTTGTAGCGCGGCGGCGGTTCCGTGAAGTGCTGCTCCGGGCGAATCTTGTCCAGGCGCAGCGTCTGTCCTTCGGCCACTTCGGGCAGCGCGCGGCCCTCACCTTCCTCGTCCTTTTCGTCGTCTTCGCGATCCGCTGCGGAGGCGGGCAGCTGGTAAACGCGCAGGTAGCCGTCGAATTTCTGGACCGAGCCGCTGGCGCGGAAAGTGTACTTGCCGGCGCGAATGTCGATGGTGGTCTGGTCAAAAATCGCGGGTAGCATCTGCGAAGCCACGAACCGCTGCCAGATCAGCTGATAAAGCTTGAAAAGATCGTCGTCCAAATGCTTCCGCACGTCTTCCGGCGTGCGGGTTACGTCGGTCGGGCGCACCGCTTCGTGGGCCTCCTGGGCGTCTTTCTTGGACTTGTAGAAATTCGGCTTTTCCGGAAGATAGTTCGCGCCAAACCGCTGCGGGATCAGTTCGCGGACCTGCCCGAGGGCGTCGTTTGAAACATGAACCGAGTCCGTGCGCATGTAGGTAATCAGCGCCACCGAGCCTTCTGAGCCGAGCTCCACGCCTTCATAGAGTTTCTGGGCCAGGGACATGGTGCGCTTGGCCGTGTAACGCAGCCGGTTGTACGCGGCCTGCTGCAATTTCGAAGTCGTGAACGGCGGCGGCGGGTTGCGCTTCTTTTCTTTTTGCGTCACCGAAGCCACTTGCCACTTGGCCTTGCTCACCGCGGCAACGATCTTGTCAGCAGCCGCCTGATTCTTGACTTCGATGTCCGCGTCGTTGTGCTTGATGAGCTTGGCCTCGAACAGCGGAGGCTTTCCCGCATCCAGCGTCGCGTGAATGGTCCAGTATTCCTGCGGCACGAACGCGCGGATGGCTTCCTCACGCTCGACGATCAGCCGCAAAGCGACGGTCTGCACGCGTCCGGCCGACAAGCCCCGCCGGACCTTGTTCCACAAAAGCGGAGAGATTTTGTAACCCACCAGCCGGTCTAGGACGCGCCGGGCCTGTTGCGCGTCGACCAGATTGTTGTCCAGGTTTCGCGGCTGCTCAAACGCCGCCCGGATGGCCTTGGGGGTAATCTCATTGAAGGTTACCCGAAAAATCTTCTTTGGGTCGGCCGGGGGAATATCGTCGGCCAGATCCCCGTTACTTTTCGCGTGGTTGTCGGCTTTGGCGGGCGTCGGTGGTTTGGCATCAGAAGCCTTGCCATCACCGGCCTTGCCATTTTGCCTTCCGGGAGCCTCGGCCTCGACAAACCGGCTGGGCTTCGAGAGCACCATCGCCAGGTGCGCCGAAATGGCTTCTCCCTCGCGGTCCGGGTCAGGAGCCAGATAGACGGCTTCTGCGCCGTGGGCGGCCTTCCGCAAATCATGGATGATCTTGCCTTTTCCGGAAATGATTTGCAGCGTCGGCTCAAAAATCTTTTCATCATCCAAGGTAATTTTGGGTGCTTTTGCTTCGGCTTTCGCGCTTTTCGTCGCGCCTTTCTTTTTCTTGGTTCTTTTCTTGCCCGTGGGATCATCGCCCGGGAGGCGAATGCCGATGGTTTTCGTCGGCAGATCCATCACGTGGCCAATGGAAGCCTTGACGGTGTAATTCCGTCCCAAATATTTGTTGATCGTTTTCGCCTTGGCGGGCGATTCGACAATGACGAGCGAACGAGCCATGTAACGTTTGTAACTCCGGTCTGAATTTCGGAAAGGGCGGACCGCGGGGCGTGTGTCTTTCTCGCTACCTTTGGCGCACCCCCACGAGATGGGCCTCGGCCCAGTGTGAGATGCACCTGCCGGCCATTCCGGTTCATTGTCCTTAGATGATGTTCGGCCCGCAGAGGGACATCTGAACCGCTATCCCCCGCTATAACAACACCTTGCGGAGCTGTTTTCTGACAACTGCCGCGCAATCCCTTCCATCTCTGACCTAAACAGGGTAGCCAGAACCTCGGAAGAGTTCAAGCCGCTTACTTTCTGCCGGCAAAGCGCACCCGCAAGGTCGTCGCGCGGCCTTGACCGCCGGCGAAGGCCGCAAAGCACCCGGAGCGAACCATGCCGGTACACGCCGGGGCGTCCACGTTGTTCACCACCGCATCGGGGTTTTGCCGGCCGAGAATGTTCACGGCTTCCACGCGCACGCCCCACAGATACCCGCCAAATGCAAACTTCCGTTCGAGACCCAGATTTAGGCTTGCATACGCAGGAAAACGCAAGGAATTCGGTGGGCCGACCAGCTGCTGCTGGAGATTGACTACGCTGAACGGATACCCCGTCCGATATTCGAAGAACCCGCTCAGCTGCGTGCTCCAGATGTGCGTCGGGACCCAGCCCCAAACGAGCACGCGGTTGGGCGTGTCCCACGCCACCGGGCCCGGCTGTTGCGCCACGTAAAAAATCGAACCGAGCGAGGGGTTGAGAACTTCGTTCGAATGCGCCCGCGAACCAGTGTAAGCGCCGTATATCTCCGCGTTCTCCGAAAACTCATGGCGCAACGAAACAGTGACCGAGCGATAGCGATCCTCGCGGTGATCCTGAAGCAGAAAAATTCCGCCGGGCTCGGAGGGCTGCTGGTCCACAAAGGCGAAACCATGAGAGCCATTGCGCGCGAGCAGATACAGGTTCACCAGCATTTTGCGCCCAAACTTCTCCTGCCAGCCCGCGCTCATGGTCACAAAGCGCGGCTGCTCGAGACCCCCGGCCGGCAGGGCGAACTGGCTTACAATCGGGCTTGGTGGAACCACGCTGCCGGCAGCGTCGTAAAACGTGTCGACTTGCTGCTGATCGAAAGCCTGTCCGATCAGGCTCAGGTTGAGGGGCGCGTTATAAATGCCCCAACCCAGCGAGAATTTCGCGCGATCATCGCCGAAAGGCATCACGTTGGCCGAGAGGCGCGGCCCGGCCATGGCGCTTTCGGTGAAGCGGTCCCAGTCTGTGCGCAAGCCCGCCTGAAAAACGAAATGGCTGCCGACCGACCAGGTATCTTCAACGTAGGCGCCCGCTTGGGTGTTGGAAAGTCGTGGCGTCGCCGTTCCCGTGAACGTGGACCGCCGCACCAGGCAACCCGGCGTCGGCGAGGTGCACGTCGTCCCATCGTTTGGATTGGCGGCGCGGAGCGCGTCGATCTCTCCGCGCTCGGCAAACTGGTGGAAGATCAGCCCGGCCACATTGGCGCCCCCGGAAAGCTGATGTGTGCCGTGCCAGTGGCGAGGCGCAGCCATGACGTTGGTCATCGCCTGCAAACGCCGGCCGCGCTCGCGCAAGTGCTGAAAGTAATTGCCGCTCGTGCCGTTGATGAGCAGGATGTATGGCTCGGAACCTTGTGGGGTGTATTCGAGCACGCTCTCGTCGGCGGCAACGCCGAGCTCAAACAACGTTTCATGAAGCCAAAGCTGATCCTTCAAGGAAACGAAGCCGCGCCGCTGGTCGGCGGTGACGGTCGTGGATTGCGGATCGAGCGCGTCCAGGCCGAGGTTCGAGTCACTGGCGCGATTGTAGAGTAGCGTCGCGTGGAGCAGGTGCTTGGACGAAAAGTTGTACTGCAGCCGGAGAAGATTGTCTCCTGCCCATTGCTCGAAAGTGTTGGCGTTCGAGGGCAGTTGCTTTATGACGCCAAAGGTGTGTTGAATGCCGACGGCATCGGAAAACCAGAAACGGCCTCGCTCGAGAGGACCGGAAAAGGTGAACCGCGGATACCAGTTCCCCAGATGCGCCCCCTGCTGAATGTTGATGCCGGGAGCGGGATTCGTGGTTCCAAAGCGCCAGCGGTCGTCCCCATCGAAAGTTTCCAGACTCAAGATGCTTGCACCCGAGTGTGGGTAACCCGCGCTGATGTTCGCCGCCTGGACTTCTGCCCCGCGCGTGGCATCCACGTTGAAGCGTGAAGTGAGCGCGCCGCTCAACGGGTCGCCGATCTCAAATCCATCCATAATGTATTGTGTTTCGCTGGAGCGCGCGCCGGCGACATGCAAGTTATCGCCATGGTCCTCGACGATTTCAGGCAGCGCGACCAAGCTTTGCTGGAGGGCATGGGTGTTGGGAACGGGAATATCGCGGATGTCCCGCGCCGTCAGCGTTGCCCGCTCGGTGGTGTCCAGCGTGTCGATCTGGTTCGAGGGCGCGCTGACCTGCACTTTTTCGCGAACTTCCTGCTCATGATTCAACAGCAGCGACAACTCGTTGCTTCCGGCGTGCAGCGTGACGGCCTGGCCCGTGAGCAGGAAAAAACCTTCCTTGCGCGCCTCCGCCTGGTAGTCACCGGAAGAAAGATTACGGAAAGCGAAGCGCCCGGCGGCATCGCTCTCCGTACGGTAGGAATGCCCCGCTGCATCTTTGAGCGCTACTTCCGCGGACGGGACCGGGACGCCATTCTCGTCGACAACGACTCCCGTGCAATCGGCGAGCTCCGCTCGATGAATTTGGGCGCCGGCAAAGATACCCGAGAGAGCGATGATCCCGACAGACAGCCGAACCAGCCGCATCGAATTCCTTCCCCATCGAGCCACAGGTGATTAAACTACATCGCGCGCGGTGCCAGTTTCCATTTCTTAGTCAGGGCTCTCTATATGGATGGACAACGGTGGATCGAGGATGCTCGGCGGCAGAGGATGAGATGAAAGGCCAGAAGCAGACTTTGACGGTTATTTGTTCCGCGTCCCTGTGCTTGGCCCTGGGGGCTTGCGGCAACTCCCCTGGTTCCGGTGGCGCGCCGGGAGCCCTGAGCCTCTCCCTTTCTTCCTCCATGGCGCTCGCCCCACAGGATGGGACGCCGGCAAAGATCGCGACCACGGTAACGGGAAACTCGGGCCCGGTGACCTTGGCGGTCGTCGGCGTTCCGAGCGGCACGTTGGCCCAGGTCGCCGAGCCCGGGAGTAGTGGAAGCGGGGCCGTTACCCTGACCAGCAGCGCGGCCACACCGGCAGGGACGTACTCTCTTAAAGTGACGGCAACCGACGGCGGCTCGGTGGTCAGCCAGAATCTCACCATGGTTGTCGCCGTGGCGGGCGCCCTCGGCAGCACCGTCGATCAAACCCAGGGTGTCAACGGCAGGCTGCAACAATTCATGTCTACGTCGTTCCAGCCGGCGGAATGGGACTATCAATATTTCCCGAACCATACCGCGAGCGAACCCGCGCAGCTCAATCAACTGGGCCCGCAACACATCCGCCTCCAGGGTCTTTCCCAGGCCGTTCCGATGCGGTCGAATACGGGGGCGGCGACCGACTGGGACTTCTCGAAACTCGACGCCGTCGTCGAGCCAGTTCTGTCGGTGGCGGACCACAGCCCCGAATTTCAAATAGCGGTCGCACCGGCATTTATGTCGACCGCTCAGGGAACCTTCGATATCACCAATCACCTCGAGGATTTTTCGAGCTACTGCGCGAACCTGGTGCGCTATTACAACGGACCGGGCTTCGACTGGGGAGGGCAGCACTTTGCGTCGCCAAGCCTTTCCTCCGCGACTCCGCACAAAATCACCTGGTGGGGCATCTTCAACGAGTACAACATCAACGGCCTGGCCCCTGCCGAGTACGTCGAGCTCTACAACACGGTTGTGCCTGCGATGCTCGCCGTTGATCGTTCCATCCAGTTTTCCGCCTTGGAATTAGCCGACTTCGATTTTCAGACAGGCGATCCGCGCAATAATCTGCCGACTTTCGTTCTTCCGGCAAACCAGGGCGGCGTCAACGCCCAGGTGAATGCGGTTTCCACGCACTTTTATTCGTCTTGCAACCAACAGGACACCGACGCGCAAATTTTCAGCACCATTCCGGGTTTCGTGAACGATGTCAAATACCTCTATCAGGAGCTTCAGCTGCGGCCGGATCTCGGAGGCGTCCCGGTGTGGGTGACCGAGAACAATGTCAACGCCGACTTCGCGAATTCCAGCGGCAACAGCTCGTGCCACCCAACCCAGAAATTCGTGCCGGATTTGCGCGGGACGAGCGCGTTTTTTGCCGCGTGGCGGCCCTATGTTTTTTCGCAACTTGGGAAAGCCGGCAGTCAAGCCCTCTATCACTGGGACTATGACAGCGACGCGCAGTTCGGCGAGGTGGACTACTCCTCCGGCAGCAAGCATCTGAGCTATTGGGTGGACTACTGGCTGGGACAGATGTATCCCGAGAGTCCGGCCGCGCCGGAAATCCTAGCTTTGACCATGACGGAAACCGCCACGGTTGAAGCGCTGGCTACGAAAAACAGCGATGGATCTGTCCTGGTCATGATGGCGGACCGCGCCGTGCTTTCGCCCGCGGACAACAACGGGACCGGCGATACGCGCACGGTGGTCCTCGATGTCTCCGCTCTGGGCAGCTTCACTTCCGCATCGCAACTGAATATGGGCGCAACAGCTGACCTCACGAGCGGACCGCAACCGAGCCCGATTACGGTCGCTCCCAAGCTGACCGTGACTCTGGCCGGTTACGGCGTCAGCTTCCTTTTGCTAAAGCCCTGAGAATCACGTTCCCTCGAAAGACAGGTGGCGGCTTCCATGCCGTGGTTCGGCGGCGTCTTCCTCGAGGATCACGCCGAGCGTCCCGACGAAAAGGTCCGCATCTTTCTCCGTGAACACGAGCGGCGGCCGCAGCTTGATCACGTTGTGATGCGGGCCGTCGGTGCCGGTGAGGATTCCGCACTCCCGCAACCTGTTCACCACGTAGGCCGCCTCGAGCGGCGCGGGCTCGCGCGTGGTTTGCTTCAGGACCAGATCCACGCCTAGAAACAAGCCCGATCCGCGCACATCGCCGACGAGCGCGTGGCGTTGCTGTAACTCTTGCAATCGGTTCTTGAGGTAGGTCCCGACCCGCAGCGCGTTTTCTTGCAGCTTTTCGTCTCGAAGCACATCCAGCACCGCCAGACCTGCCGCCGCGGCGACCGGATTGCCCCCAAACGTCGAGAAGAATTCCATTCCGTTCGCGAACGATGCCGCAATTTCTCTTGTCGTGACTACCGCCGCGAGCGGAAAGGCGTTGCCGATGGGTTTGCCGAGCACGACGATGTCCGGCACCACGCCTTGCGTTTCGAATCCCCAGAAGTGCGTTCCCAAACGCCCGAAGCCGACCTGTACTTCATCGGCGACCGACACCGCGCCCGCCGCGCGCACGTGCCGGTAAACTTCTTGAAGATATCCCGGCGGAAAAACAATCTGTCCGCCGACACTCGGCAAACTCTCCGCGATAAACAGGGCCACGTCACGGCCCTCCCCGCGCGTGCGTTCGAGAATCTCTCGAACGTGGCCCGCGTATCGGGCGCCGGCTTCCCGGTCGTCCCGCCGGTAGCGGCCGCGGTAATCGTCAGCGAGCGGCGCCACATGCACCCACGGCTTCTTCCCTTGCCCGCCCGGGCCGTTGAATTTGTAAGGGCTGATGTCGACGAGCGTGTTGGTGTGCCCGTGATAGGCGTGCTCGAGCACGATCACATCTTCGCGGCCGGTGTGCGCCCGCGCGAGCCGCAGCGCCAACTCGTTGGCTTCGCTGCCGGAATTCACAAAAAAACACACGCGCAACGGTTGAGGCAGCTTTTCGGTCAGCCGCTCGGCGTAGCGAATCACATTGTCGTGCAAATAGCGGGTGTTGGTATTGATCAACGCAACTTGCTCTCGCACCGCGCGCACCACCCGCGGATGGCTGTGCCCCACCAGCGGCACATTGTTGTACACGTCGAGATACGCGCGCCCGGTGTCGTCGTAGAGATACTGCATCCACCCGCGCACGATTTTCAGCGGGCGCTCGTAGGAAAGGCTCAAGTTCTTTCCGAGCAGCACGCGCCGCTTCTCGAGCGCCTCCTGAGCCTGCCGTTCCTCGGCCGGAAAGCGATCCTCGGGAATGCCCAGCAAGAGATTCGGATCTGGAGAAAGGCCAGTCCATACCGCTCGCTCGGAAGCGTAAGCGACGCCGGGAAAAGCCGCGCCAAGATTCAACAGATCGAGAATGATCTGAAAATGCACGTGCGGCGGCCACCCGCCGTTTTCCCGAGACGTTCCGACGCGGCCAAACGCCTGGCCGCCGGAAATCCGCTGGCCAACTTTAAGTCCGCGGAGCGTCTCTTGGCCGAGATGCCCATACAGCGTGAAGAATTCCTCTCGATCGCTTGTCTGGTGCCGCAAAATGACGAGCGGACCGTAATCCTGTGGGGCGGGATTGTTTGCGAGGACGTGCACCACACCGTCGAGCGGTGCCTTTACCGCCGTGCCCGGCTCAACAAAGAGATCGATTCCCAAATGAATCGTGCGACGTTCCGCGGTGGGATTGTCCACACTCCCAAAATGCGGGGAGCGGTAAAGCGGCCGCGCTTCGTTGTAACGCCCGACGCCTACGCGCACGCCCGCTCGGCTCATCTCGCTCGATATCGTTTCTCCGAGCAAAGGAGTTTCCGACGCGCCGGGATCCGCTCCGAGGAGCAAGCTGCCAACCCCAAGATCAAATACGAGACTTGGTTCTCGCCACAAATCGACGTCGAGGATGGGCGCGGCAGATTTCCCGTCTGCCTTGAGCCAGCCCTCGATCTTCTCTGCTTTCGGCACCGGCGTCATTCCGCACGCGGCGCGAAGCGTGTAGTGGGCAAAGCGCGGGTGAATTTTTGCGAGCTGCTCGAGCGCATGCCATGCCGGCTCTTCACTGACGGTCACATACGCGTCACCCGGCTTCACTTTTTTGCGGTCCGCCGAATTCGTCACGCTCACCGCCAGCCTCGCCGCCAGCAACGGAAACAGGGCTGCAACTTCCTCTTCCTCCAGGGAAAAAACGCTGTGATAGCCCGCAACGACTTCTGCCGCTGCCCTTAGCGGATCCGATTCTCCGAGAATCGCATAGGCCGCGGCGATGGCCGGCTCGGAAACCGTCAACCCGTGATGCATGTCGCCAAAATCAATCACTCCGGAGATTTTGCGCGGCTGCGGCCACGGGTCGCTGACCAAAACGTTGTAATCGTTCGCATCCCCATAAATCACGCTGCGCCGCAAGCGCGGCATGCGCGCGACCGCTTCCGCTCGATAAAGTGCAAGGAACCTTTCGACCAGCGCCTGCCGCGCGGCCCCGGCAATCTCCGGGATGTACTCCTTGATCCAGGCTGCGCGCGAGGAATCCCATTTCAGTTCGCGATGCGCGGCGGGATGCTCGAACGACTGCAAAGCGGCGTCCATCTCGCCAAGCAAGCGGCCCAAATCGCGAAGCAGCTCCGGAGCGTGCGGGCGCGCTTTGGCAAGAACTGTTCCTTTCAAAAAGGTCAGCAGCCAAACCAGCCGCTTCGAGCCATCCGCCGCAGTAGTTTCTGAGAAGAGTTCGCCGTTGCGATTCGGCAGCACGCGGGGCAGGGGGAGTTGCGGCGCGCGCGCCGCGAGGTGCACCAGCGCCTTCGACTGCAGATCGATGAACGAGGGCTCGCGCGCCGGATGCATCACTTTCAGGACGAACGCGCGGCCCTGTGCTGCAATCAAATGAAAATTCTCGTCGTATTCGCCGGGAAGCGCCCTCGCCGATGCTTCTAACCCATAAATTTCGTGCGCCAGCCGGGCGGCCTTGGATTCCGTCAAACCGTGTGCGACGCGTACTTCGAGCGGCATGCGTCAAAGTTTATCTGCAAGGGCGCGACGCCGTCCATGGTGCCGCCGCAATCATCTGTTTCGAGTCACGTCTTCGAAGCGAGCCCCGCCCAAAGGTCAGTCGCGCGCTTCTTCGACCGACACCGGCCCATTCACCGTAGAAAGATGCACGACCGCGGGCGACGAGCCGTATTCGATGCGGCGATGCTCGTCGTCCCAAGTCTTGCGAGCGCTGGAGCAAATGCTCGCGCGGCAGCTCATCGGCGCATGATTCGTCGATTCCACCACGAAGCCGGACTGGAATCCGCTCGGCACGCGCAGCGTCACCGGACCGTTTTCCGCATCGGCGGAAAGTCCGCTGCCGTTCCAGCTCGTTCCTTGCAGGTCCACGTTGATCGGCCCATTCTCGGTTCGGATCCGCAGGCTGCCGCTGCTGCCCTCGACGCTGATCGGGCCGTTCAGCGCGCTGATGTCCGCGTCTCCTGAAAAATTACGCACGCTGATCGGCCCGTTGTGCGCATGCGCGGTCAACTGGCCATTGACGTCGTAAAAGGAAATCGGCCCGTTCAGCGTCTCCACTTCGACCGTCGCGGATTTTGGCGTGCGAATCAGCAGATAGACGGTCCAATGCTCAGCCTCGCCCGATGGGCCGTGCGTCGAAACCGTACCATTCTCGATGGACATGGTGATCTCGGACAGCCTGCCCTCGGCGCCGTCCCCGGCCTCGACCGCCTTGCACGCCGTCACCGAATAGTTGTTCTGGTCCCACCCCACCATCTGCGTGCCGCCGTTCGCGTGCGGATGGACCTTCAACACCGGAGCTTCCGCTTTGCTGAGCGTGCGCGTCTCCGAGCGCACCACCGCGTCGCGATCGTCAAAGCGAATGCGAAGATCGGAGCAGTCGTTCGCGGGCCGTCTATCCCCGCCGGAAATGATCACGGAATGATGATGACGCGGTGTGGCCGGCGCAGCCGCAAGGCCAGCCACCATCAAGGCCGAGGCGAAAATCAGGCAAAAAGTGCGTGGACGCATGGAACCCCTCCTCAGTAGCTATAGACGACCGACCCCATTCCTTTGTCACGGCCGCGGCTGAACAAAAATCAATTCGGCCATTCCCAATCGTCGTCGGTTCCGATGGGCTGCCCGTCAGGGGACTCCACGGGCGGCGTCAGGTCCATTTTCTTGGGATCCTTCACGAACTGCTCGATTTGCCGCAGCGCAAACGAAATGTGCGCCTGGTCCGCAATCGGCTCTCGCGAGCCCTTCTGCGTATTCAGCCAGACATACAGCTCGTCGAGCGCCTGGCTCGCCATCGCCCGCACCTCCTCGCTCGCGCGATCATTCGCTATAAGCGCCATCAGGTCATATAACGCCACGTTGTCCACGACGCTCGCAATTTGCGCGTTGTAGCCCTGGCCATGGGGCGCCTTCCAGGTCGCCCTCAGAATCGCGTCAAGCACCTCCGCGAGCCCGGGATTCTCCGCGTTCCGCGCATGAAATTCCACCAGCCGGGCCGCGCGCTCCGCATTAAACAGAAATTCGAGCGTGTGCTCGGCCGCGGCCTCCGCCGGGGCCAACGCGTCAAAGGCCGGGCTGGTGCGAATCTTGAACTGTTCCCGCCCGCGCCCATATTCCGGGGGACGCGGCGGGATCATTTCGAGCAGCGATTCCGGCAGCGCCAGGACTTCGGGCTTGAGCGTGGCCAGCACCGCCTTCAGCGCGCGCCGCTGCTCGGCAGGCGCGACGATTTGCGTGGGCGTCTCGCCATCCCCGCGCAGCGCAAACGTATAGTCCATCCCTCCCACTGTTTTGCTGGCCGCTTCCACTTGATACCGATGCATCAGGTACAACGGCACCAGCACGTCTTCGAGGGTGGCCATCGGCGCGCCTTCGCGAATGTTGTTCTCGCCGAAGCGCTTTAGGGCCGCGGCTCGCACCTCGATCAGCCGGTTCAATTCATCCACCGCATTGGTACCGGAGTCCCACAGATGCGCGACGCTACTCGAAGAGCCCGCGGGCCGCGCGTCCTGATCCGTCAAAAAGCGCAACCCGCGCCCGTACGCTTCCTTCAGGATTTTGTTCAGTGCCGCATGCTCGTCCACGCCCGCAGGAAAATCCTGGTAACCGTAGGCAATCGAGACTTTATCCCACTCGCCAATCCCCGTCGCGTACGCGTCGGACAAATCCGGCACGCCGCCTGCGTCCAGCTTGACGTACGGCGGCGGATAATCCATCACCGAAGAGCGGTTCACCGTGCTCGCGGAATAGTTGTGCTCGAGCCCCAGCGTGTGGCCCACCTCGTGCGCTGCCAGCTGCCGCAGCCGCGCAAGCGCCACCTGCTCGATCTTCGGCGAGACCGGCTTGCCCTTCTCGTACGGCGCGACGAGCGCTTCGGCAATCAAATAGTCCTGCCGCACGCGCAACGAACCAAGCGTGACGTGTCCTTTGATCATTTCGCCGGTGCGGGGATCGATGACCGCCCCGCCATAGGACCACCCCCGGGTCGCGCGATGCACCCACTGGATCACGTTGTAGCGCAAGTCCATCATGTCCGCGCCTTCCGGCAGCAGCTCCACGCGAAAGGCGTTCTTGTACCCGGCCGCCTCAAACGCCTGGTTCCACCAGCGCGCCCCTTCGAGCAGCGCCGAGCGAATCGGCTCAGGCGCCCCGCGGTCCAGGTAATAGACAATGGGCTCGACCGGCTCGCTGATGGCCGCCTTGGGATCCTTTTTCTCCAGCCGGTGCCGCGCGATGAAGCGTTTTACGATCGGCTCACTGATGGGCGTGGCGTAATCCATGTACTGGATGCCGAAGAAGCTCGCGCGCGGGTCGTATTCGCGCGGCTTGTAGCCCCCCGGGGGCAGTTGGACGAACGAATGATGCTCGCGCACGGTAATCGCCTCAGCCGATGGCGTCACCTGACGCACCCACGGCCCCGGCTCGTCGCCGGTAAAGGTAAGGGTGGCCTCCACTTCCGTATTCAGCGGAAAATTCTTCGTCCGTGGCAAATAGATCGCCGAGCGCGAGAGGTCGAGCCGGTAGGCTCCCTGCTTGGTCCGCCGCAGCGCTTCCGGGACGTGATGTGCGTCGCGCAGGAAAAAATCCGTCGCATCCACCAGCGCGCGGTCCTTTTCTTCCGCGGCTGCCGTGAATCCCCACAGCGCCGACTCCGCAAACGAATCGTGCACCGCGCGCCGCTCGTCCGGGTCCTGGCTCACCGCGCGGTATTCCAGATTTTCCTGGATCAGCAGCACTTTCGGCCCGCTGCGGTCGAACCGCACAATGCGCGTCGCGCCCAGCTGGCCACGGTCGAGCCCAATGTCGTTCGATCCAATACCCGTCGGCAACCCACTCTGGTAGAGAAACTCCGTTCCCCATTTGTCAACCTCGAGCCACAGCTTCCCCTGCTTCGCGTCCCAGTACAAATTGAAGTACCCCGGCAGCTTCGCGGTACCCGCGGTCTTCTCCGCAATCGTCGGCATCTCGGTCGCGCCCGGCGCCGCCTTTTCCCTGGACTCCGCTGCTTGGGCGGTCACCTCCGCAATGCGAAGCCGAGCTTTTTCCGTCGCCGGTGGCAGGTGGGCAGTGCCCGCTGCCTGCTCCTCGCGAGGCCGGCCTTCCGCGCGGCCCTTTTCCGTGATTGCAGGCGTTCGCGCCGAATCAGGACGAGCGAAAACGCACTTCCCAAGGAGGCCAGCAAGCAAAAAAACCAAAAACCGGCACGAATGCCTTGACATGTTGGAAACCCTCCGACACATGGTTGTACATGAGAACCCGGCGGATCGCTAATGCTTGGGCCCCGGGGCGCGTCGCCGGATGATCGACAGACTGGATCGGAACACAAGATTTGCTTCACCGGTCGCGTCTTTCAAACCTTTCCATGCCGCCGAATCGTTCTAAATTCCCGCCCGGCTCACACAGGAAAATCGCCTCTGTTATACTGAGCCGGTCTTCGGGACACGCGCATCGTGACGAAGCTACGCATCTCCATCGTGCAATACCTGAACACCGCGCCGCTGGTCTGGGGGTTCACCAACGGGCCGCTCCAGGGGAAGTACGACCTGTCGTTCACCGTGCCCTCCGAGTGCGCGGAAGACTTGCGCGCCGGCCGCGCGGACGTGGCCATCATCCCGGCCATCGAGTACCAGCGTATCCCCGGCCTGGCGATCTTGCCGGACATGGCCATCGCGTCAAAGCATCGGGTGCGCAGCCTGCTCATCGTGGCAAAAAAGCCCATCGAGCAAGTCAAAACTTTCGCGCTGGACAACAGCTCGCGCAGCACCCAGGTGCTGACGCGCATCTTGTGCGCGGAGAAGTGGCGCATCGCGCCCGAATTCTCCGAGGCAGTTCCCGATCTGCCCGAAATGCTCGACAACGCGGACGCCGCGCTGATCATCGGCGACCCCGCCTTGCGCATCTCGCTTGCGATGGCGAAAGACGGTTGGCCGGGCGCGCCGGGCCAAACCGTTTGCCAGGCTGCCACGCTCGGCTTCACCGGTTCCGAATTGCTTTATGTTTCGGATGTCGTCGGCGAGTGGCGCCGACTGACGCAACTGCCCGCGGTTCTGGCGGTCTGGGCCCTCGGCCGCGAGCTGGCCGCCCCGGAACTCACCGCGGATTTTCTGGCCTCGCGCGATTTCGGCCTCGCCCACCTCGGCGAAATCAGCTATGAAGCGGCCCAGGATTTGGAATTGCCCGAACAAGCACTGGAATCCTACTTGCGCGACAACATCGACTTTTCGCTGGATGCGGAAAACCGCCGTGGGCTGGAACTTTATTTCGAGCACGCGGCGAAACTCGGCCTCATTGGGAAAGCCAAGGCCATCCAGTGGGCCCCGGCAAAATCCGCGGCGGTGAAACTGTAGGCGCCTTGTTTTCGAAGGGCCGTTCAAGACCAAAAAGGACATCCCTTGGCACTCGCAAAACAACAAGCGCTCGAAATGCTGGAATCCGAGGACCTCCTCGGGCTCGGCATGGAAGCGCATCAAATGCGGCTGAAGAAAAACGATCCGCGCGTGGTCACCTATCAGATCGATCGCAACATCAACTACACGAATTTCTGCACGGAATACTGTTCGTTTTGCGCGTTTTACCGTCCGCTTGGCGCCAAAGACGGCTACCTGCTCGAGTTCGAGGAAATCTACAAGAAGATCGAGGAGATGCTGGAGCTCGGCGGCACGGGCATTCTGCTGCAGGGCGGCTTGCATCCGGATCTGCAAATCGGCTACTACCAAAATCTGCTGCGCTCTTTGAAGACGCGCTACCCGCAAGTGCATCTGCATTGTTTTTCCGCGCCGGAGATTCTGTCGATCGCGGAAGTGTCCGAAATCAGCATCCGCGAGACCATCGAGCGCCTGATGGACGCGGGCCTCCAATCCATCCCCGGGGGCGGCGCGGAAATTCTCGATGACGAAGTACGCGCGCGAATCGCGCGCCTCAAATGCACCAGCGACGAGTGGGAGGAAGTGCACCGCATCGCACACTCGCTCGGATTGCGCACCACGGCAACCATGATGTTCGGCTGCGGCGAACAGCTGCGCCACCGTGTGAATCACTTCGAACGCATCCGGCGCATCCAGGAAGACACCGGCGGCTTCACCGCGTTTATCCCCTGGATATTTGCCGCGGAGAATACCGCGCTCGGCAAAAAAGTGCAGGAGACCACGGCCGTCGATTATTTGAAAACGCTGGCCGTCAGCCGACTGTATCTTGACAACATCGACCACATCCAGTCGAGCTGGCTCACGCCGGGAATCAAGGTTTGTCAGGTGGGCTTGCAATTCGGGGCCGATGACGTCGGCAGCATCTTGATCGAAGAAAACGTAGTGTTCGCCGCCGGCGTGAAAAACCGCACCAACGAAGGCGAGCTTCGCCGCATCATTTCCGACGCCGGCTTCATCCCTGCCCAGCGCGACACGCTATATCGCTGCTATGCGCTGAAGTAGGTTTTTCCTTCGACGCTAGGACGATTCGTGTTTTTGCAGCGGAAAGATGGAAACTTCGACGACCGTGCCGTCGGGCAAGCCGACGTCTTCGAGAAGGTAGAGCACGCCGCCGCGAAAACGCGCGGGAATTCGCCGCGGCACGATGCTGTCCGGCGAATTGGACTTTGCCGCGGGCGGATTGGGCGGATTGGGCGGCTTGCCTTCGCTCGCGTCGAGCGCCTCGTTGGCAAGGGCGTCGGCTTCGCGGTTCTGCTCGCGATAGACGTGCTCGATGCCGAACGCGTCGAACCCCGCCGACATTTTGTGCGCGCGTTCGTAGAGCGGCTGCAGATCGGCGCTCTTTACTTTATACAGCCCGCGCATCTGCTTGACGAGCAGCTCGGAGTCGCTCTCCACGCGAATCGCGTGAAAACCGTGCGAGTGCGCGTAGTCCATGGCCGCGATGAGGCCGTAGTATTCCGCGACGTTGTTCGTAAACCGGCCGATGTACTTCTTGAGCTTGGCGACGGTTTCGCCGCGCGCATCCCGAATCACCACGCCGTAAGCCGCCGGGCCGGGATTGCCGCGCGAGGCGCCGTCAATGTTGATCCGATAGGCCGCGCGGGCGGCGGGCTTCGTCTCCGGACCGGCATCGCCGAAGAGGCTTTTGCCGCGGGTAGTAGAAGGGCGGCGCGGCATCAGCTGGTCGACGGCGGTGAAGCGGCATTCGCAGAGCCGCCCGCCGGTTTAGCGTAAGGGACCGGCTCGAGCGAATAGAGAATGAGGCCGCAGCTTTCGCAGCGGTACACCTCTTCGCTCGTTTCCGAGCGCAGCTCCTGCACGATGTGCGGCAAGACGCGCAGGCCGCAGCCGCGGCACTGATCGTCGCGCACCTGAGCCAGGGCGGTGCCGCCATGGCGCTTGGCGATGCGCGCATAGAGGTCGCGCAAATCTTCGGGCACGGGCGCGACGATTTTTTCGCGCTCCGCGGCGGCAGCTTCGAGCTGTTTTCTGATGTCGCTTGCTTGCGCTTCGATCGTTTTTTTCTCCGCCGCGAGGCTTTGTTCCGCTTCTCTCAGCCGGGATTCCGCGAGCTTGAGGCGCCGCTCGGCCTCCTCGGCTCTCATCATGACCTCGAGCTGGCGGTCCTCGGCCTTCGCGATTTCCGCCTCGGCGTTGGCAATTTCATGCTGGAGCGCGCGGTAGGCTTCGTTGGTTTTCACCGCGCCGCTCTGGTCGCGGTATTTGCGAACGCGATCCGTCCATTCCTGGCCTTCGAATTCGAACTTCTTGCGCTCGGCGTTGATCTTCGCGAGCGCTTCTTTGGTGGACGCGATTTCCGAGCGGGCGCCGCTCTGCTGGGCGTCTGCTTCGCGAAGGCGCTTCGGGAAGGATTCGAGGTCCGCGCGAAGAAGCGCAATCCGGTGGTCCACTCGCTGCAGCTCAATCAGATGGGGAATCGAGGGGTGCATGGAACGCCCATTCTATCACAGAGCCACGGCGGGCCTTCCTCT
>Ga0182040_10000133_pt1 | contig 31238 bp, 27 predicted proteins | sample flu12Cox44000176_FD_125973 | JGI IMG/M metagenome (GOLD analysis project Ga0182040, IMG submission 125973) | Lab enrichment of tropical soil microbial communities from Luquillo Experimental Forest, Puerto Rico - flux8day.12C.oxic.44.000.176 | ecosystem: Environmental > Terrestrial > Soil >... | reverse complement strand
GATCCCGGACGGAGGCGTGCCGTTGTTTAATGGGGCGTGTCCAGGAATCGGGAAGAAGCGGTTGGGATCGATGGGCGACTGCCCGTGTTTTGCGGTGATGATGATGGCGGTCGAACCCAGAAGCCCTTGCCTTTTGAGGGCAGCGACCATCTGCCCGATCGCCGCATCCACGAATTGCATCTCGGCCAGCATTAGTGGCCTGGGAGTGCCTGCAGCATCCTCATAACCGCCAGTGTTTACGTCGGTTCTGGTAGCGGATTTGGGCGCAATCAGCTTCTGTCCAACGCTGACCGCCTGGAAGTTCATGCCGAAGATGACTGGGACAGGAGCGCTGCTTGTACCGAGGTGCGTCCTACCGTGGATCTGGTTGAGCACGGCGTTGACCTTCAGTTGGTCGTTGCATTTGATGGCCTCGAAACCGACGGTCCAGTCATCGTCGGTAATCGGGAATGGCACACCAGAACTCGAAGTAGAAGCCGTCCCGCAGTCAAAACTGGCTCCGCCCTCAGGCGCAGCTGTCTTAATCCCTGGCAGGAGAATCTGGAGAGAGTTCACTTCCGGCGAATAGTAGTCGTCCACGTTGGCGGGCACTGCAGGGTGCAGGTCGGGCAATGGGTTAGGACCCGAGACGGAGGCGTAACCAGCGTGCTTGTCGGACCAGGCTGTGTAGCCGCCCGCGGCGTGAATCACGCCAAAAATGGTGTTCGTGCGAACGAAGTTCCACGAGTAAACGGGCTTGCAGTGGTTAAAGGGATCGCGTATCAGCCTGTCGGGATTGATTGATTTAACCCCACCGTCGATAGTGGAGTATCCGGCGAACCCGCCATTGAGCTTCGACTGGTCGATTTCGTTGCCTTCCTCATATTCGGTTTGAGTCCCGTTGATCTGGCCTTCCTTGCATCGGTATTGGCTTCCCAGATCCTCGCCGGGCAGTCCATTGCCGGTCGTCATCTTCGGTGGGGCCAGAACGCGATCGTAAGCGACGTCGTAAAACGCGCCCACAGTTCGGGGGCTCCCACCGGTCACGAGTGCCATCAGGCCGGGAAACGAGTCGGACGGCCTGGATGCGGTCGTGCGCGTGTAGTTCACGCCGGTCCTGCCGAGAGCTGCCAGGTTTGGACAATAGGGTTGACCTCCATTCACTCCACTGACTCCTATGGAACAATTGAGGTAGTCCACTGCGTGCATTCCATCGATGCTGATCAGCAGAACGTGGTTGATGTTACTTTCGTTCCCTTGGTTATCGTGCCCTTGGTTATTATTCCCTTGGTTCATATTTTGGGCGCGTACTGGCGTGGGAACGGTTGCGCCAACAAGTACCAGAGACAAAGTGATCGCAACGATTCTTTCTTTCAAGAGCATCTCCTTAGTTGGGAAGAAAATGGAAACAATCGTCCCGGTGTAGACACTAGGGGCGGTGTGTTACAGGAGAGAAAACGCTACGTGTCGTCTCCGTGAATCAGAGCCCATTGAAGAGTAAAGTACTGGTGCTCTTAGGAACGCATAGAAAAGGCGCCGCGATCAGCATCAAGAACGGCTTGGAGTCAACTCTTCCACTTTCTTGCCTGCGTATTGCGAACCATAAACTTCCCCGGCTCGCTGGATTGCCTCGGTGATGCTCCCGCAATTTGCGGCACCAACGTGGCGCTCAAACTCGGTTACCGCCAGCATACGATACGGTGCCCGCTGCACGGCAAGTTCGGCTGAGCCTGTCGAAGAAATGAGGCATAACTATGGAGAGATTCTGATCCGCAGCCCCATCCATTTACTCGGGCAGCGCGTCGGTGCTAGACGACCGTATGTCGTCGTACCGGAGGACAAACTTCGCCTCAGCCATTACAGGGTTATTCTGAACAACCTGACCTGACGCCATTGTGTTCTGCGTAGTTGGGACCGGCTCCACGGGCTCTCGGAATCATCCCCCACACGTAACGCTCCCACGTTGAGTCTGCGAGTTTGCCAAAGTTCATGCCGAAGATCACCGGGACAGGCCGGTTGCTGCTGCCAAGGTGCGATTTGCCATTGATCCAGTTCACAACCGCGTTAACCTTTCAATTGGCCGTAGCACTTGATGGCTATGGCGCTTCGCTCACGACGATGTTCAACCCGCCGGCGTCCCCAACTTTCCCGGTCCTTGCTGCCATCTGCGTGAAGGCGGCGATCCTCGCACGCCGGACATCGTCGTGATTCCAGATGTGGGAGTGGTGTATACCGGAAACCTCAAAAAGCAATCCGAGCACGGCAGGTTCGCACATGACGATACCAATGTGATGCTGCTGGTATCTAATCCGCACACCAGTGCCCGCGCTGTCACTAGTTTCGTGCAAACCGCTCAGGTGGCTCCGACGATCCTGAAGATCCTCGGCCTTGATCCAAACGCTCTTGATGCCGTCAGGATGGAGGGTACGCCGGTTCTGCGGGATTCGGACGAATAAAGTCGTTCTTGTTACCTCCGCCGCAGCGGGGGCTCCACGAGCGCCCGCTGATTTTTTTGCTTGGCGGGCTGTAGGACAAGCCATTCGGTTAGATGCTGCCGTTTTAACATAGGCGTAATCTTTGCGGAGAACGATTCGCGTGTTCCATGTCGGGTTGGCGCGGGTCTCACTTGGCTGCCAGGGCTGCCTCGGTCAATCGTTGTATCGAGGACCGGCCTACAAGACACCGAACGCTTCAACTCTGGGATGATGGAGGTATGGCGAGAGGTGGCCTGTCCATGACGTTTCGAAGAAGGATCTACCGCAATCTGCCGCTTCTCTTGGTCACAAGGCTGCTCATCCTTGATGGCTTGGGAGCCGCACGACTGACGGCACAGACGGCGGAGGCCCTTTCGGCGGTGAAGCGCGTGGCAATGGACTGGACGGAAACGGAAAAGAGCTCAACGGAGGTACGAGATCGAGTGTTGCACAAACTGAGGGCGAGCAGATCCGTGGAGATCGTCTCGGAGGCGGAGCGCGCGGATGCGGTCCTTCATGGGAAGGCGACGATTTGGGTAACCGGCCATGAATTGTTGAGCCCGCGATCGAAGAGCGTCCGACAGGCAACCTATGGAGGATTTGCGTCCATAGAAGTGAGCGGCAAGGATGGAGAGGTGCTCTGGTCGTATCTCGCGACGCCGCGAACGGTCCGCTGGGGAACGATCGCGGACGATTTGGCAGACCAACTGGTGCGTCAGTTTTTGGAGGCCTTGGCAGGCAAGGGAATTGGAGAGAACGCCGCCAGCGTGAGTGCGACCGGAGCCAAGAGTGGTGACGTGTCGAGAGCAGCCTTGCGCGGAGCGGGCAGTACCTTTGCCGCTCCCATGTACCAGAAATGGTTTGAAAGTTTCACGCAAGTGCGGCCGGGAGTTCAAATTGAATATGCGGCGGTGGGCTCGGAAGAAGGCGTGCGGAGATTCCTGTCTGGGCAGGCGGACTTCGGCGCGACGGACATGCCCCTTTCCGAGCAACAACTAAACTTGCGGGGCGGGCGTGTGCTGCAGATTGCGACGATGGTGGGCGCGGTGGTCCCCATCTATAACGTGAAAGGGACCGCCAATGGACTTAACCTGACACCGGAAGTGCTCGCGGGAATCTTCTTGGGAAGGATCCAACGATGGAATGCGCCGGAGATTCGCGTCATCAACAAGCATGCGCGATTGCCTGACGAAGCGATCGTAGTGATTCACCGGTCGGACGGGAGCGGAACAACCTTTGCCTGGACGGATTACCTTTCCAAGGTGAGCGCGGAATGGAAGTCAAACCAGGGAATGGGAACAACCGTGCGGTGGCCCGTAGGCGACGGCGCCGTTGGCAACGAAGGAGTCGCCACGGCAGTGCGCAAGACAGCAAATTCGATCGGCTATGTCGAGTTTCTGTATGCGTTGCATCACGAACTGGATTTCGCCGCGGTCCGCAACGCTTCCAGCGAATACGTGAAGGCGGATCTGGACAGCGTGACTAACGCGGCCAAGACGGTGGAGATTCCCGGGAATGATCAGTTTGGCCGTTCCATTACAAATGCCGCTGGAAAGCGCGCGTACCCGATTGCCACGTTGACTTGGCTGCTGGTGCCATTGGAAGGCCACGATCGAGTGAAAACGGCTGCATTGCGGGACCTGCTGCGATGGATGCTGACCAATGGGCAGCGGCAGTGTGAAGGCCTTGGTTATGCGCGTCTGCCAGGGGAATTTGCGAACAGGGAGCTTCAATCGCTGGCAGCCTTGGACCGAGCGGCTAATTGAGCGCGCTTCGCAGAGCTCCCCTCGCAAGGCGCAGATTTCAGCGCGCCGCAGTTGTGCATCCGGTCGTTATCCCATCCCGCGCTGAGACTTACAAAAAGGGCTCAACTCGATTAGGGGTAACCCGGCGTTCCGATGTTTGCGAGTCTCATCAGCTGGAATCCTCCGCAACAGACTCGCGGACTGGCACTACTTCTGGAACCGCACGCTGTCGAGGATGGCGTTAAAGGCTTTGTCGTATTTTGCGTAGGCGGCCTGGGGAGCCACACAGACGAAGGAGACTAGCCCCTCGGGACGTAGTGCAGTAATCATCCAATCTGTTTCCTGACCGCCTAACGGAGAATCGTTGCTGAGATACGTGGCGAGGCCGGGCTGGCCATTCAAGCGGACGCGCTCCGACTGGCGCGTAATCTTCATGTTCGGGTTCGACTTTTGAAGGTCGTGAATAGCCCGCTCGGTGGCGTTGTTTAGGGCGTCCCAATCGTTTGGCTCCCCGGTGGCCTGGGACACGCTTACGATGAGCCCGTAGGCAAGTGCAGCATGACCGGTGCCGTCGTCCACCACGCCCCCTTCCGGCGCGAACGAAACGTTGTTCGCGTCATTGTCGGCATACTTCTTCCAGTTGTCCGGATATTGCAGCGTGTAAGCCTTGGCCTGATAAGCAGCGAAATTCCCCGACGGAGGCGCAGGAGCTTTTGCCGCCCCCGCAGCGCCCGGCGTCAGCTTCTTCACCACCGGCAGAGCCAGGACTTCGCGCTTGATAGTTTCAAATTCGCCGGAATCCCGCTTGGCATTGCGAGGGACACCGCCCAGTTTGTCGATTTCCCCCTCCACGCGTTCGAGTCGATGCTCCGGATTCGGATGGTCGGAGAGAAACTCAGGCGGATTCTGGCCCTTGGTCTCGGCTTCGAGCTTCTCGAAAAACTGCGCCATGGCGCGCGGGTCGTAGCCGCTGTCGTAGAGCACCTGCGTGCCCATCACATCCGCTTGCGATTCGGCGGTTCGTGAGTAGCGCAGCAGCACGCCTCCAGCGGCAAACGCGCCCAACTCGCTCAATAGTGCCCCACCGGTCGAGCCGCCGAAAATGCCGCTGGCAATCCCGAGAACACCTTGCGCCGCCTGAGCCTTGGTCGCCTGATTCGTCCCGTGCCGCAAGGCCACGTGCGAGAGTTCGTGCGCCATCACGGCGGCGAGCTGGGCTTCATTGTCAGCCACTTCGATTGCACCACGATTGACAAAAACGTATCCGCCGGGCAAGGCAAACGCGTTGATGGCCTTGTCATTCACACAATGGAATTCGAAGGGGTATTGCACTCCGCCCGTAGGAAGCTTCGCCACCAGCCGCATTCCCAGTTGCGTCAGATAAGCGTCGACTTGGGGCGCGCGGCAAAGGGGTAATTGTTTCTCGGCATCCGCGGCAGCTCGCTTGCCCAACTGGATGTCCTGCTGCGGCGTGAACATATTCCATCCCGGCCTAAGCACGGTGCGCTGCGCGGACGCCACCGGCGCGAGCAGAACGAGCATACACAAAAGGCCAATTGACAGGAGGCCGGCGCGCGCACCAGCTCGCCGGCGCGCTTGGCTCTCGCCCCTAGCGCGTAAATCCCATTGGCTACCGGACGCACTCACTCCAGCCTCGATGACCCATACGATGGCCATTCTCGCTCCAGGGTTACTTTAGCATTTGGGGACACAAAGAGAAAAAGCCCGGGTGGCTGGGGAACTCTCTATGCCCATTGAAAGCACGCAAGTTACTGATTTTACGCTCCGCTCCCGCCGCTGCAACCGCTAAGTTCGCCCGAGTCGGGTACAGTTTAAGTACACTTTGCATTTTCGTGGCACTGCTCGCCGGCGCCGCGTCGGCGCAGCCGCGGACCACCGCATTCCGTTTGAGACGCACGCCGGGCTGATCTTCCTTCGCGCGACACTCGACAAACAAGAAGCCCGACTCCTGCTCGATACCGGGTCGAATGTGAGCTTTTCTTTTTCCACTGGTGTCGGTCTGCGGCTCGACGGAGACCATTTCAAGACCACGGACGAGTACCCATCGCGCGTCGTGTTCCGCTACCCCGACATCTTGAAGGACAGCCAGGGCATCGTTGGGCAAGACATCTTGCGGGAATTTTCCTCGATCCTGATTAATTACAAGGCGCACGTCGTAGAGCTCGAGAAGTAACGAGGGGGCGCAATGGCCGGCCGATACCCTGTGTAAACAATCAGCGGTAGCCGAGGCGCGTGCGCTCTACTGCCTGGTTGCCCACGGCAAAGAGACTGTAGGGGCGATCCGGCAACTGATTGCCGTACCGGCGAAGCTGGGGCAATTCCTTCGCGCGTTTGCGAAAGCGAATCCCAGGGACGCCCACTGGACCGTGAGCAGCCTGAGGTTTCGATTGGACGTGCATCCACGTATTCCCGGAGCAGTTGCTTGGAATGATCTCGATTAAGGTTGCGGAAGCGTGCCAGCGCGGAGATAGGTGGTACCGGTCGAAATAGCCTCCTCTACCAGCAAGGAGCGGCGCTCCATGAAGCGCAAGCGAAGGTCAGGGTCCAGGAGAAGGCTGACCAGTATGAAAAGCCCATCTCGGATCGTGCCCATCTGCTCCTTGCGTTGCGGGGATAGCTCAATTTGGTAACGGACGGCAACGCGCCGTCCAAGATCCAGGACGACGGCCAGGACGATCCCGAGGAGCAGGCCCAGTTCCCATGGGTGATTGAAAATATATTCCATTTTGGTGCTCGCTTTTCTGAAGGGAGAATAAACGGAAATCTGCTCTTGATGGAAGACCTTCGTCTTTGTGAGGAGTGTCCGCTGGTCCTGCCTAGCACTGAAGAAGTGCCCGGTGAAGGTCACCAGCGTGATCTGCCCTGCTAAAGATTGTTGGCGAAATATCGCCATTACACTCACAACGGCAGATGCTAAGTAATTCCTTCGTATATTTTCGGCAACCCTTCCCTTACCAGGATTGCGGAAGGTTTGCCCGTCATTTGCGAGCCGTCCTGAGATGCGCGCGTGTCGATATATTGCTTGGGAGAGTTCGCTGTGCCTCCGTCCTCTACCCGACCGCCTTGGCCCCTGCGATAATGTGAAAATGGCGCGTGCGGTCTTGGAAGAACGCTGGGTTCCGAAGTCTATACTTTGTCTGCGCGATTACGATCGCCACAAGTTTCTGCTCGACCTGATTGCCGGAATCACAGTCGGCCTCGTCGCTCTCCCGCTGGCGATGGCCTTTGCTATTGCCTCGGGGCTCTCGCCGCAGGCCGGCATCTACTGCGCAATTGTTACGGGCTTCTTGATCTCGGCGCTGGGTGGGTCGAAGACGCAGATCGGCGGCCCGACGGGCGCCTTCGTAGTTGTTGTGGCAGGAATCGTCGCTGCGCACGGCGTGGAAGGTCTGTTCTTGTGCACCATGATGGCTGGGGTCCTCCTCGTCATCATGGGCGTAACGGGACTGGGCGGCAGTGTGAAATTTATTCCGCGCCCCATCGTCATTGGATTCACCAACGGCATCGCCGTCCTCATCGCGAGCACACAGATCAAAGATTTCTTCGGCTTGCATCTTGACAAAGTGCCCGGCGTCTTCTCGCTCCGTATGGAAGCCCTCGCCCGCAATTTCCACACGCTCTCGTACGCGGCCACCGCCCTCGCCGTGCTCACGGTGCTGACCCTGATTGTCTGCCGCAGCGTTTCTGCCCGTATCCCAGGGCCAATCGTTGCTCTGATTCTGGGAACGCTGGCCGTGTATTTCTTCAGGCTGCCCGTGGATACGATTGGGACGCGTTTTGGTGGAATACCGAGCGGCCTGCCGCATCTGGTAGTGCCGAGATTCCGGACCGACTTGATCCACGGCCTGCTCGGCCCGGCGTTCACAGTTGCCATGCTGGGTGCTATCGAATCGCTCATGTCAGCGGTCGTGTCGGACCGCATGAGCAACGACCGCCACAATCCGAATGTCGAGTTAATCGGACAGGGGGTTGCCAACATCTTCTCTCCGATGTTCGGCGGGTTGCCCGCTACGGGAGCCATTGCCCGCACCGCCACCAATATCCGCTCTGGCGCGCAGTCTCCAGTCGCAGGCGTGATTCACGCCGCCACGCTGCTGTGCGTTCTGCTTTTTGCCGCGCCACTGGTTAGCTATGTACCGATGGCCGCGCTCGCTGGAATCCTAATGATCGTTGCCTACAACATGGGCGAGTGGCGCGAGATCCCCCAGTTGCTAAAACTCACCAAGACTGACATCAGCATTTGGCTTGTAACCTTTGCACTCACCGTCTTCGCCGACCTTACCGTCGCGGTGGAAGCCGGAATGATTCTGGCGGCACTTCTTTTCATCAGCCGCATCGCGGCCACGACCACGATCTCGCAAGTCACGGACGACTACATTGAAGACGGTCGCGTGCACATTCTCCAGGACAAAGACATCCCCTACTATGCTACGATCTTCCGCATCCACGGCCCGTTCTTGTTCGGCGCGACGGACAAGATCTCCGTGGTGACCGAGGACCTTCACAAGCTACCACCAGTCGTGATCCTGCGCCTTCGTAACATGACAGCCCTCGACGCTACCGGGCTCTTCGCCCTGGAAGAAGTCGCCAAACAATTGCACGCCAGCAAACGGACGCTGATCCTGTGCGGCGCACGCGAACAGCCCTCTCGGTTGATCCACCAGGCTGAGTTCGCTGAAGTCGTTGGAGAAGAGAACATCTGCGACAATGTTCAGGAAGCCCTGCGGAGGGCTGAGGAAGTGTACGAAGGGCTGGAGGCGAAGTTCGTCGCTACCAAGAACTAGAATCCTCCCTGGACGATTGCTCTATCGATGTGGCGAACAGTTACCGGCCGCAACTCCTGTTGGCGCTTGGCGAGCCACTTCTCGCGTGCGTTGGTCTGGCATTTCGGACAATGGCGATTCCGGCAGGTAATGGGGAGCACCCCATTACCTGCCTTGGACTAAACCGCTACGCGGTAGGTGGTGGTGCGGCAGTCGGGTCGGCTTAACCGATCATCCTCGATACTGTTTCCTCGATTCCTCCTGCAAGCCTCTTTGCAGATATTCCAAACCGTCTTGCCATAGAAGGGCTGTTCCTGGCCACGATGGCCAAAGGTGCTGGAGAACAGAAAACCCTTAGGTTTCTTCCAGCGCCAATAGGTGCGTAAGGCTTCCAGCAGTTTGGGACTCAGGGGAACATCGCGGTCACGGGCCACGCAACTCGCGCAGTTGCATCTCGGGGTCTTGCTGGCCTTTGTCAGTGGGATCGCGTTAACTGAGTGAAAACAAAGGACGAAAATAAAAAGCCCGGGTGGCTGGGGCACCCGGGCCGAGGGGGAAGTGAGGGCGTACTTGAGGGAAATTGATTACCGAGCTAGGCGCGGCTCGGGAGAAGGCGTGGCGTTCGGAGCGTCCGCAGACCTGCCATTTCGGGCGCTAGCGGCTTTGGCTGCCGGAGCCGGCTCCGGTTTGCGGACCGGCAAGGCGAGGTTTTCGCCTTCGCGAACAAAGGTCAAGCGATCCTGCTCGTTGTCCCAGTCGATGCAAATGAGGTCCCCCAGATGAACCTGCTCGGTGGCGAGCAAGTTCGCCATTGGATAGACCACATGGCGCTCGATGGCTCTTTTCAAGTGGCGCGCCCCATACCGCTGATCCGTGCCTTCTTGCAGAAGAAAATCGCGGCCTGGCTGGGTCACGCGGAAGAGAAACTGCCCTTTGGCCGTTTCCAGTACGCGGTCCTGCACTTGGGCCAGTTCAATCTCGAGAACTTGCTCTAACTGTTGGCGGCGCAGCGGATGAAAAACCACCACTTTGTCGAGCCGGTTCATAAACTCCGGCGCAAACTTACGGCGCGCGGCTTCGACCGCGGTGCGCTCCACTTTTTGATCCAAGCTGGCGGCAGGCTTGTCCGCCGGCTGAATGAAGCCCATGCCGCCCTGCATCATTTCGGTAATCTCACCGCCACCGAGGTTCGAGGTCAGGAAAATGACCGTCTGCGAAAGGTCGACGCGCCGGTTGTCACCCAGGGTTAGCGTCGCTTTGTCCAGCATGCCCAGCAGCAATTGCCAAAGCGCGTCGCTGGCCTTCTCAATTTCATCGAAAAGCAAAAAACTGAGCTTCAGCTTGTCGGTGTGGCAGGCCGCCAGGGCTTCCTGGGTAATCAGGGGATGGGTTTCGCGGTGACCGAGGTAGCCCGGAGGAGAACCGATGAGCTTGGCAATCTCGTGGGAGTGCTGAAATTCCGCGCAATCTACCTTAATGACCGCGCGGGCATCCCCAAACAGGATCTCGGCCGCTGCCTCCACGATGCGGGTCTTTCCGGAGCCCGTTGGCCCGAGAAAGAGCAGGTTCCCTACGGGCCGGCCCGGCGAGTTCAATCCGGCACAAAAGACCTGGTACATGTCCACCAGGGACTGTATGCCTTCTTCCTGGCCAACAATCTTGGCGCGCAAGGAAGCATGAAAATCCCGCGTATCGTTGCTACGGATGCTCGGGTCCAGTTGATGACGGACAGCAGCTCTCATCGCTTTGCCTCTTCTCCGCGTCTGTTGCCCCAAACGCGACGCGCGTCTCAGCCTCCGCGCGAAAAATGAGATAGAGCATGGCGGATGCCAATCTTTTTCACCTTGTTGCTGGCAAGGAAACGCACTACTTTCAGTCAGATACGGAATTTCAAATTCTGTAGGCGTCTCACAAACTGAGATTGCGTTCCCTTTTAGGCAAAAATGAGAGACCAAGACCCCGGGAGCAGAACACTTTGTGTCACGTCACAAACGACAAAAAGGGGCGCCGTCTTCGGGCGCCCCCGTCAAAGGAGTTAAAGTTTTGCTTTAAGAGACCTTGGGCGTGACCAGGGCCTAGGAATTAGAGCGATCTTGCTTTTTGCGACTTTGCGGGGCCGCGGCAGGCGCCGCTCCAGGCTGAGCCGCACGGGTCTTCTTTTCCTCCGCGACCGTCTCCTCGGGCGCGCTTGCGAACTTGCCGTCGGTCACCTCGGCCCCGGCAGCCGCGGCTCCCGCACGCTTTGCTGCCGGTTCCACCAAAGCCCCCTCTCCTTCCCGCACAAAAGTGAGCCGGTTGTTTGTCTTATCCCAGTCGATGCACACCAAATCTCCCAAATTCACCTGATCGGTGGCAAGTAGGTTCGCCAGCGGGTAGACAACGTGCCGTTCGATGGCCCTCTTCAGGTGTCGTGCTCCGTAACGCTGGTCGGTACCTTCCTCGAGCAGAAAATCACGGCCAGCCGGTGTGACGCGGAAAAGAAACTGGCCCTTCGCCGTGTCCAGCACGCGCTGCTGGACCTGGCCCAATTCGATGTCCAGGACTTCCTGCAACTGCTCCTTGCGCAACGGATGAAAGACCACAACTTTGTCCAGGCGGTTCATGAATTCGGGGGAGAACTTGCGCCGCGCCGCCTCGACGGCCGTGCGCTGCACTTTTTCGTCCAGGCTAGTCGCCGGTTTGTCTTTCGGCTGGATGAAGCCCATGCCGCCTTCCATCAGTTCGCTGATCTCTCCGCCGCCCAGGTTGGAGGTGAGAAAAATAACCGTCTTCGACAAGTCCACTTTCCGATTGTCGCCAAGCGTCAAAGTGGCCTTATCCAGGATGCCCAGCAGTAACTGCCACAGGGCGTCGCTGGCCTTCTCAATTTCATCAAAGAGCAAGAAGCTTAGTTTCAGCTTTTCGGTGTGGCAGGCCGCCAGCGTCTCCTGGGTGATCAGCGGATGAGTTTCGCGATGCCCCAAATAGCCGGGAGGCGAACCAATCAATTTAGCAATCTCGTGGGAGTGTTGAAACTCCGCGCAATCGACCTTGATAACCGCGCGGGCATCCCCAAACAGGATCTCCGCCGCCGCTTCGACGATGCGCGTTTTTCCGGATCCGGTGGGCCCCAGAAATAGCAGGTTCCCAACGGGGCGTCCCGGAGAATTCAAGCCGGCGCGAAACACCTGGTACAAGTCAACCAGCGCCTGTACGGCCTCTTCTTGACCCACAATCTTCGATCGCAGTGCCGACTGAAAATCAATCGTATCCGTGCTGCGCTTGCTTGGATCGAGAGAAAGAGTGTAGTCGTCCATGACCGCCTCCTAGCGAACCCGCCCGTGCGGGTTGCCGTACCGCCCGCGCCCCCGGTCAAACTGTTCGAGTTTGACCTGGATGGTCGACTGCAGGAGCCGCAATTGTACTAGCAACTCCCTTGCCACCACGGGCGATTCTGAAATTCGGACGAGCGGCGGAAGGACATCCGCCAATTCAAGATTAAGGGTACGAAGAGAAGATACCAGTTTTTGAACCGTCGGAGAGTTGGGATCTCCCAGGTCCGCGGAGTGATTGCACTGCTCTCGCAGAGCTCTCCAATTAAGCTCCACGAACGGATGCTTCTTCGATACTTCCTTGACGACCTCATCGGTAATACGCGCGCGCTGTCCGAGCCGCGCCAGATGAAGTTGCAGTACTTTTTCGCCGCGGCGCACATTGTGCACCAAGTAGAACGAATTCCCTTTGCGGCGAACAAAAGCCATGACCTTACCTCGTCTCGTGCTCGATTGCAGTTGCCGTAGTGTAACGAGCTTCCACTACGCTCTGCAATATTAGACACGGAATTTCATCAAAAGTTGCACCGTATCAGTAACGGCTTCACCCTAAAGGTACTAGTGGTTATCACCTCATCATTTTTTGCTGCTGCGCTCGATTGCTTTTCAACCAGAACGATTGGTTTTGGATTTCCGTATGCTTTGCTCGGGCTCCATTCCCGTTTCCCGCCGCCATCGGCAGACTCTAAGCCATTTTATTAAACCCCCTCACCGCATTTTTCTCTTGTTCTTCGGGGTGCTCGCACCTACGATACGCAAATTCGCGCTTTCGAACTCTCGGATCTCCGGAGTGTTCCGCACATGTCCTGGGATAACGTATACCGTCTCGTGCAACGCATTCCTCGAGGCAAGGTTCTAACATACGGGGGGCTTGCCAGAGCCCTGCGATTGCCCGGAGGCGCGCGCACCGCCGGGCGCGCCATGGCTGCCACTCCTTCGGGAAAAGGCATTCCGTGGCACCGCGTGATCGGCGACCGCGGCAAAATCCTCATTCGTGGCCCGCACGCTTTGCTCCAAAAAAAGCTTCTCGAAACCGAAGGTGTTTCCGTCGTTGAATTTCGCGTGGACTTGAAACGGCACCGCTGGCAGCCGTCGAGAATTCAGACCTTGAAGCGCGCCGCCCCGCGAACGACGCGCCGCAAATAAGTTCACGCAGAATTTGCAACTGGATTATTTTCCCACCTGAGGCCGTCTGGCAAAGTTGCTTCAGAGCAAATCGGCTTGATCCGTGGAAATGAAGAGCGCCCTTCGTTTAGGGACTACTCCTCGCGCAGAACCTGCATGGGTTCCACCTGTGCGGCGCGAATGGCCGGCAGGAGAGAAGCGGCCCCGGCAACAGCCAGCATCAGGAAAATGACCGCGGACAGCGTTGCGGCGTCGGTGGGAGAAACGCCGTACAGCATGCCCGACAGGATCCGCGCAAAGGCGGCCGCGAGGCCGCAGCCCGCAAGACAGCCGAGCAAGGTAACGCGGAGCCCTTGCAGGACAAACTGTCTCACGATTTGTTCTCGCAAGGCTCCGAGAGCCAGACGCAAGCCCACTTCCCTCTGTCGGACACTCACGGTGTAGCTGAGCGTTCCATACAAGCCTACGCAAGCGAGAGACACCGCAGTAACTGCGAAGAACGTCAGAAGAATGGTGCGGAGCCGGTTTTCCGAGAAGGCGTCCGTCAAATGCTCTTCGAGCGGCATGATGTCGAACACGGAGCGCGCCGGTTCGATGTTGCGAACCTCCTTGCGCAGCGTCTCCGCCAACGCCATCGGTTCCGTGTGCGTGCGAACCAAATAGTAGGGGTCGGGGCGCGGAGCGCTGATGCACCAGTACACCGTGGGACCGGGTTCGCGGTTCAGACCTTCTTCCCGCGCGTCTCCCACAATCCCGCGAATTTCGCCGCCGTCTTCTGGCCGCAGAAAAGCATTTCCCACGACCTGAAGATGTCGGCCGATGATATTCGAGCCCGAAAGATACGTGTCGGCGAAGCTGTGATTCACCAGAACGTTTAGGGAGCCGGCCTCCATTCGGACGCCGCCCGGACTGTTAGGGCTAACAAGGAGTTTCGGCTCTTGGCAGGGTTCCCCCGCAAGTTGTGGGATTTGCATTGTCGAAAAATATCCCGGCGAGACGAAGCGGCTTTCCGCCACGATTTTGTGCTCCGGATCCGCTGGGCCCTCGGCAAACTTGAGTTCCGTTTGGAACTCCGTCGGGACGCCTGGCAGTTCTGCCGAATCCGCGGCACCCTGCACGCCGGGCATATTTCGCAAGGTCTCGATAATGCCGTCGATCCGCTGCGTCAGCCGTCTCATGTCCGCGGTTTCTCCCCATGAGCCGCTCACGTGGAAAGTCAAGACGTGGCTTGCATCAAAACCCGGCGTGACGTGGCCGAGGGCTTGAAAGCTGCGCAGCAGCAATCCCGCTCCCATCAGGAGGGTGACGGCCAGGGCCACTTGGGTGCCGACCAGCAACCACTGCAGGGGAATCCGTCCCGAGACTTGACTGCGGCCGTTCTGGGCCAGGGAATTCGACAAATTCCTTCTCGTTCCACGAATCGCGGGTAATACGCCACAGAGAAGGGTCGCGACCACGGAGCATAACAGGGAATACGCAACGATTCGCACGTCCAGGTGAATCTCATCGACGCGGGGCAGGCTGCCTGCAAGCAGGCCAAACACTCTCGACGCTCCGCCCGCCACTATCAGGCCAAGCAGCGCTCCCGCAAGCGCCAAGACAAAAGTCTCCGTCAGCAGCTGCGCGACCAACGCCGAGCGCGGCGCGCCGAGCGAAGTTCGGACGGAGATCTCATGCTCACGCTGGGTCGCCCGCGCCAAAAGCAACGTCACAATATTCGTGCAAGCAATCAGCAGAAGCAGCGACACCGATCCAAACAACATCCACAGCGAACCGCGCACGCCGCCGACCGTTGTCTCCTTGAGTGGCTCAATCGCAACCGCAAGTTCCCCGTCTGTCTTTGGGTACTGCTTGCCCAGTTCCGCTTGAACCGTCGCGAGGTTGGCGCGCGCCTGCGCAAGTGTGACTCCCGGTTTCAAGCGCCCGATGGTCGTGTACCACGTCGAACTTCGATCTTGTGCATACGGAGCATCCGTCGGGACGGAAGCCCATAAATCCACGTCGCGGCTTGGAAAAGCGAATGACGCAGGCATAATCCCGACAATCGACTGAGAGTACCCATCGATCCGCAACTTCTTGCCCAAGGCAGCTGGATCGGCGGCAAAACGGCGCCGCCAAAACCGGTCGCTGATAAGCAGTGCCGCCGGACCGCCAAAGTGTTGCTCCTCCGGACTGAAATCGCGCCCCAGAGCCGGCGAAACTCCCAATACCTCGAGGAAGCGAGGCGTCACGAAGGCTTCGGTTGCCTTTTCCGGCAAGGTGCCGGACGTTTCCGAGCTGTCCCCGGTGTAATAGCCGGCGATGGCTTGAAACGTCGAATTCATCCGGTTCCAGTCTTCCAGCCGGAGGGTCGAGAGTTGGGTCTGCGGGCTTTTCACTCTGAGATTGTACTGATTCAGGAACATCAACTGATCGCCTTCGGGAAACGGCAGAGGACGCAGCAGAATCGCGTCGATGGCGGAAAACACCGCACTGTTCGCGCCAATTCCGAGCGCCAAGGTCAGGATGATCGTGGCTGAAAACGAAGGCGATTTGCGGATGAAGCGCATCGCGGATTTTAAATGGGCGACGGCGCTGTCCATGATCCGCACGCGATACACGTCGCGCACTTCTTCCTTCACCTGCTCTTGGCCGCCGAATTCCAGCATGGCCCGGCGGCGCGCCTCCTCCGGTGGCATCCCTCCGACGATGTTGGCTTCGATGAGCTCGTCAATATGAAAGCGCAGTTCGGAATCGAGTTGCGGGCCTGACGCACGCTTGGGAAAGAAAATCTTCCACCAGGACATAGGACGCTCCTAACTTGCGGTTTCGAGGATCTGCGACACCGCGCCGGCCAAACGATTCCAGTTCGATTCCTCACTCGCCAACTGCTTGCGGCCCCTCGCCGATAACTTATAGAACTTCGCTTCTCTGCCGTTGCTCGATTGGCCCCACTCGGCATCGAGCCAGCCGCGCTTCTCCAAACGGTGCAGCGCGGGATACAGCGAGCCCTGTTGCACCTGCAAAACTTCCTTCGAAATCTGTCGGATGCGCTGCGCGATCCCGTACCCATGAACGGGACCGAGCGCGACAATCTTCAGGATCAGCAGATCCAGGGTGCCTTGCAGGAGATCAGACTTTTCGATGGGCATACTCTCTCCTAGACATTCGACAGATATACACGTCCATATGTAGAATGTCAAGGAGAGACAGCGACGGCCTTTGGCAAACCATGGGAATCCGCACAAACAGAGCATCTGCGGTATCCTATAAATCTCCTTGCTCCGATCGGAACAAGCGGCTATGGGCAACGCCATCCTTCAAGTGGAAAGCCTTGTCAAACGCTACGGCGACGTGGAAGCCGTGCGCGGGGTCAGTTTCTCGGTGGAGGAAGGCGAGGTTTTCGGGCTGCTTGGTCCCAACGGCGCCGGTAAAACCAGCACCGTCGAAGTTCTCGAAGGCCTTCGCACCCGCGACAGCGGGCGGGTGTCTGTCTGCGGGCTGGATCCGCAGTGCGACTCACAAGCGCTTAAGCACGAGATCGGCGCGGCGCTGCAGTCCACGGCGCTTCCGGACAAGCTCCGCGTCACGGAGGCTCTGCGTCTGTTTGCGAGCTTCTACAAAAGGCGGCGCAACCCGGAGGAATTACTCGAGCGCTTCGGCCTCAAAGAAAAACGCTACGCTTTCTATAATCAGCTCTCCGGCGGCCAAAAACAGCGGCTGGCCCTGGCCATGGCCCTCGTCAACGACCCGAAGCTTCTCTTTTTCGACGAACCGACCGCCGGGCTCGATCCCCAAGTGCGAAGAGAAATCTATGACATCATCGAGGAATTGAAGCGCGACAAGAAAACGATCCTCATGACCACGCACTACATCGAGGAGGCCGAAAGGCTCTGCGACCGCGTGGCCATCATCGATCATGGAAAAGTGATCGCCCTCGGCACGCCGCGCGAATTGAAAACGCGCTCCGGTGGGACAACGCGCATCGAAGTGCGGCTTTCCAAGGCCGAGCCCAACGGGACGCTGAGAAATCTCGAAGGTGTCGTGGATGCGAGGGAACTCGATGGCACTTACGTTTTGCATTCACAGCGTCCGCCCCAAACCATCGTCTCGCTGGTCAAACATCTTGAAGCGGAAGGCAACGAACTGGTCAGCCTCGAAATCGCCACGCCTTCTCTCGAAGACGTTTTCATCGAAATGACCGGAAGGAGGCTACGCGATTGAGCAACTTTGCCAGCCTGACGCACATGCGCATCCGTCTCGCGTTGCGCAACAAAATGTTTTTCTTCTTCAGCATCGTCATGCCGTTCATTTTCTTTTTTGGCTACCTGGGCTTTTTCGGCAAAAGTGTGCCGGCCGGTGCCGCCTATTTCCTCGGTCCAGTCCTGGCGCTCAACGTGATGGGCAGTTTCTGGGGACTCAGCGCCACGATTGTGATGTTTCGCGAACAGGGCATTCTCCGGCGTTTTCACGTTTCTCCCGTCGCGGCTAGCGACTTGCTCGCCTCGAGCGTGGTGGCGAACTTGGCCCTGACTCTCCCCACGGTGATTCTCGAGCTTCTCCTTGCTCGCCTGATTTTTCATGTCCACACCCTCGACAATCTCTTCGGCATTTTTCTCCTGGTCGCCATAGGCACCATTTCGTTTGCCTCTCTTGGATTGGTGATTGCCAGCGTTACCAATACCATGCAGGAGACGCAGGTCCTCAACCAGCTCATTTGGCTGCCGCTGATTTTCCTCTCCGGCGCCACTTTCCCGCTTGGGTATCTTCCCCGCGTGGTGCAGCGCGTGGGGCTCTTCCTGCCCGCCACCTACCTCGTGAACGCCTTTCAGCAGGTCATCGTGAATTCCGCTAGCGTGCTGAGCCGTTACACGGAGATCGCCTCGCTGGTGTCCTGGGCGATCCTTACTTTTTTCCTGTCCATGCAGCTGTTCCGCTGGGAGCCGGAAACCAAGATCCCGCGCCGCGCCAAACTTCTCGTACTCGCCACTGCCATCCCTTTCGTGCTCCTGGGTGTCTGGGAAAATCGCACGGACCGCATTCTCCGGGAATCCCAGTCGGCCTTCGTCGCTTTCGAGAGCGTGCTGGACTCGCTGCGTCCGGCCATGAGAATGACCATTCAGCCCCCTAATGCCGTCAATGCTCCCGACAGGTCCGCCAAATAGCGGCGGTTCGCCACGCCAATTTGGATTTCGCGCTCCCGCCCGCCCATAGCAAAGCGCATTGACGCTCGCACTCCTGTACCGTATTCTGAATTTTCGAGCCGCACAGCGGTCGAGCGGCATTATCCAAGGGGAACATAGATGGCCATTCAACCGACGGAGAAAATCTGGCACAACGGAAAATGGATCAATTGGGACGAGGCTACGTTGCACGTTCTTTCTCATGTCGTGAGCTACGGCTCCGCGGTTTTCGAAGGCATTCGCTGCTATCAAACCGAGCAGGGCCCGGCCATTTTCCGCCTCCGCGAACATATGCAGCGCCTCATCAATTCCGCCCGCATCTATCGCATGGAGCTCCCGCACTCGGTCGACGAGTTCTCGAACATCGCTTGCGAACTCGTGCGCATCAACAAACTGAATTCCTGCTATGTGAAGCCGATTGTTCTGCGCGGCTATGGCGACGTCGGCGTGAATCCGCTGAATTCTCCGATTGACCTCTACATGGCCTGCTGGAGCTGGGGCGCGTATCTCGGCCCCGATGCGCTGTCGAAAGGCGTCGATGTCGGCGTTAGCTCCTGGACGCGCATCGCTCCGAACACGCTCCCCGCCATGTCCAAAGCCGCCGCGAACTATATGAATTCGCAGCTCATCCGTATGGAAGCCTCGTTCAACGGCTTCGCGGAAGGCATCGCTCTCGATTCCGATGGCCACGTCAGCGAAGGGTCGGGCATGAACATTTTCCTGGCGCACGACGGCACGCTGTACACGCCGCCGTTGGCCAGCAGCATTCTTCCCGGCATCACCCGCGACGCCGTCATGAAGATTGCCGAAGACCTGCGAATTCCCTGCAAAGAGTGCGTGATACCGCGCGAGATGCTCTACATTGCCGACGAAGTCTTCTTCGTGGGCACGGCCGTGGAAGTCACGCCCATCCGCTCGGTCGATCACATTCAAGTCGGCAAAGGCGTGGCTGGGCCGATCACGCGCAAACTGCAAGAAGAGTTCTTCGCCATCACCAGCGGCACCAAGCCCGACCGCCACAACTGGCTCACGCCGGTCGGCGCTCCTGTTGGCGTCGCCTCACGCTAGAACAACCCTTTTGCACCAATTTGGCTCTCGGTTCTCTTGATCACCTATGCTCTCATACGACGAGCGATTTTCGTGTGTGTCCACCGCTACTTTGAGGATGGGAGAGCCGAATCATGCGCAATGCCATTCGCATCGGCGTCATCGGAGACTTCGAGCCGGCTTATCATTCGCATTTCGCAACCAATGCCGCGCTCTACGATGCCGCCGCAAAGCTGAGTGTCCCGCTCAGGGTGCGCTGGATCCCGACATCGGCGCTCGCGAGCGCCGGCGCCGCGAAAATCCTCGGCCGCTGGGACGGGCTGATCGCCTCGCCTGGGAGTCCGTACAAAAGCTTTGCGGGAATGCTCCGCGGCATCGAATTTGCCCGCACGCAGGACTGGCCCTTCACCGGAACTTGAGGGGGCTTCCAATATACTCTGTTAGAGTATGCGCGAAATGTGCTGCACATTGCCGACGCGGACAGCGCGGAAAACAATTCCGGCTCGTCCCACTACGTGGTCACGCCGCTTTCCTGCAGCTTGCCGAATCGCCGTGAGGGAGGCCCGAAAGCCTCGGGTGAGGAACGCTTGAAAATCCTCCCAGGGACCCGCCTGCATTCTATTTGCGGCGGCGAAGATGACTCCGAGCAGTACTACTGCAACTACGGCGTGAACGAAGAATATGAAAAGCAATTCCGGGCGGCCGGACTCCGCGTAAGCGCGCGCGGCACTCAGGGAGAGACTCGCGCCGTCGAACTGCCTGGCCATCGCTTCTTTATCGCCACTTTGTTCCAGCCGCAGCTCTCCTCGCGGCCGGAAGCGCCACACCGCTTTTGGCTGGCCTTCTTGCGCGCCGCCATGAAATTCCAGAAGGCCGGATCCAAGCCGAGCGCAAGGCGCCCGCATCACGACCAACCACGCGCGAAAACCGCCAAGGTATAAGAGCCTTTCCTTTCACCGTCTTTAAAGGGAAATCCAGTCGCGCCCCTTACGGACGAGCGGCTCGACTCTTCCAAGCGGCGCCGACTGGCATGGCGCAGTAACTTCCTTTCGTGAATCCCTCCGCCTCGACTCCGAAGGCATGGTCAAATCGCGCGCGGTAGTTTTCCCATGCCAGTGTAGCCGTCAACTCTACCAGTTGCGAGTCCGTGAACTTGGCTCGCAGCTTGCTAAACAAACCGTCGCTCACTTCCACCGGCGTCTCGGTCATCGCGTCGGCATATTCCAAAACCAGCTTCTCCGTTTCCGAAAACAGCGGGCTCGTAGCGTAGTCCCCGAGCGCTTCGATCTTTTCCTTCGAGATGCCGTTGGTCCTGCTGACCGCAGAACCGATGTCCATTCAAAACGGGCACCCCACCAGCGTCGCCACGCGCAGTTCACCCAGGTTCTTCAACGGCTCTTCCACGAGCCGGCTGCCCAGCAGCGATTGCTCCATCTGCCCATAGCCCCACAGCAGTTTTGCGTGGTGCGCCGCGATACGCACAGGCAGCACCGTGCGGCCCACCTTGCGTTTCGTCAGCGAATAGACAACTCGTGTGAACAATCCCTGCAAAAGCCCTTGCTTGCTTGGATCCGCCCCCTCGATTCGCGCCATGACGCTCACCTCCCGGATTTCTTGCCCTATTGTGATTCCCCAACCCTGGCCTGCGTTACGCAGATCTTCGCCACACGGGCCACCGTCGGCTCCCGGCTCTCCGCATTTCGAATTTCTGCCTTCCGCCTTTCCCTTTCCAAGCCTACTTCCTCAGAACTTTGGGCTGTCCGCTCTCGACTTCCTTGAGGGACTGGCGTTCCCCGCACGTTTGTGGCTAGAATGCAGCCGTTCGAATCCGATGCATCTTCCTTTCCACCTCGGGAGGATTCTCCATGTACAGCATCACGCAAAAGCTTGTCGCGGAATTTCTTGGCACGTTTGCCCTGATTTTCTTTGGTGCCGGCTCGATCTGCGCGGATCAATATCTGCGCAGCTCTGGCGGTCTTGGCCTTCTCGGCATCGCGCTCGCGCACGGTCTCGCCATTGGCATCATGGTCTCCGCCCTTGGCCATGTTTCCGGCGGCCATTACAATCCGGCAATCACCATCGGCATCTGGGTCACCAAGCGCATCAACACGATTGAAGCGCTTCTGTATTGGGCTGCGCAGCTCCTGGGCGGCGTCGTGGCCGCGTTCATCCTGAAAGCCGTGATTCCCGATGACACCTGGCGCGCCGTCGCTCTGGGCACGCCGGAGCTGGCGCGTGACTTTCCGGTCTGGGCAGGAATGTCCCTCGAAGCCTTAACCACTTTCTTTCTCGTGCTCGTCGTTTTTGCCACGGCCATCGATGAAAAGGGCGCGTTCAAAGCCATCGCCGGCTTCGGCATCGGCCTCACCATTACGATTGGCATTCTGGTAGCCGGCCCGCTCACCGGCGCCGCCCTGAATCCCGCCCGAGCGTTTGGGCCGGCGCTGGCCGCGAATCACTGGGCTCACCACGGCGTTTACTGGATTGGTCCGCTGGCCGGAGGCTTCATCGCCGGCCTGCTTTACGATGGACTGTACCTGAAAAAAGCGTGATCGCTTGTCAGGGTGAGGAGCGCGAGTGATGCCCTGACGAAACGAGGTTGAGATTTGTCGAGAACTGGCCAGACATTCCCGAACGGGTCGGTGACCCTCCCTGGCCGGGGGTGCCCATGGCCTTGCGAGATTCTCTGGGTTCCTCTAGCCAGGAATCTGTCCGGATCGTCATGAGAAAACTTCGACTCTTCCGGCGGTGATGCCAGGTTTTTGCGGGACCCTCTCATTCCATTTTGGTCGGTTCACCCAAAAAGGCGCTGCTCCATCCCCGTGACGGGGCCAAAGCACCGCCGTTCCGCCCGCTTGTACCAATCGACTGCCGTGGCGTATCCCGGACGGAGTAACGAACACGCAGATTACCGTTTCCCATTCTCCTCCTTCTAACTTGAGGCTGCCGTCGAAAACTAACTGTGCTCTTTCGGACAGTTAACTAGCGCGCAACCGGCCCGTCCGGCCGTCCTTGCCGGCCCCTCCTGCGGATGCTACCGTCGCTCAATAGCTGCACACTGGCTGCACTTTTGCGGGGTTTACACACTATGGCAACTAGCGTTGACGATCTGCTCCGCCGAGCCGTCGAAAACAAGTCCTCCGACTTGCACCTAAAAGTCGGGAACCATCCGTATTTGCGCGTCGATGGCCTGCTCACGCCGCTCACCGACGTACCTCGCATTACGCCGGAAGAAATGCTGTCGATGGCTTTCAGCATGATGACCAACCGCCAGAAGCAAAAATTCAAGGAAACCGCGGAATTGGACATGGCTTACGGCGTGGCGGGCCTCGGACGTTTCCGCGTGAACGTCTTCCAGCAACGCGGGAACGTCGGCATGGTCCTGCGCGTCATTCCCACAAAAATCCGCACCTCCGAAGAGCTGAATCTTCCGCCGGTCATCAACAAAATCTGCGAAGAGCAACGTGGCTTGGTGCTCGTCACCGGCACCACTGGTTCCGGTAAGTCCACCACGCTCGCAGCCATCATTGACCGCATCAACGCCACCCGCGCCGACCACATTATCACCATCGAAGACCCCATCGAATTCTTGCACCGCGACAAAAAAAGCTTCATCAACCAGCGCGAAGTTGAAGTCGACACCGCGAACTTTTCCACCGCGCTGCGCGCCGCCCTTCGTCAGGACCCCGACGTGATTCTGGTCGGCGAAATGCGCGACCTCGAAACCATTTCGACCGCTTTGCTCGCTGCCGCAACCGGCCACCTCGTGCTTTCCACCTTGCACACGCTTGACGCCACGGAAACGATTCAGCGTATTATCGCGGTCTTCCCGCCGCCCGAGCAGAAGCAGATTCGTTTGCAGCTCGCCGCTACACTGAAAGCGGTGGTCTCTCAGCGCCTGGTCCGCCGTGCCGACGACAAAGGCCGCGTCCCCGCGGTCGAAATCATGATTGCCACCGCGTATATTCGCGATTGCATCATCAATCCGGACAAGACCCGCCTGATTCATGACGCCATCGCCGCCGGCACCAGCCAGTACGGCATGCAGACCTTCGATCAATCGCTCTTCGATCTGTACTCCAAGCAGCTGATCACCATCGACGAGGCTCTAGCGCGCGCTTCCAACGCTGACGAATTCAAACTGCGCATCCAGGGCATCCGCTCGGCCTCCGACGCCGCCCGCGAGGAAATGGAGCGTCAGATGGCTGACTTCGAGCGCTTCGCCCGCAGATAACCGCAATCACGACGGCGCTGAGGGATGAAAACCGCTTGCTAAAGAGTCAGCGATCTGCCGTTCAGAAGGATGCATTGCATTATCGATGGGGAAAAGGAACCTTCATCGAAGCGAGCCCGCGTGAGTGTGGCGACATAACCTGAAGCAGTCGTTCGTCTCCGCTCTCTGACCTGGCTGGCTCCGGCCTCCCTCGGGTGCTTCATTCCTTCCTGCTGCCAGATCTGATATCCCTGGTGCGGCGGCGACTTCCGAGGCTCGATGAGGGCGCACTGATCCCACGTTGCCCGCGAGCGCTTTCGGCGCGCACGATTCCTCGCAGAACGCTGTCAGGTGCTGGAGTCGAGCTAGGGCATGTCCCCCCAAAAGGCCTCGACTTTCTTCTCGGCACTAGCCACTCGACGCTTCTTGCTCTATTCTTGCCTCGTGCGGATTGACTCCGAATCCGAGCTGTACGACGCCGCCGTCAAGATGCTCACGCGCCGCGCGCATTCCGTCCATGAAATGAAGCAAGCGCTCGAGCGCCGCTGCGAAGACCAGTCGCTCGTAAAGAAGGTCATGACGCGGCTCAAGAGTGGCGGGTTGATCGACGATGGCCGCTACGCAAGCCTGTTCGTCCGGCACCGCACGGAGTCCCGCAAGCAGGGCAGATTCCGCATCGCCCGCGATCTGCGTGCGCGCGGCGTTCCTGACCGCCACATCGAAGCCGCGCTCGAAGAAACCGCGCAGCAAATCGATGAGGCTGCACTTGTCCGCCAGCGCATCGAGCGCAAGCTGCGCGCGTTTCGCGGCGAAATCGTTGATAACAAGCTCGCCTCGCTCTATCGCAGTCTCCTTCGCGCTGGCTTCCCTGCCGACGTCGTCCGCCGCGAACTCAAGTCCATCACCCGGGAGAGCGTTCCTGAAGCCGGCGCCGACCCCGAATGAATCTCGCTGCCTTTGGCATCCTCCTTCTTTCTACTTCCTTACTCCCATTGCAGACTCCTGGCCACACGATCGCTCAGGCGAGCGCTTTCTTTAGGAAGCTGAGGGTGCGGTCCCAGGCCAGTTTCGCGGATGCCGTATCATAGACCTCCGGGCGCGCTTCATTCATGAACGCGTGCTTTGCGTCGTAGCGATACATCTCGAAGCTTGATTTCGACTGCTTGAGCAGGTTCTCGAGCTCATTCACCCTGGCGGGAGTGCACCAGTCGTCCTGGTTCGCGAAGTGGCAGATGAGGGGAATCTTGATCTTCTTGAACTCGACGGGATCGACCGGCGGAAGACCGTAGAAACACGCTCCGGCATCCATCTCTGGCACGCGCAGGGCGGCCAGAAGCGTCAGCGCTCCGCCCATGCAGAAACCGCCCACGGCAACCTTTTTTTTCGAAGTTTGCTTCAGGTCCTGCAACGCGCCGCGGATGTCCTGTTCGGCGGCATCAGGGAAATTCAGGTTCGACAGCATGTGCGTGGCCTCGTCGGCAGCTCTGGCGACCTTGCCGCGATACAAGTCCGGGACAAGGGCCCGATATCCCGCCTCGGCGAAGCGATCGGCGGTCTTCTTGATCTGGTCGTTGAGCCCCCAATATTCCTGAATGCAGACAAAGCCAGGCGCGTTCGCCGCTTTGGGGGCGACGAGATAAGCAGGACAGGTCTTTCCGTCCGGCCGCTCGACTTGAATCATTTCACCCATGCGATTCCTCCTGATCGAGCTGGCTACGATTCCTATGTTTGCGCGACGACGCCATGGCTGCAAGCAGGCTCACTGCGTTTTACCCCACCTTGCGCTGCATGGGATCACGAGGCGCCCCCAAAAAAAGACCTGGCAATCGTGCCTGGCTCCCCCGCCCGATACTCCGCCCTTTCCAATCCATCGTTGTGCGGCAAGCACCTACGGAAAGGCGCCGGAACGGACTCGAAGTATTGTGAGCGCGTGTTGCGAGAGGTCCTTTCCGGTGCGAACGTTGAAAACCGAGAAGGGCCGAGCGGTGTTGCGCGTTGCGCCCCTGCAATTGCTGAGCGTTGGATGCTCTGCCATAATTCATGAGTGGTGTTCGCACGCAGGAACGAGGAACAAGTGACGGGAAAAGAGCAAGCGCCGGCGCCCGCGGTACGCGGGCAGGAAAAGAAAGTCTTCGGCGGGAATGAGATCCGCGAAATGTTCCTGCGCTTCTTTGAGGGCAAGGGGCATAAGCGCGTGCCGAGCTCGTCGCTGGTCCCGCATGGCGATCCGACGCTGCTTTTCACCAATGCCGGGATGAACCAGTTCAAGGATGTGTTCCTCGGCCTCGAAAAGCGCGCCTATTCGCGCGCCACCACCGCGCAGAAATGCGTGCGCGCCGGCGGCAAACATAACGACCTTGAAAATGTCGGCTTCACCAAGCGCCACCACACGTTCTTTGAGATGCTTGGCAATTTTTCCTTCGGCGATTACTTCAAAAAAGAAGCCATCGCTTATGCCTGGGAATTGGTGACTTCACCGGAATGGTTTGGCATCGACAAAAACAAGCTGTACGCCACCGTGTTTGGAGGTGCGGAAGTCTCGGGCTATCATCTCGGCGTCGATGAAGAGGCTAAGGGTTTCTGGCTCGAACAGAAGGTTCCAGCAGACAGAATCGTTGCCATCCCCGGCCTGAAGGAGAATTTCTGGGCCATGGGCGATACCGGCCCTTGCGGCCCGTGCAGCGAAATCCATTACGACATGGGCCCTGCCGCGTCCGATCTCGGCCACGGCCTTACCGCTCCGGAATGCAAATTCCCTTGCGACTGCGGCCGCTTCGTCGAAATCTGGAACCTCGTCTTCATGCAATACAACCGCGATGAGAGCGGTAAACTGGCGCCATTGCCCAAGCCCTGCGTTGACACCGGGATGGGCCTTGAACGCACCGCCGCGGTCCTTCAAGGCGTCATCTCCGACTACGATACCGATTTGTTTGTGCCGCTGATGAAGCGCGCCGCCGAACTCTGCGGCGTCGACTTCCAGAAAGAAGAAAAGCTCGAAGAAGGCAAGGGCGGCGCGGCTTCTCTACGCGTCATCGCCGACCATGCCCGCGCCACGACGTTCCTAATGACCGACGGAGTTCTCCCCTCAAATGAGGGCCGGGGCTACGTGCTCCGGAAAATCATCCGCCGCGCCATTCGTCACGGTCGTCTCCTGGGCGTATCCGAACCGTTCCTGTTCAAGATGGCCATCGACGTTCAAGGGCTCATGGGTGACGCCTATCCTGAGCTTCGCGAACCGGCCTTCGAACACATTCTTGTATTGCTCACGGCTGAAGAGACCCGCTTTGGACGCACGCTTGACGCTGGTCTCAGAATGCTCGATCCCCTGCTTCGCCATCCGCGGCTTGATGGAGAAGTCGTGTTTAAAATTTACGACACATACGGCTTGCCCCGCGATTTCATCGAAGATGCTGCACGTGATGCTCGAGTGGCGGTCGATTGGGACGGCTTCGACCGCGCCATGCACGAGCAGCGCGCACGAGCCAGAGCGTCCTGGAGAGGTGGCGTAAAAGAGGCAGCGAATCCCGCGTATGCGAAGCTGGCAGAAACGTTGAGGACCGAACCGGACTTTTATTCCGGGACGTCGGCGAAGGACTGCCGGATCGAGGCCATCATCTCGAAAAGCGGCCCCGTCAAGGAGCTGAAGGCGGGCGAGAGCGGCGAAGTCGTGCTCGACCGCACCGTCATTTACGCCGAATCGGGCGGGCAAGTCGCGGACACCGGGGCCTTCTACGACCATTCCGGTCGACAAGAACTCGCGGACGTAACTGGCGCGTTCTACCCCGTTGCCGGACTGATCGCGCACAGGGTGGTGGCGAAGGAAACGCTGCGGGTGGGCGACCGCGTTCGGGTCGTCGCCGACGCCGAGCGTCGCGCCCGCATCGTCCGCAATCACACCGGCACACACCTGGTGCACGCCGCCCTGCGAAACATCTTGGGCACGCACGTGAAGCAGTCCGGCTCGCAGAACGCGCCCGAGCGCCTGCGCTTCGACTTTTCGCACTTCGCACCCGTGGGTGCCGACGAGCTGCGCGACATCGAGCAGCAAGTAAACGACGAAATCCGCTTGAATACGCAAGTCGAAACCAGCGTCACCTCGCTCGAAGAGGCGCTCAACTCCGGCGCGCTGGCCTTCTTTGGCGACAAATATCCCGAGGCGAACGTCCGCGTGGTGACGATTCCCGATCCCCGCTCTCCTCGCGGCTTCTACTCCAAGGAACTGTGCGGCGGTACGCACGTCGAGCGCGCGGGCGACATCGGCGTGCTGAAAGTCGTAAGCGAGGAGTCTGTGGCCGCCGGAGTGCGCCGCATCGAAGCCGTCACCGGCATTGGCGCCCTCGAACACTACCAACAGCAAGCCCGATCGCTTCGACAACTGGCCAGCCAGCTCAATGTCGCCGAAGACGCCGTCCTCGCCCAAGTCGAAAAGCTGTCCGAGACGGTGAGGCAACTTGAAAAGGATCTGGAAGCACAGAAGCGCAAAGGAGCTTTGGGGCAGATTGACGAACTAGCTGCCCACGTGCAACTCATTAAAGGGATTAAGGTTATTGCCGCCGAAGTGCAGAATGTTGACCGCGAAGGGCTTCGGCAGCTGGTCGACAGCCTCCGCCAAAAGCTGGGCTCGGGCGTCGTCGCTCTCGGCACGCCCGAGAACGGCAAAGTGGCTCTGATCGCCGGAGTCACCAAAGACCTCACCAGCAAAGTCCATGCCGGCAAGCTGATAGGGGCCCTGGCGGAGAAACTAGGAGGCAAGGGCGGCGGCCGGCCCGATCTGGCTGAGGCTGGCGGTAAGGATACAGCTGGCCTGAAAACAGCCTTGCAGACAGTGCCCTCCCTAATCGAAACGTGGTTATAATGGCCGACAGCAGGGGCGATAGGTGTGTCAGTGGCTCGTTTGCCCTGTGCCGAGTCAAACCATCGGGCAGCGCTCCTAGTACTCGCGGTTTATTGACGCCTGAACCCTCGCAGCGATATGAAGGAGGGCATCGGAGTGGGGTTAGGTCCCGATAAGGGCAGGGGTTAAATCCAAGAAGGACATGAGCTTTCCCCGAGCCATGGAGATGAAAACTGCGACACTTATGGCCTGCCTGATCGTGGGTTCGCTCGCGTTGTGCGCCCGGCCGGCCGACGCGCAGATCGCCAGGATCGTTGACAATAGCGGCCGCAGCTTTTTCATCAACGAGAACCCGGCTCCCGTCAAGCTCGCCCCCACGACAAAATCGCGCTCCAACATTTACTTGCCGGGAGATATTTCCTTTACAGGACTCCCGCACCCGGCCGTGGATATGAACCGGGATGGGGTTGAGAAGCTGGTCCGCGAAGCAGCGGACCGCCACCGCGTCGATCCCGCGCTGGTCCGCGCGGTGATCGAAACGGAATCCAATTGGAACCCTAAGGCCTATTCCCATAAGGGCGCCGGGGGATTGATGCAATTGATCCCCACCACCGCCCAGCGGTATGGCGCGTATGACGTTTTCGACCCGCAACAGAACATCGACGCCGGGGTTAGATATTTGCGGACACTGCTGGAGCGCTATCATGGCAACCTCGATCTGGCGCTGGCGGCATATAACGCGGGAGAAGGCGCCGTGGACCGCGCCCACGGAGTTCCCGCATTCCGCGAGACACGCGACTACGTACAGAAGGTTCAGAACGCCTACTTCCGGCCGGGGTCCGGCCGCCTGCCTGACGCGTTTGCCAACAGGCACGCGATTCACCGAGACGTCACACCCGAAGGACGCATCGTATTTAGGAACGACTGAGAACAGTAACCCGTTCTCAGTCATAGGTTTTCAAGATTCGGGCTACCCGGGCCTAAGCGCCCGGCCCTTCGCCTCGGGATCCGCGAGGCCGGGTTACAGTACCTTAGTGTTGAATATTAAGACTAAGTCTCGCAAAATGACCGCGTAACAGAGAGTCGAAATGCATTAGTATTGCTAGAGAACGGCTGCGAGAGCCCGTAAAAGCGGCTAGAATGTTTAAGGAGATACAGCGAACGGTTTGGGGGAGCAGCCGGATGTCTCCGGAGAAAAAATGTTTGTTTCGGATCTTCGCCCCCTTTTCGCTAGGCTTTTTTCTCGCAACCGCGGTTGCCGCCGCGCGGTCATCGAACGCGGCGGAACCCAACGCCTCCGCAAAACGCCAGTCCGCCTCCGCACAATTTGCGCGAGCCGAAGAGCAGCGCGCCGCGCTCAACGCGAAACCTAGCGATAAACGATCGCTCGCCGATTACAAACAAATCGTGATGAGTTACCGGCGCGTGAAACTGATTACGCCGCGCGCGCCGGAGGTTCCTGATTCGCTGCTCGCGGTTGCGGAGCTCTACACCGAAATGGGCGATCGCTTCGGGCGCAGCTATTACCAACTGGCTGCCGATGCCTACGAATTCCTGGTGCGCGAATACCCCGCGCACAAACATTGCCAGGAGGCGCTGCTGCGGATTGCCAAGCTCGAGCGCGATAATCTTGCGCAACCCGGGCAGGCACAGAAAACCTACGAGGAGTTTTTGAAACGCTATCCGCGCTCGCCGCGGAGGCGAGAGGTGGAAGAAGCGCTTGCGGAATTGGCGCTGCTGCAAAACAGCGAGGACGCCTCGGCGCAGACGAACTCGCGTGAAAATCGTGACGGCTCGGCGCTCGGAAAGACCCTGGCCGTGGAAGAGCCGCGGCCCAGCGCGCCGGTGCATTCCGGCGGAAAGGCGGTTACGAATTCCGCGGACACTCCGCGCGTGCGGCGCGTTCGCGCTTCATTGAACGGGGACGCTACGCGCGTAACGATTGATCTCGACAACACCGTGCAATTCTCCTCGGCAAGGATTTCCAATCCAGACCGCATCTTTTTTGATTTGCACGCGGCGCGGCTGACGCCGGAGGTCGCGCGGAGTAGCATCCACGTCGAGGGCGATCTGCTGACAGCGGTACGCGTGGCGCAAAACCACGCGGGAGTCGTGCGCGTGGCGCTCGATGTGAACGGTGTCAGAGAATACACCGCCCTGCTGACAAAAGATCCGACGCAACTGGTGATCGATCTCTACGGAAGTTCTTTTGGCGCGGAACCGGTGCGGACGTCGAGCGCCAAGCGCGCTGAAAAGACAGGCGCGGAGGAGTTTCGCCCACCCGAAGCAGCCGCAAATGGCCCAACGCAAACGGTTGCGGCAAAGCCCGCCAGTGGAGAACCAGTTCCGGCCCCCGAACAATGGCCGGGCGCGAGTTCGAAAAGCGTCAGCACCGGTACTTTAGACGGGGCCAAGGCGGGCGCCAATGCGACGCCGAGCCCGCGGGACACGCTGCCGAGCGCGAAGAGAGGGAAATCAACATCCTTTAAGACCTCAACACCGGACGCCAAGCCGGATTTGATCCGCCCGGCGAGCGCGCCGCAACCTCTGCGCGACGGACAGTC
>Ga0182040_10000125_pt1 | contig 32913 bp, 30 predicted proteins | sample flu12Cox44000176_FD_125973 | JGI IMG/M metagenome (GOLD analysis project Ga0182040, IMG submission 125973) | Lab enrichment of tropical soil microbial communities from Luquillo Experimental Forest, Puerto Rico - flux8day.12C.oxic.44.000.176 | ecosystem: Environmental > Terrestrial > Soil >... | reverse complement strand
TCATCGCGCGAATGAAGGAACCCGCCTCTTCGATTGCTCGCCGACCGGCACTCAGCTCGGGATGAAAGAGGTGCCACACATGGATCATCTCCGGCCAGATCTGTAAATCCACGCGCACATCGGCCGTACCGGCCGCCTTGGCCAGGCGGATGGCGTCATCGAGTAGCGTTTCCGCGGCACCGACTTGGATCAGCAACGGCGCAAGACCGGTGAGATCGGCATAGATCGGTGCCGCCAAGGGGGAGCGCGGGTCGGCGCCGTTCAAATACATGCGCGCCATGTCGAGAATACTCGCCTTTTGCACTGTCGGGTCGGCGGCGGCTTTGGTCGACATCGTCTCGCCGATAGCTTCCAGGTCGACCCAAGGCGAGATGCACCAACCGCAGCCCGGCTGCGGCAGCCCCAGGTCGCGGATCGCGATCATCGCCGAGACCACGAGACCTCCGCCGGCGCTTTCGCCGGCAAACGCAATGCGTCCGGGCTTATACCCGCGGGACAACAGGAAGCGATAGGCCGAGACGCGAATCCCGATCCGCTTGCGGGGTCGAGGTCCACTCCGCGCGAACCCCGTTCGCGTTCACCGGCTCGACGGCAACGTCCGGCGCGAGATCATATTGGAGGCCGCGCGCGTCGATGTCCTTGCGGCGCTGTCTGTAGTCGTCCGAACGCGGCCTGCTGGCCAATTTCGCGCGTAACGCCGCAATCTCGGGATCGCCCATTTGCATCTCCTAAATCCGCCTCCGATCCGGGATGAGATATCGCTCGATAGCAGCGAAGAATGACTCGGCACCACGCTGGGGGTGGACGGCTACAGCGAGGCGCGCGCATCGGCCTTTCCGGGCAGGCGCGCCATTGGAGTTAGGGAACCAAACGCGGTCACTGCGCACAGACCCGCGGAGGCAATCACGGCTGCGAGCACGATCGGGTTGCCGCTGGCACCGAGCGAAAGGGCGGCGGTCGCGGCCGCGGCGCCAGTCATCTGAATAAAGCTCATCAGGCCGGAGGCGGCGCCGACGATGCCAACCCTGACCCCGAGACTGCCGGCAATGGCGTTGGGCGTGATCAGACCGCTGCCGCAGCAGATCAGGATCATCGGTCCGACGATTGTGTAAGCGTTCACGACGTGCAGCGAGGCGAGGGTGACCATGACAAGGCCGGAGGGGACGAGCACCGCACTCCCGGCCGCGATGAGACCGTCGATGCCAAGCCGCGATGTCAGTCGGGTGGAGAGGAGACTGCCGACGAGGAAACCGATCGGCGGCAGCGAGGCATAGTACCCGTAATCCTCGGGAGGAATCCCGAAGCCGTTGATCAGTACCGCCGGAGCACCGGCAACGAAAATATGAAACCCGGCGTGGGCGCCGGTGGCGGTCAGTGCATACGCCAGAAAGCGACGGGTTCCAATCAGAGTTCGATAACTGGCGATGATGGTTCTGGCGAGCTGCGCCCGGCGAGGCGAGCGAGAAGGGTCCGGGAGGCGTGTCTCCGGCAAATGGCGGAAAACGAGTACCAAAGTCACGGCGGTTATGATCGCGACCGCCGCAAAATTAGCTCGCCAACCGAACCACGCCTGCAGATAGCCCCCTGGGATCGGCGCGAAGGCTTGTAACAGAGTCACTACGACCGAAAGCCCGGCAATGATCTGAGCGGCACCGCCCTCGCCGTAAAGGTCGCGTATTACGGCGCGGCCGACAACCATCCCCGCGGATAAACCGACCCCCTGCAAAATCCGCGCGGCGATGAGCAACTCGATCGTCGGGCTTAAAATGGCAGCAATACTCCCGAGCGCGCTCAGCGCGACGCCGAAGATCATCACTCGTCTGCGCCCGTATCGATCCGATACCGGCCCGACAACCAACATGCTGATCGCGAAAGCCAGTAGATAGCCAACGAAGGTGAACTGGACGCGGGTAACGGTCGTATCGAGCCCGGCTGCGATTGCCGGTAGCGATGGGACATAGATCGTTGAGGCGATCTGACCGAGCGATGAGGCTAAGGTCAGCGTCAGCAGCAGGGCGGGGCGACTCGCACTCGAAACCCCCTCGGCTCGGCGTGTCGCTGTGCGAAATGACTTAAACACGACCGCTCCTCTTTTTGGACGAGTGTCTCCCCGCGAGCAATCCTCCGATCGGACAGAGGCTATAACTTTGGTCCGTCATGATGTTTTTAGAGCAACCCTAGACAGGGGGTCAGGATCTTCGCAGGCAATCGTGCCGATGAGAAGTACCAGAATAATCGCGCGCGGGCTCCTGCCCTGGGGGTTTCGCGGCGCTCAATTGACGCTTTTTTGACGGGCCTCCTATTAACCTTATTTTCCGGGACGGAAGTACACCGCGCCCAGCAGATCTAAGGGGTTCCCGCACGGCTCGCCGCCTCCCAAGCCGAGAAGAGCATTTAATGATCATCCGCAACTTCGGTATAGTTAACAGCCGCGAAGCAAAAATCTACTCCGCAACTGTATCCTGGGAGGACCGGGAACTTCCAGATCGGGAGCTCATCTTCGAGATCCGCGATGAGGCGCCCGCGCATTCGGCGCAGGCCGAGCCGTGCGCGGACGCTTTTTTGGCGGCGTGCTTCCCTCTTGCTGCAGTCCACGGGGAAGCCAGGATTCGAATCCACGGTCAGCCCTGCCCGCTGTTGATAGAGGGCCTATACAACGCCCACGCTTGGTGGACGAGCTGGGGCGGAATGCCGTCCCCGATGCCACTGATCGAGACGTTCCCGCGGGCAGGCTGCGTTGTACCAGCTGGTCCACGGCGGGGTGTCGCCTTCCTGTCGGGAGGCGTCGACGGCCTTCACATGCTAATGCACAACCGTTCCCGTTATCGCTCAGGCGATCCCGCTTACATCAGAGAGGTATTGTTCATCCAAGGGTTTGACATTGGCAAGCGTGCTCGCGACCCCGAGAACGCACGCTATGAGATGGTTTCGCGGCGATTAGAACCGGTGGTCGCGGAATGTGGCCTCCGGCTAATTAAGTGCCGGTCGAACCTGCGTCACCTGCCATCGAAGCCTGATTTCTGGGAGGAGCGGCACTGTGGTGCAGCGTTAGGTGCGGTCGGCCATGCGGCAGTGGTTGGATCGGCTTTTCTATTCGTCGGAGCCTCATATCCGATAAGCGACGCTGTACCTTGGGGATCGCATCCCGCAGTTGACAGCCTTTTTTCAACCCAGCGTTTGACAATCATTCATGACGGAGCGCGTTTTTCTCGATTTCAGAAGGTGCGTGATCTGGCAAGCTGGCCAACAGCAATGGCCGTCCTACGGGTCTGCCCAGCAAGCATAGGGTTGCGGCCTAATTGTCGAGAGTGCGAGAAATGCTTGCGAACGCGACTCGAGTTACTGGCGGCCGGGATCGACGAAACTGAGGCTTTGGGACCAAGCCTTGTACCGGCCGAGTTATGGCATGAGGCCGTGTCTGGGCCGCTCGGCGGTCGTCTCGCGTTTTACAAGGAGCTGATCGAGCCTCTAAGGGCCCGCGGCTACGACGAGCTGTGCCGGGTCCTGGAAAGAAAGATCGCGGCTTCGGGGGAACAGGCTCGGGGAGCCGGCGGACAATGACGCGGCTTATGCGATAAAACGATCTTGCCGACTGCAAAGACTCAGTCCACCCTACCTAAGGTTAGAGTGCCGATAGACTGCACGTTCGATCGACGCTGCGGCGTCGCGATCACCGCACGGTGGCGTAATTTGGGGCAGCAACGATGACATTGTCGATCCGCATTTTAGGGCCTCTAGTGATCGAGAGCGATAACTGCCGACTTGGGAAGGTTCCCAAGAAGGCGCGCGCGCTGCTCGCGTTTCTGGCGGCACAGCGCGGCCAAACCGTCAGCCGCGAGCGGCTGGCGGACCTGCTGTGGCCCTACCAAGGGTCGGAACAAGCGCGCCACAGCTTGCGCAACTGCCTTTTGGAGCTGCGCAAGGCGCTGGGCCGCAGTGCCACGGAGCATCTGGTCGCCGATTTCGCCAATTGTCGACTGCAGAGCATTGTTGCCGACCTGGAGAATTTCGAACGCTTGTCGCGTTCGCAGCATCGGCCTGACCTCGAGGTCGCTGCCGATTTGTACCGAGGCGAATTCCTCGCCGATTTCGATATAAACTCGGAACCATTCCAGGAATGGTTGACCGGTGAGCGCGATCGCACGCTCGGCCTGATTTGCGAGGTCCTGCAGCGGTTGAGCACGCAGCAGGATGCCGCCGGTGAGCGCGAGGCAGCCATTCAGTCCGGACGCCGGCTCGTGGTGCTCGATCCGCTTTCCGAGTTTGGTCAGCGGGCGCTAATGCGCGCCTATGCGCGCGCCGGGCGGCGCGGCGAAGCGCTGCGGCAATATAAGAGCTGCGCCGAGACGCTGAAGCGTGAGCTCGGGGTCGCGCCCGACGCCGAGACGCAAGCGCTCGCTAGCGAGATAGCGCGGTCGGGCGGCGTGCGCGGAAACGACTTGCTGAATGATGCAGCGGATGATCGCAACCTTGGCGCGCCTCTAGCGCCGACGAGTGCGCCGGAACGCCGCGTCTCGGCGCGACCCGACGCGTCGCCGAGCGAAGGCGCCGGGAAGCCAGGCTGGCCGTGTCTGTTGCCGAACATTGCTGTGGCAGTAGCTCCGGTGCGCAACTTAACTGGAGATCCCGCTCAGAACTATCTGGTTGAGGCGTTTACCGACGACCTCGTCACCGACCTGCTACGGCACGGCCGCGGGATTTCTCTCAAACCTTTGGAAGACGAGCGCGGCACACTGAGCAACGGTAATCGGTCGGCCGAACGTGTTTTCGATTACGTTGTCACCGGCAGCGCTCAGACCAGTACTTCCGGGTTGCTGCGCGTCAACATGCGGATCACCGACGCGGCGACGTCCGAGTTTCTCTGGGCTGGGCGGCATGAATTCAAACCGGAAGATCTCGCTCCAGTCCAGACGAGGATCACCCGGCGAATTTCTCGAGAGCTTCACGTCTTGTTGCTGCAGGCTGCCAGCCGCCGTGCTTTGATTGAATCAGGAGCGGGTCTCGGAATAGCCGAATGTCTCACCGAGGCCTCAAATGCCCTCAAGGGGAAATACGCGCCTGAACTGTCGGCCGAGGCGCAGAGGTGGTACCTTGCCGCACTCGGCCATGAACCGCGCAGTGTCGAGGCTCTAGTCGGGGTCGCTCTAACCTGCCAGCAACTGGTCAGCAACCCGTGGTGGGGAGATCCGCGGGCCGTGTCGGCGGCGTCAGATCTCGGGCGTGAGGCAGCGGCGGTAGCGCTCGACCTTGCACCCGGGCATGCATTTGCTAAATGCATTCAAGGCATGTTGTATTCTGCAGCAGGACAGCTGGAGTTGGCGGCGCGCGCATTCGACCAGGCGCTCGGAATGGATCAAGCGCTCGCGCCAGCACATGGGTTCGCCGGATATAATGCAGCCTTTCTCGGCCGCGCCGAGGAGACGTGGCCGGCGATTGAAAAAGCCATGCGGTTCGATCAAACGGACCGTCGACAATGTTTATGGTTCTTTTATGGCGGATTTGCCGAGCTGCTGCTTGGCCGCACTGAGCAGGCGATCGCGCTGCTGCAGAAGTGTTTGGAACGGAATCCCAGCTACGGAGCCGCGCAACTTTTTCTGATGGCTGCGCTGTCTCTGGTCGGCCGTCACACTGAAGCGGCCGAGACGGCCGCGTCATTCCGCAAGCAATATCCGGACTATCGCACGACCACATTCGAGCAGCTCTGGCTGTCGCGTTCGGGCTCTTCTGCTTATCGTGCGCAAATTCATCCCCTGTTCGAGAAAATTCGCGGTCTCGGCGTCGCGAATTGAGGGTTCGGGCCATGAGCCATCGCCCCGCCCGGCCCGCGGCCGAAAATACCGGTGGGATGAGACACAAGCGAGTGGCACTCTCGGTGCCGATCGCTGAGGGCGCAGCAGGCCGTTGGCGCTGTCTCCAGTCGAGTATGGCGGTGGCTGTCGCACCGTTGCGCAATCTGACTGGCGATGCCGACCAGCAGCGGCTCACCGACGCCTTCACAGACGATCTTCTCACTGAGCTTGTCGAACATGGTCGAGGATTTTCGCTCCAGCGGCTCACAGGCAATCCAACTACTTTTTGCGGCAACGACGAAACGGCGGAGCCCGAATTCAAATACCTTGTCACCGGCAGCGCTCAGCGAGGTGAGCCCGGGATGTTGCGCGTCAACGTCCGGATCATCGAGACCGCAACCTCGCAGTATCTGTGGGCGCGTCGCTACGAACTGAGCCTGAGCGAACCGGCCCCGGTTCAGACGAGGATCGTCCGGCGAATCTCCCAACAGCTGCACGTCCTGCTTCTGCAACAGGAAATTGATCGCGCCTGTCTCGGATCGGGTTCAGAACCCGAGCTCTACGAGTGTCTTTCCAGCGCGGCAAGTGCGCTGGAGGGAGAGTTGCGGCAGGACCACACGGCCGAGGCGCAGCGATGGTTTCTCGCTGCGCTAGCCGATGACCCTCGCAGCGTCGAAGCGCTTGCCGGCTTGGCACGAACCTGCCAGGAGCTGGTCAGCAATCCATGGTGGGGTGATTCCGCGGCAGCCGCGGTAGCTGCCGATCTCGGACGCGAGGTGGTCGCGATCGCGTTGAACCTTGCGCCGGGGGCGGCTGATGCGCACTGCATTCAGGGCATGCTGTACTCGGCGGCTGGTCAGTTGGACGACGCAGCTTGTGCCTTTGAGCGGGCACTTCGTTGGATCGGGAATTAGCCATCGCGCATGGCTTTGCCGGGTACAACGCGGCCTTTCGCGGCAATGCCGGCGATACACTACCGGCGATCGAGAGGGCCATGCGGCTCAATCGCACCGATCGCCGTCACAGCATCTGGTTCTTTTTCGGCGGATTTGCCGAGCTGCTCGTCGGCCGGACCGAAGCGGCCGTCGCGCTGCTCGAGAAATCCCTGGAACGCAACCGCAGTTATGGAAGCGCGCAACTGTTCCTGATGGCGGCACTGTCGCTGAGCGGGCGACGCGACGAGGCCGCCAAGGTCGCCGCATCCTTCCAGGCGCAATACCCCAACTGCCCCGCTGGCGCCGTCGAGCAACTCTGGTTTTCGCGGTCGGCCTCTGCTACCTATCGTGCTCAAATCCTGCCGGTCTTTGGAAGCATCCGCGAACTCGGGGTGGCGGTCTGATCTGGTACCGGCGGGTCCGCCGCCGCCTGGCGCCAAGCGGTTTCAGGGCACTTTTCCAATAATCGATTAAAATAATCAGAAAAGGCGTTTTTCTGACGCCGGCTCGGACAACGCATTGACTGCAATGCGGTTAATCTCCACGGCGGCTGAGTAGCTATTGTGATCGCTTTCGGCGTCGCACTGCACACGGCCTGCCCCTGGAGGAGGTTGTAAAAATGTTTCGTTTGATCAAAGGCTACCGCAGTGATGAGTGCGGCGCCAGCGCTACCGAATATGCCATGCTTATCGTCTTCGTTGCTCTCGCCATTGCGGTCGGCGCGCAGACGCTCGGCAATGATCTCACCACTCTATTCCAGAACGTCGGTCAGACCCTCACGGGCGTCACCATTCCCACTCCGTAGACACCGCTGCCGAGGCGGGCCAGCAACGAGGTGTCCGTTTCCGGCCCCCCGGTTCCGCATAACTCGGTTGGAGTGCGCGATGCATTGGACGGTGCTGGTCGCAGCAGTCGGAGTTCTTGCCGTCATCGCTTATGGCGATGTACGTTTACGGCGGATACCCAATGGGCTCTGCTCGGTAATCGCCGTGCTCGGTCTGGTCCACATCGCGTCCGCTCGAGATGCGCTCGCCGCCAGTTATACGCTTCTTGCTACCGCCGGCACATTCGCTGTCACATTTCTGCTGTTCTGGCGAGGCACCATCGGCGGTGGTGACGCGAAACTGATCACTGCAATGGCGCTGCTGATCGGTCACCAGAACCTGCTTGCGTTTTTCTTTCTGACGAGTCTGTGCGGCGGCGTGCTCGGACTTGCGGCGCTCGCCCGAGACAAGCTCGGCCCGCGGCTGGGGCACCTCAGGTTCGCCTCCAATGGCCGCCTGCTTCGCGAGTGCGTCCCGCCTGCACCCGTAACATCGACGGTGCCGTATGGCCTTGCAATCGCTGCCGCCGGCGTAATCACACTGATAACTGCGAAGTGAAGGGACATCCGTGCCGGCCAAAACAATTCTCTCCCTGCTGTTCCTGACCGCGCTTTGCGTTGTCGCTGTGCTTGGTTTTCGTGCGCTGCCGCACAGATTGGACGGCGCGGCGGCAGCGAAGGTTGAAATGCTGGTTGCGGCGACGGCCCTGCCGGCAGGGACATTGTTGAGAGCGAAAGACGTCGGTTGGCGGCCGATCGCCGGTACTGCGGAGCCGGATCAGTTCGTGCGGCCTATTCCTGGTCCCAATCCTGGCGCGGCGATCGACCAGCAGGGGCCTGCGGCAGTATCCGGCGCAGCGCTGCGCAATCCCTTGAACGCGTTCGAGCCGATCACTCGCGGCGCCATCGTCAGGCCCGGGGATGGCGATTTTCTGCAGGTCGTGCTCTCGCCTCGGACGCGAGCGATCGCGATCCCGGTGACTACCGGTGGTGCCAGTACCGTCATCCTGTCTCCCGGTGACCGCGTCGACCTGATGCTGACGCAGACATTTAAGAACGACCCCCTGCCGGCGCGTCGTTCGGTAGGGGAGACGGTGGTCGAGAACCTGCGCGTACTGGCGATCGATCCACTCGATGCCAAGGCCGCGCCTGGAGGGAACGGCTTCGGCCGAACGGTGACATTGGAAGTGACACCGGAGCAGGCCGAAGAGATCAATGTGGCAAGCGAGCTCGGCAAGCTTTCGCTGACATTGCGCAGTCTCAACACTAACGATGGGACCGTGGCCGCGGTAATCGGTGTCGACAAGGCAGCGGGGATCAAGCCGATTTGGGCTGGCGATGTCTCGGCTGCCTTGGGCAAGTCAATACCCCCGAACCAGGTGATCCCGGCTGAACTTCCGCAGGTCGAGGTCATTCACGGGACCAAAATTGGGTCGGTCAAGCCTTAGTTATGATCGCCGCGAACTCACTTCCCTGGATCCGGCGAACCCTCCTGCCGATTGGGCCCGTCTTCCGAAGCGCGGCTCAATGAGTTCAGTTCAATTCCTGAAGAGCTCTCTTCAGAGCCCTGGGCTAATCGAAAGCGCAGCCAGAGCACCAAGAGGGCGAGTGCCGCTCATGGCGTTCGTGCGAGATGCAGAAACCGAAGCATCGCTCAACTCATGCCTGTCTCATCTCTCACTTCCCGATGCCGCTATCAGACGCGGCGGCATTATTCGAGCAATTCAATATCTAGGTGTTGAACGCTCGCCCGAAACGATCGTCGCCGACATCAGCGGAATCGAGATGCCGGCTTCGCGGGTGTATGACCTCGTCGAGCTTTGCGAACCCGGTGTAACTGTCATCGTCGTCGGTGACCGTAACGACATCGGCCTCTATCGCGACCTCGTACACGCCGGCGCCGGAGAATACATCGTCAAGCCGCTGACCGCGCAGCTGCTTGCGAATGCGTTGTCTGCGCTGCCCCAGAGGGCCGACGGAAGCCCGATCAGCCGGAAACTCGGCAGGCTCGTCGGCGTCGTCGGTGCGCGCGGCGGGGTCGGCACGACGACGCTCGCGATCCACCTAGCATCGTATCTCGCCGATCGTCAGAACCGCAGGGTCATACTCCTCGACCTCGATCTGCATACCGGGGACTGCGCGCTTACCCTAAACCTAAAACCGACACCGGGACTGCGCGAAGCACTTGCCAATCCGCAACGCATCGACAGCGTCTTTCTCGAGCGCACCGTAGTCGCTCACGGCGAGCGGCTGTTCGTGTTGAGCGCCGAGGAACCGCTCCGCGCTGACGCTGAGTTCACGGCCGACGCAGTTGGAACGCTCGTCGCCGTACTGCGTACCCAGTTCCATTACATTATCGCCGATGTACCGCGGATCCCCACTGCGAGCCGCCAGGTGCTTGATATTGCCGATGTCCGGGTGATCGTCGCCGACCAGACGCTGCGCTCGGTGCGCGATACGGTGCGACTGCGCGATGCGCTCGGCGAGCGCGAGGGCAAGCGGCGCAATTTTCTCGTCATCAATCGCAGCGGCGAAGGCGGCCCTGGTGCAATGACCTTGGAGGAGATGGGCAGGGTCAGGCTGCACCCCGATTTTGTAATCCCGTTCCGACCGAGGCTTTTTACCGCACCGGGTGTTGCGAGACGCGGCTCATTCACCGAGGCGGTTTCGGCTCTGGCGGCAGAAATTTCGGGGCGAACGCCAGAGCGAAAGCCATGGTGGAGGCGCTTCTGATGAGTTCGACCGGCTTTGGACCCCACCTGCCCGAGCTCCGTCGTCCGGGTCTTGTCCTTGTCCCTGACCTTACTGAGGAATCCTCTCCTCCCCGCTCCGATCTGGCCTTGCCCGGCACGTTGAGAGAGCGAATCCGCACGGCGGTGATGTCGCGGATCGATCCCACCGTGGCCGGTCGCATCCCGCGCGCCATTTTGCGCGTCGAAATCGCAAATCTGGTCAGCGAAATCGCGACAGAAGAGCGGGTCCAGCTCAATAAACTGGAGGAAATGGCGCTTGCCGCCGATCTCAGCGACGACATGGTCGGGCTCGGTCCACTGGAACCGTTGCTCGCCGACGATGCGATCACGGACATATTGGCCAACGGCCCGTTCGACATCTATGTCGAGCGCAACGGTAAACTGGAAAAGACTTCTGCGCGTTTTCGCGATGGCCCGCATCTACCAATATCGCCCAGCGCATTGCGACGGCGGTCGGGCGCCGCATCGACGAAGCGAGCCCAATGGTCGACGCGCGGCTCGCCAACGGCAGTCGCGTCAACATCGTTTTGCCGCCGCTGGTACTCAACGGCGGCACCATCTCGATCCGGAAGTTCCCGGCATCCAGCCTGACCCTCGAGACGATGGTGCGGCAAGAGAACTTGTCGCACGAGATGGCGCGTGTATTGCAGATTGCCGCCCGCTCGCGCATCAACATTCTGATCTCCGGCGGCACCGGTTCCGGCAAGACGACATTGCTCAACGCGGTCTCGCAATACATCGACCGCCGCGAGCGTGTGATCACGGTTGAAGATGCCGTCGAGCTGCGCCTTCAGCAACCACACGTCGTGCAGATGGAAACGCGTCCGCCCAACATCGAGGGCGTCGGCCAGGTCGGCCAGCGCGAGCTCGTTCGCAATGCGCTGCGCATGCGCCCGGACCGCATCATCGTCGGCGAAGTGCGCGGTCCCGAGGCCTTCGACATGCTGCAGGCAATGAATACAGGGCACGACGGTTCGATGTCGACGGTTCACGCCAATTCGCCGCGCGACGCGCTCTACCGCATCGAAAACATGGTGATGATGGCGAACCTCAGTCTGCCGCTCAAGGCGATCCGCATGCACATCGCCAGCGCCCTCAATCTCATCGTGCACATCGAGCGCATGCGGGACGGGATCCGGCGAGTGCAGAGTGTAGTGGAGATCGCAGGTATCGAGGGTGAAATCATCTCGGCCCGCGAGCTCTTTGCCTTTCACTACCGAGGCGAGCGGCACGACGGTCGCATCGAGGGCATCTTCGAGCCCACCCGAATGCGCCCTGATTTCGTAGTCCGCGCTGCGCGCTACGGGCTCGATAAAGAGCTGCTCGACGCGCTAGGCATAACAGGTGCCTGAATGCTCGACCCGATCTTTCTGGCCGCCCTCGGCGCGACGGTTCTGTTCGGCTGTATACTGTTCCGGACCCTGCGCGCCGAGCGCCGAAAGGCGAATGTCGAGCCGCGCCTTAAAGCCATTGCCGCCGCCGCCGCAGGCGAGGATGCACCCGCCATCTCATTGCGCAGGGCTCCGCCACCGCGCAGAGCGCTGCCACTGGTATGCTCGTCTCATCTCGACTCCGCCCTTTCAGCCACGGGCGGCAGAGTTGGATTACTGCACCTCACACTAACCGGAACCGTCTCCGCGGCCGCGATCGGGTTGGCCGCTGTCGCTGCAGAGCTTCATGCCGCACTTGTGGTCTTCCTGTGCAGCGTTGGCGCTGCGGCTGCTCCAGCACTTCTGGTGCGAATTCTGCAAAGCCGGTATCAGCGGAAATTCCTCGAAGCCTTCCCCGACGCGCTCGACTTGATCGTACGCGCCGTCAGGGCCGGCCTTCCCGTGCCCGAAGCGATGGAGCTAGTGACTAGGGAGATCCGGCCCCCGGTCGGTGCCGAGTTTCGCCGACTACTCGACGAGCTGCGCATCGGCACCGCAATGGAAGAGGCTCTGCAGCGCGCCGCAGATCGTGTCCGCGTCCCCGATTTTCGGTTCTTTGTGGTCAGCCTGTTGCTGCAGAGCCAGACAGGCGGCGGAATCGCTGAGACGCTGTCCAATCTCAGCACCATCATTCGCCAGCGCAAGGCGCTGCGTTTGAAGGCGCGTGCGCTGACGGCCGAAGCACAAGCATCGGCTGTGGTCGTGGCGGCCATGCCCTTGGTGGCCGGGGTGGGTCTTTTCCTGATCAACCGAGAGCTAATGCGTACATTGTTCATCGACCCTCGCGGCCGTTTCCTGCTGGGGCTTGCAGTTGTGAGTCTGGTGTCGGGAATCGTCTCAATGAAGGTTTTAATAAAGAGAAATCTCCGATAGCGCTGTCATCAGCTGATCGACATGCCGACTGAAGCCGTTCCGGGCCATATCACACTCCAAATCGCCGAAATGCGGTTTAGCGCACAAGATGTCTGCGTTCTTGTCCTAGCGCTTGCGGCGGCCTCGCTGTCGGCGCTCAATCTGTGGCGAATTGGGCAATCGGAGAACCGTCAAAAACGGCTTTTCGATGCGCTGCATCGAACCGCTTGGCAGCCACCGGATGCCTCGCTCCCGCCACGCGCGCCTTGGTATCAGCAGCTTGGAGCCCTGATCGCAGCGACCCGAATTGTCGGGACGGCGGAGCAGGAGAGGCTTCTGGGCGCGCTCGCCGCAGCCGGGGCTAAGGGGCATGGCCATCTCGCCGCGCTCGTCGCTGCCAAAGTATGCAGCGCAGCAGCATTTCTCCCATTGGGTTGGCTGGTACTGGAATGGCGCCAGTTCTTCGTCGGCGCGACTGGCATCAGATCAATGTTTCTGGCAGGTGCGGTGTTTCTGGGTTGGCGTTTTCCCGAGGTCGTCCTCTCCCGGCTCGCCGCGAGACGGCGCGCGCGTCTCGAGACCGGCATCCCTGACGCGCTCGATCTTCTTGTGATATGCGCCGAGGCGGGCCTTAGTCTGGATCACGCGATTGAGCAGGTCAGTCGCGTTCTCCGCTCCTCCAACCGAGAAGCGGCCGCCGAGTTCGCCGCCACAGCGGCGGAAATGCGTGTCTGCGTCGTCCGAGGAGAGGCGCTCGAAAACCTGGCCAGACGGGCGGGGATCGCGAGCCTGAGCGGCATTGTGGCTGCGCTCAACCAGTCCATCAAGTTCGGTACGCCGCTTGCCGGGTCGCTGCGGATGCTCGCTTCCGAGATGCGCGCCGAACGTCTGGCCCGCTTCGAAGAGCGAGGCGCCCGCCTCCCGGTGCTTCTGACATTGCCGCTAATGGCATTCATCCTGCCGTCCTTGCTGCTGGTTATTGGGACGCCGTTGGCCCTCCGGATCATTGACATGCTGGGAAGGAACGGATGACAGGAATTGTCGTTGACGCCATGCCGCCGCGGTTCGGCGCTATCGCGCGAATTTTTCGTGATACGCGCGGCGCCAGCGCAACAATCGTGGCTATTGCGCTTCCCGTCCTCATCGGTTTTGGCGCTCTCGGTGCGGAAACCGGGGTGTGGTTCACGCTCAAATTGCGCAACCAATCGGCTGCCGATGCCGCGGCGCTCGCCGCCGCCTACGAAGTCATCGCCGGCAGAACTAATGTCACTGCTGATCTGACGCCGGCGGCCAGCGAGGGAGCGGTACGGAACGGCTATAATGGCGGCACGCCGGCGGTAATTTACCCCTATAGCGATACGACCGTCAGCAATGGTGTCGGGGCTAATCTGCAGCAGACACTCGGCGCGGTGCTCGCATCTATGTTCCTGACGCAGGTGAGTGTAGCCACCAAGGCCGTCGCGGTTATCGAAGTACTCGACAATCCCTGTATTCTCGCACTCGCAGGGAGCGGTACGGCCCTCGAAATCCAGCCCGGCACTCACCTCGACATGCCGAACTGTTCCGCCGCGGCAAATTCGATCGGCGCTAGCGCCGTCGAGCTCAAGGACACCACCGGCTCGGTAACTGCGGCAACCCTGGTGACCGCAGGCGAAGTCTCGTTGCAGGGAAGTCCGATCGATCCAATGGCACCGCCGCCGGAGTTCCTTCTTGCATCGCCTGCGATGATCGGCGCACCAAGCGTCGCCGATCCGTACGCGAGCACCCTCACCCATGGCTTCTTAACGAGCCTGATGCCGACAGCTGGCGGCTGCGCGTCGAGCTCGACGGCGGGTCTGACTACCTATAGCGGCAACTGCGTGGTCGCCGCAACATCATTGACCACTGCGGGGATCAAGCTGACCGGCAACACGCAGATTGCTGGTTCCTGGACAGTTTTGACGGCCCAGACCGTGGATCTGGCGCCCGGGACGTACTGGGTCACCGGCAATCTGACTGTCCAGTCAAGCGGAGTGCTGAAGTGCTCAACCTGCGATAACGTGGCGGGCACCGGCGTCACCATTATTCTGACAACGCGGACCAATAAAGTCGGCGCGCTGTCAATCGCCTCCGGAGCGCTATTAAATCTCAATGCACCGAGTTCGGGGCACTTCGCGGGCCTCGCACTCATACAGGATTCCAACGGCATGCCGACCGGCACAAGCTACACCTCACACCATAGCAGTATTGGCGGCAGACAGGGTGCGACGCTTAACGGGCTTATCTACTTCCCGAACTCGTCTTTGACGTTCCACGGCAAGCCAAGTGCCAGCGGGCCAAGGTGCTTGGTGCTCGTGGTCGACTCGGTGAGCGTCAATTCTACCTCGAGCCTGGATACGGGAGGATGCGCCAGCGTAGGTCTCTTTGGTCTCCCGACCGTGAACATGGTAGCTCTTGCTGAGTGAACAGCGCCCATGAGGTGCAAAACCGATATCGGGAAAGAAACCCCGCCCGCCCGGCCGGCACACCCGACCAGCGCTGGCAGCGTAGCGGCCGAGTTCGCCCTGGTGGCGCCGCTCGTTATCCTGATAGCAGCCGGAACAGCCGATTTCGGCATGCTCGCGGCCAGATCCGCCGCACTGGTGGCAACGACCCGTATCGGCGCTGAATTTGCGAGAGCTCATCCGCTCGACACGAGCGGAATACAAAGCTCGATGCACAGCGCGATGAGTTTCGCGCCACCGTTGTCGTTTCCAGCGAGCTTTACCCACACGTGCGAATGTGATGACGGGACGCCGATCGCGTGCAGCGAATCGTGTGCCACACTCGGCCGCCCCAGCCCCAATCGCATGTTTATCAGCATCACGGCGAGTCAAGCTTTCACGCCGCTGGTACCTTGGCCGGCCGTGCCGGCGACCTTGACCTCGACGACGCAGGTGCGCGTGCAATGAGTGGACAAAGCCGGTCCTGGTACGCCGCCGACGACGGCGCTGCGGCCGTGGAAGCCGCACTCGTCATGACAGTGCTGTTATTATTGGTTACCGGCAGCATCGAGTTCGCACAAGCTCTGTGGACCAACAATACGATGCTGCTCGCAGTCGAGGAAGCGGGCCGCTACGCGATGGTCCACAGCCAGGGCCAATCCGCGACCTGCGCAGCCCAGACGCAAGCCTCGCATTGCCCTGCGCTGTCCGCGACCCCGATCGCCAATTGTGCTGCCTGGGCGGCCGAGCAGGTCTTGTCTGCTTACCAGGCCCCGAATATCGGTGTTTCCGTCAGTGAAGACACGACGTCAACCCCCGCTACGGTCACTATTTGTGCGAGTTATTCGTTCAATTTTCTCGCCCCCCAGCTTCTTCCGTACAATCTCCTCGATCTCAATGTTCGAGTGACCGTGCCGCTGCTTTGAGCGCCGCGGCTAACCCACATGGCCGGCAGACTACTCTACGGTGATCCTGTGTCCCGGAGCAGGCTTGATCTCGGGCGGCTGCCTCGTCGGTCGGCCGGCCGCGCCGAGCGGAACCGCGGATTTCTGCTTTGACCGAAACCTTTCTGATCACCCGCTGTGGTCTTTTTCGCGCCGCGAGCTTCTTCTCATAAGAGGCCTCGTCTCCTCGTTCCTGACCCTGGCCGGCGACGTGCTCGCGGTCTGGACTGTGAGGCCGCTCCTCGTCGACGAGTTCTTTTAGTTTCGGTGGATGCATAACGAGGAATCGGTCTTATTGGAAACATTTATCCGATACGCGTTGACGAAGAAAACCGTACGACTCATCCTCGGATTGTGTTGAAGGCCGAACGTTATTGCGAGACAGCGAGTTGCCGGGAAGTGGAATGGCTGGAGGTGATCCCGACTGGCGGGATGAACAAGATGTCCGCTATTCGCCTTCGCAACTCGGTGACCTTGAAGGGCTTCGCAAGCAGGGGGATTCCCAATACGTCCGACACGTCGAGAACGTCGGCGTGCCCCGACATCAGCAGTACCTTCAGGCGCTGTTGAAGAGCCCGAGCGCGATCTATGACGGCCACGCCATTCATTTCCGGCATCGCGTAATCGACGAGCAATAGGTCGAAAGGCAACTCGGTTTCGATGATCTCAAGTGCCGCCAGGGGAGTGTCGGCTTCAAATACTACGCAACCGTCTTCGCGCAGAACCGTCCCGACGAAACCCAGCACGTCCGGGTCGTCGTCGCAGACCAGAATTCTCATCTCCCCCAGCTCCATGATCGACCGGTCCGACTCGATGCCGACGGATTTGATCGGTTCCGCCTCCGCGGCCGGCAGCCATAAATCAACCCTGGTGCCTTTCCCCGGAGCGCTCGTGATATGAACCGATCCGCCTGACTGGGCTGCGAAGCCGTGCACAATTGATAATCCCAACCCAGATCCGCGCCCTACCTCCTTGGTGGTAAAGAAGGGCTCGAAAACGCGCTGCAAGGTCTTCCGGTTCATCCCGGTACCCGTGTCGGACACTGACACGACCACGTAGTCGCGCAATGAAAGCTCTGGCGGCAACCAGCTGCTCGCAGCGCGCCGGTTTTCTGCCCCGATGAGCAAGGCGCCGCCACCGGGCATGGCGTCCCGCGCGTTCAGGGCAAGATTCAAAATTGCGAGCTCGAGCTGGTTGGGGTCGGCACGTGCCGGCTGCAAATCGGGCTGCGAACGCACCACCAGCTGAATCTCGGGGCCAATCGTTTGCTTCAGAATCTCGGCGGCGCCGTCGATCAGACCCGGTATTTCGACCGACCGGGGCTCCAATTGCTGTCGACGTCCGAAGGCGAGCAGATGCCGGGTCAGCGCGGCGCCGCGTTCGGCGGCGCGGAGTGCCGCCTGCACGAGGGCAGTGGTCCGCGGATCATCACTGACGCGGTGTTCCGCCATCTCGAGGCGGCCAATAATGGCGGTGAGCAAGTTGTTGAAATCGTGCGCAATACCGCCGGTCAGCTGCCCTACGGCTTCCATCTTGTGCGCCTGGCGCAACTGATCCTCCGATGCCCGCCGCTACTCGATCTCTATCTCCAACCGCCCATTGGCAGCAGCGAGCAGGTCCGACTTCTCCATCAAATCCAGATTCAACTGAAGTCCGTTCGCGAAGCCGCGAGTGGCATTGTAAGCTGCAAGTGTGATCGCGGCGGCGAACACCACCATCATGTCACCGTGTACGGTCCACCCGTCCAGAAAGAGGCGGCCTGCCAGCGGCAGCGAGGCGGGGAACACGTAGGCAATAAAGGCCGGCAGATAGTTAGAGAACGCGACCAGCGAGGCGATGGACATACCGCCGATAACAAAGGCGACGAACGTCTGCTCGACAAGGTTGTCGGAAAGCAATAACGCACTGCCCGCGCCCCACAGCAATCCGGACAGTCCTGACCCTATCGTGGCCGAAATTGCCCATTTAGTGGTGGCTCGGAGCGACGTCAGGTGATGATGGTATCGGTACCATCCGACCGCGCGAGCCCCCGCAAGGCCGACGGCAAAGGTTAGAAAGGCCAGCCATAGAGTGTGCCCCAAATAAGATGCCAGCACGAACGAGACCAGGGCGGAATTGACCACGTCCACGATCAGGACCATGGGGAGGTGCTGGTAAAGAGCCCGTATCTGTGCCGCGTAGATCCCGTCCCGGATGGCAACTGGTTTCACATTGCCTCGCTTTGGCTCTGCAGCCGAAATTGGATAGCACTTGATTTCGGGAGACGAAGCAAAACTCCAGCCGTGTCTTTGGCTGTGCTGTCGGGTTGTTTGCTCCACCGCAATAATAATCGGGTCGTGTCATTCGCGCGTCAATCTCACGTCTGACATATGTCAAAAGGACTTGCCTTATTTTAAAGACTGCTCGTTCGTGCATCGGGTCACGCGTGGTTCCGTCAACAACGTAACGTCGTTCGATCAAATGGGCGAAAATCCGACCATTACGGAGGATCTTGCAACAATCGGTCGCAGACATACGTAATTTTGCCATAATTCACCGCTTAATGTTGCGCCTGGGCAAGGTGCTGCCGACTTCTGATAATCCGGGCCGAGCGCCGCGGCTAATCTCGAAGGCGCAATCAAGATTCGGCGGTGATCGGGTTGCGGCTGGCAGAGCATCGCCTCGCGCTATCAGGCAGCGGATGCCCGAGGCGCTTTTAAGATCACAACGGCCGATACTTTAGAATAGGGCGATTGGAGCGTAGCGATGACATTGTCGATCAGCATTCTTGGATCGCTGTTGATTGAGAGTAACGAATGTCGGTTCGAAAGACTGCCAAAGAAGGCGCGGGCCCTGCTCGCTTTTCTCGCGGTTCAGGGCGGCCAGGCGGTCAGCCGCGAGCGGCTCGCGGATCTGCTGTGGCCGTACCAGGGTTCTGAGCAAGCGCGTCATAGCCTGCGCAACTGCCTGTTGGAGCTGCGCAGGGCACTGGGGCCCGCCGCCGGCGTCCACTTGGTCGGCGATTTTTCCAACTGTCGAATACAGCAGGTTGTCGTCGATCTCGATCGGTTTGAGCAGCTCGCCCGTTCGCAGCATCGGACTGACCTGCAGGCGGCTGCGGATTTGTATCGAGGCGAATTTCTCGCCGATTTCAACATCAGTTCCGAGCCGTTCCAGGAATGGCTGGGGACGGAGCGCAGCCGCACGCTCGGCATGATCTGCGAGGTTCTGCACCGCTTGAGCGCGCAACAGGACGCCGACGGCGAGCACGAGGCGGCCGTTCAGTCCGGGCGCCGCCTGGTGGCGCTTGATCCCCTTTCCGAGTTCGGACAGCGCACGTTGATGCGCGCCTATGCACGCGCCGGGAGGCGTGGCGAGGCGATACGGCAATACAAGAGCTGTGCGGAGACGTTGAAACGTGAGTTGGGGGTCACACCCGACGCCGAAACGCAGGCGCTCGCCAATCAAATCTCGCTGGGGAGCGGCGCCGGGACTGCGTGCAGTGTGCCCGATGCGCGGACCCTCGTCCGGCAAGATCCGCCTTCGGAGGCGCGCAGCGCGCCGCAGATGAACGTGCTCTCCACCACACCCTTGAAGCCGCTGTGGCCTTGCCTGTTGCCCAACGTGGCCGTGGCGGTAGCTCCGGTACGGAATTTGACCGGCGACGCCGCTCATCAGCATCTCACAGAAGCATTTGCCGACGACCTGGTCACCGATCTTCTCCGGTGCAGCCGCGGGCTCTCTCTCAAACCTCTGATGGACGAGCGAGTTGCTGCGAGAACGGCTCAGCGAGGGCACAATCCCGAGCGGGGCTACGATTACGCTGTCAGCGGCAGCGTTCAGTACACCATCGCGACGACGTTGCGGCTCAATATGAGGATTGCCGATGCGGCCACCGCGGAATTCCTGTGGGCGGGACGACATGAATTCCGCCCGGAAGACCTCGCTGCAGTCCAGACGAAAATAACACGGCGGATTTCACGAGAGCTTCAAGTCCTGATACTGCAGACGGCCAGCCGTCGCGCCTTTCCCGACTCTGGCATCGAGCATGGGGTTACCGAATGTCTGTCCCGGGCGGAGAGCGCGCTGCATGAAGGCATGCGCGCCGAGCTCTCGGCCGAGGCGCAGCGCTGGTTCCTGGCGGCGCTGGCGAGCGACCCGCGCAATGCCAAGGCGTTGATCGGCTTGGCTGTAACCTGCCAGCATCTAGTCAGCAACCCATGGTGGGGCAACCCGCGAGCCGTAGCGGCCGCTGCGGAGCTCGGGCGCGAGGCGGTGACGATAGCCTTGTCGCTCGCACCGGGGAATGCGGTAGCACATTGCGTGCAAGGGATGCTATCCTCCGCCGCCGGGCAGCTCGACGAAGCGGCATGCGCCTTCAAACAGGCTCTGAATGTTGATCAGGAGTTAGGCATCGCGCATGGCTTTGCTGGTTACAATGCCGCCTTTCTGGGTCGCGCGAACGAAACGCTGCCGGCGATCGAGCGAGCGATGCGGTTCGACCCCGCGGAGCGGCGGCACGGTATCTGGCGGTTTTTCGGGGGATTTGCCGAACTGCTGCTCCGCCGCACCGAACAATCGATCGGGTTGCTCCAGCAATCCTTGGGGCGCAATCCCAGCCACGGCAGCGCACAGCTGTTCCTTACCGCCGCACTGTCATTGGCCGGACGCCGCCGCGAAGCCTCGGCGGCCGCAGGTGAATTCCGCGCGCAATATCCGGAGTATTGGAACAACGCCTTCGAGCAGCTCTGGGTATCACGTTCGAGTTGCGCCACATACCGCGCGCAGATCCAGCCGCTCTTCGAAGAAATCCGCGCCCTTGGCTTAGCCAATTGACCTCTTCTACCAATTCGCGGATGAAACGCACCAGGCGATATTGCTCGACATGGTTGCCGGCGAAGCCTGAACGAGGGTGACCCGACCTCGAACAGACCATACAATGTGCTCGCTCGAGCAATGACGCGAGAAGGGAGCCGAGATGGCGGAAACGAGCGTAACGAGCCTGGTCGAATATGCCTGCCGCGATCGGGTCGCGACCCTAACCCTCAACCGGCCGGAAAAGCTCAACGCCTTCAACGACGATCTAGTGCGTCACCTGGCTGACGCGTTGCGCCGCTTCGACCTCGATCCGGAGGCACAGGTCGCGGTCATCTGCGGGCGCGGCCGTGCCTTCTCCAGCGGCGCTGATGTGCATCAGCGCCAATTGCGTAGGCGCGAAGAGTTTTTGGAGCATGGCGGCCCGCAGGGCTGGGGCGCCAATTCCGGTGATCTGTTGACACGCTCGGTCAATTGGAAACCGGTCATCGCCGCGCCACACGGTTATGCGATGGGCCTGGCGCTCGGCATTGTGCTCGAATGCGACCTGATCGTCGCCGCAGCGGGCACCAAGTTTCAGGTGACCGAGACTTCGCGAGGCCTCGGCGGCGCCAAATATTGGGCGTTGCTGAATTTCCGCGGCGCCGCCGCCTTCGCGACCGAGGTCACTTTGACCGGCCGCTTCTTCACCGCCGAGGAAGCTTTCGCCGCTGGCATCGTCAACCGCGTCGCGCCCGAGGGCCACCACCTCGAAGTCGCCTACGAGCTCGCCGCCGAAGTCGCGAAGAACCCGCCGCTCTCGGTGCGCGCGACGGTGCGCACCCGCCGCTGGTATATGGACCAGCTCGAACGCGAAGTGACGATGCAGACCGCTCCCTTGAAGCTCTACCTCACCGAAGACTTCCACGAAGCCGCCCGCGCCTTCGCCGAAAAGCGCCAACCCGGCCCATTCAAGGGCCGCTGATCATTCCTATTCGGCAGCGGTCCATCACTGCTGTCGCAGAAACCGGATCAGCAGTCCGCTGACGTGTTCCGGCTGCTCCTGTTGCACCCAATGACCGGCACCGTCGACCAGATGGCAGCCGAGCATGCGGGTGCAGGCGGTCTGTTGCATGCGCTCGAAATTGCCGGGGCGCTGGTAGGTGCCCCAGTCGCTCTTGCCGGCGATGAAGAGCGACGGCACGTCGATCGTGCGGCCGGAGAATAGTTGCAGTTCGGAATCGAAGAGCCCGCCGGTGCGCGCACGGTACCACTGCAGCCCGCCCTGAAAACCGGTGCACTCGTATTCCACGCTGTAGACACGCAGCTCGTCCTCGGGAAGCCATCGGCATGCCGCTATCTCAGCGGCCGACGGCATCACTGGCGCCACGGTCTCGGCCATGTTCTGGTCGAGATCCATGATGTAATAGGTCGGCATTTTCGCCAGCTCGCTCGCGGTCCAGGATTTCAGCGGGAACGGCTTGTTGCAGGCCCAATCCGCGCTCTTGTAATGGAAATAGCCGCGCAGAAAGGCATGGACGCCCTGCCGGCAATGCCACATATCGACGTTGGCCTCGCGTGTCGAATAGTACCACTGATAGTGGTTGCGTGGACGGTCGAGGCTGGCCAATTCGGCGTGGATGTCTGGCTCTGGCGGCTTCGGCTGCGGTGGGTTGTCAGCGGTGCCGAAGGACAGGGCGGGTGGACTGGCGAACGGCGCGCTCATCAGCGCCACCGATCGGAACACGTCGGGACGCACGAGAGCGCACCAGGCCGCGACAGAGGCCCCGAAATCGTGCCCGGCGACCGTGGCGACCTCGCGATAACCGAGCGCCGCTACGAGCCCAGCGCATCCCTCACCGCATTCAGAATGCGAAACGAGCCGAGATCGCCATCGTAATCCGGGTCCCAGCCGGTGGTGCGCCCATAGCCCCGCTGGTCGGGTGCCACGACGCGATACCCGGCGGCCGCCAGCGGCAGCATCACCTTTCGCCAGGAATAGGCGAGCTCCGGGAAGCCGTGCAGGAGAAGAACCAGCGGGCGTCCGCGCTCTTCAAAGCCGGCTTCCAATACGTGCATCCTGAGCCCGTTGGCCTCGCGCACGAAGCGGGCTCGTATCCCGGGCGGAACGACGGCATCGCCCAACGGCGGAAGTTGACTCATCTCATCCCCCGGATCGATCTGGTGGATCGACTCTAACGGATCGTTATCATCCAGCCACGGCGGCGATTGGGAGACATTTGCCCGCATGGGGCCTTCTCACCTTGCCGTCGGCTCGCCGGACGAGGTCTCGGCGAGATGAGCGTCGAGGAATGCGCGCGTCTTTCTTTCCGCGTCCTTGGCCGCTAGCTCGTTGTATTCGAGCCAGAAGCCGCGATAGCGGACGCCTGGGGTCAATAGAGCGACATCGAAATTATGATGGACTCCTGGATAAACGGTCAGAACGATCGGTGCGCCGTCTGGCCGGGCATGTGCGACCATTTCACGGCACTGCTCCACCGGGTTCGTTTCATCCACCTCGCCGATGAGGATCAAGGTCGGCGCTGTCATCGTTGCGGCCGGGATGTCGCAGTAGGGGTAATAGGCGATCGCCGCACGAAACCGCTCTTTGAAAAATTGCGCGACCTGGTCGTGGTCCACGGCGTGGAGCGCCGTTTCGCCGCCCATCGATTGGCCGAAGACGGCCACCCGCGCCCGATCGACGAAGTCGAGCTGCGACAGGTAGCGGAGCGCCGCGTAGGCATCGAACACCTGATCGGGCAATCCTCTGCCACAACGGTTGGCGATGCCGCTGACACGCCGGCCGAGGCTGTCGACGGCACGGGTCACGTACCCCCAGGAACTCAGCCGATCGGCGATCACGGCGGAATGCCCGAACATGCCGTTGCAGCCGTGTAATAGGACAACCGCCGGGTACGGGGTGCCGCCGTTGGAAGGGCCGCCGAGCTCTGCCGACAAACCGGAATCAGGTCGCGCCAGATAGCCGCTGAGGTTCGTCGGCGTGTGTCCCGGGAGGTTGGGAAACTCGACCAGGGTACCGGCCGAGGTGGCGCCGCCACTGAGGGATGCGGCAAGCGCGATCACCAGCAGGGATATCCGGAAAGCGAGCCTCATCGGGCCACGTCGAAAGCGCCTAACGCCTGTTTCCCGCGTAGTACCTTCTCAATGATCGCGTCGCCACCGGCGTCCCAGGCGAAGAGCCTTGGGTCGAGCCCGGCGCGGACCTTGAGATGCTTGTACGTGGCGTAATTGGCGACGATCATGTGGGGTCCCGGCCGGCCGGGGTCTCGCGGTTGATCTTGTTGGGAAAGCGGATGAACTCCTGATGCCGGTGGCGGGTCATGCACTAGCCGATAGCCTTGCCGTCGGGCATGTTGACTGCGGCGAACGCTGTCAAAGCAGCGAAGTGTCTGATTCGAGGCCGAACAGCGCCCGGCCGGTCGAGTACGTGACCCGCGGCTGTACGGCGATGTGTTGGGTCATGACATGCACATCGCGAAACGCCCGCTCCAGCGGGCAGCTCACATATATCGAATTGCCACCGCCGGCCACGTACATCAGATCAACAGCCTGCATGGCGCTGCTGGCCGCATGAGACGTGGCCAGTCGAGTGAGCGCCCGCGCCTCCATCGTCACCTCGCCGGACGCCAGAAGCTTCGTCCACAGCTGACTGAGACTGTCAAACAGAAAGAGCCGAGCCGAGCGCACCAGCGCCTCGGCCTGCGACACTCGGGCCTGTGCGTCCGGCGTGTCGCGCAGCATCTGGGTCGTGCGTATCGGGGTCTTGGCGCCCGCAATCTCCTTAAGCGTCTCAATGGCAGTACGGGCAATGCCGAGCGCCATCGCACCGAGACCCGGGACGACGCGAGAGAACGCGGGGATGCGGTAGCGCCACTCGGGCAACACGTGGGGGTCGAAGAAGCCCGAGGAAAAAGCGCTAGGCACAAACACGTCATGCACGGCGACATCGTGGCTGCCGGTGCCCCGCAACCCGCCAACGATCCAAGTGTCGATAATCTCGCATTGGCTGGCGGGCAGCAGCATGAAGCGGATCTCTGGGCCGCCCGAGGGGGTTGTGCGCGGCTTGCCCTCTTCATGGATGACCGACCACAGAACCATCCAAGTCGCGAGCTCGCAGCCGCTGACCAGCGACCACCGCCCAGTCAAGCGGAAGCCGCCGTCGACGACATGCGCCTGACCCGAGGGACGCGTACTGTTGGCGGTGATGACATCCCGATCGTCATGGATGGCGTGCGCCGCCTCGGGAGAAAGCTGAGCTACCGTCCAATGCGTGTTGCCGTTCCACACGCACCACGCCACCGAGGCATCGGCTTTCGCCAGCTCCTCGAATACCGCGACCCCGTCCATTGGCGTCAGGTCGAGCCCGCCATAGGCCGCCGGCAGGAAAATGCGAAAAAAGCCGGCGCGTGCGAGGTCGCGTGTGAGGTCTTCCGGCAGCCGTCGGGATGTTTCGATAGCATCGCGCTGCGCGATAATCCGCGGCTGGAAGTCGCGGGCAGCTGCGAGAAGCGCGGCACCGTTGGCCGTATTGTGCATCATTATCCCACCAACTAAGGATGAAGCTCGCTGCTTGACGAGGCAAAGACAATCCCAGCCCGCCAGACATGCTTCTGCTGGCTGTTCGCCGATCCGATCATGGCTTCCAGCCATTCCCGGTCGCCCGGACCAAGCCGGACTTCTATGCATCTTCTCATCCAACCAGACTCGCATATCGGCGAGCTTTACCGGAATTATTCGTCAACGCCTGTCCACCAGATCGTGCTTGGTGCAACGTCGGTAATTTTGCCACATTCTCATGCTATTGTTTGCCCCGCAACGGTGCGGAGGGAAAAGTCTGCGATCACGAGGAAAAGTTAACGCCTGTAGATTTCCTATAGGGACAGGCGGAATCAGGGTGCGGAGAGCGCTCACGAAGGGCATTGGCAACCCCGAGAACCGCTGCAGGAGAAGCGCAAACCGCCGGCATGCTTCCGGTTCGCTCAGGCGGCCAGTTCCACCTCGGCGCGGGCCCACCGAACACCACCTCATCCATCTCGCCAAAGGCGACGCGGCCCGAATGCAGCATGATCTTTCTTCCTCGCCTGTCCGGCCCAGGCATCAGCAGTCCAGCCCCGATCGGCCGATCGCCGGCAGCCAGGAGCGAGGTCCGCCTGCCAGCGGCTCGAGCGGCCGATGTGACCTGCGGGACAAACTATAACCGTTTGTTTACGCTAATCGTGAACGTTCCCACAAATGAGCGCACTTGCCGTTACCGATACGAAATCGCCCAGCGCTTTCGCCGCCGCGCCGGTCCAATTTACCGGAAGTGACGGCGCTTTTCGGCGCCTGGTCGTTCGCGGTGCATTGCTGGAGCTGGTCACCTTCGGCTTCTACCGGTTCTGGCTTACCACCGATATTCGCCGGCATCTTTGGACGCATACAGAGATCGATGGCGACGCGTTGGAATATACCGGCCGCGGCAAGGAACTGCTGTTTGGCTTCCTGATCGCGATGGCGGTGCTTGGACCGGTTTTCCTGATCTATTTCCTGATCGGGCTCGAGGCGGAGCGGATCAAAGCGTTCGCCAGCTTGCCGCTTTACCTGTTTCTGCTTGCTTTCGGCCAATTCGCCGCGTATCGGGCGCGGCGTTATAGGCTGACCCGTACGGTTTGGCGCGGGCTGCGCTTCTGGATGACCGGATCGGGCTGGTCCTATGCCTGGCGCTCGGTATTGTGGGGCCTGCTGCTGGTGCCGACGCTTGGCCTCGCCTATCCCTGGCGGATGGCGGCACTCGAGCGGTACAAGCTCGGCCATACGCTATATGGCAATCTGCCCGGGCGGTTCGAAGCAACCGGTTGGGAATTGTTCAAGCGGGTCTGGTGGGTGTGGTTGCTCGGCTTGTTGCCGTTCCTATTGATCGCCGGGAGCTTCATCGGATTTGCCGTAATGGACATCGGCACAAATCCGCGCGCGACCGCGACGCGGCCCATTGCGACCATGCTTTTTGCCTTTCTGCTGTTCTTTGCCTTGCCGTTTCTGCACGGAATTCGTCGTGCCCGGGAATGGGCCTGGTGGGCAAGCGGCATCCGCTTCGGCAGGGTCGCAATCATGTGCGAGCTTCGCCCCGGCAGTTTAATTGCTGTCTACTGGAAGCTGATCGGGTGGAGCCTGCTCGTGCTCCTGGTCTTTGCGGCGATTTTTGTCGGGATGACGGCCGCGTTGGCCGCCGGCACGCTCCGTGCGGGGCTGCCTGCAGTAAATTTTGAGCGGGCAATTGCCAATATGGGGCATTGCCGCCTCTGCGGTCGCTTACCTGTTGCTGATCATCACGTTCTGGGTGCTGATGCGTATCTATACATTGCAGCGTGTTTGGCGGCGTGTCGTGGCCGCGTGCGTGGTAGTCGACCTCGCCGCCGCCTCGGACGTCGCGGCCGCCGGCGAGATCGTCAGCGCATTCGGCGAGGGATTGGCCGACGGCCTCGATTTCGGCCTGTAGGCGTGATGGAACCAGCCGTATTCTTCGACGGGCGATCGAGCCGTCGGCACATCGTGGCACTGGCATTTACTGATCGGTTGGAGATCGCCGATCCCGCCGCGCCGGATGGACCATTGCTGGCAGTTTGGCCCTATGACGCGATACGCCGCGTCGATAGCCCCAAGGGCGCATTAAGGCTAGCCTGCGCAATGGCGCCACCGCTGGCCCGGCTGGAGCTGCGCGATCCGGCACAACGAGCGAACGTCCTTCGACTCTGCCGGTCTCTCGATGGTCCCGGCAGCGCCGGCTCGATCTCGGTAGGGCGAATTGTCGCTGCCTCGATCGCCGCCCCCGCGGCGATCATCGGAATCGTGTGGCTCGGAATGCCGGTACTGGCCAACCGGTTGGCGGCTGTGATGCCCTATGCTTGGGAAGCGCCGCTTGGCGACGCCGTCGACTCGCAGGTGCGCGAGCTGTTTGGCAGCCCCTGCGCAACGCCGGCGGGCGCCGCCGCGCTGCACAAAATGGTCGGCCGTCTACAGACCGCCGCGCATTTGCCGATCCCGCCGCATCCGATGGTGCTGCGCTCGCCCATCGCAAACGCCTTCGCTCTGCCGGGTGGCCGCATCTACGTACTCTCTGGGCTGCTGAAGATATCAGAGACACCCGATGAACTCGCCGGCGTGCTGTCACATGAGCTGGGTCACGTCGCCCATCGCGACGGGCTGCGCCGCCTCATCCGCGACGGTGGCACTTCGTTTCTAGTCGGCCTGATGTTTGGCGATGTAACCCGCTCCGGTGCGGTGCTAATGGCCGTGCGGTCGGTGCTCAGTGCGAGCTACAGTCGCGACGACGAGACCGGAGCCGATCGCTTCGCGGTGTCAATCATGCATGGCCTTGGGCGGCCCACCGCACCCTTGGGCATGTTGTTGGAGCGCGTCACCGGCACCGGCGGGCCTGAGGCGCCGTCGATCCTGCGCAGCCATCCACTGACGGCCGAACGTAAGGCCATGCTGGAAGCCGAGAACGTCCCGGCCACCGGTCCCGCTTTGGTCGAGGACGGCGAGTGGCAGGATCTCAAGCGGACCTGCGATCACTGAGCCGAGCCACCGGCGCGTGGCCAGTGCGGCGTTCAAGCCACCAATTCGAGAATCTCGCGCACCTGCGCCGGGCTGGTAATCGACCGCGGATTACGCGGGACCCAGGACGTCACCATCGCCTGCTCGGCGATGCGCGCGAAATTCTCGGGTCCGATCGGCGTTACTCGAAGCCCTTAAACCCTTCCGGATCCGCGAGCACTTTCTCGTCTGATTGCTCTGGCTCGACATTGATCACTTTGGCATTGCGCGGGCAAAGGTTGCGTAGCTCGTCGCGTATCAATTTGGCTTTGTATTTGTTGTAGAAAAGCTTCTGGCGAGCGTGATCGGTGGACCACCGGCTGTTAGTGCCGTCATACCAGCCGGTAATCCTCGTATCAGTCCTGGAACGAAGCGTGATGCAGTAGGGCATTGCGCGCACCTCACTTCAGAAAAGTGCCGTCGCGTTCATGCAATCGTGCAACGCCGATTCGCCCCAATCGTCGCCGTCGAACTGATCGGGCACCAAAAAGACGCACTCCGGGAATTGGCCGGAAGTGTCCTGACTTGATCCTGCCACGCCGAGAGCTTGGTCGATCTGCCGTGACAGCAAAGGAGTGTTCGTTCGGCATCCGCTCGCAATGCCAGAGAAGGATTGCCGAACCGTAAAGTTAAGGTAATCAACTCTGATGCAGCCATAGCGGTTTGCGGAACTGTGATGCCTTACCCTGACCGGTATTGGCCTAGCTCACTCGTGACGCCCTTGGAGGTCGACCCCCGGTTGCGCCGGGGGTTCAACCAGATCCTCTTGAGACGACCGGCATTCCGGTCTAAGCACGGGCGACAGCTCTAGCCCGCGCCTACTCGAGCAACGCTTGTCTTTTGGTTAATAATCGACGGGTCGGCTAAAGACTCATTCTTGTCACAGGAACTCATCTACGGGAGGGGTCGTGACAAATATGGAACGTAGCCGCGAGCCGACAGCGTTAACTCAACTCTGATCGTCTTGCCCGGAGCTAGGACGGGGTAGCCATCGGTAATAGCCGAAAGTAACTGAACAGGCCGCGCTCCCGGTGCCGCACAGTTCGGCCAAACAAATCTTCAGGGTTAACGCGTTAATTGCTTGCCCTACGTCTTTTGCTCGAGGTCTTAAAATCCAACACGCGTAACGCCTGTCGATACAGGAAGAAGTAATATTTTCAAGAAGGAAACAATAAAGCGACAGAACGGCCGGTTAATTCGCTCGGGGTGCGTCATGGTGCGATTACAAATAGCAAACAATTTGTTACAGAGCAAGTCGCACGAGGGGTTGACAGCACGGTTTTAAGCCATTTAGCCTTCGCTTTCCTACCTTCAGAGCCCGTTTCCGTCTGGGACAACGGGCCTACACCGATCTGCATTTCCTCACCCAGCCAGTATTATTGGCCTGGGATGGCGCGGTGCGTTTGCGCGCGTCGGGGGAAATCCCAACGAGAAGGATAAGGATGCAATGTCAATGCCTCGATTGATCGGTATTTCCCTGGCGTGTTTGGTGACATCCGCCTGCGCCATCAGCAAGACGCCAGAGGAGAGCACATCCCAGGACCTGGGCGATCCGGCCCGCTTCCGCGAGGCAGACGGAGAAGCGCCGAGCGAAAAATCTTGCAGTTTCACTCACGACGGTGGGTCCGCGGGCTATGGCTCCGAGCCGGTGGGGCCGCGGTTCGCAAGTTTCGAGCCCACAGCATGTGGCGGCATCCCAGGCCCGTGTTGCAGCCCATTGCGCACGACGGGAATGAGTCTGTTCGGGAAAGCTGCGTGGTACAACCTCGTGGGCGGTCGGACCGCCAGCGGCGAGATCCTCGATGCGGTAACTGCCACGGCAGCACATCGCTCGCTTCCGCTGGCCTCTTACGCGAAGGTGACGAACATCGGCAATGGCCGCTCCGTCGTCGTCAAAATCAACGATCGAGGCCCATACACTCGCGGACGCATCCTCGATCTCTCACCGCGTGCTGCTGACGCACTCGATATGAAGCGCGTCGGAGTAGCGGCGGTCGTGGTTGAGCCCTTGGTCAATCAGGCGGGTCCGAAGGTCGCCATGTTCCAGACCTTTGGCACAGCAGTCTCGCAGTAGGCTGGCTGCCATAGCGGAGTGCTTCCGCCGAGGACTCATCCCTGAACAGCAGACCACCTCTGTTAAGGGGGTCTGAGGTCTCTTACACGCCGTTCGGCAGATGCAATCAGAACTGCCTTCGCACCGATGTACTTTCGCAATCTCGCCGGTCATGGGGTTGAGCGTGCCGCTGACCATCAAGAACACCCGGTTGGCGGCGAGCCGCTGGGCTTCCTCGCCGATGGCTTCGGCGGCGGGCCGGCCAAACGCGACCGCCTCCATTTCGCCAAACGTGACGCGTCCCGATTGCACCATCACGCCTCCTCCCGTCTCGATCGCCCCAGCGAATTCACTACGCCGCCGCGGTTTGTGTCACACTGCCATAGAACGGAGGAGGGAACCAATGGCAGCAAAACCGACCATCATTGCGCTCGAAGAGCACTATCTCGATCCCGAGGTGAAGCAGCATGGCAGCCCCGGCGCGGGGCCGGAAATCGTCCACCGGCTCGACGATCTTGGCGCATTGCGCCTGAAAGAGATGGACGAGGCGAGCATCGATTTTCAGGTGCTGTCGCACACAATACCGGGACTGCAGGGCGTCGATGCCGCGACCGGCGTGCCGCTCGCGCGCCGCGTCAACGACCGCCTGCACGAGGCAGTGCAGCGTCATCCCGACCGCTTCGCGGCGTTCGCCGCGCTGCCGACCGCCGAGCCGCGCGCCGCGGCCGACGAACTTGAACGCACGGTCACCAGGCTCGGCTTCAAGGGCGCAATGATCAACGGCATGACTGCGGGCGTCTTTCACGACGAGGAGCGCTTCTGGCCGATCTACGAACGGGCGCAGGCGCTCGACGTACCGATCTACATCCACCCGACCTTGCCCCATCCCACGGTCATCGAGGCCTATTACAAGGACTACGTGCAGAAGCACCCCGGTATCTTGCGCGCCGCCTGGGGCTTCACCGTCGAGACCGCAACGCAGGGCATCCGCTTCGTGCTGTCGGGCGTGTTCGACGCCTACCCCGGCCTCAAGATCATCCTCGGCCATATGGGCGAGGGGCTGCCGTTTTATCTCTGGCGCATCAGCCACGGGCTGCGCGGCAGCATGAGCGAGAGGAGCTTCCGCGACATCTTTTGCGAGCATTTCTGGATCACGACGAGCGGCTTCTTCTCCGACCCGGCGCTCTTGTGCTGCATGATGGAGATGGGGATCGACCGGGTCCTGTTTTCTGTCGACTACCCGTTCGCGGAAAACCTGCCCGGCACCGAGTGGACAAAGACGCTGCCGTTGTGCGCGGAAGACAAGGAGAAGCTGCTTAGCGGCAACGCCAAGCGCCTGCTCAAGCTCTAGAGACGAGCATCTTCTCCGGCGGACATGCGTCGAGAAAGCTCTTGATCTCCTCGGCCGCGTAGACCAGCGGCACGCGGGTGACCGCGACCCCCTCGGGAAAGGCGGGCAGCAGGCGTGATGGAAGGGCGCGGTCGAGCATGACGAAGACGCCGCGATCGCCGGCCCGGCGGATCAGCCGGCCATAGGCTTGGCGCAGCCGCAGACGGGCGATGCGATCGGCGTATTCGGCGCCGCCAAAGACCGGTTTGCGGGCGCGGTGCAGAACATCGGGCCGCGGCCACGGTACGCGATCGAAGACGATGAGGCGCAGCGCACGCCCCGGGATGTCGACGCCGTCGCGGATCGCGTCGGTGCCGAGCAGGCAGGAATTCTCCTCCGCGCGAAAGATATCCACGAGCGTTGCCGTCGACATCGCATCGATATGCTGGGCGAGAAGCAAGAGGCCGCGCGCCTCCAGAGCGGAGGCGATGCGCTGATGCACGGCACGCAGTCGTGCGATCGCGGTGAACAGGCCGAGAGCCCCGCCGCGGGCGGTGACGAACAACGTCGCGTAAGCCGCTGCAACTTGGCCGATGTCGTCGCGGGGAACGTCCGTGATCGCGAAGATCCGGGTCTGCGCCGGATAGTCGAAGGGCGAGGCGATCCGGGCGGCGGCCGGGCTCGCCGGCAGGTGCCGCAAACCGGTCCCGGCTTCGGCTCCGCCCCAGGCCAGCTCGGGATCGGCTACCCCGTCGGTCAAAGTCGCGGACGTCACCACCAGCCCATGCGCCGGTTGCGCCACGAATTTGACGAAAGGGATACCGGGATCGATCCAGTTGCGATTAACCCCGATATCGGTCTCCTGGCCCTCGATACGATCGAGGAAAAGCCATTCGACGGTATCCGATCGCGGCGGCTCGCCGAGATCGCTGAGCAGCCGTGCCCACGCCAGGAGCTGGAGTTCGGCGCGCCGGTCGAGGCTGCGCATCGTCGCATCGAGGCGCTGCCTTAGCCCCGGCTCGGGAGGGTCGTCGGGATCCTCGAGCCGAGCCCGCAGCCTTGCCGAGAGCCGCTTTATAGCGGCGGCGAGCCGGTCGAGACTCTCGACCAGCGCGGTCGCCGCATCGACGAGCCCGTCGATCGGCGGCCATGCCTCGGCCTGGAGGCCATAACCGC
>Ga0182040_10000120_pt1 | contig 33447 bp, 19 predicted proteins | sample flu12Cox44000176_FD_125973 | JGI IMG/M metagenome (GOLD analysis project Ga0182040, IMG submission 125973) | Lab enrichment of tropical soil microbial communities from Luquillo Experimental Forest, Puerto Rico - flux8day.12C.oxic.44.000.176 | ecosystem: Environmental > Terrestrial > Soil >... | reverse complement strand
GCGGTGCTCGGCCGGGTCGAACGTGTCAAGGGCTATCACGATATCGCACGACATCCTGCGGCACGCTTGATTCCGGGCCTTGTGCTGTTCCGTTGGGATGCACCTCTTTTCTTCGCGAACGCCGAGCTGTTCCACCAACGCATCTTGGACGTTGTTGCGAACTCACCCGTGCCCGTCCGCTGGCTCGTGGTCGCGGCTGAGCCGGTCACGAGTGTTGACGTCACCGCTGCTGATGTTGTCTGCGAGCTTGACGATACATTGCACGCTGCCGGCATCGAGTTCTGCTTTGCCGAGATGAAGGATCCGGTCAAGGACAAGTTGAAGCGCTTTGGGCTGTTTGCGCGCTTCGGGCAAGAACACTTTTTCGCGACCCTTGGCGAAGCGGTGAGCGCCTACTTAGCCATCCATCCGGTCGAATGGGTTGACTGGGAGGATCGTACATCGTAGTTGTGCTAGGAGACGCTGGAGCGACTGGCTAAGGCTATTCGGCAGCCTGAGGTTTTCCTCCCTCGTCCGTTCCACGTAGCTGCACGCGGTTTAGGCTGTTCAGACGAGATTCTCACGCGGCACACCGCATCCTGGCCCGGCGAGAAAGCGCCGTGAAATGCGATTTCGGCCGATTTGCGGCAGGCTCCTAACCGCATAAAACCAGGCGATTCGTGCAAATCAAAAAGACGGGTTGAAAAACACTAAAAGAAATCCTCAATCCGTCAAGAACGCCGGCCTTTGGATTCGGATGTGAATAACTTCGTATTGGAATTGTGGCCCAAGCCTCAGTGTTGGCGCTCCTAGGGATTCTTGCTCAAACGCCGGTAGTAATCGGCGACAGATTCCTGATATTCGGTTGGGACAGCGGAGGCCTTTCCAGCGCGGGCTCCGCTCGATGCGCCCTCGCGACGTAGCACAAGTTCCAACTTGTCCACCGAGCTCAGCAGTTCGCGTTGCATGCGCTCCACCATCGCGGGGTTGCCCGGGAAACGGCTCGGATCGAGCTGCTGCATTCGCCGCGCCAAGTCGGCCACCTCTTTCGCGGCTTGCGGATCGTTTTGGACCATGCGGCGCAACTCGCTCAGGTCTCGCATCCCCTGCTGAAAAGTACGCTCCGAATCGTCCCGATTGCTCGGTTCCACGGGCGCAGGCCGCTCCCCCGGGCGTCCGTACCGGTTATTGCCAGTGTTGATGTTGTCCCATACGGTGCCGTCTACGCCGCCATAGCGAATATCGCCGCTTAGGTCGCCGGAATGATTGTCGCGGCGGAGGCTATCGCCGGCAGGCTGGCCGGCGCGTCCCGGCTTTCCGTCCTGCTGGTTACGCCCGCCATTTTGTTGTCGGGAGTTCTGCCCGCTCGCGGAGCTGCCGCGCGAACCCGTCATGCCTTCGAGTTGGCTGCGAAGCCTCTCCAACTGGTCGAGTGCCGCCGTCGCGGTGGGCTGGCTTGAGCCAGCCTGTCCCGGCTTGCCTTGCCCGGCTTCTTTCTGCGCGTCCTGAAGCTGCTGGTTCAGCTTCTCGAGACCGTGCGCGATCTCGGTTTCGGTGCCATTCGAATTTGGATCGATTCCGCGCCGCAACCAGTCTGCGGTTCTTTGCACATGATTATCGAGATCGGACTCATCCATCTCCGTCAGTGCACCGCGCAATTTCCGGGCAACCTCCGGTTGAGTGTGAGCCATTTCCCGTGCAGTATCGCGAATTCCTCTCTGCAATCTTGAGAGGTCGTCCGAGAGCTTCTGCCGCTCCTGCGCCAAGCGGTCGCGCTCCTGAACTCGCACTTTCATACGGTCCAGATCCGTCGGGCTTGCATCACGCTGCTGGTTGGCGAATTTGCCGATCTGCTGGGCTTGTGCGCGCTCCTGTTCGGTCAATCGATTGGCCTCGCGCGCGAGAGAGTCGATCTTCGTCGAGGCAACTTGCTGCTGTACGCCCGCGAGCAAATTCGACGCTTGACGAAGCTGATCGGCGGCCTCTTGCGCCGCGGCGCCTGCGCCCTGTTGCGATCGGTCGGCGCGTTTCATCGCGTCGCTCGCCTGTCTCAAACGCCGTAGTGCCTGCTCCGTTCGCGGATCACGGGACTTGCCTGTCTGCGAGCCGCTCCCCGCCGACGCACCCGGCTGCTCGGAACTCTGCTCTGAACCGTTTGCACTCTGCTCGCCCCGTGTCATTTGTTCGATCTGGCGCTGTAGTTGCTCCGCTTCGCGTCGCAGCATTTCCTGTTCCCAGCGTTGCTGGAAACTCTGCTGCGGATCACGTTGCTGGTTCGCCAAATCTTCCTGGCGTTTGGCGAGCGCGTCCAGTTTCTTCAGGGCGTCCTCTACATCCTTTTCGCGCTGCTCCGCCGGAGATGCTTTCTCGGCGGTTTCATACTGATTCTTTTCCGTGTCCAATTCTAGATCGAACAAACTAGCCAGATCGCGCCCGGCGTTTTGAGCACCGGCCCCGCCACCGCCGCGTTGTCCGAAGGCAACTTCGATTTTTCGGAACGTGGCCTCGGCGCGCAGCAATGCTTGCAGCGCTTTCTGCTCCCACTGCATCGCATCCTTCCACTGCATTTGTCCGAGCTTCTCCGCCGAAGGCAGCATCGCCTTCGCCGCATCCCGCATGTCTTTGTCGAAATCGGAGAACTCCTCGTTGGCCTGGGAAAGATCACGGCTCTGCATGCGAACCGAAAGCGCCATGACCTGATCGCGAAGTTTGCGCTGCGCGTCGGATAGGAACTGGCCTGCCGCAGATGCCTCCTTGGGACTCGACATCTTGTCGTTCTGCTGCTTCCAGGTGGCCGCGATCAACTCTTTTTGCCGTCTGGAGATTTCCATCTGGTTGTTGCCACCGCTCCCACCGCCGTTGCCTCCGGTTTGTTGCGATTGCGAAAACTCGCGCTCAAAAGGTTCCACCTGGACGAAGCTGATGTCCGTGCGAGCCTCGCTATGACCATCTCGCGCAGTCGCATAAAGGCTCACCAAATCGCCTGGCACCAGCTTGAATTCTTCGAGCGGCAGCATGTGGGAACCATTGGCGCTGTTCGCGCCAGCGGATTTAAGCAGACTCACGTCCTGAGTCGGCCCGCCGTTCACGGAGTAGTGCAGGCGCACGTCATGGAGACCGAACTCGTCCCGCGCCGTCACGCCGACGGTCACTTCCTCGATTGGGCTGGCCCGGTAATCGCCGCCGGGTCGATCAATCGAGATTTCCGGCGGCATTGCCTTATCCGTGGCGATGAAGTAGTCCTCCGATAAGCGCACCTCTTGGCCGCCATCGATGTCCGCCAGATGATACGCGCCATCCTTTTCCAAACGAATTGAGCCTCGGTACCGGTTTCCCTCGCCGCCCGCAAGCTGAATGATCTGGCCGTTGTCGAGCGCAAACCGGCCATCCTTTAACGGACGATCCATCTCCACTGCAATGGCGGCCTCCGTTCCTTCGATTGCTCGCAGGTCGCCGGAATGTTCCTCGGTCACCGGCTTCATTCCCGTCCATGCCGGATAGTGGTAGGTAACTTTGATTTGTTTCACCGAAGGCAGGTCCAGCACGCGCAGTATGTAGTGCGTGGAGACAAGCGGCCCTGCAGCCACATAATATTCAACATTCTCCGGCAGCCCGGCGAAAACGAACTGATAGGTCGCGCCGCCCCCCGTATCGTGCTCGTCCTGCATGGCCACCGGTTCCCATCCGGAGGCGCTCGCGTAATGCGCGAACAGCTGCGCTTTGTCGGGATGCATCCCGGTCACGTGCGCGGTGATCAGTTGATCGCTATTTCGCCGCACTGTGACGTTCCCCGGAGTCACGGCAATGGCATAGAGCGGAGCGGTGTTCCTGTTGGTCCAGAGCATGGCCGCTCCATAACCCAGGTACCCAGGTCCGTCAGCCATCATCCACACCAGCACGGCGAGGCAAGCCACTCCCGCGCCGCCGAGAGCGAACAAACGGTTGTCTGGAACCAACGAGTGCGGCTCCGTTTGCTTGGTGTGCGCCAGCGTGTCCGCAGCCAGCAGCTCCAGAAACGGATCGTTGCTCTTGCGCACTTGCTCCTCAAAGGTCGTAAGGCGCTGTTCCAGGCCGGGATTTGCAGCTTCCGCTTTGCCTACAGCCCACTCGCGAGTCACTCCAATCACCGGCAACACGATACCGAATACGGCCGCCACTGCGAGCGCAACGAAGATCGTTAATCGCCCCGCAGTGACGCCATGCGCCGGGAACGCGAAGCGGTTCAGCAGGAGCACGAGCGCGACGGTAACCGCAAGCGCCGTGGCTGTAAATATGGCTGCGCCGCGCAACCAAACACCGACCCGCAGCCGCTGCTGCAGGCGCGTAATATAACGGTTGAGCTCGCTGCGGTTGCTCATGCTTCCTCCCGTTGCGTGCCCAAGTGGTCGTTGGCCAGAGCGGTCTCCGCCGATGCGACCACCAATGCAAGCATCATAACGTACCACCAAAGGCTTACCGGACGCGCTTTCACGGGAACCCGTGCGGCGCCCGCTGGCGGTGTCCCTCTGCTTCCAGAGCTTCCGCTCCACAGGTCTTGCACATCTTTGGTCAGCGGCTCGAGATTCGATTCTCGCCGGTCCGGGTTCACGCCGATGACCGCGTCTCGTCCGTTGGCGAATCGAATCTGATAGAATCCCGAGCGTCCTAACCGAAAAGATTGCATCGTTCGCGCTTCGCTTAGGGACAAGGGCCGACGGCCGTCCGGATCAATCACCTCGACGTTCGCCGCCACCCCGGCCGGTTCAGCCGCGCCCCGCAACTGCACGAAGGAATCCACCACCTTCGAGCCGCTCAGACGCTCGTCACCCGAGAGATACCGAGCCATTCGATCGACGAAAACCACAAAGATGGGATGGAGGGGCAGGTCATTGGTGAGGTTTTCGAGTCCCGAAGCGAGCAGCATGATGTGTCCTTCGCCGACTTGCTTGTCGAGCAGCAGCGGTGTGCCGTCCGAGAGGCGTGCAGCCACGCGCGCTTGCCCCTGTTCCGGTACTGCGGCGTAGAAAACCCTCACGTCAGCCCAACCGCCGTTATCGGCCCCGGGCTGCGCTTGATCGAGCGCCGGATAGCCGAAGTCCACGAGCCCTACGGTAGCCGTGCCTCCTTCGCGCGCGTAATCATGGGTGTCCTTCACATCACCGCCCCACAGCGGAATCTGTCGATGGTGGCCGGCGGCGGTGCCTAGCGCGATCAGGACGCGGCCGCCATTCGCAACATACTGCCCGAGCGTGTGCTCAAAAATCCCAGGCAGCGTCACTGTGTCCGATAGGACCACGAAGGCGTATTTCGACGGGGCGAGATCGGTTGCCTGCTCCGCGGCTACCGACTGCACCGCGAACGAACCTTGGGTTGCTGCCGACAACGCCGATCCAAAATAAAGTGCTGACCGCGTATCCTCGGCAGCGTGTACGAATAACACGCGTTCGGGATCGGACCGTCGTACGGCAAATACGCTGGTATCATCTGCCGGAAATGCATCTTCGCCTTCGACTCGCACTTCGCAGCGGTTGAAACCGTATCCTACGTCGAGCGGTCGAAACTCCACCGTCGCGCGGCCGCTGGCCGGCACCTCGATCTTCCGCGTCGCAATCGTTTTACCGTTCACCAGGAGCGATACGGTTTTCGTGGCAGCCGGAGTGCCGAAACCCGCGATTACCGCCTGTACGCGAGAGTGCTTTGGATCTTTCGGATCGGAGAGCGTGGCCGGGGCCTCTACGCTCTCGACCGTCCAGTTCGCTCGTGCAGGGCCGTCGGCGACCGGATGCAACATTAGCTCCACGTTGTTCGGTAGAACTGCTTCAGCAAGGTTCGATGGCATCGCAGTGCGCTGCATGTCGCTGAAGAGATGAAGCTCAATTGGCCCATCCTCCGTTTCGGTCAGCGAGCGCATGGCCTGGCCCAGTTCGCCGAAGTTCGCGTGTCCGTCGCCCGGCTGAATGTTTTCCAGGGCTGCCCGCAACTGAGCGTCATCCGTGATCGCCGCCGTTCGCATCTCAAACTGTCCGCCGAGGCTTATGATTTGCGTCTTCTGCCCGTGTGGTTTTCCGGCGAGTAGTGCGAGCGCCTGTTGCTTCGCGTCGGCGAAGCGTGTTCCGGCGCGCATACTGAAGGAATGGTCCAGCACAATCAGGAGCAGTCGGAAGTTTGCGTCTGGCGTAGCCTTCCGGATATACGGATTTGCGAAGGCCAGTACTACCAGCAGCAGCAGCGCACAGCGCAGCGCGAACAGCACGAGATACCTCAGCCTCCGGTGACGCGTGGAGCTTTGTGTGCCTCGTTCGAAGAACATCAGAGAGCTTACCGGCCGTGGTGTGGCTTTGTGCCGCCGCAGCAGATGGACAAACACGGGCACGGCAAGCGCCGCCAGCCCACCCAGAAACCATGGCGCGAGAAAACCCATCAGTTACCCGCCTGCCGCAACGAGAGATATCCGCGCAACGCCCGGTCGAGCGGCTCACTCGTAACCAGTAATTGATAATCCATCCCCGCACCTTGTGCGCGCGAACGAAGCTCTTCGATATGCGTATCGATTTTCGCGCGATAAGTAGTTCTCGCATATTCGGGGATTACCTCAATTCGCCGGTCCGTTTCGAGGTCCACAAGGAGCGCCGATCCGCGCAGCTCCGGGCGAATCTCCTGCGGATCGAGAATATGAAGCAGCACGATTTCGTTGCCGCGAAACCGCAATGGTGCGATCGCGCGAACGATCTTTTCGGGCTCTTCGTAAAAATCCGAGATCAGGATGACGATTCCTCGCCGGTGTAGAAGATTCTGAAAATGCCGGAGGGGCTTGGCCAAATCGGTTGTCGCCCGCGGCTCGGCCCGTTCAAGTCCGGCGAAGAGCCGCGCGAGTTGGCCGGGGCGTGTCGACGGCCTGATGTATTCCCGCACGTCTTCGTCGAAAACGATCAACCCGGCCGCATCGCGTTGATTGTGGATCGCCAAATAGAAAAGCGACGCGGCAATAAAGCGAGCGTAGTCCATCTTGGTTGGGGGACCCGAGGTGTACTGCATCGAGTTACTCGCGTCCAGAAGTACGGTGACCTGCGTGTTTGTCTCGCCTCGGTAGCGCTTCAGGTAGCATCGTTCCGTGCGGGCAAACAGGTTCCAGTCCACGTGGCGCAAGTCATCCCCCGGCACATACGCGCGGTATTCGGCAAACTCCTGACTAAAGCCGAAATCCGGCGAACGATGCAAACCGGCCACGAAGCCGTCCACCACCGTCTTCGCCAACAGGTCCAGCGAAGAAATGCCGGCGAGCACGTTGGGATCGAGGAACCTTTGCATCAGTTCTCCTCGGGCCGTTCCACCTGCGAGATCAGTTGTTTCAGGATCTCGTCCGCGCCGACTTGGTCGGACTCCGCGTGAAAGTTCAGCAGGATTCGGTGCCTCAGCACCGGCACAGCCACGGAAGTTATGTCTTCGTAGCTGACATGATATCGCCTGTTCGAAAGCGCCCGGGCCTTTGCCGCCAATACAATGAATTGCGCCGCGCGCACGCTGGCTCCGTAGTTCACATATCTCTTCACCAGCTCGTGGGGTTTTTCACTTTTGGGCCGCGTGGCCCGCACCAGGGCCACGACATAGCGCGAAAGTGTTTCCGCAATGGGCACCATGCGCACGAGCTGCTGAAACTCGAGCAGCTCTTCGGCCGAAGTTACCGCTTCCACCTTCGGTACCCGCGTCGCGGTGGTCAAGTCGATCACCTTCAGTTCGTCTTCGGCGCTCAGATCGTCGAGGATCGCGTTGAACAGGAAGCGGTCCAACTGCGCCTCGGGCAGCGGATACGTTCCTTCCAGCTCGATCGGGTTCTGCGTCGCCAACACGAAAAATGGCGCCGGAAGCTGGTGCAGATTTCCGCGCACGGTGCAGGAGTGCTCTTGCATCGCTTCGAGGAGCGCGGATTGCGTCTTGGGAGGCGTGCGGTTGATCTCGTCCGCCAGCAGCACGTTCCCGAATATCGGTCCTTCGACGAAGGTCCACTTGCGATGGCCGGTCGTCAGGTCCTCTTCGATAATGTCCGTGCCCGTGATATCCGACGGCATTAAGTCCGGTGTGAACTGAATACGCCGGAATTTCAATCCGAGCGCCTCCGCGGTCGTACGCACCATTAAGGTTTTTGCCGTGCCGGGCAAGCCAGTCATGAGGCAGTGACCACCAACAAAAATGGCAATCAATACCTGGTCCAGCACCTCTTGCTGGCCAACGATCACCTCGCGCACTTGCCGGAGGATTTGCTCGCGCACCATCTGAAAGCGCTCGATTCGCTTCTGCAGAGCTGCCGCTTCTTGATTCATTCCGACACTAGCGACCATGGATTTTCATTCCCTTCAGTCCGGTTTTGCGGGCGACCGCTGCAATGCAAGCAATAGTTTTTGTGCCGGGCGATAGCCGGGAGCAATTTCGAGCGCCGCCAGCACGGTTTCCTCGGCTTTGTCGTTCTGGCCCGCGGCAAAATACGCTTGTGCCAGGTGGAACTCCGCTCCCGCCTTGTCCACCGGATTGGACGCGACCCGAGCGGCGTATTCGCGGATGGCACCGTCGTACCGTTTCTGCGCATACAGCAGGTCCCCCAGGCGCCGATGCAGATCCTCGTCTTTGACTGGATAAATGTAGTTCACGCGCTCCAGTGTCGCGGCCGCCTCGGCAGGTTTTCCCGCGTTCTCCTCTAACGTGGCCAGGCGTTTTAGCGCGTCAGGCATCTGACCTCCCTTGTGTGCATATTCCGTGAGGATCGCAGCTTCGGCCCTGTCATCATTGCGCGCCGTATCCGCGGCAGCCATCAGCAGGTAGACGTTGGCATCGCCGACGTATTCGGGATACAACCCCAGTACAGCCGGTCCCTGCTCGAGCACGGTGTCGTATTGTTTCTGTTGGGCGGCAACGACGAGCGCCTTCAGTTCTTCCCGCCACTGGTCGAAATGCGCCGCTTCCGTTCCATATTTCTTCGCGATCCACCCCCCAAACTCTTTGTCGAACTCTTCGGGCGCAACCCCGAGATCCTGCTGGATTACCGCTGACGTCGTCTCGAACTTGGCGAACGAGTGCACCATGTCGAGCAGTTTGTCCTCACCCCACTTCTCCGTTACGAAGTCACAGATGCTGCCCGCCTGGAAGTAGGAAACGATTACCTGGGATGGATATTGAGGATAGACAAAGCCACGATCGAGAGTCGCTACCGGCAAGAACTTCTTGTCGCGAATGGCGACGAGTATTTCCGGAGTCAAACGATCTCTCCACTCCCGCGAACGCTCGCCTTCCTCATGCACCGCGAGACCTTCGGTGAACCACCGCGGCACGCGATGATTCGTCGCGGTCAAGACAAATACGTGGCTCATCTCGTGCCATAACGTGGAGCCCCAGTTGAGCGCTCCCGGCTTGTACGCCGACGGGCTATCCATCGCCACGACCGGCCCGAACGTAACGCCAAGCGCGCCCAGGCCCGGCATCCCCGTCGTGCGTACGGCAAAGTCCTCATGATCCGGATAGACTTCCACCTGCACCGGACCGGGCAGCTTCATGCGGTATTTCTTCTCATACGTTGCGAGAATGGTACCGAGCTCTGCCTGCAAGTAAGGGCCGAGCAGCGCTGCTTCGGTTTTGTGCAGCTTCAGAATCGTTGTGCCGTCGCGAAACGTCTCAAAGTTCTTGTAGCTGTCCAGCAGCCGCAAGCTGTTCACCGTTGCCTTGTCGCGATTGCCGTTGTTGTAGCTCAACTCAAGTTCCCGGAACGGCTCGTCCTCCTTGCCCATTCGCATCAAAGCGATTCCCAGCGCGGAATGCGCGGCCCACAGCCGTGGCTCGAGCTCGACCGCCTTGCGGTAGTAGGTGACCGCGTCCTCATACCGGTAGTGCAATTCGAGTTGATGTCCTACCCGAGCGTACCCCTCGCCGTAGTGCGGATTGACGGCGTGAATCTTCGCGAACCATGTTTCAGGAGAACGGTTCGCGATCAGTTCGATTGCGGCATGAATCGCCATCGCGTCCAGCGCATCGCTTTCTAGCGCGATGGCCTTGTCCGCTTCGGCTACGGCAACATCCATATCGTCATTGCTGAGCGCGACGTCAGCCATTAGTTCGTGCGCTGCCGCCAGTTTCGGATCGAGTGCCATCGCCTTGGCCAGATACTCGGCGGCCTTGCCTTCGAAGCCAGACGCGGAAACCGTTGCGAGCCCGAGATAAGCTTCGGCGCTCGAGGGGTTCTTCACGAGCGCTTCACGGAACAGACCGTTGGCATCGTCGTCGTTGAAGCGCTCGTGCAACAACATTCCCCAGCGCACCTTATACAGGCCTTTGCTGGCCGCCGGCTCGGTGGCCATGCGGAACTGTTCGTTCGCGCGCTCCCATTGCTCGAGCCCCCAGAAGCCCTCGGCGCGGACATAGGCGTCGCCGCTGTGCGTCAGCGTCTCGAAGCAGGCCTTGGCCTCCGCCGCATTTCCATGCTTGCGCAGCGCCCAGCAGTCTGCTGGAGCTGCGGCATGGATGGGTACCGCCCATGCCAGCGCGAAAATCGGAATGACCCCGACGAACTTCATTTGTCTAGTTGCTCCTCGACTTTCGCGAGTTCCAACAACGCCTCGGTCAATTGTTTCTTGTAATCGTGCGGGTCCATTGCCGCTTTCTGGTACTTCAGCATGTCAATCTGTTGCTCCAGTTGATCTTTTTTCTCGAGCAGCGCGCGTTTGGCTGGATCGTTGCCGGCTTGCTGGCTCGTGCCAAGACGCAGCAAAGTGAAACTCGACATCAGCAGACCTTGTCCGTTTCCCGCTTCGCGCACCGCTGCTCCTCGGCCGGTATCGTTAAACACGGCATGTTCCGTTGCGAGTCGTTTCTGTGAATCGTAAAAAGCAGCGGTCTTCTTCGCGGCATAACGGAAGGCTTCCATAGCGCTGATGGAGTCGCTCTTGTCCGTGTCGGCGGCAGGATCTTCGAGCGCCTCTACCCAATACCGCGCGAACACCGTCGCGTTCTTCTCCGTTCCCGATTTTGTCGCGGCGATTACCGCGCGCCCGGGCCGCTCGAGAACTTCGACCGCGCCTCCGCTGGCACTCGTGGTGTCAACAATAAGCTGCCGCCGTGCCGCGACATGGTCGCACATCGTGGCGAGCTCTCCTGCGGTCACATCCGGTCCGACCAGATTGAACTTGTACTCCACGCCGTCGAACGAACCGTGGCCGATCAGGATGAGTGCGAACTCGTCGTCCGCCTTGGCACTGCGCGCCACCTCGCCGATCGTTTCGGCCAGATGCGCACCCGTGGCCTGCTCGCCAGTGAGCATGTAGACGTGCGCCGCCGGTCCCGCCGCTGCGAAGATCCGGTTGAGGTCTTTGGCCGCAGCCGTAAAGCGCTGTTCGTAGTCCGGCTCGCCGCCAAGCCCCGCGACCACCACGTAATACGTTGCCGCGTGCGCCTGAAGCGCGGTCGCACAGGTCAGCAGCATGAGCAGTGCGCGCTTCATATCACGCCCCACTTCCGACGCAACAACCACTCCGTGATTGGCAGGCCGAGCAGGAGCAGGAAAACCATCGGCATATCCCACAGCTCTTTCGTATTGCGAACAGAAATCCCGGCCTCCGAGTATGACACGTCTGCGGGCAGGTTCTTCAGCTCGGACGGCGTCCAGTATCGTCCGCCGGTGTCGGACGCCAGTTGCTCCAACAGGCGCCGATTCTGCTCGGTGTGAAAGTTCTCCGCCACCCCGTCTTCGCGCTGGAACGTCACCGCGTCGCGACCGAGTTCCTGGGGTTGACCGTCCGCGGATTCCGCCGTGACTTCGGCGAGATAAGTGCCCGCCTTCTCCGCCGTCCATTCGGTTTCATACACCCCAGGCGTGCTGCCCGAGGGCGTCAGATCAATGAAGGCGTTCGTCCCTTGCGGTCCGATAATGTGTGCCGTGACATGGGCATTGGTGGTCTGCTGAAATTGCTTGTCGCGCACTTGGGCCCTGAAGGCTACGCGCCCTTCATCCATTAGCAGCCGCTCCGGCATCGAAGCGACAACCGGACCCGGTGACTCGGCCACTAGCCAGCGCAACAACTGCTGCCAGAAAAGATCGTGCGATGGGTCGCCGAGAGTCTCGCTCATCTGCCAGCGCCATGTGCCGCCCGTTGCCAGAATCGCCGTGCGGCCGTGCCCGTAGCTCTGGGTAATGAGCAGCGGCAGTTTTCGACGTCCCGCGTGCAGGTCGGCAAGCACGGTTGCTCCAGGTTTCGGTCGACCGGCATCTTCATAGTCTGCGAGATAGGTCAGCTTCTTCCAGCGCTGCGCATTCTTCGCCGGATCATCAAGCAATTGAGTGATGGGAGAGTTCAGACCCTGCGCGGTCAACTCGACCGTCGCCGCGTTGCGGTGAAAGTTGTTTTTTCCCTGCGGAAGAATGGTCGGCAGCAGATCGCTTAGGCTCGAGGCTCCCCATCCGCCATCGCTCAACGAGAAGCGGCCTCCCAGAAACAGGATCCCGCCGCCGCGCCGATCGACATACTCACGAAGCAGCTCCTGCTGCAGCGGTGTAAAATAATCGGCGTCCACCGATCCGATGATGATGCCCGTATAGCCAAATAGGTTCTCCGGCCGGGCCGGAAACCCGCTGGCTAGCTCGCTCGAATCGCTGATCCCCTGCCGATAGATCTTGTTTTCGCTGGTGCGCAGCATGGACACGAGCTGCACCGTGGGATCTTCCGCTTCGGCTCGCCGTATGAATTTGTACTCCCAACGCGGTTCACCTTCGACATACAAAATCCTTCGCTTTGCGTCGCTCACAAGGATGGGGCGCGTCATTGTATTGTTCGCGAGGTTTTCTTCTCGAGACAGCGTCTCGATGCTGAATGTCAAGCTTTTTGCGCCCGCGGCGCCGGCAGGGAAGAAAACAGGCTCGGCTTGGATGCGCCCATCCGGCGCTAACGTGATCTCACGCTCCGCGATCTGTTTAGCTCCGTCGCGAACCGTGAGTTTCGCCTTCTTACCCGCGTAGCCGCGCTGGGTCAGGCTGACCGTCGCGGAAATGCGGCTCTCCGCGATCGCGCTCGCGGCGATGCTGACGTCTTCGATCTCCACGTCCTCGGCGCTCTCCTGTTTTCCGAATCCCACGGTGTGCACCGGGAGCCGCCGATTACGCAGCGCTTGCAGAACATCGCGGCTTATCCCCGAGCCGCCCCCGGCGCTGTTCTGGCCGCCATCGCTGAGCAGCACGATCGCCCCGACGGGCAAGTCCGACGTTTCTGTAGCCAGCCGCTTGAGATTCTCGCCAATGCGCGTGGCCGGCTCGACCGGCGTAATCTCTTGGGGCCCGTCCGCCGGCGTCAATTCACGGCCCAGCCGGTAGAGCCGCGTTTGAAAACGCTGTCGCAAGCCCGCGAGAACACCTCCCTCGAGCGCCGCCACTGCGGCCGCCTCTCGCGTCTTTCCCCCGCTATCCGCAATGCCCATACTCCGCGAATCGTCCATGACAACGGCAATAATGTTCTGCTGTGAGCTGAGCTCTGCCACGAGGATGGCGGGTTGCCACAACAAAAGCAGGACCAGAACCACAAACGCAGACTGTGTTCCCCAAATCACCCAGGCTCGCCAGTTTCGCACCTCGGGCGCGGCGTTCCGGAGTTTCCAACGAATCAGCAGGGCAAGTCCCATAGCAGCTGCGACAATCGCCGCGACCAGCAGCCACCCAGGCCATTTCCCGAGCAGCACGAATTGCCCTTTCCGGAATGCCGCGCTCGGGTATTTGAACAGAAACTGAAACATGCACTCTTCGCGTCCTTGTAATTCAGCAAGAATCGAGCGCCGGCCGTCGATCCTTCACTCTATCCGTCCCGGCAAAACGAATCGCGCCCTACCACTCCTCAATGAGTCATCCCATACAGGATGTAGTCCAGCCCTACGCGAAACGCCATGGACGCAAATGTTTCCGGGTAATTAGGATCATCGGCCCACTCCCATGCGTCGCCGAGGTGCATATTGTGGCAGATAGCGACGATGATTCGGCCCTTGCGATCGCGGATGGCCCGCCATTTGGGCTGATAACCGTCCTTCTCATACGTCCGGCCGGTCCAAACATATTGCTCGCCGGGAATCTGCATCTTGTCGTCGATGTCGTAGAGCGTATGGAAGATCTCATCGCTGCTCTCGAGGTCCTCGACCTCGGCGTCGGGCAGCACCAGCCGCATTCCGTTCATGAAGTTCTCCCAGTCCTCCGTACCGTGGAAGTCATCCACCATCAGGAACCCACCCTTGAGCAGGTATTCGCGCAGTCGTTTGGCTTCCGTGTCGCTGAATGTCCAGGTCTCCACCTGAACCGCGTAAATCCAGGGATAGTTGAAGATTTCGTCGGAATCGAGGGTAACCACCTGCTCCGTTGGCCGCCCGTCGATGCGCGTCAGCCGGTGCATGGCAATCAGAAACTGCCGGTCCGCTTTGGGATAGTCGCGTGACCAACTCCGCCATCCGCGGCCGTAACCACCGAAATTACTCGCTATGTTTGTGGAATAGGCCAGGCGCGACCAGTAGAACTCCGCCTTGACGTTGCTCGGGGAGTCGTCATTTCCAAACCCGAAGTCCCCTGTCCGTTGGGCCCACAGCGCCGCGCACCCGGCCGAGGCTGCCAGAATCGCCAATGCGATGTGCGTACACTTCATAGTGAAGCTCGGCGGAGGCGACTATTTAGACGGCGAAAGTGCTCACTTGGTTGCAGTTAGACCTGGCCGGGGCCTGGCTTGTCCGGCGCGCGTTCCGCGTGAGACGATCGAGGCAGGTCCCGCTGTTCAGGGAGCGGCTTTACTGTGGATAGGCGCGGTCTCCTCAAACTCGGCAGCATGGCTCTGGCTCGCGCCGCAGTGGCGCCGCTGCCGACCGCCTTATGGGCCGGCAGCCCACGGTGGCCCACAGGCCATCCCCGCGATGACCACCCCGATTACCTGCTTCGCATTGCGCCCGTCACGGTGGAACTCGACCGCTCACATATTCTCTCCACCATCGGGTATAACGGTGCCGCGCCCGGCCCCCTCCTTCGCCTGCGGGCCGGGAAACCAGTCACGATCGACGTCGTCAACGACACGGATACCCCGGAGCTTGTTCATTGGCATGGCATGCTCATCCCGCCCGAGGTCGACGGCACACAGGAAGAGGGCTCGCCGGTCGTACCGCCGCATGGACGGCGGCGCTTCGAACTCACACCCGGTCCGGCCGGAAGCCGGTGGTATCACTCGCACGCGATGGCAATGGATGACTTGCACAAGGGCGCCTACACCGGCCAGTTCGGCTTCGTCTACGTCGAGGACGGCAACGACCCGGGGCGGTACGACCAGGAACTCTTCCTCGCCCTCCGCGATTGGGAGCCCTTCTTTACGGCGACGATGGACGATGAGGACGACGATACCCATCATGGCCCGTTGCTCGAAAAGCCAGCCACGCTGAACACCGACCCGGACGGCCTCGAGGTCGGCTCGAACACCTACTCGATCAACGACAAGGCGCTTGGCGCCGGCGACCCGATTCGTGTTCGTGAGGGTCAACGGCTGCTGATTCACTTCCTGAACGCCAGCGCCATCGAAAACCGCCGGGTGGCGCTGGCGGGTCACAAAATGAAGGTCATCGCACTCGATGGCAACCCGGTGCCGACTCCGCAAGCGCTCGATTCGATCTTTGTCGGCGCAGGTGAGCGCATCGATGTGGTCGTCGAGATGAACAATCCGGGAGTTTGGATCCTGGGCTCAACGGAGAAGGCCATCCGCGAATCGGGCCTCGGCGTGATTGTGGAATACGCTGGCCAGCATCGTCAGCCGCAATGGGTCGATCTGCCTCAGGCGCCTTGGGACTATACACGGTTCGGAATCGCCAACTCCTCCTCACCCGCTCCCGAGAAGACCATTGAACTGATTTTCGAGAAGATGCCCGGCGCGGCTGGCAAGTTCAATCTTTGGCTCGTCAATGGCAAGGCTTACCCCCATGAGCGCGAATTCGTCCTGGACCGGGGCACGCGCTACCGCCTCGTGATGCGCAACCGGACCGACGATGCTCATCCCGTGCACCTGCATCGCCACCTTTGGGAGTTGGCCGAGATCAACGGCAAGAAGACGGCGGGCATTATCAAAGATACCGTTGTCGTCCCGTATTTTGGCCGAGTCATGGTTGATTTCACTGCCGATCACCCGGGACTGGCGCTTTTTCATTGCCACATCCAACAGCACATGGACTACGGTTTTAAGGCTCTGTTTCGCTATGGCTAAGGCGCTTGATTCGGTTCATCCGATTCGCTACCGGACGAGTTGTCATCCGGCGGCTAGCCGCTAAGCCCTTTCCCTGGCATCTCATTACAATAGAGATTCGCCCGGTCGGCAACGCGCGAGTGGCCAGACAGAAGGGAAGCTTCGATGCAGGGGTCCTATCGAGAGCTGCTCAAAATGCTTTTCCGCTTTGCTTGCGCCTTCGCTTTTGTTGGCATGATGTTTGCCCAACGTCCTTTCCGCGAATATCCTTCTGTCGAATACGGCGAATCTTCTCCGCTGCCGCCAGACTGGCAGCGTTCCGGTGAATGGGCTTTCGCTCGTCTCATGTACCCGCCCGGCCCCAACGACGGTTACCGTGGGCGTTTCGATGGCGATTGGCGTCAAGGCATGTCGCTGTGGACCCAGGATGGACCGCCCGCTGACCGCAATTTTGCCGCGGCTGTCCGGCGACTCACTCGCATCGACGCGCGATCCGTGGAACAGGACGTGAATCTCGACGATGGCGACGAGGTCTACAACTGGCCCTGGCTTTATGCCGTCCAGGTCGGTGAGTGGGGGATCACTCAACATCAGGCCGATGTCCTGCGCGATTACCTCTTACGCGGCGGCTTCTTCATGGCCGACGATTTTCACGGCGCGTACGAGTGGCAAATGTTCGAAAAGCGCATCCGTATGGTTTTTCCCGATCGCCCCATCGTTGATATCCCGAATGACGATCCAATCTTCCACACCCTCTACGATCTCGACGAGCGAAATCAAATCCCGGGTGCCGCGCATTTGCGGCTCGGCTACAAAGTTCCGGATTATCCGCAAGGCCCGGGCGATGGCCAGGGCGCTCACTGGCGCGCGATCTATGACGACAAGGGCCGCATCATGGTCGCCATCTGTTTCAACTCCGATGTCGGGGATTCCTGGGAATGGGCGAATCACCCCGCCTATCCGCAGCGTTACTCCGATCTCGGCTTCCGCATCGGGATCAACTACCTTCTCTACGCCATGACCCACTGAACTGATCGCAGTTCAACCCGCGGTGCCAGCAACCGGTGCGTTATCTGTCATCCTGGTGATGATCATGATCACCGTGTCCCTCGTCATGTCGATCGTGATCGCGGAAGTCGCGGCGTCGATCGCGATCCCAGCGGTGATCGTGTTCAACACGGCCGCCGTCTCCCTCCCAGTGGCCGGTGTAATATCGTTCGCCATCGTGGCGAGGCGGAATCCAACGCGCGCCCTCGTACGGTGGCCGGGTCCAGTATCCTTCGTGCCATTTGTAGTGCCGGCCGACCGGATACCAGTAACCCGTCACCCAGACGTACTCAGGAGCTGGGCTTGGGGGAACCACGGCAACCACCCGCGGTGGCGGCGGTGCCCCAATCACGATTCCGACAGAAACCTGGGCTTCACTTGCGCGAGCTAGGACGAACAGCGTCGCGACCAGCAGTGTCGCTCTGATGACATTTTTCCTGTGGCTTGAGCCTCCCTCGACATCCTACGCGCAAGCCGAGAGGCGCTAGAAAGCAGTGCGACTCGTGAATGCGAAACAGAACCAAATGAATCGGTAGAAGTTGGCCACGCGGAATAAGGGCGGCAATTCTGCTGTAAAGATGGCAAGATCAGCTCCATCCCGCGCTGCGGATTCTAACGGCTTGCGAATTCCCTCTCTAGCGGAGCCTCTGCCTGGGCTAGAAAAAACTCCAGCACGGTCTTCGCCCCTCAAGCCGTGCGGGCGCGCGGAAAGGAAGTCGTTTGCCCGCTTCGGTTGACAGGCCACGCTGATGTTACTTCACGGCGGCGACGACGTACACGTATCCGCTAGACCTGAGAAGCGGCAGGTTGCTATCGGCCAGCCTTTGCAAGGATTGATCCAATTTCAACCCGGTACTCTCGGGCACCAGGGGCCTGCGGCAAAATGAGAAGGGGCCGAACCCCACGGTTTTTCCTTCGGCTTTCCTCAGACCTGCGGCGCGCAAGAATGAGTCGAACTGCCGTATAGAGTAGCTTCTCTCGCGTGGGTTTCGCCATCGAAATCCACAACGTTGTAGGAGCGCTCGAAGCATTCGTTTTAGGTAGACGCCTACTGGATTGCGCAAGGGGTCGAGCATGTTGGCCAGTGCATACCGATTGTCCGCAGCGATGACTAAACATCCGCCGGGTATGAGCACGCGTTCTATTTCCCGCAATGGCTGTTCCAAAGACTGCAACCACTCGGTCACGCCGATTACAAGAACAAGATTGAAGCTACTAGCTTGAAAAGGAAGATTCTGTATGTCGGCAACCTGGAACGACATTCGTTGTGCCAACCCCGACTTCTGGGCTCGTATCTGCGCCGCGGAAATCATCTCTGGCACGGCATCCACCGCTTGCACGAAGAAACCACGCTCGGCCAGTGCAATCGTGGTCAAGCCCTGTGCACATCCTACCTCTAGCACGCGTGACCCCGCCGGCAGCTCCAGCTTATCTACGAGAGAAAGAGCAACGGTGCGGCGCCTCTGGTAAATGGTCTCGTACACCCCGGATTCGCGGTAAATGGCATCCCAGTAGTCCAACGTTGACAGGAAATAGGCGTTGACCTGCTCTTGCTGCTCTCTATCAGGGTTTTTCATCGATTCCCAGTCTTAGTCTTGTTTCCATTGCGAAACTCAAATACCAGCATTGAATCAGGCCTGCAAGCATTTTCTGAGCAGAATTTCGTGCGTCTTTGTATTTTTGACATGTTATTGCATGTGCGTTGTACGGCATCCGTACATGCTGTCCACCAAAGCTCAGACGAAACCCGAATGCCTTGCCGACGTCCAACGCTCGTTGCGACCGCAAACCCAGCCTGGGGCCTGCCGCCCTCGGGCTCTATCCGAGCTTTCGCCGTGGTCCCTGCATCGGTCCCAATTGCCCTGCCTGTCTTACCGCGGTGAAACCTCCCGGCTCTGTCCTCTACGGTCGCGAGAAAGGACGCCGCTTTTCTGCCTATGTGCCCGAGGAATTGGTGCCCCAAGTGCAGCGCTGGCTGGATCAGCTCTTAAGCGGGCGGGCGAATGAGCGGGTCGTGTCTGCGCTCGGCAGGCGGGTTGTGCGATCACATTTTTAACCTGCCTGCAAACACCTGATTTGATAGGGTTTCTAAGGCATCGAACCTGGCGATCGATGGCCTTGTAGGAACATTCGAATCCCACCCTCTCTCGAGTGTCCTCTGGGTTGCGGGATTTCCATTGCGTCATTTCCAGAATTTCAGGGTGTAGAATGATTTCGCTGCCGCTATTGGAGCGAAGGACCAGCTCACTAGAACAACTAGCGCGCCTTAATGAGGGGGCCCAATGCGTTTGCGGAGCGTGATCGGCATTCTTTGCGTGGGCGGTTGGTGCAGTTTGTTGCTTGAAGCTGGAAACCAAGGCCCTGCGCCCCCGAAGGAAATCACCTATAACAAAGATGTTGCGCCAGTCCTGTACAAGAATTGTGTCATGTGTCACCGCCCAAACGACATTGCTCCCATGTCGCTCCTTACCTATGAAGAGGTTCTGCCGTTCGCGGGCTTGATTCGGCAGAGCGTGGATCAGCGCAAGATGCCCCCGTGGCATGCGGATCCCAGTGTTGGTGAATTCATGAACGACGCGCGCTTGAGCGACGCGGATATTCGAACCATCGATGAATGGGTCAAGGGTGGAATGAAAAAGGGCGACCCGAAGGACATGCCTTCGGCCGTTGCCTTCGAACCGGGCTGGCACATCAAGCCGGACGTCGTCTTCACTATCCCCGAGTTTCTTGTGCCCAAAACTGCCCAGGACGATTACGAATACATTTACGTTGCCACGAATTTCAGCGAAGACAAGTGGATCCAGGCAGGCGAAGTGCTTCCCGGCGATCGCCGCGTGGTGCATCACGCTACGGTTTCGGTGATCGATCAAGCCGAATATGCCAAGCACCTCGCGGAACATGCCAAAGAAAATGCCGGCGTGGACGAGTATCACTATCGGACCGGAAAAGTATTGCATCTCCGTCCGGATGCGCCGGTTATTGACGACGGTTGTGCGGCTCCCGATGGCGGCGGCATTCCCGGTCACTCTTCCGGCTATTTGAATATCGTTCCCGCGATTTACCTGCCGGGCCACATGCCGGAAGTCCGGCCTCCGGGATACGCGCTGCGGATTCCTGCCGGTGGGTATCTGCAATTTCAGGTTCACTACAGCAATCATCACGGCATCGATGTCAAGGATCGCACGAGCGTCGGCCTGGTGTTTGCCAAAGAACCGGTAGAGCACGAAGTCGCGCAGTACGAAATCTGGAATAACATGTTTCGGATTCCTCCGAATGACAGCGGTCACCGGGTCACGTCCTGTTTTACGCTGCCGAAAGACGTTATCGCCGTGGCCTATACCGCGCACATGCACTTCCGTGGGAAAAGCATGACCACCAAAGCGATCTATCCCGATGGCCATGAAGAGGTGCTACTGGACGTGCCGCACTATGATTTCCGCTGGCAGGAGACATATTTTCTGCAGAAACAGTTCTTGCTGCCCAAAGGCACCAAGCTCGTGACGGTCGCCTATTTCGACAACTCCAGGAGCAATCCTTTGAATCCCGATCCGTCCAAGGCAGTTCGTTGGGGCGAGCCAAGCGATGAAGAAATGATGGGCTTCTGGCTGCAGTTCGCCGATCCGCAGCCCGTTACGGCAAAGGCCGTGGCCGCCGAAAACTGAGCTCGGCGCAATTCCCGGATCCCCGCCCGACTCACGACCGGCAGGGAATCGCACTTAGGTCGCCCTAGAGCACCTGGTGCACGCTGGTTTGTGAGGCTAAGTCTTTCCCATTCACCGGGTTTGTGAGCTAATTCTAGCGATTCTTTTACCCTGCTCGATCGCGGCGAGGCTGGTTCGCCCCGCACACCGGGAAGATCGATTAGAAATGCCAGGAAGCGACTCCGTGCTTTTGCAAATACTTCTGGTGATAGTCTTCCGCGCGGTAGAACTTTCCTGCGGCGGTAATTTCCGTCGCAATGGGCCGCCGGAATTTGCCGCTGGCTTCCACAGCCTCGCGAGACTTCTTCGCAATCGCTTCCTGCTCGGGGTATGAAAGAAAATCGCGGTGCGGTACTGAGTGCCGAAATCGGGACCCTGCCGGTTCACCTCCCCATAAACATCCTGCACCAAACGTTGCACTCTCTGTCATCGACCTCTTGCTTCCCGCGACTCCCTCAGAACTCTTAGATGCGTGGCCTGCGCTCTCCGATTCAGCAAAGCAAACATGCAATCTAAGACACTTTGCGCCGCGCCGGCGGCGCCAGACCTTTTAGCTTTTCCTGTGCCAACGCCTTGTACGGACTATTGACCGAAGCTGCTTGCGTGAACGCCTCCTTCGCTTCCGCATTCTTTTTCAAATTCAGCAGCGCAAATCCCAAACGGTATTGATTGCGCGCGTAGCTTCCGTCATCGGCCTTCAGCAATGGCGCCGCCGCCCTCAGGTTGTCCACCGCCTGCGCGTTTTCCTTCTTTTCGATGTTAATCTGCCCGAGCGAACTCAAAGCCAATCCTTTCTGCAGCCCCTTTTGCTGTGTCCACTGCTCCTCGGTCACGCCTTCGGGCTTCGCGGCGGTCTGCAGCCCGGAAATGGCTTTCTTCGCGTATGTCTCGGCTTTATCGAGTTGCTCGCCCTTCTCGCCGTAGTAATCCGAAAGCAGAAGCAGCATCCCTACATCGTTCGGGTCCTTCGCGAGCAAACCGTTAGCCACCTCCAGCATTTTCGGGGTGTTCTGTGCCTGTTGATAGGCTGTAGCCGCGACGCCTAGAGCCTGGTTGGCGAATGCCGAGTCCGGAAATGCTTTCGCGAACCTGACCAGCAGCGCTGCCCGCTTCGCTGGGTCTTTCGCCTGATACACGCCGCTGAACACCAGTTGCTGGACATAGGTATAACTGTCTTTGTTGGCTTCGAGAACGCGGGTCTTCTGCTCATCCCAGGTAGCTGCCGGTGTGCCTTCCGGCGCGGCCGACGCTTTGAATCGTTGGATAATCGCGCCGGCTTTTTCTCCATACGAGGTGAGCCGGTCCAGGTCGCCTTTCTCCGCAGAAGCTCTCACCATGTTGATCGCGTTCTGAAAACTGTCCGGATCCTGAGCAAAGACTTTGTCGCCGTATTCGAAGGCCTTGTCGTAGTTCTTTTGGTTCAGATAATAATCAACAAAAAGGCCGTCCGCTACGAGGGGATAGTTGCCCTCCTTCCCGGGCCCGTCGGCAAATTTTTGAATCAATGCCAGCTTTTGTGTTGGGTCTGTCGTCGAGTTGATTTCGTTTAAGGCGTGATCCACGTCGGAGCCCGCCTGGATCGGGACATACCTTCCAATTTGTTGCGCGACGGATATATTGCAGCCACTCAACAGGATTGCTGCGCCCGCCAGCCATTTGATCTTTCGCATTAGACGCCTCCCGCGACCCCCCCAGGGCAGGGTGCCGCTCCAGCCAGGATGGAATTGCCTGCATCTTAGTGCCCTGCCACGCATCGCGCAAACAAAATTCTTGCCGGACTCGGCATTGACGCTCCCCGCCGTTTTGCGAGACGATGACAAGTTTGGACGAGGTGCTCCGAATGGATCTGGGAATCACTGGGCGCGTCGCCATCGTCGCAGCCGCGAGCAAAGGACTGGGCCGTGCTGTCGCTCTAGAACTCGCCCGCGAAGGCGCTCAGGTGGCCGTTTGCGCTCGTACTCCGGCGACTCTGGCTGAGACCGCCGCGCACATCCGCAAATCCACGGGCCGCGAGGTTTTTCATCAGGCGCTCGATGTCACGGATTCTGCTGCAGTTGCTTCGTTCGTTTCCGCGGTGGAAGCCCGCTTTGGCCGGCTCGACATCTGTGTCACCAATTCTGGTGGCCCTCCGTCCAACTCTTTTGAGAGCACCAAGCCGGAAGATTGGCGCGCTGCCGTGGAGCAACTGCTGATGAGCGCGGTCTTTCTTGCCAGGGAAACTCTGCCGCACATGCGGAAGAACAAATGGGGACGTTTGATCACCATCACCTCGTCGGCAGTGAAGCAGCCGGTCAACGGCCTTTTGCTCTCCAATTCCGTGCGTGCCGCGGTCACCGGTCTGGCCCGCACGCTTGCCAACGATTACGCCGCCGAGGGTATTACCGTGAACAACGTTTGTCCCGGCTACACGCGCACCGGGCGCCTCGACGGCCTCGCATCCAGCATTTCCGCGCGTACCGGCTCGACGCCCGAAGAAGTCTTCGCCAGCTGGGAGCGCGAAATACCTGCACGACGTCTCGGCACGCCCGAGGAATTTGCCGCCGTGGTTGCCTTTCTAGCTTCCGAGCGCGCCAGCTATATCACCGGCACTTCCATCGCTGTGGACGGCGGTCTTGTCAGGAGCCTGCTCTAACCTGGATGCCCACCATGCCCGGTCATTTCGAACCTGCCCTTTTTCCCAGACGCTTCGCCCCATTTCGGTTGGCACCCGCTGCGCCCGTTCCCGGATGGGCAACGCAAGGGTCGTTTTCCTCCATCACAAAGACGGGAGACGAAACTCCGATTGTCCCGGAAAAGTACCTTGTTCCCGCTGCAGCACAATCGATTCGGCGGGTTCTCCAAGTTCATGGCTCTTTTGTGCTAACCGGGAGCTTTCCGCTTTGGCTTCGCCACTCGCCGAGGCCAGGCTCACGGATTACCCGTTCGTCGCTTCCGAGACCATCTCGGCCGTCATCCCCGCGCTCGAACGGGGAGGACATAAGGTTCAGGAGGAGCCAAGAAGAATGACCATTCACTCCCTGTGCACAACAAATCGCCTGGGCGTTGCTGCTGGGCTGCTGGCTGTCTTCGTTGTGGCGTCGCCGCTTCCGGGCGATGAGCCGTACGCTCGTTCCCGCACCTACGATCTCGAGCATTCTCGGATCGCCCTGCGCTTCGACCTTGAACACAAAAAAGTTCTTGGCGACGTGACGCACACTCTTTCCATTGTCCGCGACGGCACTACCAGAATCGCTTTCGACTCCGTCGGCCTAACCATCGAGAACGTCACCGTCAACAAATCCCCGGTGAAGTTCGAAACCACCGTCGAGAAAGTCATCGTTCCTCTCCCAGCCGGCGCCAAGGCGGGAGAGAAATTCGACGTCTCCCTTCGCTACGAAGGCAAACCCAGCAAGGGCATGTACTTCGTTGTTCCCGACAAGGACTATCCCGACCGCCCCATCCAAATCTGGACGCAGGGCGAATCCGAAGACACGCGCTATTACCTGCCCACCTACGACTACCCGAACGACCGTTTGACCACCGAAACCATCCTCACCGTTCCCGCGTCCTGGCTGACGGTGTCGAATGGCAAGCTCCTCAGTGTTGCCGACGCCGGCAAGGGACTGAAAACCTGGGATTGGCGCGAAACCGTTCCCAGCTCCACCTACCTCATCACCGTTGTCGCCGGCGAATTTGAGGAGGTCAAAGATTCCTGGCGCGGCGTGCCGGTCACCTACTACGCGCCGAAGGGCCGCGGTGATCGTCTTTCGGTCAACTACAGCCGCACTCCGGCCATGATGGATCTCTTCAGCAAGAAGCTCGGCGTCGAATACCCCTGGGAAAAATACGCGCAGGTCATGGTCGATGACTTCGTCGCCGGCGGAATGGAAAATTCCAGCGCCACCACAAACACCAGCAGCTCCCTCAATCACCCGAAAATCGCCGCCGAAATGCTCACCGACGAAGACGGCCTTATCTCCCACGAACTCGGCCACCAGTGGTTCGGCGATCTAGTCACCTGCAAGGACTGGGGCGACATTTGGCTCAACGAAGGCTTCGCCACTTTCATGGAAAATGTTTGGACCGAAGCGCATTACGGTAAGGACCAGGCCGACTTCGAGCGTTGGGAGGGCGGACGCGGATGGTTCTCGCAGCCCAATCTGTTCGACAAACCTATCGTACGTTACGACTTCGAAGATTCGAGCGAATTCGACGGCAACGCCTACACCAAGGGCGGCTGGGTGCTGCACATGCTTCGGTATCAGCTTGGCGACGACGCCTTCTATCGCGGTCTCAGGCACTACCTCGAGGCCAATCGCGGCAAAAACGTTGTTACCGCCGACCTGGCCAAATCCATCGAGGAATCGTCACATGTCAATGTGGATCGATTCTTCAGCCAATGGCTGTACGGCGCGGGCGCCCCGAAATTTGACTTGGGCTATTCCCACGACCGCGATAAGCACCAAGTGGAATTGACCGTGAAGCAAACACAAAAGGTCGAGGGCCGCGTCGGCATCTTCCACGTCCCTGTGAACGTGGAAATCACGACGGCTTCCGGTCCCAAACTCTATCCCGTCACGGTTTCGAAAGCCGAGCAGATCTTTACGTTTCCCGCCGACTCCGCCCCCCTCATGGTGCTCTTCGACAAAGGCGACAATATCCTCAAATCCGCCGAATTCCATAAAGAAAAGAAGGAATGGCTGTATCAGTTGAAAAATGCCGGCGAGTTTGCCGATCGCGCCGACGCGGTCTCGGCCCTTGAGAAAATCAAGAATGATGACGAAGTGGTTAGCGCCCTTGGAAACGCCCTGCGCGACGACAAATTCTGGGGCCTCCGCGCCACGGCGGCCGATGCGCTCGGTAAGATCGGCTCGCCTGCCGCAGCCAAGCAGCTTCTGGAGGGGCTCGATTCTGCAAACGAGGCCTGGGTGCGCTATCACATTGTCACTGCTCTCGGCAGCTTTAAGGACGATTCCGCCATCGCGGCCAGACTCACCGAGATCGCCGGGGCCGACCGTTCCTACCGCGCCCGCGCGGCTGCCTTACAGGCACTCGGCCGGCTCAAAGCGCCTGATGCCCTCGCTACTCTGGAAGCTGCAATCTCGGGAGACTCTCCGGATGGCTACCTACGCAATGCCGCGCTTCGCGGGCTTGGTCCGCTCGGCGACGACAAGGCAGTGTCGCTCCTCGAACAATGGTCGGTACCCGGCAAGCCCATTGAATCCCGCACGGCCGCAATTCGCAGTTTGGCCAGCCTTGAGAAAAACAATCAGGGCATCACCAAGCAAATTGCCGGCTACCTCGGCGAACGCAATTTCCCGGTTCGCATGGCGGCGGTCTTCGCCCTGGGTGGCCGCGGAGATGCTATTGCCGTGCCTGCCCTCGAAGCATTGCTCAAGAATGACGACCTCAGCATCGAGATGGTTCCCATGATCAAGCGACAGATCGCCAGCCTGAAAAAGCCTGCGGCGACCAAGCTCACTCCTCCCAACGGGGATGGGGGCGAATCGGCCGACACACCCGGTTCGGCGTCAGAGACGTCCGGCGAGTCCGATGTCGTGCTCGAGCGCTTGGATAAACTGGAGCGTATGGTTCAGGAAATGAACCAGCGTCTCAAAGCCCTCGAGACGCACCTTGCTCCACCGAAGCCGTGAAATGATCGAGCCGGGATAAGATGAAATCGAGGTCCTTGGTTTCTTTTCCGCGGTCTCTCCTGTCCAGGCGCTCCGGTCCTCTGTATTCACGTTGTCCCCTAGCGGTCCGCCAACAGTATCCGCAAATCCCGCAAATTATTTCCCGTGGGCCCGGTCAAGATGGCGTCACCGAGCCGTGAAAAAAACGTAAAAGCATCGCTTCGCTCAAAGAAATCTCTCGGATTGAGTCCCGCCTCCCGCGCACGCCCGAGCGTCCCTCCGTTTGCCACCGCGCCGGCCCCGGAGCTATTGCCGTCAATCCCGTCAGTTCCCGCGCTCAGCACTGCCACTTTCTCCCCGGCGATTTTTTCCACGCAAGCCAGGACGAATGCCGAATTCCTTCCCCCAATCCCGTTTCCCGTCACCGGCGAGCTCACTTCTCCATCCGCAATCAAAGCCACGCGCCGCCCGCGATGCATCACGCGCAACTCCTCGAGCTGCCTCAGCAGCGATTCCGCCGCTTTTTCGACCGGCCAATCATCGGTCGAGTTGTCGCAACAGGTCACAAACCCCAGCGCTTCCGCCGCATGGTGCGCCGGATGAAGCAGATCATCCATTCCCAGAGTCAGCGAAAAGTACGATTTCCGGAACGCCGTGTCGCCCGGTTTTGGCGTCTCCGGCATCTTCCCGTCGTCGAGCCATTTTCGTAGTGCCGGCGAGAATTTGTTGCCGAGCGAATACTCCTTGATAAGGCGTTTCGTATCCGCCGCAGTCGTCGGATCCGGCAGCGTTGGCCCCGACGCCAGCGCGGATTCCTTTCCTAGGGGCACATCGCTGACTGCCAGCGTGATTTTCGTGGCCTCCGGAGCCGCCGTCGCCAGCCGCCCGCCCTTTACCGCCGACAAATGCTTCCTCACGGTGTTGATCTCATCGATGCTCGCTCCGCAAGTCACCAGCGCCTTGTGCCATTGCTGCACGTCCTCCAACGTTTGCTTCGCGTCGAGCGGCAGTTCCATCAACGCGGACCCACCGCCCGAAAGCAGGAAAATCACCAGTGTTTTTGCGTCACATTTTCGGAGTAAAGTCAGGATGGTCTCCGCCGCCTTCCAGCTTTCCTCGTTCGGCAGGGGATGTCCCGCCACAAAATACTTCAGGCCAGGTACGGCCTTCTTTGGAAGCGAGGGAGCTGCCACGGCCCCTGTAAAGCCCACAAAGGGCGCAAGCGCAAACACAAGCCCTTCGACCGTCGAGTGAGCTGCCTTTCCTACGGCTACCACTCGTATCTTTTCGAAATCCTTCAGGTCAAATGTCTTCTCGGCGCACACGATCCGCGTACCTTGCCGCCGCAGCTTCCTCTGCATCGCCGCAGGGACATCGATCGCGGCCAGGGTCTCGTGGAAAATTTGGCGGGCAAGTTGTTTCAGGTCCGCCATAGGAAGGATGGCCCCAGCTTTCGTTATCCTTTCAGTACTTCGGGATTCAGAATGTTTGCGGGGCGCCGTCCCTCGAAAGCCGCGATCACGTTTTCCGCCGCCATGCACGCCATCTTTGTACGCGTCTCGAGCGAAGCCGACGCGATATGCGGCGCAAGCACCACATTCCGACGATTCAAGCCGGGATGAATCGCCGGCTCTTTTTCAAACACGTCTAGCGCCGCCCCCGCGATTTTTTCGCTCGCGAGCGCCGCCACCAGCGCTGCCTCCTCCACCACCGGCCCTCGCGACGTGTTGACGAGGAACGCGGTCCGCTTCATGCGCTCGAATTTCGCCGCATCGAACAGCCCCCGCGTTTCGGGCAGCAGCGGCGTGTGGATGCTGATAAAGTCCGACTCCGCCAGCAGGGCATTCATGTCCCGATACTCCGCACGTAACTCTTGCTCCGCTTCGGTGGCCGCACGCACGGCATCCGTGTAAATCACTTTCATTCGAAAGCCGCTCGCCCGGCGGGCCATGGCCTTCCCGATGCGCCCGAATCCCACGATCCCTAGCGTTTTTCCCCACACATCGGTTCCCACCAGTTGGTCCAGATCCCAGCCTTTCCAATTGCCCGATCGAGCCAGCGCGTCGCCTTCGCCGAGCCGCCGCGCCACCGCCATGAGCAACGTCCATGCAAAGTCCGCGGTCGTCTCGTCGAGCACTCCCGGCGTGTTTGTCGCGATAACGCCGCGCTTGGTGCACGCTGCCACGTCAATATTGTCAAAACCAACGGCCACGTTCGCCGTAATCTTCAATTTCGGCGCCGCCTGCAACAACTCGTCGTTCACTTTCTCCGTCAGCAGGCAGATCAGCGCCTCTTTATCCTTTAGGCGTCGTAGCACTTCCTCGCGCGGCGGACGCTCGGGCTTCTCCCAATACTCCGCGTCGCAGTTTTCCTCGAGGATTCTTCTCGCAGGGTCGAACAATCGATGTGTCGCAAGAACCTTTGGTTTCACCATCTATCCTCAACCGGTGACTCGGGGCCTTCACACTAACACACTCGCTTACCCCGCTTGCAACTTCACGTTGCGCGGCTGCCGGGAATCTCACTATAGTGCGAGGTGCGTCTTTTACGGGCGGCTCCAAAAATACCCGTCTTTGAGGAGGTCGGGGCCTCGGCCCCCGGATAGGTGCTTTGTCATAAAGGAGGCTGTCGCCTTTGCAGTCCACAGAGAATGTTCCCTCAGCATCCTGTTAGAAGGCGAAAGCTATGGATTCTGGCCTTCTTCGCGATCTCGAGCAATTTCTCGGCTCTTCCTCGGTTCTTTCTCAGCCGGAAGATGTCGTTCTCTACGAGTACGACGGCTCGGTAGAGAAAGGGCGCCCCGACATCGTTGTCTTTCCCGCCACCACGCAAGAGGTCTCGCATATCGTCAAACTTGCCGCAAAGCACCGTGCCCCCATCGTGGGCCGCGGCGCCGGCACCGGTCTTTCCGGCGGAGCGCTCGCCCGCACCGGCGGCGTGATGATCGTTTTTGCGCGCATGAACCGCATTCTCTCCATCGATCCTCAGAATCAGCGCGCCGTCGTCCAGCCTGGCGTGGTCAATTTCGATCTTAGCCTTGCCGCCGCGCCTCACGGCCTGTACTTTGCGCCCGATCCATCCAGCCAAAAGTCCTGCACCATCGGCGGCAACGTCGCCGAAAATGCCGGTGGTCCCCACACGCTCGCCTATGGCGTCACCACCAATCACGTCACCGCGCTCGAGCTGGTCCTTCCTGACGGCGAAGTCGTCCGGGTTGGCAATGGCCAAGGCGACGCTCCGGGCTACGACCTGACCGGCCTCTTCGTAGGTTCCGAAGGCACGCTCGCGCTTGTCACCGAAATTACCGTGAAGCTCTCCCGCAAGCCCGAAGCCGTCGAAACGCTCCTCGCGATTTTTGATTCCGTCGACGACGCCGCCGAAACCGTTGTGGACGTTACCGCGCGCGCCATTATTCCCGCGGCTTGCGAAATGCTCGATGGCTGGACACTCCGCGTCGTCGAGGACTTCGTCCACGCCGGTTTCCCGCGCGACAGCGCCGCGGTTCTTCTCCTCGAAGTCGAGGGCCTCCGAGAGGCCGTCGCTGCTCAGGCTAGAGCTATCGCCGAAGTTTCGAACGCCCACCATGCCCGTGAAGTCCGCCTCGCCCGCGACAACGCCGAACGCGAACTTCTCTGGAAAGGCCGCAAGAACGCCTTTGGCGCTCTTGGCCGCCTCGCTCCCAGCAACTACGTCCTCGACGGCGTGATTCCTCGCACCAAACTTCCGCAAACGCTTCGCCGCATCCGCGAGATCGGTGCGCGATACGGCTTCGACATTTGCAATATTTTCCACGCAGGCGACGGTAACCTTCATCCCATTGTTCTCTATGATCCCCGCGACAGGGGGCAATTCGAACATGCCATGCAGGCCTCCGCGGAAATCATCCGCTATTGCGTGGCAGTCGGTGGCGCGCTCACGGGCGAACACGGCATCGGCATGGAAAAATCCGAGCTGATGCCGCTTCTTTTCTCCGACGCCGACTTCGATCTCATGCGGCGCGTCCACGACGCCTTCAACCCCGCTTGTTTGCTCAACCCCGGGAAGATCTTCCCGCTCAGCAAAGGCTGCGGCGAAATTCGCGTCGGTTCCCGCGCGCCATCTGACTCTCGCCCGAGCGCCACATGATGCCTCTCGCCCCATTTCGCCTCTCCCATGGCTAGCGCTATCTCCAACTTCGCCCCCCGTCTCGAATCCGCCATCGGCGCCTCGCACGTCTCCGCCGATCCTTCCGTCTGCTCCGCATACGTCGTCGACGAAATGACTCCTTCGGCCGTCGCAAAGCCGGATTCCGCAGAAGAAGTTGCCGAAATCGTCCGCTTCGCCGCCCTCGAAAAACTCTCGCTGATCCCTTGCGGCCATCGCACGAAACTCAGAATCGGTATGCCCCCTTCGCGGTACGACGTCGCCCTGGACATGACGGGCCTCCAGCAAATCGCTCATTACGATCCCGGCGACCTCACCGTCAGCGTCGATGCCGGAACCAATTTCAACGACCTCGCCGCTCCTCTCCACCGGCAAAAACAATTCCTGCCACTCTCTGTCCCGTTTTATTTCGACTCCACCATCGCAGGCATCATCGCCTCCGGCGTGGACTCCTCGCTTCGCCATGCTTACGGCACGGCGCGGGACTTCCTCATCGGCGCGGAATTCGTCGATGGCACCGGTCGCATCTGTAAGAGCGGTGGCCGTGTTGTCAAGAACGTCAGCGGCTACGATCTTCACAAGCTCCTGATCGGCTCGCTCGGCACTCTTGCCGTCATCACCCGCCTCAACTTCCGCACCTTTCCCGCAGCCCCCTCGAGCCGGGGCTTGGTCCTCTCCTTTCCCGCTCCCGAAAATGCTTTTGCGCTCAGCAACCTCGTCGAGCAGTCTCCTCTCCGTCCCGCTTCCATCGACGTAGTCAGTCCCCAGCTTTTCAAACTCTTCCTCGAAGCCGAGAAAAACTCTCCTGAGCTCCCGGCGGCACCTCTTCAGGGCAAAGTTCCCGCAGACTCCTGGCATCTTTGCGTCAGCATCGAAGGTACTTCGGAAGTGTGCGATCGCGCTTCTGGCGAATTCACTCGCATCGCGGCCCTTCCCGAAGCAAAACACTCGCAGCTCCTCACTCTCGACGAAGCCGAAGGCGCCGACCTCTGGCACTACCTCGGCCAATCCGTCCCGCTTCTTCTCGAAGCTTCTGCCGAAACCGCTGTTTTCAAAATCACAATTCCTCCAAGCCGCCTTGCCCTGCTTGTTGAGCACTTGCGAACACTTGCCGATCAAGCCTCGCTTGCTCATGCCATGCTCACGCGCGCCTGTGGGGTGGTCTACTTTGCTCTCCTGCCACCCGCCGGGGAGCCTAGTCGACCGACGCCCGCCCCTCTCCATCGCCTCGCTGAACCCGCCGCGGCCGTCTTCTCCCTGTGCGCTTCTGAAAATGCATACGCCACTCTCCCTTGGTGCCCCACACAACTCAAACGTGAAGCGAACGTCTGGGGTCTTGATTCGGTGGCGCCGGCCTCCGGCCAGCCGGTGCCTCTTCCGAGCCTCGCTCTCATGCGCCGCCTCAAAGCCGCGTTCGACCCGCAAAACCTCTTCGCCCCGGGCCGCTTTCTCGTCTAAACTTACCGCGAGTTGACTAGGCAGTCTCGAATAAGAATCCGGCTGGTGCATTTCCCCCCTGGGAGACCGGGTGATGACTGCATCGGCAACTCGTCGAAGCTTCTTCGGTGTGCTCCGGAGACACAATAATCCCTTCTTTTCACACCGCCGCAGTTATTCGCCTGTCGCCCGGTATTGCAACCATAGAACCCTTTCCTGTGTTTTGCGTCATTTTCCTTTCTCGTGTTCAACAATAAGATGAGCCTCTCGCCCGGTTCCAACCTCTCCGGCAGGTCTGCAGAGAGGCTCGGGTTCTCCAGCCCTCGATGTACCTCGAAAGGATGGGAACCGATGAAAAAGCTGATGTTGCTTGCGGTAGGGATATCCCTGTTCGCCGTTCCGTCGCACGCGCAGTCCGTGGACGCTTCCCTTAGCTATTCTTATTTCCGTCTGGGTGGCTCGAACGGAACGAACCAGAACGGGGTTAGCGGCTCTCTGGCCTTCAACCACCTATGGCTAGGCATCGTTGGTGATTTTGGCGTTTATCATGCCACACCCTCCGGCGTTGCTCTTAACACTTACACGTTCCTGTTCGGTCCGCGCCTGACCTTGCGCAACCCCACCCACATCAATCCTTTCGTGCAGGGTCTTGTGGGTGGCTCCCGGCTCAGCGCTGCGTATGGCGGCACTTCGGCCGCTTCCAATCAGTTTGCGTTCGCTTTTGGCGGCGGTGTCGACATTGGTATGGCTCCGCACATCGCTTTGCGTCCGCAAGTCGATTACGTCGGTCTGCGTAACTCGGGCCAAACCATCAATTGCACGCGCATCTCGCTCGGCATTGTCCTCCATCTCTGATTCCTAGAAACGTCCTTCCTGCACGCAAGACGCGCTCCTGCTCAATCAGGGCGCAACGGCAACCATCCCGGCCTCGGCCTTCGGGAGTCTGGTCGCCGCATTGGCCCTAAGCGCAGGCTACGTCATTAGCATTCTCTCCGGCGCCGCCTTACGCTAGACTCTCCAGTCGACGGCCTTGACGCCCGAGAGGTGCAATGCATGACATGCTGCGCCGGTCATTGCGCAGCTGCGGGCTTCTTCGACTCCCGCATTGCAAATCGTGATTTGCGCCGATACCAGCGACGCGGCCCGGACGCCAGTACGCGCATGCTCCTCGCCGAACTCCGCCGCTGGCAGCTCCAGGATCTCGAGCTTCTCGATGTCGGCTCCGGCATTGGCGTGATCGCTCGGGAACTCGCCGCCGCGGGCTTGGCCAGCGCCACGCTCGCCGACGCTTCGCCCGCCTATCTCGAACTTGCGCGCCGCAACGTCGGCTCG